>ERZ791785.40-NODE-40-length-160572-cov-8.792290_pt1 | contig 160572 bp, 159 predicted proteins | sample MGYA00509947_ERZ791785 | MGnify/ENA primary metagenome ERZ791785 (study PRJEB30046, sample SAMN00791982) | human gut metagenome | study: EMG produced TPA metagenomics assembly of the A metagenome-wide association study of gut microbiota in type 2... | reverse complement strand
ACTCATCCATCGTTTTAAAATTCCCAATACAATCCGCCACTTCCCCTCTACACCCTTGTTTCAACAAATCACAATTTTTTTGTTAAAATACTTGTTTTATTATTGAAATTATTATATTATATATGTGTATACGAAAGGAACGTGAGGAAAATGGTAGATAATAACACACAATTTTTTAAAACTCAGCCAGAAAAAACAATTTCTGTAGAAAAGATTTTGGAGCAGGTATATCTTGCACTTAAGGAAAAAGGGTATAATCCCGTTAATCAGATTGTTGGATATATTATGTCAGGAGATCCAACATATATAACAAGTCATAACAATGCCAGAAGCCTTATAATGAAGGTTGAAAGAGACGAATTAGTGGAAGAGGTAATCAAGTACTTTATTGAAGGAAAAGGGTTGTAATATGAGAATAATAGGACTTGATTATGGAACGAAAACAGTGGGGGTGGCTTTAAGCGACCCCCTTGGTATTACTGCTCAGGGAGTAGAGACTATTACACGTAAGGAAGAGAATAAGTTAAGAAAGACACTTGCGAGAATAGAACAGATTATTACAGAGAATAATGTTGAGAAGATAGTAGTCGGATTCCCTAAGAATATGAATAATACAATTGGTGAAAGAGCAGAGGCATGTAAAGAATTTGCCGGGAAGCTTGAGAACAGAACAGGACTTGAGGTTGTTATGTGGGACGAGAGATTATCCACAGTTGCAGCTAATCAGGTGCTCATGGAGAGCGGTGTACGCAGAGAGAACAGGAAGGCTGTTATTGACAAGATTGCGGCTGTATTTATATTACAGGGATATCTTGACTATATGGCTAATATGGGAAAGTAAATATTATTTCACTTATATATCAGATTAGGTAAATTATGAGCCTGTATATAAGTTTTATATTATATCCGGTTGAATCAGATATATAATATAGTCAGGAGAATACATGGAAAAAATTGAGTTTATAACAGACGATAATGAAGTTGTTAATTTTTATATATTAGAAGAGACAAGAATTAATGGAGTGAATTATATACTGGTTACTGATTCTGAAGAAGATGAGGATGCAGAAGCCTTTATTTTAAAGGATACATCAAGTGCACAGAGCATGGAAGCTTCATACGAATTTATTGAGGATGATAATGAACTTGAAGCTGTTGGCAAGGTGTTTTCTGAGCTGCTTGAAGATATTGATTTGGAAAATTAATAGACATAAGAATTACTGTCTGTTTATGTCATATAGACATTTATGTTATATGTAGTAGTGTGCTTAATTACATATGACAGAGAGTTATATTTATCGTTTAATGTAGACGTGGGACTGTAATTACATAATTTGATTTTATGTTATATAGTCTGGCGTTATAGGTCGGACTTGCGTATGGACATTAACGTTTTTATTATATTGTGCATGAGATTATGCATGGTTATGGAGGATTTGTATGAAAAAAGAGTATACTGGTACTGTTAAGATTATACCATTAGGTGGTCTTGAACAGATCGGAATGAATATTACTGCCATAGAGTATGGTGACAGTATTATTGTGATAGACTGTGGTCTGGCATTTCCAGAGGAAGAGATGTTAGGAATTGATCTTGTAATTCCTGATGTAACATATCTTAAGGAGAATGCAGATAAGCTTAAGGGATTTGTTATTACACATGGTCACGAAGATCATATAGGTGCCATCCCATATGTATTGAAGGAAGTAAGTGCACCGATATATGCAACTAAACTTACTATGGGTCTTATTGATTCTAAGCTTAAGGAACATAATATGTTAAGAAGTGTCAAGAGAAAGGTTGTCAAGTATGGACAGTCAATTAATCTTGGCGATTTCAGGGTTGAGTTTATAAGAACTAACCATAGTATTGCTGATGCTGCGGCACTTGCAATATTTTCGCCGGCTGGTGTCCTTGTACACACAGGGGATTTTAAGGTGGATTATACACCTGTATTTGGAGAGCCTATCGACCTTCAGAGATTAGGCGAGCTTGGTAAGAAAGGTGTATTAGCATTAATGTGTGATAGTACTAATGCATTAAGACCTGGTTTTACCATGTCAGAAAAGACTGTAGGTGCTACATTTGATAAGATTTTCAATGATAATAAGACAAGCCGTCTTATTATTGCAACATTTGCTTCTAATGTTGACAGAGTACAGCAGATTATTAATTCAGCTATTAAGTATGGACGTAAGGTATGTGTAGAAGGCCGGAGCATGGTCAATATTATAGAAGTTGCAGAGAATCTGGATTATCTTAAGATACCGGATGGCGTTCTTATTGATACTGATGCCATGAAAAATTACGCTCCTGAACAGATTGTTCTTATAACAACAGGTAGTCAGGGAGAATCAATGGCGGCACTTTCTAGAATGGCAGCTTCCCTTCACAGACGTGTATCAATACAGCCGGGAGATTGTGTAGTATTTTCATCAACACCAATTCCGGGTAATGAGAAGTCGGTTGCCAAGGTTATTAACGAATTGGGAATGAAAGGCGCTAAGGTTATTTTTCAGGATACACATGTTTCAGGACATGCGTGTCAGGAAGAGATTAAGCTTATATATTCTCTTGTTAAGCCTAAGTATGCAATACCGGTTCATGGTGAATACAGACATCTTATAGCGCAGAAAGAAGTAGTTAAGTCATTAGGTTATGATAATGAACATATTTTTATAGCTAAATCAGGAGATGTCATTGAGCTTGGCGAAGAAAAGGCAGCTATAACAGGCAAGGTTTCAACGGGGGCAATACTTGTTGATGGTCTTGGCGTAGGTGATGTAGGTAATATAGTTTTAAGAGACAGACAGAATCTTGCAGAAAATGGTATTATTATCGTAGTACTGACACTTGAGAAGTATTCAGGACAGCTTGTTGCAGGACCTGATATAGTTACAAGAGGTTTTGTATATGTAAGAGAAGCAGAGGAGCTTCTTGATGAGGCGAGAGCTATTGTTACAGATTCTGTACAGACTTGTATGGATAAGAATATTACAGACTGGAGTAAGATAAAAAATATAATTAAGGATGATTTAAGTGAATATCTTTGGAAGAAGATGAAGCGTAATCCAGTAATACTTCCGATTATTATGGAAGCCCAGTTATAATTATAAGATGAGAGGGCGTGTGCTTGTGCAACGCCCTTTTTGTGTAATCATCATTTTTTCAGGAATGGAGATTTGGATATGAAAGGAATAGATGAGATAAAAAAAGAACTCGGAGAGGCAATTCTTAATAGTGAGGAATATAAAGAATATCAGGAGCTGCAAAAAGAAATAGACAGAAATCCAGATTTGAAACGTGTTATTGATGAATACAGAAGAAGGCATTTTGCACTTCAATATGATGATAATATAGAAGATAAATTTATGGCAACGCAGAATCTTAGCAAGGAATATGAAGAATTTAATAGTCAGATTCTTGTGAGAAAGTATCTTGATGCGGAGATATGTTTATGCAGGCAGATACAGGATATATGTATGTTTGTCGCAGGGATAGTTGATTTTAACATGGATTTTTTGAAATGACATGTTCTATAAATAGAATTTAGAAAGGTAAAGGTAATGCTGCAATGAATAATAAAAGAATTAGGATGATTGCTGATATTTCAAGCAATATAATTGTCCTGATTATTGGAATAGTAATTATATTGACAGCGGGCAGCAAAGCGTATTCATTTGGACATAATATTTTTTATGAAGAGTCATTGACAGATGAACTATCTGCCAGAGAGGCTGAGGTTACTATAAAAGATGGAATTACTGACAAACAGCTTGCAAAACTTTTATATTCAAAAGGACTGGTTAAGGATGAGATGATATGCTATTTACAGATTAAGCTATCTGATTATAAGGGTAAATTTGTAGGTGGGACTTACACACTCAATACATCAATGAAACCAACACAGATGATGAGGGTATTGTGCGATATGACATTGGAGGATAGTGACTGACATGATAGTGAATGAGAGAATAGTTGATTATATTAATTCGCTTGATTGTGGTAATTCCCCAATATGCGATATTATTGAAGAAGAGGCAAGAAGAGACGATGTGCCTATAATACGAAAGGAAATGAAGAATTTTCTCAAGGTGATGCTGGCACTAAAACAACCGGTGAATATACTTGAGGTTGGAACAGCAGTTGGTTATTCATCTATTCTTATGAGTGAGAATATACCGGAGGGAAGCCATATTACCACTATTGAGAATTATGAGGTGAGGATTCCGATAGCTAGAGAGAATTTCAAGCGTGCGGGTAAGGAAGATGTTATAACTTTAATAGAGGGTGATGCTGCAGAAGTTCTTAAAAGACTTGAAGGAACTTATGATTTTATATTTATGGATGCTGCAAAGGGACAGTATATACATTTTCTTCCGGATATAATAAGGCTTATGTCAAGGGGAGGACTCCTGATTTCAGATAATGTACTTCAGGATGGAGATATAGTTGAATCAAGATATGGTGTTACGAGAAGAAACAGAACCATTCACACACGTATGAGAGAGTATATGTATGAACTGACTCACTGTGACAGTTTTATTACCTCAATAGTTCCTATAGGCGATGGGATTACTTTAAGTGTAAAAAAATAATATAATATGTTAAACGAAAGGAAATAAAAAAATATGGCTGGACATATATATAATGGCAGAGAGATAGAATTACTGATACCGGCAAGCAGCCTTGAAGTACTTAAGACAGCTGTAATATTTGGAGCAGATGCGGTATATATAGGAGGAGAGGCTTTTGGTCTTAGGGCAAAGGCTAAGAATTTTTCTATGGAAGATATGAAAGCCGGAATTAAATTTGCGCATGAAAGGAATGTCAAGGTTTATGTAACTGCAAATATTCTTGCACATAATTATGACCTTGATGGTGCGAGAAAATATTTTGAAGAATTAAAGACCATAAAGCCGGATGCTGTAATTATATCTGATCCGGGAATGTTTACTCTGGCAAAAGAAATATTACCAGAGATAGATATACATATAAGTACACAGGCTAATAATACTAACTATATGACATATAATTTCTGGTGGAAACAAGGGGCTAAGAGAGTTGTTTCAGCCAGGGAGTTATCGCTTAATGAGATTAAGCAGATAAGAGAACATATACCTGATGAGATGGAAATAGAAACATTTATGCATGGTGCTATGTGTATATCATATTCAGGAAGATGTCTTCTTAGCAGCTTTATGGCAGGAAGAGATGCCAACAGAGGCGCATGTACTCATCCCTGCAGATGGAAATATGCTGTTGTTGAGGAATCAAGACCGGGAGAATATATGCCGGTTTATGAAAATGAAAGAGGAACATATATTTTCAATTCCAAGGATTTGTGTATGATTGAACATATACCTGAGATGGTTACATCAGGAATTGACAGCTTTAAGATAGAAGGAAGAATGAAAACAGCTCTTTATGTTGCAACCGTTGCCAGAACATACAGGCTTGCGATAGATGACTTCCTTAAGGATCCGGAAATATATAAGAGCCGTATTCCATTTTACAAGTCTGAGATTCAAAAATGTACATACAGGCAGTATACAACGGGCTTCTTCTTTGGAAAGCCAGATGAAAATACACAGATATATGACAGTAATACATATGTAAGGGAATATACATATCTTGGTATTGTTGGCGAATGTAATGAAGAGGGAATGTACCATATTGAACAGCGTAATAAGTTTTCTGTAGGCGAGACTATTGAAGTTATGAAACCAAATGGTGATAATATTGATGTAGTTGTAAGAGCTATTAAAAATGAAGATGGTGAAAATATGGAGAGCGCTCCGCATCCAAAACAACAGTTATATATCGATCTTGGTATAAAACTTGATAAATATGATATTTTAAGAAGAAAAGAAGATTAATCATTATCATTTAAGAAGAAAACATACTGTTATGATTAATTGACAAAATTACAGTTGGAAAAGCAATAAAGGGCGCCAAAGCACATATTATAATATAAATATGTGTTGAGGTGCCTTTCTTTGAAAACGTTTGATATGCCTTTGACTGCAAAAGAAGAACAACAGATGCTGGAAAGAAGTATGGCAGGAGATATAGAGGCACGTAATATATTGATTGAAAAGAACATGCGCCTTGTTGCACATATGATAAAGAAGTATATTTCTAAAGAAAGAGATACGCAGGATCTTATATCTGTCGGTACAATAGGACTTATTAAAGCAGTTAATTCATTCCGGCCTGAAAAGAATATAAAACTTGCTACATATGCAGCTAAATGTATAGATAATGAACTGTTGATGATGCTTCGTACAGAAAAACGTAAATCAAAAGAAGTATCTATGTATGATCCTATTGGGACTGATAAAGAGGGAAATGAAATAAGTCTTATAGAAATAGTAGCGGAACAGTCGCCTGATGTTATTGATGATTATATTTTTAATGAAAGAATAGAATGTATAAAAACTAATATTGATAATGTACTTACCAGGCGGGAGCAGATGGTTATACGATACAGATATGGACTTAATGGCGATAGAGAATATACACAAAATGAGATTGCCGGAATGCTTGATATAAGCAGGAGCTACGTCAGCAGAATAGAGAAAAAGGCTCTGAATAAGTTGAAAAAACTTCTGGAACAGAATAAACTATAAAATGGAGAGATTAATATGCCACGTTTTACACAACCTGAAATTATAAGAAACAGAATATCACAGGTAAGAGATATTATGAAAAATGACAGCATAGATGTATATATAATAATGACAGGCGATTACCATATGTCTGAATATGCAGATGCTTATTTTGCCGAAAGAGAGTATATGTCAGGATTTACAGGGTCGGCAGGAACTCTTGTTATTACGAAAGATGAAGCTGCTTTATTTACAGATGGCAGGTATTTTGGTCAGGCACAGGAGCAGATAAATAATACAGGAATTATGCTTATGAAAATGGGAGTTTCAGGATTTCCAACAGTTAATGAATATTGTATACACAAACTGCCTTATAAGGGAAGAATAGGCTTTGATGGAAGAACAGTCCCGGCACTTATAGGCATTGAATTAAGTTATATGGTAAAAAGCTGTGAGGGAAGCATTGATTGTTCATTTAATGCGGTTGAAAGAATATGGAATGACAGACCGGATTTTCCATGCAGTAAAGTCTATGCACTTGATGATAGATTTACAGGAGAAGAGTTAAGTGATAAGTTAAAAAGAGTCCGTCAGGTAATGGCAGAATATAAAGCAGATGCCCATGTTATATCTTCGCTCGATGATATATGCTGGCTTTTTAATATAAGAGGCGATGATGTTGAATGTAATCCTGTAATCATGTCGTATGCATTAATTACAGAAGATGAAGCGGTATTATATACAGATATATGCAGATTTGATGAAACATTAGCAGATGAATTTAATGCAAATGGCATACAGATAAAGGAATATGGCAGTATATATGAAGATATCCGATATATTAATAACCATAAGTTAAGTAATGGAGAATGTGTTAATAGTATTCTTGTAGATTTTAAAAGAATAAATATGAATATGTATTCTGATATTCCTGACAGTGTAAGGATTATTAATAAAGAAAATCCAACAGTTTTAATGAAGGCAAAAAAGAATATTGTGGAAATTAATAATCTTAAGTCGGTCCACATTGATGATGGACTTGCTGTTACAAGATTTATGTTCTGGCTGAAAGACAAGATGAAACACTTTGATGAAGCTGAGAAGATTACGGAAGTGACGGCTGCAGAATATCTTGATAACCTAAGAAGCAGGATACATGATTATATAGAACTTAGTTTTCCTACTATAAGTGCCTATAAGGAAAATGCAGCAATGATGCATTATGCTGCAACAAAGGATAATTGTGCATTATTATACCCTGAGGGCGCACTTCTTGTTGATTCAGGCGGACAGTATTACAGAGGAACAACTGATGTGACAAGAACAATAGGACTTGGAAATGTAAGTGATGAGTTTAAAAAACATTTTACGCTTACATTAAAAGGAATGTTACATCTTACAAATGCACGGTTTTTAAAAGGATGTACGGGCTTTAATCTGGATATACTTGCAAGAGAACCTCTGTGGAATGAAGGCATAGATTATAGATGTGGAACAGGACATGGAATAGGTTATCTTCTTAATGTACATGAATCACCTAATGGATTCAGATGGAAACATAATCCGGGACATAATGATTTATGCGTAATTGAAGAGGGGATGGTTACATCTAATGAGCCGGGTGTATATATTGATGGTAAGTATGGAATAAGAATAGAAAATGAAATATTATGTGTCAGAGATTATGAAAATGAATATGGAACATTTTTAAAATTTGAGACACTGACATATGTTCCGATTGATATTGAACTTATAGATGTAAAATATCTTGATGATAGAGATATTATCTTGTTAAATAATTATCATAAGAGAGTTTATGAAAACTTAAGTCCTTTTATGAGTGATGACGAGCTTGATATGCTTAAGAAATATACAGCTCCGGTATCAAAATAGAAATGTAAATATTTAGAAATGGAGGTCAGTTTGAATAAAATAATTAATAAAATAATTAATAAAATAAATACACCGAAAAAAATTATGGCGGTTATTATAGCTGTGGTGGCAGCAGTTATATGTATTACACTTGCAATATCGTTTGCCAATAGAAATAAAATTAATATAAAAGGATATATTAATATAGAATATAAGGGTGCAGATAAGTATGCTACGGCGATGTGTCATGTTGATACTGACAAGTTATATAAAGCAATGGCAGGCAATGTGCGTGATATGGAAAAATTATCGGCATATAGAGAGCTGGCAGAATCTGTAACAGCGCTAGTAAATGATAAGGATATATCTAACGGACAGAATATAACGGTAAATGTAAGTTTTGATGAAGATAAAGCACAGAAAGCCGGAATACAGTTTAATGATACATCGTATATTGTTAAGGCTTCTGGGATAAGCACCGGAAAAGTTATATCACTATTTGAAAATGTAGAAGTTGTATTTGCCGGTATGAGTCCTGAGGCATATGTTAAAGTGACTAATAAATGGGATGATGAATATCTTGGCTCTATAGAATTTAAAAGTGATAAGAACAGTCAGATAGCGCTTGGAGATGTGATAAGAATAACATGTAGTGCAACTGATGAGGAGCTTGGACAGCATGGTTATATTGCTTCCCAGCTTTATCTTGACTATAAGGTTGATAAGCTGAATTCTTATGCACAGATAACGGATATTGATAAGAATGTTATTAATTCATTGTCAACAGAGGCAATGAGTGTTATTACACAGCAGGTTGATGATACGACATTCAGGATGATGTATAAGGCATCGCAGGATACTGCATATTTAAGGGATGTCAATGATGAAAATGTAACTTCAATTGAACCGGTTGGTACATATTTCCTTAAGAGAAAGAATGTGTCAGAGGGTACAGTTGATAACTATATTTATATGGTATTTGCCGCCGACGTTGTAAGTTCATCTAATCAGATGAAAATATATTTTACATTTGAATATAGTCAGGGATATGTAAGTACAGATGGCAGTTTTGATATTATGCATGATAAACCTGAAAACAGATATCAGTGTAGTAATAATATGGAGAGCTTGTATAATTCTGTTATTGGAAGTAAAGGAGAACTGTATACCATAACGGCTATTCAATAGTGTGGTTAAAGGTATAAGAAGTTATACAGAAGTGGATGATGATTGTACTGTGATTATAAGAAAGGAGCGTGTGGGAATATGTTTACAATTGAAAAAATCCTTGATGAAGCAAGAAATGAAGGTGCAACAGATGTATATCTTATGACAGGCTCGATTCCAAAGTACAGGAAAGCCGATAAGATTAAGAATCTTAATTATCCTAAGCTTACTGAAGAAGATATGGAAAAAATAACCATAAATATGATGGGAGAACTTCAAAGGGAACAGTTCAGGGTGGATAAAGAGACTATTTTTGCATATGAGACACAAAATGGTAACAGATACAGAGTTAATATATTTAGGCAGAATGAGCTTATAACAGCTTCAATAAGATGCGTTAATAATAATATAAAAGATGTAGCCATATCAGAGGAAATTATGGCTTTGGCAGAAAAAAGAAGCGGTATTGTAGTTATAGCGGGTTCTGCCGGAGCAGGTAAGAGTACACTGCTTAATGCAATTGCCACAAAGCTTAATTCAGATAGTTCGTGCAGTATAGTTTCAATAGAAAATCCAGTGGAATATATTTATAAAGATGGAAGTTCATTTGTAATACAGCGTTGTATTGGACAAGATGTACAGTCGTATGCAATGGCAGTTAAGAATTCATTAAAGATTAACAGTGATATTATAATAATAGATGAAATATCAGATGAAGAAACTATGAAAGCGGCACTTGATGCTGCTATGGCAGGGGCATTTGTATTAACAACGATAGACTGTTCTGAAAAAGATATGGTTAATAATAGGATAAATGGATTATGTTCTGAGAGTGCTATTGTTAAGAAATATATTAATAAAGTAATTTTTGCAAGTGTAACATATGAAAATCAAAAATCAGAATATATATATGAAATAATATAAGCATATATTTTATATGTATATGTTGGTTGAATTAAAGCAGGCTGCTGTATCAGTATGATTTTATATATGCAGATTTTTAAAATGAAGCATATATGGATTATTGATGCAGCAGCCTTTGTTTGCCTTGATTATAAATGGAAGGCAGCATATGTATAAGGATTTGGTAGTTTTGTTTGCTTTATAAATCATAGATTTGAATATAATTCAGACAATTTTTGGCGGATATTTTATATAATTCTAAATACTCATACTTGACAATATATATAAATAATATTATTATAAATATTAAGAATATAATATATTGTATTAATATAAAACGGGAGGGGTTATGTTTAGAAGAGTAAAAAGTGCCACCATATATGGGCTGGATGCGCAGATTGTCAGTGTAGAAGTAGATGTAGGAAATGGACTTCCTATTTTTGAAATGAGTGGGTATCTTGCGGGGGAAGTTAAGGAGTCGAAAGAGCGAATTAAGGTTGCAATAAGGAATTCAGGTTATGAGCTGAAACCACAGAGAATAGTAGTTAATATATCTCCGGCTGATATAAGAAAGGATGGAACAGGTTTTGACCTTCCGATTGCAGCAGGAATACTTTCAGCCAACTGTATTATAGATGAAGACAGACTGGAGGGTGTATTTGTAATAGGGGAGCTGAGTCTTGACGGAAGTGTTAATCCTATAACCGGAATACTTCCAATGGTATGTGTGGCAGCTGAGAGTGGCTTTAATACATGTATTGTACCTGAAGCTAATGTAAAGGAAGCGGCTATGGTTGCAGGAATTAAGGTCATAGGTGTAAACAGTCTTAAAGCATTTATAGATATTATCAATGATTTATCAGATTATGAAGGATATGTAAAGAACATGAAGGACTGGTCTTATGATACAAAACATCTGTGTTATGAAGTGGATTTTTCTGATGTAAGCGGACAGGAGGCGGCAAAGAGAGCGACGCTTATTGCGGCAGCAGGCATGCATAATATATTATATGTTGGAGCGCCGGGGAGCGGTAAGACTATGCTTGCAAAGAGAATACCGACAATAATGCCTGAATTATCTTATGAGGAGAGCATGGAGCTTACAAAAATATATAGTGTGGCAGGCAAGCTTAATAAGAATACACCATTGATAACTGACAGACCATTCAGGAGTCCGCACCATAATATTACAAGTGCAGGGCTGCTTGGAGGAGGACGTATTCCTAAGCCGGGAGAGATTACACTTGCCGGAAAGGGTGTGTTATTTCTGGACGAGATGACGGAATTTGGTATTTCTGTAATTGAGTCTTTAAGACAGCCGCTTGAAGATAAGAAAGTAACGATTGTAAGACTGAATTCATCTTTTACATATCCAGCAGATTGTATGCTGGCGGCGGCTATTAATCCGTGTAAATGCGGCTATTATCCGGACAGAAAAAGATGCAGATGTACCGAACAGGAGATTCAAAGATATATAGGAAGAATATCACAGCCTGTATGGGACAGATTTGATATCTCTGTGCATGTACAGAAGGTTGCTTTTAATGATATAGCTGATGGGGTGGAAAATAATAATGATAATATATATACATCCCATAATATGCAAAAGATGTTAGAGATAGCAAGAAAAATGCAAAAAGAAAGATTTAATAACAGTGTTATTAATTATAATTCTGAAATGAAAGCAGCGGATATAAAGAAATATTGTCAACTTGAAAAGGAAGAAAGAAACTTAATGGAGAAGGCATATGAAAGACTTAATCTTACAGGAAGGGGATATCATAAAATACTTAAGATGGCAAGGACAATAGCGGATTTGGAAGAATCGGAGAGAATAAGAAAAGAACATTTATTAGAGGCAGTTTCGTATAGAAGTTTTGAAGGGAGATAGTGTGGAAAATAATGCTGATGCGATTATTTTCCACACGGCTATTGGTGCAGCAGGTATCACAAATAGCCTTTATCGCAGAGCCAAATCTGATATTTGGCTCACGATTCCTCCGGCATTAGAAAATGCCTGCGGAAGGGAGATAGTGTGAAAAATAATGAATTTTACTGGTACTGGCTGTGTAATATACGGGGAGTGGGGATGCAGAATGTCCGGAAGCTTCTTAAGATATTTGATACACCGGAAGATATTTATAAATGTGATGATAAAGTGTTGGAAGATACGGGGCTATTAAAAAAGAAAGAATTGTCCGCACTAAAATACAGTAAAAGAGACAATAGTATATATGAAGAATTTATAAAACTTAAAAAGAAAGGAATACGGTTTATTACATATGAGGATGAATTGTATCCAAAACGTTTAAAGAATATATACGATAGTCCTGTGAGTATGTATATTAAAGGAAATATGATAAGGGATGATTATCCGAGTGTTGCCATTGTAGGTGCAAGGAGATGTTCACAATATGGAAAAGAGACTGCATATTACTTTGCAAAAAGATTTGCACAGATGGGCATACAGGTTGTGAGTGGTATGGCGGCCGGAATAGATTCAGCAGCACACAGGGGCTGTATTGATGGGAATGGAAAGACGTATGCTGTATTGGGGTGTGGAGTGGATGTGTGCTATCCTGCCTGTAATATAGAATTATATACAATGATTGAAAGAACCGGAGGGATTATTTCGGAGTATCCGGTTGGTTCAGTTCCTCTTGCATGGCAGTTTCCTGTAAGAAACAGAATAATCAGTGGACTTGCAGATGTGGTAATTATAATAGAAGCAGGAAAAAAGAGCGGTTCTCTTATAACTGCTGATCAGGCATTAGAACAAAACAGAGACATTATGGTAGTTCCGGGAAGAATAAATGACATATTAAGTGAGGGATGTAATAATCTTATAAAGCAGGGGGCACAGATGATAACGACACCGGAAGATGTGTTTGAAAATAATTTAATAAAAAACTTAAAAAATAATATAATTTGTTGTGAAAATAGGCATAAATCAAGGGAAACAGGCAGAATGTCAGACAATAATAATGTTATTTACGGCGAAAATATAAAAAAACAGCTTGCAACCCCAAAAGATATGTTGTATAGTTGTTTCGATTTGTATCCAAAGAGCGTTGATACAATACTTAAAGAAACAGGATATGATATTATGAAAGTTAATCAGCTTATTGCAGAGCTGATGCTTGAGGGAGATATCAGGGAGGTTTCTAAAAACTGTTATGTAAGAGTGCTTAATGATATGCACGATTGACGATGCGCCATTATATAATGCTGTGCATCGTTTAAATAATACGCATTTATGCGAGGAAGATGTGGAGGATTTGTTGGATGGCTAAGTATCTTGTTATTGTTGAATCACCAGCCAAGGTTAAGACAATTAAAAAGTTTTTGGGAAGTAATTATGAGGTTATGGCTTCGCAGGGACATATCAGGGATTTGCCAAAGAGCCAGATGGGCGTTGATATAGAACATGATTTTGAACCTAAGTATATTACCATAAGAGGGAAAGGTGATATTCTTGCAGCGTTGAGAAAGGAAGTTAAAAAAGCTGATAAAGTATATCTTGCAACCGATCCGGATAGAGAGGGAGAGGCAATTTCATGGCATCTTGCAAAGGCTTTAAAATTAGAAGATAAAGATGTTTATAGAATTACATTTAATGAAATTACTAAAAATGCAGTAAAAGAATCTATAAAACATCCAAGAAAGATTGATATGAATCTCGTTGATGCACAGCAGTCAAGACGTGTGCTTGATAGAATGGTTGGTTACAGTATAAGTCCTATTTTATGGGCTAAGATAAAAAGAGGATTGAGTGCGGGACGTGTGCAGTCTGTTGCATTAAGGCTTATATGTGACCGTGAGGATGAAATTAATTCATTTATTCAGGAAGAATACTGGTCAATAGAAGCGGCATTTAATGTTAAGGGAGAGAGAAAGCCTTTAACAGCCAGATTTTATGGCAATGCTGATGGAAAAATAGATATCCATAATAAAAAAGAAGCGGAATGTATTATAGAAGAAGTAAAAAACAGTTCTTATAGCATTGAGAGCATTAAAGTGGGAGAAAAAGTAAAAAAAGTTCCACTTCCATTTACTACAAGCACACTGCAGCAGGAGGCGGCAAAACAGCTTAATTTCTCAACACAAAAGACAATGAGACTGGCACAGCAGCTGTATGAAGGCGTTGAGGTTGCTGGACGTGGTACAATTGGTATAATTACATATTTAAGAACTGATTCGACAAGAGTAGCAGATGAAGCACAACAGGTGGCGGCGGAATATATTAAGGAAGCGTATGGCGAGAAGTATCTTAGTGAAAATAATAAATCCAAATCAAAGGATGATAAAAAGATTCAGGATGCACACGAGGCTATACGGCCAACTGACATAACACTGTCCCCATCTGTTATAAAAGATTCACTTTCAAGGGATCAGTTCAGATTATATCAGCTTGTATGGAAAAGATTTGCGGCAAGCCAGATGAGCAGTGCTGTATATGAGACTACATCAGTGAAGATTGCGGCAGGAAAATATAGGTTTCATGTGAATGCCTCAAGAATTAAATTTGATGGATTTATGTCGGTATATAAGGACTCCTCTGAAAAGGAAGTTCTTAATACACTTGCTAAGGGAATTGATGAAAATTCAGAACTTAGTATTAAAGACATTGAAGGAATACAGCATTTTACACAGCCACCTGCACATTATACAGAAGCATCGTTAGTTAAGACTCTTGAAGAGCTTGGAATAGGCCGTCCAAGCACATATGCACCTACAATTACTACAATAATTGCCAGACATTATGTGGTAAAGGAAAATAAGAATTTGTACGTTTCTGAATTAGGTGAAGCAGTAAATAATATGATGAAAAAAGCTTTTCCTGTAATTGTTGATGTTAATTTTACTGCTAATATGGAATCATTGCTTGATGGTGTTGGTGAGGGAAAAGTAAAATGGAAAGATGTAATAAGAAATTTTTACCCTGACCTTGAGGAATCCATTAAAGCAGCGGAAAAAGATCTTGAAAGTGTTAAGATTGAAGATGAAGTTACTGATGTTGTATGTGAAAAGTGCGGCAGAAATATGGTTGTTAAATATGGTCCACATGGAAAATTCTTAGGATGTCCGGGATTTCCAGAGTGTAGAAATACGAAGCCATATCTTGAAAAGATTGGAGTTGCCTGTCCTAAGTGTGGAAAGGATGTAGTCCTTAGAAAGACAAAGAAAGGCAGAAGATATTATGGCTGTGAGGATAATCCTGAATGTGATTTTATGACATGGCAGAAACCATCATCAAAGAAATGCCCTGAATGTGGCGGATACATGGTTGAAAAGGGAAATAAACTTGTATGCGGTGATGAAAAATGTGGACATATTGAAATGATAAAAAAAGAAGATGAAAGCAATGAATAGACAGTTAATTGTATGTAAATAATATTATTTATTAGAAATTGTTTTAAAATGCATAACAAATGTTGAAAAAAGTTTTAAAGTGTGCTAAAATTTCTAAAGTGGTTTATGTGTTGTGTTTAATAATGTATTCTTTGAGTAGTTATTATTGTTACAAATAATTTTAAATATGTTAAGGATATGTCAATGGGGTAATGTTATCATAGTCTTAACATGAGATATTTTATGATTAAGCATATAAGCTTTAAGGAGGTACACAATGAGCGTTCAATTACTTGATAAAACAAGAAAAATTAATAAGTTGTTACACAATAATCATTCACACAGAGTTGAATTTAATGATATATGTGATGTGCTGAGTGGTATACTTGAATCTAATATTCTCGTAATAAGTAAAAAGGGTAAAGTGCTTGGAACAGGTTTTTATAACAATACAGAGATTATTAATGAGCTAATCTATGACAGGGTTGGAGGTTTTGTAGATAAGATGCTTAACGAAAGGCTGTTAAGCGTTTTATCTACAAAGGAGAATGTTAATTTATCAACACTTGGATTTAATCCTGACATGGTAAAAAAGTTTCAGGCGCTTCTTGCACCTATTGAGATAGGCGGTGAACGTCTTGGAACATTATTTATGTATAAGCAGGATAAGAGCTACGAGATAGATGATATCATACTCTGTGAATATGGCACTACTGTTGTGGGGCTTGAGATGATGCGTTCAGTTAATGAAGAGAATGCGGAAGAAGTGAGAAAACAGCAGATTGTAAAATCAGCCATCAGTACATTATCTGCATCAGAGTTAGAAGCCATAAAGCATATTTTTGAAGTTCTTGATGGAAATGAAGGAATACTTGTTGCAAGTAAAATTGCTGACAGGGTTGGTATTACGCGTTCTGTAATAGTTAATGCATTGAGAAAGTTTGAAAGTGCCGGCGTAATAGAATCCCGTTCATCAGGAATGAAGGGAACTTATATTAAAGTTATCAATGATGTTGTATTCGATGAGCTTAAAAAACTTGAAGATAAATAAGTGGTTAATACTGTGATTATGGAACTGACGTCTGGTGATTAAGTATCATTTTTTTGTGACGTCGGTTCTTTTTTTATTTTTTTTAAATGGAACAACATGGATAAAATAGTAAAAAAAAGTCAAAAACACTTGTAATTTTTGAGCTATACTTTATAATATAATTTAGGTTGATTTTGATTATATGTAATAATTACTGTAATCAATAAAGGAGGAAGAATTATGAACTTAGGTGCGTTTGGTTATGTTAATGTTTTAAAGACGGCTGCAGATGCAAGCTGGTTAAGAGAGGAAGTATTGACTAATAATATTGCAAATGTTGATACACCTAATTATAAAAGACAGGACGTTGAATTTAGTACATATCTTAATTCAGCCATTGAGCAGGCCGCAAGTCCTGCATCTACGCTTACACAGAAGGTTAATAATATAGATCTGGATAATATAACAACAAGAACTTATACAGATAACGCATCTCTTTCATATAGACTTGATGGTAATAATGTTGATTTGTCAACGGAAAATGCAGAACTTGCATCAGAACAGCTTAACTATACAGCACTTATTGACAGTATTAACAACGAGTTTTCAAGGATGAAAGCAGTTATAAAATAATGGGTTTCATAATTTGCTACATTGGAGATGAAAGGGGAATATAATATGTCTATGTTTACAGCATTTAACATTAGTGCTACAGGAATGACTGCACAGCAGTTAAGAACTGATGTTATATCAGAGAATATTGCTAATGTTAATACTACAAGGACATCGGATGGCACACCGTATGTAAGAAAAGCTGTTGTTTTTACAGAAAAGACTCTTACTGCAGATACAGCAGTAACAGGAGCTAATTCTAATGGTTCTTCATTTGCAAGTGTACTAAAGAGCGCATGTAATGGAAGATTAGGAGATGGCGTTAAAGTAACGTCGGTATATGAAGATACATCAACAGATATGAATATGGTGTATGATCCGTCACATCCGGATGCTGACGAGAATGGATATGTAACGTATCCTAATGTCAACGTTGTACAGGAGATGACAGATCTTATAGATGCATCAAGATCATATGAAGCGAATGTATCAGCTTTTAATGCAAGTAAATCTATGGCATCTAAAGGTCTTACAATAGGACAGGCTAATTAATGGGTTTTATAATATTTGCATATAAATGATATGCAGAAATGAGGAGAATATGGATTTGACATCAGCAGTTACTAATCTTGGTAACGATTATGTATCTAAAGTAACACAGGCAATGAAGAATTCTGTAGCAACAGATGATGCTAATATATCTGCAACGGATTCGTTTGACAGTATATATAATTCAGTTGCAGGATTATTGAACAATACTAATACATATGTACAGCAGGCACAACAGGCTGAGATTGATTATGCGCTTGGTAAAATGACTAATGCACATGAGCTTGGGGTATACCAGCAGCAGGCTAACGTGGCATTGCAATATACTGTTGCAGTCAGGGATAAAGTTCTTGAAGCATATAATCAGATAATGAATATGTCAATTTAATTGATTGGAGTTACAGGTAGATGGTCGAAAGATTGAAGCAGTTTCCAAAGAGAATAGCCGAGATTTGGAACAATTGGACAAGAAAACAAAAAACAATAATTATTAGTTCGGCAGCGGTTTTATTAATTGCAGTGATTATATTAATTATTGCTCTTAATAAACCTAATTATCAGGTTCTTACAACATGTAAGGATTACAATGAAATGAGTCAGGTTACTAAGATTCTTAGTGATGCCGGTTATTCATATGAAGTAGCAGATAATACACTTGTTGTAAAAGTCAAAAAAGCTGATTTGACAGCAGCAAAGATGGCTATAGCATCAGGTGATATTAAGTCGGACGGATATTCTTTTGAAGATGCTATGACTAGCAGCTTCTCTACAACGGAATCTGACAAAACAAAACAGTATGAACATTATCTTGAATATAAGTTTGCAGATGACCTCAAGTCAATGGATGGAATTAAGTCAGCATCAGTTACAGTAGATATAGCAGATGATACTAATTCATTTTATACTAATACATCGGAATCATCTGTTGCAGCTGTTTTACAGCTTACAGATACATTATCAGGAGACCGTGCGGAAAGCATAGCCAACTTCCTTGCAACAGCAGTAGGTAATAGCACAACCAATGCGATTACTATCATAAGTTCAGATGGTACAACACTATTTTCGGGCAATAGTAATTCTTCAAGCACATCAGGAGTCAGCTATAACAGCCAGTTAAAATATAAGGATCAGATTGAATCAACGACTAAGTCTTCATTAAAACAGGGCTTGTTAGCTACAGGGCTTTACGATGATGCATATTTTACTTTGAATTATGTGCTTAACTGGGATAAGGTTAATAAGATAGCTAAAGAATATACGGCTCCTGATGGTATGGATCAGGGTCTTTTCTCAGAATCCTATGAAGAGAAGTCAACAGGAAGTAATGGTGCAAGCGGTACGCCGGGTACAAAATCTAATAATACAGATAGTACAACATATGATTTGACAAATGGTACATCTGAGTCATCATATGAGGTTAAAAAGTATTCATACCTTCCTAATGAACTTGTTACTACAACTAATACAGAGCCGGGGGCTATTGTATATGATACATCTACATTGGCTGTTACATTTATTAAAAACAGAGTATACAATGAAGATGAATGTAAGAAACTTGGATATCTTGATAATACAACATGGGAAGAATTTAAGGCACAGAATGCTGATTCGGTTGTACTTAACGTAGATAATACATGGACAAATTTAATATCAAACGGTACTGGTATCAATGCTAACAATATATCAGTTATGGCATATGAAAGACATTATTTCCAGGATTCAACTCAGCCGGGAGTTATGTCAACAGTTACATTCTGGGTACAGATTGCACTTGCAGTTGTGATCTTAGGATTACTTGTATTTATAGTGCTTAGAAGTGCAAGACCGTTAACGGTAGAAGAAACAGAACCAGAGCTTTCAGTTGAAGAAATGCTTGCTACAACTAAGGAGAACCAGCCGGCAGTGGATGATATTGATATTCAGGAGAAATCAGAAACAAGAAAAGCTATCGAGAAATTCGTGGATGAGAATCCGGAAGCAGTGGCGTTACTGTTGCGTAACTGGTTGAACGAAGATTGGGATTAGTTAAATATATACAATAATTATAAAGCTATGAAATGGAGTGAAAAAGATGCCAAAGGGAGCAGGAACGTCATCGGGCGATAAGGGAATTGATGGTGTAAAAAAAGCAGCGATATTATTGATTGCTTTAGGACCTGAAAAGTCATCACAGGTGTTTAAGCATTTAAAGGAAGAGGAAATTGAACAGCTTACACTTGAAATTGCCAATACAAGCAGTGTGTCACCTCAGACAAAGGAGCAGGTATTGAATGAATTTTATGAAGTATGCCTTGCGCAGCAGTATATTGCAGAAGGTGGTATTACATATGCCAAGGAACTTCTTGAAAAAGCTCTTGGAGAAGACAAGGCAAGGGATGTTATTGGAAAACTTACAGCGAGCTTACAGGTTCGTCCTTTTGAATTTATCAGAAAGACAGATCCAAGTCAGCTGCTTAACTTTATACAGGATGAACATCCTCAGACTATAGCATTGATTTTATCATATCTTCCTGCGTCACAGGCATCAATGGTTATATCGTCATTACCACCTGAAAAACAGGCAGATGTTGCCAAGAGAATAGCACAGATGGATAGAACTTCTCCTGATGTGATAAAGCAGGTGGAAAAGGTTCTTGAACGTAAGCTTTCATCACTTGTCAATCAGGATTATACAATTGTCGGTGGTGTTGATGCCATTGTTGATATTCTTAATTCTGTTGACAGAGGTACAGAAAAACATATTATGGAAACTCTTGAAATCGAAGAGCCTGAACTTGCTGATGATATCCGTAAGAAGATGTTCGTATTTGAAGATATTCTTTCACTTGACGACAGAGCTATACAGAGAGTTCTTAGGGATGTTGATAATTCAGATCTTGCACTTGCACTCAAGGGAGCAAATGAGGATGTACAGAATGTTATTCTTAATAACCTTTCAAAGCGTCTGGCTGTAATGATTAAGGAAGATATGGAATTCATGGGACCTGTACGAATGAAGGATGTTGAGGAAGCACAGCAGAAGATTGTTAATGTTATAAGAAAGCTTGAAGATTCAGCAGAAATTGTTATCGCCAGAGGTGGAGGTGACGAGATAATTGTCTAATATTCTGAAAAAAGGCAGTGCTGTATATAAAGAAGAACGAATAATTGATTACAATGAAATCTTAAAAGAAAAAATTAAAAGTTTTACAGAACTGAGTGAAAAAAATAAAAAAAGAATGGATTCTGATGGCTTTGTTAATGGACTTGATGCTCCCGTTATCGAAGTTGATGATGATATGAGTGATACCGGACTTTCACAGGCAGCAACACTAGAGAGTGAAAGTGCTGATGACATTATAAATAACGCCAGACAGGAAGCGGACGATATTATAGATGAAGCTAACAAACAGGCAGAAATTATTTTAAGCGAAGCTAAAGGACAAGCGGAAGAAGTTAAGAGTGAAGCTCATGAAAATGGTTATAATGAAGGGCTTTTATCAGCACAGAATGAATACAATGATAAAGCTATGCAGTTGGAGAATGAATATAATGCCAAAGTATCTGAACTGGAAGAACAGTATAGCAAAATGAGAGAAGAGATAGAGCCGGATCTTGTTAATACATTGATGGATGTGTTTGAAAAAGTTACTCATACAATTGCAGAGGATAATAAAGAGATTGTATTACATCTGATTAATAATGTTATGAAAAATGTAGATAACAGCCATGAATTTGTTATAAAGGTATCACCAGAGGATTATCAGTTTGTAGCTGATAACCAGGGTAAGATATATTGTGCCATGTCTAGCGAAGTTAATCTTGAAGTTGTACAGGAAGCTTCGTTAAAAAGCTCAGAATGTATAATAGAAACGGATACAGGAGTATTTAATTGCAGCCTTGATATTGAATTAAATAATCTTATTAAAGAGATAAAGCTTTTAAGCTGTATATAGCTATATAGTAAGTATATAGGAGGAATTGTTTTGCCGGCATTTAATAAAGCAAAATATTATAATTTAATAGACAGATCCTTTTATGAAAAATTGGGAAAGGTTACTAAGATTGTAGGTCTTACAATTGAATCAGTTGGTCCGGATGCAAAACTTAATGATTTGTGTATCATACATTCTGCTGATGGAACACAACAATTATATGCAGAAGTAGTAGGCTTTAGAGATTCGAGAGTGTTACTTATGCCATTTGATAATGTTGGAGGAATAGGACCTGGCTGTATAGTTGAGAATACAGAACATCCATTACAGGTGAAGGTTGGAGATAATATACTAGGTCATACACTCGATGGTCTTGGTAATCCTACGGATTGTGACAGTCTTGAGCTTACAAGTGAGTATTCGGTTGAGGCACAGCCGCCAGATCCTATGGACAGGGTTATTATAAGTGAAGTGCTGCCGTTAGGAGTTAAAGCAGTTGATGGCCTTATGACAGTGGGAAAAGGTCAGCGTATTGGGATATTTGCAGGAAGTGGTGTCGGAAAAAGTACATTGCTTGGTATGTTTGCAAGAAATACAAAGGCTGATATTAATGTTATTGCACTTATAGGAGAACGAGGACGAGAAGTAAGAGAGTTTGTTGAAAGGGATTTAGGACCTGAAGGAATGAAAAGAAGTGTTCTTGTTGTTGCAACATCTGACAAGCCGGCTCTTATTAGAAATAAGGCGGCTAAGACAGCAACAGCTATTGCAGAGTATTTCAGAGATCAGGGGAAAGATGTTCTTCTTATGATGGATTCCCTTACGCGTTTTTCAATGGCACAAAGAGAAATCGGGCTTGCTTCTGGAGAACCACCGGTTACGAGAGGATATCCACCAAGTGTATATAGTGAGATGCCTAAGCTGTTAGAAAGAGCCGGTATGTCTGATAAGGGTTCAATAACAGGACTGTATACGGTTCTTGTTGATGGTGATGATTTTAATGAACCGATAACAGATACTGCAAGAAGTATTCTCGATGGTCATATAATGCTTTCAAGGAAGCTGGGACATAAGAATCATTATCCTGCTATTGATGTCTTGCAGAGTATATCAAGATGCATGAGTCAGATAGCTGATAAAGAACATAAAAAGATGGCAGGCAGACTTAAAAATGTACTGGCTACATATAATGAAGCAGAAGATTTAATTAATATTGGAGCATATAAAAAAGGTTCTAATAAAAATATTGATTATGCAGTTTCAAAAATAGATGCTGTGAATGAATTTCTTATGCAGGCTACTGATGAAAAATTTAATTTTGATGAAGAAATTAATATGCTTGAGAATATATTTACGGATTATGATCAGCTGCTTAATTCAGATGATTTAAAAAAATAGTAAATTCATGTATTATTGAAATGAGTGGTAAATATGGCTAAGTTTGTTTATCGTATGCAGAATGTTCTTGACATAAAAATGAGACTTGAAACACAGGCAAAGACTAATTATGCTGAGAAAAATGCAGCTCTTCAGTTAGAAGAAGATAAGATGAGAAAGCTTTTAATCAGAATGAGGGAATATGAAACACAGGCGAAAGAAAATTCTATCGGTGTAGTTAATATTTCTGAAATCAGAAGATGCAGCGAAGCGGCAAAGATAATAAAAGAATATGTCAGACAACAGGCGGTACAGATCAGGGTTGCACAGAAGAACCTTGAGAAAGCCAGAGATGAGCTGAGTGAGGCGATGAAAGACAGGAAGATTCATGAAAAACTAAAAGAAAAGGCATTTGATGAATTTAAACTGGAACTTAACGATCAGGAGAAAAAAGAAATAGATGAATTAGTCAGCTTTAATTATAATGACAATAATCAATAATTTAACAACGTAACTATTGATCATTACAAACTAAGAAATAGGTGGGTGAACATGGCTAGAAAGAAATCAAAAGACGAGATTAATACGGATGATATTGAACTTGATGAAAATGGAGAACCAATAGGTCAGGAAAAGGGTGGAAAGCTGATGGGCTTTCTTGTTGCAATTATTATTATTGCGATATGGCTTGCGATATTTGCCATTCTCATTAAGATGGATGTTGGCGGCATAGGAAGCATGTTAAGACCTTATCTTAAAAATGTTCCTGTAATTAGTATGATTCTGCCGGATGAAACAGATGAACAGATAGCTGAAGAGGAAGGAAGCCAGTATAAAACACTTCCGGAAGCACTTGCAAGGATAAAAGAGCTTGAAAAGGAAGTTGATGATTATAAGAATTCAGGTGCAGCATCATCACGGACTGTAGCTGATATGCAGGCAGAGATTGACAGGTTGAAGCAGTTTGAAGATAAACAGGCTTATTATGATCAGCTTAAAGATGAATTCGACAGAGAAGTTGTATATGCGGATAATGCGCCAGATGTATCAGAATATAAAAAATGGTATGAATCAATAGATGCTGACAATGCGGCACAGCTTTATAAAGAAGTAGTACAGAAGCTGCAATATTCACAGCAGGTTAAGGACTGGGCAGAAACATATAGTAAGATGGAGCCTGCGAATGCGGCACAGATATTAGAGGAGATGACAGGTGATACAGATCTTGTATCTAAGATTCTTAAAAACATGGCATCATCTAAGAGAGCGGCTATTATGGCAGAGATGACACCGCTGTTTGCAGCTAAGATTACTAAGGTAATGTATCCATAGGACTATACTTTTATCGAAGTAAAGGTGGTATAATTTTGATATGTCGGGCAGGCTGATGTCCGATATATTGAATTTATATAAATAAAATTACGAAAGGAGGATTATATGGCAGGAACAGGTATACAGGCATTAGGCAGAACGGGAGCGTCAGCAGGTACGGCGGATATTGTTAGTACTGTATCAAGAGGAAGTTCTGATTTTCGGAAGGCTATGACAGGAGCGATGTATTCAAACATTGGTTCATCTGTCAATAATGACAAGAGTATGACATCGAACAAGAATAATCTTAATATTACATCACAAGTGTGTAAAACTACGAAATCTGACACAAAGTCAAAAGATACATATAAGAATATCCAGACAGACAGTACTGATAAGGCATCTATATCAAAAGATACAGATAAGAATGTTAAAAGCAGCACTTCTTCATCATTGTCTAATATATCAGACAAGTCTTCTAAGGTTAATCAGGCAGTTCAGGATATAAAGGATTCAATAAAGGATGAACTTGATATTTCTGATGATAAACTGGAAGAAGTAATGAGCATACTTGGGCTTACAAATGCAGATCTTTTACAGTCACAGAATATTGCAGATATATTTATGGAAGTAACAGGGACGCAGGATGCAATGGATATTATTACAGATGCTGCTCTTACACAGAGTTTTCAGAATATTATTTCGACAGTTGAACAGACGGTTGATAATTTATCTGAAGATACAGGCATGAGCATTGAACAACTAAAAGATTTTATTAATGCTGATATAGCTGATGAGAAGAATTATACAATGTCAGATAATGTTAAGACAGAGGAAGTAGTGCAGACAGATGTGGCAGATAATATGACAGGTGATAATGAAGAGGCTGATTCAATTAATGAAGATAATTTAGATAATATTTCACAATCTGTAGAAAAGAAGATAACAATTCAGTCAGATAACAAGTCATCAGACAATATGAAGGGATATAACGGCTCAGATAAGTCATCCGATGTAAAAACAACTGTATCTGAAATATCATCGAATCTTGTACAGAGTATTCAGAATTCATTTGAAGAAGTTATGAACACTACGACAACACAGACAGTTAATGGGGTTGATGTTATAAAGCAGATAATTAATTCTGTCAAGGTTACAGGAAATAATGTTGTTCAGAGTATGGAGATTCAGTTGAATCCGCAACATCTTGGAAAGGTTACGTTAAATGTAACATCTAAAAGTGGTGTGATTACGGCTGAGATAGTTGCGCAGAATGAACAGGTTAAAAAGGCTATAGAAAGCCAGATTAACACTTTAAAAGATAATTTTGAAAATCAGGGAATCAAGATTGAAGCTGTAGAAGTTACGGTTCAGAGTCATTCATTTGAAAGTGGACAGAATCTTAAAGGAAATGATTCAGAACAGGGAAAGCGTTCCAAAGGAACAAGGAAGGCTGTCAGACTTGAGGATTTTGAAGAAATGTCAGAAGAAAGTGATGAACTTATTGATAATCTGATTCAGAATGAAAACAGCAGTGTAGAATACACAGCTTAGATTTTATGGCTTATGTAACATTTAATATTGTAAAATTAAAATACAAAATATAAGTAATACATGAAAGGAGTTATATATGGCGATTAATACAGATGGCATTGTATGGTCAAAGATTAATAGTGATGGTAAGGCATCTACAACAACTACTTCCACACAGTCGTCTAAGTTAAGTTCAACTAAGTCATCGGATACATCTAAAGGTAAATCAACACTTGATGTAGATGAGTTTCTTAAGCTCTTAGTTACACAGATGCAGTGTCAGGATCCACTTGAGCCAACTGATAATACACAGTATATTGCGCAGATGGCTGTATTTACACAAGTTGAGGCAACTACGCAGATGCAGGATAAGACTGAGGAGCAGATGGCTGCCGGTCTTGTTGGAACAGAAGTTATGATGAAGACGGATCTTACAAAAGAAGGATATATCGTTGGTAAAGTTGATTACTGGCAGAAGGTCAGTGGAAAGATATATTTAGGAATTGGTGATAAGATGTATGATCTTGACGATCTTGATACGGTGATGGATTCTGATTATTATAAGAAGTATTTTGATAAGACATCATCATCAAAAAAGTCTGATTCATAGATATAGTTTGTTGTACATAAGAAAGTTTTGAGGATATGAATTATGATTAATAAAATTGTATCAGGTAGTTACAATTCGATAGAACAGGTAACAGGAAGGTGCAACCGTAAAAGTAATAATTCAGGTCAGAATAGTTTGGCAGGAGCCGGTTCATTTGCAAGCATATTAAATAGCAAAAAAAGTATAGAGGCAGCTATTGATGAATCTAATGCTAATAGTAAGCTTAAGTTTACGAAACATGCAGGAGAAAGACTTGATGAAAGAGATATACAGCTTACATCAGAGCAGATGAACAGACTTGAAGAAGGAACTGATAAGGCATCTTCAAAAGGAATTAAGGAGTCATTGATTTTAATGGATAATATGGCATTTATAGTTAATACTCAAAGCAAGACGGTTATAACTGCCATGGATCAGAATAATAATGAAAATAATATTTATACCAATATAGATGGAGCAGTGATAATCTAGCTGGACCGTAATGGAGGCTGAATTTATTTCTGAATGACAGAGGAAATAATAAGCATATAAGGTTAATACTTAATGCAATAAATAATATGAGTATTTAATAAGATATTTATATAATTGTTTCAATTATATTGTGTATATAAGTAATGGAGGAAAAATATTATGATGAGATCACTTTTCTCTGGTGTATCAGGTATCAAAACACACCAGACAAGATTAGATGTTAGTGGTAATAATATTTCAAATGTTAATACAGTTGGTTATAAATCACAGTCAGTTAATTTTAAAGATGTATACTATCAGACAACACAGACAGCTACAGGTCCTAATGCAGAGACTGGCAAGGGCGGTACTAATGCAATGCAGATTGGTCTTGGTTCAAGTGTTGGTTCAATATCAACTTCTACGACACAGGGAGCAACAGAAAGAACAGATAATCCATATGATTTATGTCTTTCAGGTGAATCATATTTTATAGTAAGTAATTCAGGCTCTACATATTTTACAAGAGCCGGAGATTTTACAGTAGATGCTAATGGTGCATTAGTAACATCAGGTGGTGCCAATGTTATGGGCTGGCAGGTTGATGATGATGGTAATGTTATAAAGGATCAGGTATCAGCTTTATATGTTACAAGTCCTGAATTTACATATACATCCCCAACAGCTACAGCAGGTATTACTCTTAGTGGTAATATTAAGAACCAGGATTCAGATGCACAGAATTTTACAATATATTTCTATGATTCAGTTGGTAATGAGTATCAGGCAAGCGTAACTGCTAAATATTCAGAGACAACAGGTGCTGAATCACATTATACCATAACGGGTGGAACAATTACAAAGAATGGTGTTGCAACGGGACTTACATTAACAGCAAGTGGAGATTTCACATTTAATGCTAATAATGGTGTTGCAATGGAAGCAATGTCTAATCTTTATTTTACAATTGAAGATCCAAATGGAACTAATCCTATAGATCTTGAAAATATTGGTGTGGCTGAAGGTAATGAAAGACGTATATATATTGATGCTTCACAGATGACAAGTTATAACTCATCAACTAAGATTGAAAGTTCAAGAGGTATAACAGGAGATGGAACAGATGCGAAACCTTCAAGAGTTGCCGGTAAGGCAGCCGGTAAGATGACATCTGTGGGTGTTGATAGTTCAGGACATCTGGTTGCAAGCTATAATAATGGTGATGTAAGATATATTGGTCAGATTGCCGTAGCAACATTTGCTAATGCAGCAGGTCTTGAAAAGACAGGTGAAAACCTTTATTCTGCAACACTTAACTCAGGTACATTTGATGGTATTGGTGTTGATGTATCTACAACAGGTGGAAGTATTACGTCTGGTTATCTTGAAATGTCTAATGTTGATCTTTCAAGTGAGTTTACTACTTTGATTACTACACAGAGGGGATATCAGGCAAGTTCAAGAATTATTACAGTTTCTGATACATTGCTTGAAGAACTTATTAATCTTAAGAGATAAATTATATTTTTGGTTAAGCCGGTTACAGGGGGTATGCTCCTGTAATTGGCTATTCCATTTATTGATGATATGTCAATAATGTTATTGGCTGATAGTTATGTAAACGTTATGCAATATTATGTAATATGGCTTTGAAATAAGTTAAACTGTAAAAAATGAAAGTATTGTTAAAAAATATATGTATTTAATTGTTTTTGGTTGCAATATTGTGTCGTAACAGTTTATAATAAGTACAATAAGTTTAAATTTTTGGGAAAATTTGTTAAATTGTGTTATGTAAAAGTACATAGTAGACATATAGGGAATTGTAAAAAGCTTTATGCATACCTGGTATGTAAAAAGGAGAATGTATGATAACGTTGACAAGGCTTAATGGAAAAGAATTTGTATTAAATGATGATTTAATTCAGACAATTGAAGAAACTCCGGATACAGTTATTACGCTGACAAATGGGGCTAAGTATATTGTTAATGAAGATTATGAAGAAATCAAAAAAAGAATTATTGAATACAAGCGGAAAATTTTCGCTTTAGATAAATAAAATATAAGGAATGGACGGTGTATGCAATGGATATAGCAACAATAATTGGATTAGTTGTTGGACTTGCGATGACAATCTTTGGTATAATACAGAGTGGTGGTGCATCAGCGCTTACAGACAGCTTCATGGATTTACCATCATTTATTATTACATTTGGTGGTTCATTATCATCACTTGTTACGTCATATACTTTAAAAGATTCAATCAATAGCTTAAAGAGTGTTGGCACTGCATTTAAAGACCCTAAACTGGATCCAGCAGAGACAATCAGTAAGATAATTGAGTTATCTAACGTTGCAAGAAAAGAAGGACTTCTTGCTTTGGAAGAAGTGGCTGGAACATTAGAAGATGAATTTATGAAAAAGGGTATTCTTCTTATCGTAGATGGTACTGAACCTGAACTTGTAAGGGGTATTCTTGAAACAGAACTTGTTAATATGGATGACAGGCATAGAAATGTAGCAGGGTTTTATGATACATGGGCTGCATTAGGTCCGGCCTGGGGTATGATTGGTACTCTTATCGGTCTTGTAAATATGCTGAAAAACCTTACAGATTCATCAACAATCGGTCCTAATATGGCGGTTGCTCTTATTACTACTTTATATGGTTCGCTTATTGCTAACTGGTTTGCAACACCAATTGCAAATAAGATGAAGGCAATCAGTGGTAAAGAATATCAGATGAAAGAGATAGTAATAGAAGGGCTCTTGTCTATACAGGCGGGTGAAAACCCACGAGTAATAGAAGAAAAGCTTAAGTCATTCCTGGCACCAGGAGCCAGATTGAGTGTCGGTGAAGAGGCTGGAGGTGAAGCTAATGGCTAAACGTAAGGCTGAAGAAGGCGGTGGCGGTTCGCCCGCCTGGATGTCAACATTTAGTGATTTGATGAACCTGCTATTATGTTTCTTTGTATTACTGTTTTCAATGTCTTCAGTAGATGCAGAGAAATTTCAGGAGGTTGCAGCTTCTCTAGCGTCAAGTTTTAGCGTTTTGCCTGCTGGTGGATCAGCAATTACGGATGAAGGTATTCTTGTTGGAAGTGGTGCAAGCCAGCTTACAGAGCTTAGTACATATTATAACAATATGGGTCTTAATAATGAAGGTGAGACAGATATAACCACAAGCAGTGCATATGAGGAGGTTAATGCTGAGAGTCTTAAGGAATCTGAAAAGATGGCGGAACAGATTGAACAGGCATTAAAAGAATCTAATTTATCTGAACAGGTTAATGTTGAAGCCAATAGCAGATATGTTGTATTAAATATGAATGGTGCATTATTATTTGATTCCGGTAAGGCGGATTTAAAGCAGGAGGCTATAAGTGTGCTCAGCGGCGTTGCTGATTCAATTAAACAATATGATAACTGTATTATAAGTATAGAAGGACATACAGATAGTAATCCTATTAATACATCACAATTTCCGGATAATATGGTCTTATCTATGTATAGAGCCTATTCTGTTTTTGATTATTTCGTCAAAGACAAAGGATTTGATAGTGCAACGATGACATCAACAGGTCGTGGTGATGCAGTTCCGGTAGCATCTAATGCTACACCAGAGGGAAGGGCACAGAACAGACGTGTTGAGATTAAAATATATAATTCATTAAATAGTTAAAATATACACCGGTAAGTTCTGGTAAAATAAAATGCGCAAAGGAATGTGCAGGAACGGAGGAAAACATGAAAAAGAGTATGCTCAATGTAATAACTCTTGCATTAGTTCTTATTAATCTGGTATTGACGGTTTTACTTACTTTTTCATTAGTTTCTACTAATAATAAGACTAATAATCTTATAACAAAGGTATCACAGATTATTGATCTTGATGTAGGTGGAATAACAGCAGATTCAACTAAGACAGCGTCTTCAAGTATTGATGATATTACATATCTTGATGTTACTAATAATGATAGTACAGATATTACAGTATCATATACAGATGCTGGTAACAAGACTCATTATGTTGTTTTAAATGTTTCTATCGGACTTGATTCTAAGGCGAAAGATTATGAAACTAAAAAAACAACAATTCAGAATGGTATGAAAGTCATAGTCAGTCAGGTTACTACGGAAGCATTAAAGTATTCTTATAATGAGGTTACAGCAAATAAAACGGCAATTGAGAAGAATTTACTTACATATCTTCAGGATCAGTTCCAGACAGATGTAATTCAGTCAGTAACTCTAACAAAGATACTTGCTTCATAATAAGTTAATAAAAGAATCAAATGAATAAAGGAGGTGAGGAAGATGGGAGAGGTCTTATCACAAGATGAGATAGACAGCCTCTTGAATGCTCTTAGCTCAGGTGAACTTGATGTTGATGAGATGAAGAATACTGAAGAAAAACAGGTTAAAAACTATGATTTTGCCAGACCTTCGAAGTTTTCGAAAGAACATTTAAGGACACTTGAAATTATTTTTGAACATTTTGGAAGACTTTTGGCGACCAATCTTCCTGCATATCTTCGTAAATCAGTTAATGTAGAGGTAGTTAATTCAGAAGTAGTAATCTATTCAGAGTTTTCTAACGCATTGTCTAACCCTGTTTTACTTGGGGTAGTTGGTATGCAGCCATTAAATGGTAATGTTATAATTGAAATGGCGTCTAATCTGGGATTTGCAATTGTTGACAGACTCTTAGGTGGTGCAGGCAATTCACTTGAAAAAGAAAGAGATTTTTCAGAGATAGAACTGTCTATTATTGAAAGAATATTCAATATTTGTGTTAATTTACTTCAGGAACCATGGGAAAATGTTGTAAAGGTATCGCCAAGACTGGAAAGAATTGAGACTAATTCACAGTTTGCCCAGATTATTTCACCGAGTGAAACAATTGCAATTGTAACAATGAATTTAAAAATTGGAGATGTTGAAGGTCTTATGAATATATGTCTTCCTTTTGCAACACTTGAACCGGTTATGGATAAGCTCAATACAAAGTACTGGTTCTCAACGATGAAAGAAAAGGAAGATTCATCATATGGTGAAGTAATAGAAAATATAATTGATAAGGCACAGATTCCTATTAAGGCAATATTAGGAAGAAGCACGATAAATGTGCAGGATTTTGTTAATATTCAGATTGGGGATATAATTAAGATTGATAAAAAAGTCAATGAGGAATTGGAAGTTTATGTTGGTGATATTAAAAAGTTTGAGGCGCTGCCAGGATATTCCAATGATAAATATGCTGTAAGAATTACAGAAGTAATTAGAGAGGAGAGTGAATAGATATGGATGGCATGCTGTCACAAGACGAAATTAATGCATTATTAAATGGCATGAATACAGATGATGATAAGCCGGGTAATGATGACTCAGCACCGGCAGATGTTGCGGCTGCATCTGGCGCGGCCGATACTCAACCGGCTTCTGATAATGTATCAGCCAATAGTGATGCAGATTTTACACTGGATGATTCAGAAAAGGATGCGGTTGGAGAGATTTCCAATATCAGTATGGGAACTGCTGCAACTACTTTAAGTTCATTACTTAATCAGAAGGTTAATATTACAACGCCTACAGTTGCCGTAGCTACATGGGATGATCTTGCAACGAGATATGACCGGCCATGTGTTATGATGCAGATTTCATATAAAGAAGGACTGGACGGAAATAACGTTTTAATTCTTAAGGAGAAAGATGTTAAGATTATCACAGACCTTATGATGGGGGGAGTTGGTCAGGTTAATGATGACGAACCGCTTAGTGAGTTGCATCTTAGCGCCATTGGTGAGGCTATGAATCAGATGATGGGTTCTGCTGCCACATCAATGTCATCAATGTTTAACAGAAAGATTGATATCAGTCCGCCAATTGCTAACCTTATAGAAACATATGCGGATACTAATCAGAATATTCCTGAATTTTTGACAGGCTCATTTGTTATGGTTGCATTTAAGATGACAATTGGGGAACTTGTAGACAGCGAAATTATGCAGTTGTATCCTATTGAATTTGCAAGGGAGCTTCTAAAAATGTTTAGTGTTGATGATAGTGACACTCCTGAATCGAATTCACAGGAAGCACAGGCACAGCCACAACAAGCAGTTACGCAGCAACAGGTACAACAGCCACAGCAGGATATGCAGCCTAATATGCAGATGCCTCCTCAGCAGAATATGCAGCAGATGCCACCATATGGCTATGCACCACAGCAGGTACCATATGGTTATGCCCCTCAGATGCCGCCATATGGTTATGCACAGCCACAGCAGAATGTTAATGTCCAATCAGCAGCTTTCCAACCTTTTGCAGGTGATATCAATGCTATTTCACAGCAGGAAAACATTGATTTGATTAAGGATGTTCCTTTGGAAGTTACTGTTGAACTTGGAAGAACAACAAAATCAATCAAAGAGATCCTTGAATTTGCTCCGGGTACAATTGTTGAACTCAATAAGATTGCCGGTGAAGCGATAGATTTACTTGTTAATGGCAGAAAGATAGCTAAAGGTGAGGTTGTGGTAATTGAAGAAAGCTTCGGTGTAAGGATTACTGAAATTATTAAAGATAGATAAAATTCAAAAAAATAGTAGGAATATTCGTTTGATTGTTGTATAATATATGTGAATTAAATGAATAATCTTATGGATAGAATAGGAGATATATATGGCAAAGAATATTTTAATTTGTGATGATGCAGCATTTATGAGAATGATGATAAAAGATATTCTGACAAAGAATGGTTATAATATTGTAGGAGAAGCTGAGAATGGTGCTAAGGCTGTTGAAAAATATAATGAACTTAAGCCGGATTTAGTACTTATGGATATTACAATGCCAGAGATGGATGGTATTGAAGCACTTAAGAAGATTAAAGCGTCAGATCCTAACGCTTCAATTATTATGTGTTCTGCTATGGGTCAGCAGGCTATGGTTATTGAGTCAATTCAGTCTGGTGCGAAGGATTTCATTGTTAAACCATTCCAGGCAGACAGGGTTCTTGAAGCAGTTCAGAAAGTTGTAGGATAATGCAATTTTTAGCATTGAATAACAGATTAGAGTCAATAGTCCAGTTATTGACTGTGCTGGTTATATTTGTTTTTGTTCTCGGAATTACATATTTAGGGACTAGATTTATTGGAAATTATCAAAAAGAAAAGATGACTGGCAGTAATGTCAAGATATTAGAGACTATGAGAATTTCTAACAGCAAATATATTCAGATTGTTAAGATTGGTACAAAGTGTTTTGCAATTGCTGTCTGTAAAGACAGCATAACGTACCTGACTGAAGTTGATGAAGACGAGCTTTTTTATAATGAGAAAACATCAGGTATTGATTCAGAAAGTTTTAAGACAATATTAGATAAGTTAAAAAAGGACAAGCCTCACGATGATTAGGCAGGAATAGATGTTATGTTACAATTTGTAAAAAGAAACAAAAAGAGCATTTTTAAGTATATATTTATGGCGGTACTTGTTATTGGTACAGGTATACATATGAATATTACAACCTTGGCGGCAACAGGGGATTCTAATAATCTTATTAGTGTTGATGTTTCAAGTGGTGCGGGTAATGATATGGCAAGTGTATTGCAGATGCTCCTTGTATTAACTGTAATAGCGATTGCACCATCTATTTTGATAATGCTTACGTCATTTACAAGAATTGTAATTGTGTTACATTTCACAAGGACTGCGATAGGTACACAGACGGTTCCCCCTAATCAGATATTGATAGGTTTGTCTTTATTTTTGACCATATTTGTTATGTCCCCGACATTTACACAGATATATGACAGTGCTGTTGTTCCGTTATCCAATAATGAGATATCGGCAGAAGAAGCGTTCGAGACAGGGGTTAAACCTCTAAGAGAATTTATGCTTAAACAGGTTTCTAATAAAGATCTTGATACATTTTTAAAAATAGCAGGATATGAAGATGGTTCGATTGCATCGCAGGATGATATACCTTTACAGGTATTAATTCCAAGCTTTATAATAAGTGAGCTAAGGATAGCGTTTATTATTGGATTTTTAATATATCTTCCATTTATTGTAATTGATATGGTTGTGGCATCTACGCTTATGTCAATGGGTATGATGATGCTTCCGCCAACAACGATTTCGATGCCATTTAAGATTCTGTTATTTGTAATGGCTGATGGATGGAATTTGATTATTGGAAATCTGATGACGACGTTTAAGTAGATATATACGATGTTGATTAATGATTCCCCAATATTTATTGGGGAATTTTTTACCTTATTATAAGACAGAAAGGATGGACGATATGGATATTGGTGACGTTATAACTATATCAAGACAGACTATATGGATAATAATAAAAACAGCGGTTCCAATACTGCTGGTATCAATGATTGTAGGTCTGATTATTAGTTTATTTCAGACTCTTACATCAATTCAGGAACAGACTCTTACATTTGTTCCTAAGCTTATTGCTATAATGATTGCATTGATGCTTATGGGTTCATGGATGCTTAACGAGATTGTGTCATATATGAATATATTATGGGGAAACTTTTCACAATATATTAATTAACCGGAGAATGACTGATGATTACATATAATATTGCATTGGATCAGTTTGAATTGTTTATATTGATTTTGATGAGAATGGCATCTTTTGTATTTGCAGCACCTTTTTTTAATACTGCCAATACACCGAAGCGATTGAGGGTAGGACTTGCATTTTTTTTATCAATTATTGTATATACACTTCATCCTGATATGAATGTGGAGTATAATGGCTTAATTGAATATGCAGGACTTGTTGTTATTGAGTCGGTAGTGGGAATATTACTTGGGGCAATGGCTTCATTTTGTGTACAGATAATTCAGTTTGCCGGTAAACTAGTTGATATGGATATTGGTATATCAATGGCTCAGATTATGGATCCTACAACAAAAGTACAAGTGGGTATTATGGGTAATTTTTATTATTATATGCTTATGCTTCTGCTTATTGTGTCAGGATTACATCAATATCTGGTTGCGGCAATTATAGAAACTTATAATGTTATTCCTATAGGTGGAGTGAAATTTGGAATGTCTGTATATACGACTGTACTTAATTTTATGTCTGATTATTTTGTTATCGGATTTAGAATTGAATTGCCGATATTTGCTGCAACACTGCTACTTAACTGTATTCTGGCTATTATAGCAAGAGTCGCTCCACAGATGAATATGTTTGTTGTTGGAATGCAGTTAAAAATATTTGTGGGAATATTTGTTATTTTATTTACGATAGTAATGCTCCCGTCAGTTTCTAATTTTATTTATAATGAGATTCAGACAGTAATGGCATCACTGGTTAGAGGAATGAGTTAGATAATTATATCTGTTATGGGGTGTGTTGTTATAGATGGATGGTTATGTTAATAATGATTATATGCTTGAGTTAAATTTACAGTTTTTTGCTAAAGATGGTCCCGGTGGAGAAAAGACAGAGCCGGCTACAGCAAAAAAGTTACAGGATGTAAGAAAAGACGGACAGACAGCCAAAAGTAAAGAATTAATTACAGCTATATCTCTTATGTCATTATTTATTCTGATTAAGATTTATGTCGGTGTTGCCGGACAGAAATTCACTGAAGCGTTTAAGGATATATATGGAACATTCCAGAAAGTGGCAGACAGCAGTGATAATGGAATGAGAATGGCAGACGCTGTATCTTCTGTAAGAGAAGTGCTTATGTCATCAATAAGCATAGCTGTACCAATTTTTATTGTTGCTGTTGTTGTTGGTGTTCTTTGTAATTCACTTCAGCAGAAGTGGATGGTTACCGCAAAACCCTTACAGCCTAAAATGAGTAAGATAAGTCCAGCGAGCGGTTTTAAAAGAATATTTTCATTCAGGCAGTTATTTGAACTTATAAAATCAATTGCAATGATGCTTGTTATAGGAATTATGTCATATGTAACAATTAAGGATAAAGTCAATATTCTGCTTACATTTTATGATATATCTTTAAATGCAGCATTGGAGACAGTTGGAGATATTATAGTTGATTTGGGAATAAAGATAAGTGCAGTGTTTCTTATTATTGGATTTGTAGATCTTATATATCAGAAATTTAAGTTTAAGAATGATAATATGATGACAAAGCAGGAAATTAAAGACGAATATAAAAATACTGAAGGTGATCCTCAGGTAAAGGGGCAGATAAGAAGGAAGATGGCTGAAATCTCAAGGCGGAGAATGATGGAACAGCTTCCTGAAGCGGATGTTGTCATTACGAATCCGACACATTTTGCAGTTGCCTTAAAATATGAACCTGATTCAGGAAAAGCTCCGGTTGTAATTGCTAAGGGTGCAGATTATCTGGCATTTCAGATTAAGGATAAAGCCAGGGAGTGTAATATTGAAATAGTGGAAAATAAACCATTAGCAAGAATGTTATATCATAACGTAGATATAGGCATGGAGATACCTCCTGAATTATATCAGGTTGTAGCTGAGATTCTTGCAAAGATTTTACAGCCAAAATTATAGAAATTTGTTAAAATATAACATTTTTTTTGCACATTATAAAAAAAGATGTTACAATTATTAAGAGATACATATGGATGATGAAAGGGGAAAATAGGTAATGAAAATAAAAAAGAATGATCTATTCATGGGAATATACCTTCTTTCAGCGGTATTGTTTTTCATTATTTCAATCCCATCATGGTTATTGGATATACTGCTTGCATTTAATATTGGTGTTGCAATGGTTATTTTATTTAATACATTGTTTGCTAAGGAAGTTCTGGATATGGCTTCATTTCCAACTTTGTTGTTATTTACAACAATTTTTAGAATTTCACTTAATGTTTCATCAACAAAGCTTATATTAAGAGATGGTGATGCAGGTGAGGTTGTCAATACTTTTGGTGAATTTGTTGGCGGTGGTAATCTTATAATAGGTATTATTATATTTATTGTATTGATTATCATTCAGTTTGTTGTTATAAATAAAGGTTCTGAAAGAGTAGCAGAGGTAACTGCCAGATTTACACTTGATGCTATGGCAGGTAAGCAGATGGCTATTGATTCAGACTTAAATACAGGTGCTATTACTGATAAAGAAGCAGCAATAAGAAGACAGAAGCTTCAGAAAGAGAACAGCTTCTTTGGTTCCATGGATGGTGCTACCAAATATGTAAAAGGTGATGCGACAGCAGGTCTTATAATTACAGGTATCAATATTGTTGGTGGTATCATTATGGGTATGGTATATGGTGGTCTTGATATCAGTGAAGCATTACAGAAATATACAATACTTACAATTGGTGATGGCTTATGTAGTCAGATACCTTCATTATTAATATCACTTGCAACAGGTATTCTTGTAACTAAAGCGTCAAGTGATGGCGAGCTTGGTGATGAGATGGTAGGACAGCTCTTATCAATAGACAAGGTTCTTTTGATGGTAGGTGCGGCTCTTGCTGTTCTTGGTATATTTACACCACTTCCTATATACATATTTGTGCCATTTGGTGTACTTCTTATAATATATAGCAGAATGATTGGTAAGAAGAATGATGTTGAAGCCATTGAGGAAGAGGTTGAAGCAGAAGAGACGGAAGCTCAGGAGATTAGAAAACCTGAGAACGTTGTTTCATTACTTAATGTAGATCCTATTGAACTTGAATTTGGTTATGGTATTATTCCACTTGCAGATGTCAATCAAGGCGGTGATCTGCTTGACCGAGTTGTAATGATTCGTAGACAGGTCGCATTAGAACTAGGTGCTGTTGTACCTATTATCAGATTGAGGGATAATATACAGCTTAATCCTAACCAGTATGTAATTAAAATAAAGGGCATACAGGTAAGCGAGGGTGAAATATTATTCGATCACTATATGGCAATGAATCCCGGTTATGTTGAGGAAGAGATTACAGGTATTCCGACATTTGAACCATCTTTCCACCTTCCTGCCATATGGATAACGGAAAGCCAGAGAGAGAGAGCTGAATCCTTGGGATATACAGTTGTTGATCCACCCTCAATTATTGCAACACATCTTACAGAAGTTATCAGACAGCATATTGCTGAACTTCTTACGAGACAGGATGTTCAGAATCTTATTAATAATATTAAAGATAATAATACGGCACTTATTGATGAACTTGTTCCAAAACTTCTTGGAATTGGTGATATCCAGAAGGTTCTTCAGAATCTGTTATCAGAGGGAATATCAATAAGAGATCTTGTTACTATTTTTGAAACATTAGCCGACCATGCATCAGTTACGAGAGATACGGATATTCTTACTGAATATGTACGTCAGAGCCTTAAGAGAGCGATTTCTGGCAAATACTTCTCTCCTAATGAAGTTACTAATGTTGTGACTCTTGATCCGGCGGTTGAACAGGATATTATGGGAGCTGTCAAGAATACAGAACAGGGTTCGTATCTTACATTGGATCCTGATGAGACTAATAAGATTGTTAAGTCTTTAGGTGAAGAGCTTAAGAAGCTGGAGGATTTGGGCAAGAATCCTATAGTTATCACTTCACCGATAGTCAGATTATATTTTAAAAAGCTGGTCAGCGATTATTATAAGGATGTTATAGTTATTTCATATAATGAAGTTGAACCAAATGTAGAATTACAATCAGTAGGGATGGTGACAGTATAAAATGATAGTTAAGAAATTTCAGGCACCTACAGAGAAAGAAGCAATTTTGAAAGCTAAAGATGAGCTTGGAAGTAATGCTGTAGTGTTGAATGTTAAAACATTGAAACAGCGTGGTGTTTTCAGACTTTTCAAAAAAGATGTAGTTGAGATTACAGCAGCTCTTGAAGAAAATGATTTTATAGATGGTATTAATAAAAAGAAACCGACATTTAATAAAAATACATCTAATGTTATTAATAGCAGAATGGTATCGGATTCTTCTATCATGCCACAACTTGATGAAAATAAAGCTTTTGGACAGATGATGCCTGGAAGCACCATTAGTGGAGGGATTGATTTAGTCGCTGATGATACTATAAAGACAGGTTCTGATACATCGGCTATTGAGCAGAAACTGGATTCACTTCAACAGATGTTAAAACAGCAGATAGATAATAACAATACTTATAAACCGCAGACACCACAGCGTCAGAACTATACATCAGCAAAGAACAATTCTGTATCAGGACAGATGCATCAGGATAATAATGAAGAGTATGGCAGAAATGTTATAAAAGAAAGAGAAAGTGCTAATTATAAGTACTTACAGCTGATATACAATAAAATGATTGACAGTGATGTAGCACCGGAATATGCAGATGAGATAATAGGTGATATAGAAAGTTCATTGAAAAAAGAATCTAATATAGACAGTATTCTTGCTGCAGTATATCAAAAAATAATATTGAAGTTAGGACAGACTAAGTCAATACAGCTTGGTAATAAACCACAGATTGTAATGTTTATTGGTCCGACAGGCGTTGGAAAGACTACAACCATTGCTAAGATTGCATCGGCTTTTAAGCTTGAAAAACAGGCGAAGGTGGCTTTTATTACATCTGATACTTATCGAATTGCAGCGGTTGAGCAGCTTAATACTTATGCATCTATTATTGATTGTCCTGTCAGTGTTGTATATACTAATGATGAGCTTGTTGAATGTGTTGATAAATATAAGAATTACGATCTTATAATGATTGATACGGCAGGAAGATCCCACAAAGCTGAAGGTCAGATGGAAGAATTAGAAGATCTGGTAGGTGTTCTTAAACAGAAAAAGGATGAATTTGATCTGGATATATATCTTACACTTAGTATAACAACTAAATACAAAGATCTTATGAGTATTTGTGACAGGTATAAGAATATAAGTGACTGGGGATTGATATTTACAAAGCTTGATGAAACATGTGTTATGGGTAATATGTTAAATATAGAGTTATATACCGGCGCCCCACTTTCTTATACAACATCAGGACAGAATGTTCCTAATGATATTGAAATAATAGATAAGCAGGCATTGGCTAAGCATTTACTTGGAGGAAGCATTTAATGGATCAAGCCGAAAATTTACGAAATATAATTAAAAAGAATAATGTAAAGCCTGTCAGTAATTCAAGGGTAATAGCTGTTACCAGCGGAAAGGGTGGAGTTGGCAAATCCAGCACTTCTATCAATCTTGCATTACAGTTTAAAAGGTTGGGAAAGAAAGTTGTTATTCTTGATGCTGATTTTGGAATGGCTAATATTGAAGTAATGTTTGGTGTTATTCCAAAGTACAATTTGAGTGACCTTCTATTTAAAGAGAAGAGTATAAGAGATATTGTATGTGAGGGACCGGAAGGTGTAGGTTTTATTTCGGGTGGTTCAGGTATTGCAAAAATGGTCAATCTCGATAATGATCAGATTAGAAAACTTGTCAATAAGATGGCGGAGCTGGAAGATATTGCTGATGTAATTATTATAGATACCGGAGCAGGTATTGCGCCGAGTGTTATGGAATTTCTTGTGGCAAGCCCTGAGATACTGCTTGTTACAACACCGGAACCTACGTCAATAACTGATTCGTATGCTTTATTAAAAGCACTTAGCATGAATGAAGATTTTGATAAGAATGTAACTTCGATAAAGATGATTGCCAATAAAGTTTCAAGTGAGATGGAAGGCAGAAGAGTATATGAAAAACTCAGTGTTGTTGTGACTAAGTTTCTTAATCTTGAGATAGGTTTTATTGGTACAGTACCTCATGATAAAGATATAACTAAGGCTATAATGAAGCAGAAACCGGTATCAATAATGTATCCTAATTCTATTGCGGCAAGGCATTATCAGAATATTGTAAATACGCTTGAAAGCCATGTTGATAATATTACATATTCAAAATATAGAGGTATAAAAGGATATATTAAAACTATATTTGCTAATAGAAAATAATACTGTATGCAGATATTTATAGTGGTGGGAATTGTACATACTGATAGAAATGAGGATGATTAACATGACACAGGAATTACTTTTAGTAGGAACAAAAATTGAATTAAAAAGAACAAGCAAGATTAAAAAAGTAGATGGTGAAGCGAGTGTTACTTATGTGAGTCAGATTCTTGATAATGATAAAGATGGTAATATCATTGCGGCTATGCCGATTAGTGAGGGCCATATAGTTCCCATAGAAGTTGGAAGTGTATTTCAGGCATATTTTTACACTTCAAAGGGCATTTACAGAGGCAGATGCCGTATATCAGCAAGAGGAAAAGAATCCAATATATATGTAATGACAATGCAGCTTATAGATGATCTTGTCAGATATCAGAGAAGAGAATACTATAGACTTGCATGTCTTATTGATGCTAAGGTTACTCCGCTTAATGTTGGGGAAGTACTGGAATATTCCAAAGAATTTATGATTCCGGAGGAATTAACCGGTGAACCGGAAGAATGTGTAATTGTTGATATAAGTGGTGGTGGTGTAAGGTTTATTTCCAATAAAAGCTACAGTAAGGATGGTTATGTATATATAGAATTTAATACATCGACATCATCATCTGATAAGAAATTCGGACTTATGGGAAGAATTGTAACGTCTATTAAATCAGAGGCGGATAATGGTAAATATGATAATCGTATACAATTTAAAGTGATATCAAAAGAAAAGAGAGAAGAAATAATAAAATTTATTTTCAATGAGCAAAGACGTTTGAGACAAAAGGAAAGAGGATGATTTTATGGCAAAAAAAATACTGGTTATTGATGACTCTGCACTCATGAGAAGAGTTATTTCTGATATAATTAATGAAGGAAATGAATATGAAGTAGCTGCTATAGCTAAGGATGGTGTACAGGGATTCGATTTAATAGTATCAAACCCTAATTTATACAGTGCAGTTATACTTGATATTAATATGCCTAAGATGAATGGTCTTGAGCTTTTAAAAGAACTTCAAAAAAATCATATTGAACAGACAGTGATTGTCGTCAGTACGGTTGCAAAGGAGGGAGCAAAGGAAACAATTCAGGCACTTGAATATGGTGCATTTGATTTTGTTACCAAACCAGAGAATTATCTTGAAACAAAGGGAGCAGCATTTAAAGAAGCTATTCATAAGATGCTTGATGTTGCAACGAATTCAAAGTCATCACTTGAAAGAACAAGGTCAACGAGAAATTTAACACCGATTTCTTCTAAGACAAGAGTACAAGTAACCAATGCGACACAGAGAAATAAAAATGAAGCACAATTTAGACCTGCAGCAACAGTCAGGGATAGAAATTCGGCAATTAGTGCATTAAGAAAAAGGTCAATAGAAAATAATGCTGCACCGGATAAAATCGATGTTTCTACATATAAGAATATCAAAAGTCATAAAAAGAAGATAGTTGCATTGGCTTGTTCAACAGGAGGTCCTAAGTCTCTTCAACAGGTCATTCCTGTTCTGCCAAAGAATCTGGATTCGGGTGTAGTGGTTGTCCAGCATATGCCGGCAGGTTTTACGGCATCTTTAGCTCAGAGATTAAATGAGATGAGTGAAATAAGAGTAAAAGAAGCGGAGCATGGTGAGATAATCAAAAAAGGTGTTGTATATATTGCGCCGGGAGGCCAACATTTAAAAATTGTAAAATCAGGTTCAGAATATAAGATAGAGCTTAATCGTGAACCGGCAATAGATGGTCTTAGACCATGTGCCAATATTATGTATCAGTCACTTGAAAATAGTGATTTTGATGAGATTACATGCGTCGTATTAACAGGAATGGGCGCAGATGGAACCAAAGGAATTAAAGGTCTTGCAGCTAAGAAAAAGAATATACATGTAATAGCACAGGATGAAGATAGTTGTGTTGTATATGGCATGCCAAAGGCAATAGCGCAGACAGGGCTTGTTGATGAGGTAGTAGCTCTCAATCATATAGCCAGCTCAATAACGAAGAACGTGGGGGTAATATAAGATGGATACAAGTCAATATTTAGAAATTTTTCTTGATGAATCAAATGAACATTTACAGAGCCTTAGTGACCAGTTAATGGTACTTGAGAAAGAACCTGATAACAGTGATACAATCAATGAAATATTCAGGGCAGCTCATTCTCTTAAGGGTATGGCTGGTACAATGGGTTATAAGAGAATGCAGAATCTTACACATGATATGGAAAATGTATTCTCAGAAGTAAGAAACGGTAATATGAAAGTTACATCGGATCTTGTGGATGTATTATACCAGTGTCTTGATGCTCTTGAAGCATATGTAAATAATATTCAGGAAACACAGGATGAAGGAACTGATGATAATGAGCCGATTATAAAAGCGCTTAATGCTTTTATTGCACAAGAAAATAATACAGAAGCTCCTAAGGAAGAAAAAACACAGCCTGCAGAGGAATCAAAAGAAGAGACTGACAATGGTGAAGTTGTTCTTGCCGATTTTGAAAAACATGCTGTTAATGAAGCACTTGCTAAGAATATGCATGCATATGTAATTAAAGTTACTGTTGATGAGAATTGTATACTTAAGGCAGCCAGAGCGTTTTTAGTATTTAAGAATCTTGAGGATCATTGTGATGTGATTAAATCACAGCCATCGGTTCAGGATATAGAAGATGAAAAGTTTGATTTTGATTTCAGCATTGTAGTTGTAACAGAAGAGAGCTTTGATTCAATAATTGGACATATTAAGAGTGTATCAGAAATAAAGGATGCACAGGGTAAAGAGATAACTACTCCTTATCCAATAGAGACACCTATTGAAGAACTTAAGCAGGAGGCACAGGCTGCTAAGGAAACACAGGAAGCTAAGGCTGATAATAACAATAATAATAAACTGGCAGAAAATAAGCCTGCGGCAGGCAAGAATAAGCCGGCAGCAAGAAGTACTAAGCCGGGTAAACCTGTAGGACATACAGTAAGAGTTGATATTGAAAAGCTTGATGTACTTATGAATCTTGTAAGTGAGCTTATTATTGCAAAGAATGGTCTTGTATCTGCAAGTGCGTCTGAGGAAGGTGAGAATAATACAATTAATCAGAGCTTCAATGAGCAGATTGAATATCTTGAGAGAGTTACAACTAACTTACATGAGTCAGTTATGAAGGTACGAATGATGCCAATTGAAAGCGTTGTAAGCAGATTCCCAAGAATGATAAGAGATCTTTCAAGAAAGCTTAATAAGAAGATGGAATTATATATGTCAGGTGAGGATACAGAACTTGATAGAACAGTTATTGATGAGATTGGCGATCCATTAATGCATCTTCTTAGAAACTCTGCTGACCATGGCCTTGAAAGTGCAGAGATAAGAAAAGAAAGAGGTAAGAGTGAGGTTGGTTCTATCTTCCTTGATGCTTATCAGGATGGTAACAATGTTGTTATTGAGGTAAGAGATGATGGTAATGGTATAGACATTGAAAAAGTTAAGAATAAGGCTATAGAAAAAGGTACAATAACCCCTGAACAGGGTGAGACTATGACTGATAAAGAGGTTATAGATTTATTATTTAAGCCTAGTTTTTCAACATCAGAGAAAGTTACAGATGTATCAGGTAGAGGTGTTGGTCTTGATGTTGTTAAGTCTAAGATCGAAGCACTTGGTGGTGACGTTGAAGTTAAGACAACTTATGGTGAAGGAAGTACATTTATTATACGACTTCCATTAACACTTGCAATTATTCAGGCATTGATGGTTAAGCTGGGTGAAGAAAAATATGCAATTTCACTTGGTTCAATTCAGACAATAGAAGATATTCCTGTAACAGATATTAAGTATGTACATGCTAAAGAAGTTATTAACTTAAGAGGTAATGTAATACCACTTATAAGATTAAGAAATGTCTTAGATGTACCTGGTGAAGCGCAGGAACAGGATACAATTACTGTTGTTATTGTAAGCAAGGGTGATAAGCAGGCTGGTCTTGTTGTAGATAGTCTGATTGGTCAGATGGAAATAGTTATTAAGTCACTTGGTAAATATATTAATATTAATAAGATGATAAGTGGTGCAACTATCCTTGGTGATGGTTCAGTAGCTCTTATTATTGATGCAAATACTCTTGTGTAAGGGGGAACAGTTAATTATGGAAGAAGTTAAGAAGATAGAGAATACAGCAGAAGAAAGTGATACATTGGTACAATATATAGTTGTAAAGATTGGTAATGAGCAGTACGGCATTAATATACAATATATTGATAATATTGTAAGAAGCCAGAAGATTACACGAGTACCTAAGACACAGAAGTATTATAAGGGAGTAATTAATCTTAGAGGTGAGATAATTCCTGTAATGAGTATACGTCTTAAGCTTGGCCTTGAAGATGATGTATTTACAGATAAGACAAGAATTATAATTGTAAAGGTTGAAAATGCAACAATTGGTGTTATTGTAGATCAGGTAAAAGAAGTTGTAACTCTCGATGAAGAGAATACAGAGAAGATAACCAGAACTGCTAATGACGATGCAGCAGCTGGTTATATAAGTGGAATTGGTAAGAGCAAGGGTGAATTAATATCATTATTAGACATTGTTGGAGTTGTTGTTGAGAATTAAGAGAGTGGTGAGTTATGGCAAAGATAAGTCTTGATGGTTTAAATGATATGCAATATGATGTATTAAAAGAAATCGGTAATATCGGTGCTGGAAATGCTACAACTGCTTTGTCGAAGATGCTTAATATTAAGATGGATATGTCTGTTCCGAATGTGGCTTTAGTGCCATTTTCGGACATATCTTCTATTATTGGACCGGAAGACCAGACAGTAGTAGGAATTCTTTTAGGTATTGAAGGTGATATTGATGGAATGATGATGTTTATATTTGATACTAAGTCAGCATGTCATCTTGTTAATACGCTTATGATGAGGGATGTTACAGAAAATGAAGACAGAATGCTTTCAGATTATTCAGAAATGGAAATGTCAGCTTTAAATGAAATAGGCAATATTGTATCAGGTTCATATCTGAATGCTATTTCAGCTTTGACCGGTATGAAGATGATATCAACAGTTCCATCTATGGCTGTGGATATGATTGGTGCATTATTAAGTCTGCCGGCCGCCGAGTTCGGCAAATATGGAGATAAGCTGTTATTAATAAAGTCTCAGTTTGGTGAACTTGATTTTGTTAATGGCTATTTCTTATTGATACCTGAATTAAACTCTTATGATAAGATATTGACTTCATTAGGTGTTGGCTGATATATACATTATAATTTGTGATTAAGAAATGGATAGATAAATTATATGGGGAATATGATTAAAGTAGGCATGGCCGATTTAAAGGTATGTAAAGCACCGGATGCTCTTACTACTCTTGGATTGGGTTCATGTGTAGGCGTTGCATTATATGATCCTGTAACCAAGATAAGTGGGTTGTTACATTGCATGCTTCCGGATAGTACGCAGATAAGAAATAATTCTAATGTGGCAAAGTTTGCTGATACCGGTATAGATGAATTAATACGTCAGATGGTTGCCTTGGGAGCTTCAAAGAGCAGACTGGTTGCCAAGATAGCAGGTGGAGCACAGATGTTTGCAATGACAACAACTAATGATTCATTGAGAGTAGGCGAACGTAATGCTGCCGCAGCAAGAACTAAGCTGAAGCAATATAATATCAGACTCCTTGCAGAGGATTGTGGCAAGAATTATGGAAGAACTGTTGAGTTCTATTCAGAAAGTGGGGAGTATTTAATTAAAGCAGTAGGAAAACCACCAAAAATTATTTAATATGTGAATTTTGGAGGATATATGAAAAAATTTAGGAATGTTCCTGCACTGGTAACATTATTTGCTGGTTTTGTTGTTGCAGTGTTTATGATAATTGAAAAATTTACATTAATAAAATTCTTATGGATACTTGTCAGTGTTATGCTGGCTTTTTATATTGCAGGTATTTTTTTAAGAAGATTATTGAATAAGGCCTTTAAAGAGCCTGAAGAAGAGGAAAATGGAGAAGAATCTTCAGAAAATCCAGAAGAACAGCAGACGGAAGAGAATCCGGAAGACAATAACTCGCAGGATGATAAATAATACACCTGTAGATACATAGATTAATTGCATTTGGGAGAATTGGTAATGGATGATGCTGAAAAAAATAAGCTATGGCAGGAGTATAAAAAAACCGGCAATAGTAATATACGTGAACAACTTATAATGGAATATGCCAGGCTGGTAAAAATAGTTGCAGGACGATTAAGCATGTATCTAGGTAATAATGTTGAATATGATGACCTTGTTGGATATGGAATATTCGGGCTGATTGATGCTATAGACAAATTTGATTATGGTAAAAATGTAAAATTTGAAACATATGCAAGTCTCAGAATAAGAGGTTCTATATTGGATCAGATAAGAAAAATGGACTGGATACCTCGTTCTTTAAGGCAGAAACAGAAAAAAATTGATGCAGCAGTATTAAAGATAGAAACTGACACAGGTAAGGTGGCAACGGATGAAGAGGTTGCAAAGGAACTTGACATATCCGTTGATGAACTTAATAACTGGCAGGGGCAGACAAAAGCCTCTAATATAATTTCATTAGAAGAGTATATTGACTCAGGCAGTGAAGTCAGAGTCAGTGCAGGTAATACTGAGCGTTTTATGCAGCCTGAACAGGTTATGGAAAAAGATGAACTTAAAAAGAAAATAGTTGAAGCAATTGAAGAACTTACGGAAAAGGAAAAAAGTGTCATAACGCTTTATTATTATGAGGAAATGACACTTAAAGAGATAAGCATGGTACTTGATGTATCAGAATCAAGAGTTTCACAGCTGCATACAAAGGCGCTTAATAAAATGAAATTAAAGCTTGGGGAGTATTTGGATATTTTAACTAATATATAAAGTATATGCTTTGGATTGGAGACGATATGAGAAGGAATAATAATGGATTTTATCAGTTTTCGTGTAGCAAAGATGGTATTTACATAACAGTCTATTCGGGGGTAGAAGGCACAGCCAATGCTGATATAAAGGATGCTTTATTTTATATAGAGAAGAGAAATATTCCAGATGTTGATGTGGTTAAGTTGGGCGAAGCATTTAAAAAAGCGACGCCGGAGGGATGTACAGTTAAGGTTTCTGACTCAGAATGTCATCCGGTAGACGAATTTGGCCTGTATTACATATCATCTGATGGAATGAGGACGGAGGCTGTATTCTATCCGCCATTTGAAGGTGCACATGAATTGACAAAGACTGAAATACTTGATGATATTACGCATGCAGGTATAAGGAATGGTGTTGATAACAGTGTGATTGATGAATTTTTAAATTCACGTATTTATGGTAAATCATATGTGGTTGCAGTTGGAACAAAACCTGTTAATGGCAAGGAAGGTTATGTCGAGTATAAGTTTAATACTGATTTAAAACCCAGACCTAAAATGAATGATGATGGTACAGTGGATTTTCATTCATTAGAAAATGTCAATCATGTAGTTAAAGGTGATGTGGTTGCAGTATTACATCCTGAACAGAGAGGCGAAGTTGGTATAGATGTATATGGCAGAACTGTAAGACCATCGAGTGTCGGACATGTTATATTTAAGCATGGTAAAAATCTTTCTATATCAGAAGATGGTCTGTCTCTTGTATCAATGGTCAATGGTCATGTTACATTAGAAGAAGATAAGGTTTTTGTATCAGATGTAATGGAGATTGTTGATGTTGATAATTCGACAGGTAATATTAAATATGACGGTAATGTTAATGTTAAAGGTAATATCCTTGCAGGATTTACTGTTGAAGCTAAGGGTGATGTGAGTGTAAGCGGAATTGTTGAAGGTGCAACAGTTATTGCCGGAGGTAATATAACCTTAAACAGAGGTATCCAGGGAATGAACAGGGCAGTTATCAAAGCCGGAGGTAATATCGTTACAAAGTTTATAGAGGGAGCTTCTCTTGTAGAAGCCGGAGGAAATATAGAAACTGATTCAATTCTTCATAGTAAAGTATTTGCAAATGGTATAATTAAGGCAGAAGGAAAAAAGGGGCTTATTATTGGAGGAGAGGTAAAATCTTCCAAAATGATTATTGCTAAGAATATTGGTAATACAATGGGTACAGCAACTATTGTAGGTGCCGGTGTGGATCCTGCCGCTAAAAAACGTGTAGAGGAGTTGAAAAAAGAACTCGAACAGCTTGGAAGTAATAAGATACAGTTAAACCAGCTTATTACAGCACTTAGAAAAAAACAGGATACAGAAGGAACATTAAGCAGTGAAAAACTGGAATTACAGCAAAAGACTACGAGAAATCTGCTGCTGATAGAACAGGAGCTTATAAATAAAAAGAAAGAATACAGCGAATTGAAGGAACAGATTATTGAGGATGATAATGCACGTATAAAGGTTTCTGATACCATTTATAATGGTGTAAAGCTCGTGTTTGGTGATCAGTTTATGTTTATTAAAGAAAAGAATTGCCATTGTCAATATGCAAAGGACAGAGCAGACATTGTACAACTTTCTTTATAATTCAATATATTATGAATAATAATATACGAAGAAGGAGGCATGTATAGACTTGAAACCAATAGATATAGCAATGATACAGCAGATAAATGATGTGGCTAATATTAAACAGAGTCAGGATAGCCGTCCGGCAATTGAACAACAGAATATATCAGTGGTTGTTCAAAAGAATGTTGAAACAAAGTCTGAGGCTGTAACAAGCAAGGATGATGTAGAAAATCAACAGCAAAAATTCGATGCAAAAGAAAAAAGTGATAATGAATATGAAAATGATAAAAAACATAAGAATAAAAAAGATACAAAAAGAGATGGTATAGTATTTTTAAAAGGTCATAAGGCCTCTGATTTTGATATAAAGATATAAGACAGGCTGCCGTAAATTTATTGCGGCAGCTTCTATTTGAAATGGAGAGAAGGATTAATGTCAACAGCAGTAATTATTATGATATTATTAGGAGTATGCATGATTGGTGTAAGTTTCCTTATAAAAGATGATAACAGGGAAATTAATAGTCAGATATCGCAGGTTAATACTCCAAATCAGAATATTGAGCTTACAGATAAGCAGAAGGAAGATATAAAATCACAGATAAATAATCTTATTGAAGAACAGCTTAATTCAATAGATGACAGAACAGAGGCATCCTTAGACAGAATTTCTAATACTAAGATACTAGAGATGAATGAATATGCTGATACAATTATGAATGAGATAAGCAGGAATCATAATGAAACAGTATTTCTTTATGATATGCTTAATGAGAAGGCAAAGGAAGTAAAGGGAACTGTTAAAGATGTTAATATCGCAACAGAACAGGTCAAAAAGATACAAAGTGCTTCTTTAGGATTGGAAAAAAATGATAGTGATGTAGCTGCACAGAAGGATAAAGCAAAGTCACGTTTAAAAGAATTATCAAAACAATCAGATACGGCAGAAAAATCACCGGATATGCGAACCAAAGCCGGCAATCAGGCTGAAAACTTAAGCAGCATGATGGAAAAGGGAAGAATGACAGAACATACAGAAGATACTGTGTTTACCGGCAGTATAACAGATGATACACAGGAGTATGTTGATACTATCAGCGAAGCAGCTTCAAATAACATTGATATGCAGGCAGATATTATTAAAGCTGATACACAGGATAATCATGATACGGATAACATGGATAGTGCTGATACAATTTCTGCTGATAATAAGGAATCAGATAATTCCGGTAATTCTAATGGTGACAAAAACAAAAATATTCTTGAAATGAACAAAATGGGCTTCAATGCTAAAGAGATTGCCCGTAAGATGGGAATTGGAACCGGAGAGGTTCAGCTTGTAATAGATTTATACAGTAAAAAATAATAAAGAGAGTGTATTTATATTATGAAATTAAAATATTACTTAAGAGGTATGGGAACAGGCATTATATTTACAGCAGTTATATTTTTGTTTGTTAATATTGCGACAGGATCTTCTGACGGAAATAAAGTATCACAGACAGAGACAAAGACAACAGGCTCGGTATTGGCTTACGCTACAACACAGGCAGACAATGAAACACAGGCAACAACAATAGCAGAGGTTAAAACAACTGATAAGCTCTCAAGAGATGATAATAGTAATGACAAAGAAGCGACTGCACAGGATGATACAAAGGAACAGATAACCACTGGCTCAAAGACGTCAGAAACAGATAAGTCAGAGGAAAAGACAACAGCAGGTGAAACCACAACCACAGATAATTCTAATGCTGCAAGAAATGGTGAGATGGTTGAAGTTGAGATAAGAAATATTAAATATTTATCAGAAGTAAGTGAAATCTTATATGATAAAGGGATTATATCAGATGTAAACGGATTTAACAGCTATATGACATTTTCCGGTAATGACCTGAAGGTTAAGGAAGGCAGATATACATTAAAAGCAGGTGATACATTTGAGAATATTGCCGGTGTAATTACAAGAAGTTAAAAAATATTAACAGTATATTGGAATAATGTAAATATTTTAAATTTGTTAAACAGGCATGTCATTTAAAAAGTTAGGGATTAGTAAAAGTTAAGTTGAAAAGATATTAAAAAAATACTTGATTTATTTATTGTATATTGATATAATGCATTTTGTGTGAAAAAACATGTGGATGGATTCTGTGGTTGGTGCTGATGCTCGTCAGTGACTATGGAGTGTGATATCCACAAAAGATTATTAACCAATGGAGGTATTAAAATGAGCGTAATTTCAATGAAGCAGTTACTTGAAGCAGGTGTTCACTTTGGACATCAGACAAGAAGATGGAATCCTAAGATGGCTGAATACATCTACACAGAGAGAAATGGTATTCATATTATCGATTTACAGAAGTCAGTAGGAATGGTAGATGATGCTTATAAGGCAGTATCTGATATCGTTGCTGATGGTGGTACTATTCTTTTTGTTGGTACTAAGAAGCAGGCTCAGGATGCTATTGCAACAGAAGCTGAAAGATGTGGAATGTTCTATGTAAATGAAAGATGGTTAGGCGGTATGCTTACTAACTTCAAGACAATCCAGAGCAGAATTGCAAGACTTAAAGATATCGAAAGAATGCAGGAAGATGGAACATTTGATGTTCTTCCTAAGAAGGAAGTTATCAACCTCAAGAAGGAACTTGATAAGCTTACAAAGAACCTTGGCGGTATCAAGGAAATGAAGAGACTTCCAGATGCTATCTTTATCGTAGATCCTAAGAAGGAAAGAATCTGTGTACAGGAAGCTCATGCACTTGGTATTAAGCTTATCGGTATTGCGGATACTAACTGTGATCCTGATGAATTAGATTATGTAATTCCTGGTAATGATGATGCAATCAGAGCAGTTAAGCTTATCGTTTCTAAGATGGCAGATGCTGTTATCGAAGCTAATCAGGGAGTAGAAGAAGTTCCTGCTGAAGAAGAAGTAACAGAGGAAGCATAATTATCTATAGAGATAAACTGAAGTTCATTAATATATTGTCGTAAGACGGAATTCTAAGAATGCTTCAGCCTGACAAATACAGGTTGAAGCATTTTTAAACTTAAATAAAATGTAAAGCATGAGTGTATTACATGAATGTAAAACATAAATATTTTATTAATAATGGAGGATAAGAAAATGGCAGTTACAGCAGCAATGGTAAAAGAATTAAGAGAAATGACAGGCGCAGGTATGATGGATTGTAAGAAGGCGCTTTCTAATACAGATGGTGATATGGACAAGGCTGTTGAGTATTTAAGAGAAAATGGTATGGCTAAGGCAGCTAAGAAAGCTGGAAGAATTGCAGCAGAAGGTATTGTTAAGGTTGTTACAGAAGGTTCTAAGGCAGCAATCGTTGAAGTTAATTCAGAAACAGACTTCGTTGCCAAGAATGCAGATTTCAATGCATATGTTGAAGAAGTTGCACAGCAGGCATTAAATACAAAGGCTTCTGATATTGATGGATTTTTAGCTGAAAGCTGGAACAAAGATTCATCTAAGACAGTTGCAGACGTATTAGCAGGTCAGATAGCTGTAATTGGTGAAAATCTTAAGATTAGAAGATTTGCACAGATTGAGGAGAATAATGGTTTCATCGCTTCATACATTCATATGGGTGGTAAGATTGGTGTTCTTGTTGATGTTGAAACAGATGTTGTTAATCCTGCAATTGAAGAAATGGCAAAGAACGTAGCTATGCAGGCAGCAGCTCTTAAGCCAATGTATACTAACAGAAGTGAAGTAGATCCTGAATATATCGCTAAAGAAACAGAAATTATTACTATTACAGCTAAGAACGAAAAGCCGGATGCTAATGATAAGATTATTGAAGGTATGGTTAAGGGTCGTCTTAATAAGGAACTTAAGGAAATCTGTCTTCTTGATCAGACATATGTTAAGGCAGAAGATGGTAAGCAGAGCGTATCAGCATATGTAGCATCAGTTGCTAAGGAAAACAGTGCTAATATCACAATCAAGGGATTCGTTCGTTTTGAAACTGGTGAAGGTCTTGAAAAGAAGAATGAAGACTTTGCAGCAGAAGTTGCTGCACAGTTACAGTAATATTGATATTGTTTATATCAGTATTAGAAGAACAGGATGTCTTTTATCTGGATAAATATATAACATTTTATACTGTTGCATAGATTTTTGTAAATCATAATTATCTGTAATGGATGTTTGTATATTTTTTATATATAATGTCCATTACGGATAATGATTTGTTTTACTATATGTCTGATGCAGCATTTTTTTTGATATTACATATTTTATTTATTTTTTAAGTTATAAATTAAGAGAATTTAAAATATTGCAAAAATATATCCGCATTACAAAGACATACTTCTATAGTTGAAAAGTTATACGGAATATATCTGTTTATCTAATAAGTTATATTAAAATAAATGTATACATTGTAATTCATTCTAATATTGTTTATAATATATTATATAGGAATCTAGAACTTAATAAATATGCAATATCAGATAAGTGATAACTGGTATACATAAGGATAAGAACAGGAGGGAAAAGATAATATGGAGATGAAGGATTCTATTAAGAAGAGACTCAATAAGGCATTTCTTATTGTTGCTCTTATTGGCTGTTTTGGTATAGTAATATGCAATGTATCAATGTATGTTATGTGCGCTAATTATGAAATTGCTATGAAGAATTATGGCTTTTCACAGGGTGAGATAGGAAAGGCTATGGTGACGTTTTCAGAGACAAGAAGTGCATTAAGAGCTGTAATCGGATATAAGGATTCATCAGAGATTGCAGATGCAAAGAACGTTTATCAGACCAAAAAAGAAAAGTTTAAGACCTACTTAGCTAATATTGAACAGTATATGGTAACTAAGGAAGGCAGGGAATTATATGCTGATGTCAATACAGCATTAGATGGATATTGGACAAAGAGTGATTCAATATTAAGCCTTGGTTCTACATCGGATGTCGGTGATTCTGAAAAAGCACAGAAGCAGGAATATGCAGAACTTTCTGAGATGTATGATACAGTATATAATGCAATGGTAAAACTTATGGACTGTAATGTTGAAAAGGGTAATTCAGTAATGTTTGTATTTATAGTACTTAAGAATGTACTTGGCATTTTGCTTATATTAATAATTATAGCAAGCTTTACAGTTTCAAGAAAGATTGGTAAGAAGATATCTGATAGTATTGAACAGCCAATTGATATGCTTGTTGACAGATTTAAGACACTTTCCAATGGCGGTCTGGACGAAGAATTTCCTGAATACGAAGCGGATGATGAGTTTGCTGTAATAAATCAGACTGCAAAAGAAATGGCTGACAGTCTTAAGCTTATAATTAATGATTTATGCTGGATTATGGCAGAGATGGCAGATGGTAATTTCAATGTTAATACTAAGATTGAGGATAAGTATGTTGGCAAGTATGTTGAACTTAAGAATGCTATCCGTAACATGAACAGAAAGATTAACCAGGCTCTTAAGGGAGTTGGTGAATCATCAACACAGGTAACTGCAGGTTCGGAAAATCTTGCACAGTCCGCTCAGGATCTTGCACAGGGGGCAACAGAGCAGGCAGGAGCAGTAGAAGAATTACAGGCAACTATTGATACTATTACAGATCAGATAGCAAAGACTGTGGACAACCTTGAAGAAACAAGCAGGAAAGCAGAAAGATGTGCAGAGCAGGCAGATACAAGCAAGGTTGATATGCATGAACTCGTTGAAGCAATGAACCGTATCAGTGAGACATCTAAGAAGATTGAGAATATCATTGCTGATATCGAAGATATCGCAAGTCAGACTAATCTTCTTTCGCTTAATGCAGCAATTGAGGCAGCAAGAGCAGGTGAGGCAGGCAAGGGTTTTGCTGTAGTTGCTGAACAGATAAGAACTCTTGCAGATCAGAGTGCTAAGTCTGCTGTAGATACAAGAGAACTTATAGAGGGAACTTTAAAGGAAATCAATGAAGGTAACACAGTTGCCATGAAGGCGGTTGAGTCACTTGATACAGTTGTAGGCGGCATTAATGAGATTGCTGCAGTATCTAAAGAACTCAGTGCAAATTCTAACCAGCAGATAGCTGCCATGAAGGAAGCTGATGAAGGTATTAACCAGATATCAGAAGTAGTACAGTCTAATTCGGCTGCATCACAGGAATGTTCTGCAACAAGCGAAGAACTTTCTGCACAGGCAGAGGCTATGAATGAACTTGTATCACAGTTTGTTTTAAGAAGTGAATAATTAGAATAATATAGCCGGCAGACATGGAATCATTATTAATTCCATGTCTGCTATTTTCTTATTATTTATATTTTTTAAATCTATATTTTTAAAACTTATTTTTAAAAAATACATAAAGGCTTTTTAATACAATTTGCATAAAATTACTTTTTTAAATAAATTTCAAACAATTCATGCATAACATTACTTTTTTAAACAATTCACTTTTCTTATATATTTTTTTATGATATACTTAGATTAAATGTGTACTTATGAAGGAGATGTAATTTATGGGCTTTTTTAAGGACTTTAAGGATGACTTATCAGAAGCAGCAAATGGTATGGATGCCGGTATTAATAATAAAGATATAGGTGTGGAAAATAGTGATGATCAGATAGTTAATACTCTGGATGATGATATACATAATTCTGCACAGAATGAGAATAGTACTTCACAGGAAGATTATAGCAGTAATGAAAGTGAGCAGGATGTGCATGCCAGGGAACAGGCGGATGAACCTGAGGAAGATGATCTTATGCCTGCAGATGAGACAGCAGTTATTACTGCCGGATTGAGAGTTGAGGGTAATTTTGAAGCTTTAGGTTCAATAGATGTATTTGGAACAATTATTGGTGATATTAATTGCCGTGGTAAATTAACGGTAAGTGGTACAATTAAGGGTGCATCTAATGCAGGGGAAGTATTTGCAAATGAAGCCAGGATAGAGGGCGATATTGTAGCTAAGGGTGCAGTTAAGATTGGACAGGATACTGTTATTGTAGGAGATATAAGTGGAACATCTGCTGTAATAGCCGGTGCGGTCAAGGGTGATATTGATGTTAAAGGACCGGTAATTATTGATTCGACTGCTATTGTATCGGGTGATATCAAGTCTAAGACAGTGCAGATTAATAATGGTGCAACTATTGACGGAAGATGTACACAGTGTTATTCAGATATAGATATGGATGCTATATTTAATATCTAAGATTATTGGGACATTTGTGATTATATATTATTGTGATTATATCGTGTTGTAATTATGTTTATTATGGTTAACAGGAATGATGGGATATTTTATGAATTGGCATGGATAAAGTCAAGCATCATAATATTATAAAAATATAACAAATATGTGAAAACAGAGGTAAGAGAAATGAAAGAAATTAAGAGAGTAATACTTAAACTTAGTGGCGAAGCACTTGCAGGCGAAAATAAATCCGGCTATAATGACGAACTCATTACAGATATAGCCGGTCAGGTTAAAAAGATTATTGATACAGGAATAGATGTAGGAGTTGTTATTGGTGGCGGAAATTACTGGAGAGGCCGTTCTAATGATAATATTGACAGACCTAAGGCAGACCAGATTGGTATGCTCGCCACAATAATGAACTGTATATATGTATCAGAGATATTCCGTTCACAGGGACTTATGACAAATATACTTACTCCATTTGAATGTGGAAGCATGACAAAGTTGTTCTCAAAGGATAGAGCTAATAAGTATTTTTCAAAGGGAATGGTAGTATTCTTTGCAGGAGGAACAGGACATCCATATTTCTCAACTGATACAGGTATTGTTCTTAGGGCAATAGAGATGGATGCAGATGCAATTCTTCTTGCTAAGTCAATAGATGGAATATATGACAGTGACCCTGCGGTTAATCCAGCAGCTAAGAAGTATGATAAGATTTCCATTCAGGAAGTTGTAGATAAGAAACTTGGTGTTATAGATATGACAGCTTCTGTAATGTGTATGGAAAATAAGATGCCTCTTATGGTATTTGGACTTGAAGAAAAGAATAGTATTCTTAATGCAATGACAGGTAAGTTCAATGGAACTGTTGTAACAGTTGACTAATATATATTGTATCTGATATTATAAATACAGGTGTGTCCGAAGTTCAGAGGTATCTGATATTTGATTATAATGATAATTAATTATTTTAGTGGTGATATTTCTGATATAAGCCGGATTTCAGACAGTATTCTGATATTCCGCCGGTATGTACACAGAGTATAATTGGTTGATGTTCATATAGAGTATTCATATAGGATATTCTATATGACACAGATATTACCTATAAAGAATTTATGAGACAGGAGAATTAATATGAGCGATATTAAATTATACGAAGATAAGATGGTTAAGACAATTGACGCTTTAGAAGAAGAATATACAACAATCAGGGCTGGAAGAGCTAACCCACATATTCTTGATAAGATTAAGGTTGATTATTATGGAACACCAACTTCTTTACAGCAGGTTGCCAATATATCAGTTCCTGAAGCAAGAATGCTGCAGATTCAGCCATGGGAGAGCAGCCTTATTAAAGAAATTGAGAAAGCAATTCTTGTATCTGATTTAGGAATTACTCCTAACAATGATGGTAAGGTTATAAGACTTGTATTTCCAGAGCTTACAGAAGACAGACGTAAGGAGCTTGCAAAGGATATTAAGAAGAAAGGTGACAATGCCAAAGTTGCTGTAAGAAATGTAAGACGTGATGCCAATGATGCTGTTAAGAAGCAGAATAAGGCAGGCGAGATATCAGATGATGAACTTAAAGGAGTTGAAGATGATATCCAGAAGCTTACAGATAAGTATACAGCATTAATTGACAAGGCTGTTGAGAATAAGACTAAGGAAATACTTACAGTATAATAAATATTATTATTAATCCGTAGGAATCCATTTTTCTACGGATTTTATGTTAAAGAAAGAATCTGCACAATGATATAAACAACAGGAGATGATATAATTTATTGTCATGCAGATGATATGATTTATAATGAGATTATACGCAGTTAAGGGGTGCCGGATATGGATATGGTTAATGAACAACTCGGACTTAAGATACCGCAGCATGTTGCTGTTATTCTGGATGGAAATGGAAGATGGGCAAAGAAGCGCCATATGCCAAGAACTTATGGTCATAAGGTGGGAAGTCAGGTCGTTGAAGATATGTTATCAATTGTTGATGAGCTTGGAGTGAAATATTTTACTGTGTATGCTTTTTCAACAGAGAATTGGAAGAGGTCACAGGGCGAAGTGTCTACGCTTATGACAATATTGAGGACATATCTTAAAGGATGTGTAAAAAAGTCGATGGATAATAATGTACGCTGTCGTGTTATTGGAAGAAGAGAAGAATTAAGTAAAGATATAGTAGAAAGTATTGAAAATCTTGAAGAAAAGACAAAAAATAATACAGGACTTAATTTTACAATAGCTATTAATTATGGTGGCAGGGATGAGATAACAAGAGCAGTGAAAAAAATTGCAATGCAGGTTGAGAATGGATTGGTAAATCCTGAGGATATTACAGAACAGATGATATCAGATAATCTTGATACATGGGAATTGCCTGACCCTGATTTACTTATCAGAACAAGTGGGGAGCAGAGATTATCTAACTATCTTCCATGGCAGCTTGCATATACAGAGTTTTATTTTACAGATGTCCATTGGCCTGATTTTAATAAAGAGGAATTAATTAAGGCATTTGAAAAATATAATAAACGAGAGAGAAGATTCGGAGGCGTCAAGGAGGAGTAGAAGTTGAAGACAAGAGTGCTAAGTGGAATAGTATTGGCAATAATAATGATATCATCATCATTTTGTGGTGGCTGGTATCTGTATCTGTTATGTGCAGGTGTTTCACTGATAGGAATGTATGAATTATACAGAGTAATTGATATACAAAAGAGTGCATTGGCATGCATGGGATATCTTTCGGCCATATTTTATTACATATGTGTTCTTACAGGATATGAAAAATATGATATTTTTGTATTTGTAATAGCATTAATGGCAATTATGTCAGTATATGTATTTACATTTCCAAAATATAAAATAGAAGAGGTTACATTGACATTTTTAGGGCTTTTCTATGTTGCAGTTATGCTTTCTTATATTTATAAGGTGCGTATTCTTGAGGATGGAATATATATAGTATGGCTTATATTTATAGCTTCATGGGGCAACGATACGTTTGCATACTTCACAGGAGTGTTATTAGGTAAACATAAGATGGCACCGGTATTGTCGCCTAAGAAATCTATAGAAGGTGCAATAGGTGGAATTGCCGGAGCTACTATTTTAGGAATTATATTCGGATATATTGTAAATGGATATATGTCAGAAACAGTAAGCCATCCGGTATTTATATTTGCGGCAGCAAGCTTTGTTGGAGCAATACTTGCGATAATAGGCGATCTTACTGCATCTGCAATTAAACGTAATCACAATGTTAAGGATTACGGTAAGCTGATACCGGGACACGGAGGAATACTTGACAGATATGACAGTGTAATATTTACAGCACCGGCAGTATATTGGGCTGTGTTTATATTAAACAGACTGTAATGTAATTTTTATAAGGAATGGTGACTATTGTGAAAAATATATCATTATTAGGGTCAACAGGTTCTATTGGAACGCAGACACTTGATGTTGTCAGAAGAAATGATGATATCAATGTTGTTGCTCTGGCAGCAGGAACCAGAATAAAAGAGCTTGAAGCACAGGTGAGGGAGTTTAAACCACAGCTTGTTTGTGTTGGAAAAGAAGAACTGGCAGAGGAATTAAAGATAATGCTTTCTGATATGGATGTTAAGATAGTATCAGGAGAGTCAGGACTTATAGAAGCTGCCACTCTTGAAAGTGCAGATATTGTTCTTACGGCAGTGGTAGGAATGATGGGAATTGTACCTACAATTGAAGCAATTAAGGCACATAAGGATATAGCACTTGCCAATAAAGAGACACTTGTTACAGCGGGACATATTATTATGAAGCTTGCCAAAGAATGTGGAATTAATATATATCCTGTTGATAGTGAACATTCAGCTATTTTTCAGTCGCTTAACGGTGAATATCACAAAGAAGTAAGTAAGATTCTTCTTACAGCTTCAGGAGGACCATTCAGAGGCAGAAAAAGAAGTGAACTTGAGAATGTAACACTGGAAGATGCTTTAAAGCACCCTAACTGGTCAATGGGAAGAAAGATAACTATCGATTCTTCAACGATGGCTAATAAAGGACTTGAGGTGATGGAAGCACAGTGGCTTTTTGACGTACCTGCAGATAAGGTTCAGGTTGTAATACAGCCACAGAGTATAATCCACTCAATGGTTGAATTTGTGGATGGTGGTATTATGGCGCAGCTAGGAAGTCCGGATATGCGGCTTCCTATACAATATGCACTGACATACCCACACAGAAGAACTCTTAATACGGAAAGGGTTGATTTCTTTAAACTGGGACAGATTACATTTGAAGAACCTGATTTTGAGACATTTAAAGCATTAAAGCTGGCATATGATGCAGCCGGAACCGGTGGTAATATCCCAACGGCATTTAATGCGGCGAATGAGCTTGCAGTTGCGAAGTTCTTAGACAGGAAGATAAAATACCTTGATATACCAGAGATAATACAGTATGCAATGGAGGAAACACGATTAGTTGAGAATCCTTCAGTGGAACAGATACTTGAAACTGAAAAGAATGCATATGAATTAATTGAAAGCAGGTGGTAAATTGGTATTAAATATTATTGCAGCTATTTTAATACTTAGTATAATTGTAATTATACATGAGTTTGGACATTTTATTATAGCTAAGGCAAATGGAGTTGAAGTAACAGAATTTTTCATTGGTTTCGGACCTAAGATTATTAAGTTTAAAAAGGGCGGAACAGAATATTCTTTAAGACTGCTTCCATTTGGCGGTGCATGTGTAATGCTGGGTCAGGATTTTATGGATGATCCTCTTGATAGAGATGATGAGGACGATGAAGCTGACGGCAATGTGCCTGGTGGGGATAAGGCTGATGGCAATACCGGAGAGAATGACAGGACACAGAATATATCAGAAGCATCAGGCATTAAAGTTAAGAATATTTCCGATATTGAAGATAAGGAAGCAGCACAGAAGAAGTCATCTGATATGGCAGAAAAGGAACGCCTTTTAAAAGCAGGATATGATGAATCAAAGTCCTTTGCCAACAAATCAGTATGGTCAAGAATAGCAATAATCGCAGCAGGACCATTCTTTAATTTTCTGTTAGCCTTTATTCTTGCTTTGATAGTTGTAGGCTCTACAGGTTATGATCCGTGTACAGTTGATAAAGTATATGATAATTCACCAGCAACAGAAGCCGGATTACAGGAAGGCGACAGAATTGTAAAGGTAAACGGAGAAAATATTACTTTTGCCAGAGAATATTCATTTTACCGATACTACCATGCGGCTAAGACAATGAATATTACTTATGAAAGAGATGGCCAGAAGTATACAACAACACTTACACCGCAGTACAGCACATCTAAAGCATATAAATTAGGTATTACAATCTCTACAGACAGAGTAGTTAATTCGGTTAATGCACAGTCGCCGGCAGAGAAAGCTGGAATTAAGAGCAATGATGTTATTAAGTCGGTCAATGGAACAGAGCTTGAAACAGGTACTCAGCTTTCAGAAATAGTATCACAGACACAGGGAGCTGAGGTAGATATCGTTGTTGTAAGAAATGGTGAAGAGCATAACTTAAAGGTTATACCAGAGCTTGTAGAATCAGAAGCATATAATACAGGTTTTGTAAGCTATGGCATAAGACAAAAGACATCACTTGGTGGAGTTATCCGTTATTCTTTTCACGAAGTCAGCTATGTAATTAAGACCGTTATAAAAAGCCTTGGTATGATGTTTACAGGACAGACTGGTGTTAATGATCTTATGGGACCAGTAGGAACAGTAAGCACCATATCTTCAATTATGGAAGAAAGTAAGGCTGACGGGGCATTTTATGTATTTCTTAATGCAATTAATCTTGCTATGATGATTTCGGCAAACTTAGGTATAATGAACCTTGTACCAATTCCGGCACTTGATGGTGGCAGACTTATCTTTTTAATAATAGAAGCAGTAAGGGGAAAGCCTGTTAAGAAAGAGCACGAGGGAATGGTTCATTTTGTTGGAATGGTTCTTCTTATGATACTTATGGTATATGTGTTATTTAAGGATATAAGCGGTTTATTTTAGAAATGGAGATTTATATGTATAGGGAGCATACGAAAAGAGTCAATATTGGTAACAGAGTCATTGGTGGTGGAAGTCCTGTGCTTATACAGTCAATGACTAATACACATACAGAGGATACGCAGGCAACGGTGGCACAGATATTAGAGCTTGAAAAGGCAGGCTGCGATATTATCAGATGTACAGTTCCAACTATTGAAGCTGCACATTCAATAAAAGAGATTAAAAAACAGATTCATATTCCACTTGTTGCAGATATACATTTTGATTATAAGATGGCTATAGCGGCGATGGAAAATGGGGCTGATAAGATAAGAATTAATCCGGGCAATATAGGCAGCAGGGATAAGATTAAAGCTGTTGTTGATGTTGCAAAGCAGATGAATATTCCTATAAGAGTAGGTGTAAACAGTGGTTCTCTTGAAAAAGAACTCGTTGAAAAATATCATGGTGTAACAGCAGAGGGAATTGTTGAAAGCGCAATCGATAAGGTTCGTATTATAGAAGATATGGGATATGATAATCTTGTTGTAAGCATTAAATCATCCGATGTAATGATGTGTGTCAATGCACATAAGCTTATAGCACAGAAATTAAATTATCCTCTTCACGTTGGAATAACCGAATCAGGAACGGCATTTTCAGGAAGCATTAAGTCATCAATAGGTCTTGGTCTTATATTAAATGAAGGAATTGGTGATACAATAAGAGTATCTCTTACAGATAATCCGGTAAAGGAAGTTGAAGCAGCTAAGATAATATTAAAGACACTTGGCTTAAGAAAAGGAGGTATAGAGGTTGTATCATGTCCTACCTGCGGACGGACAAGAATCGACCTTATTAAGCTTGCAGGTCAGGTTGAGAATATGGTTTCAGAATATGACCTTGATATTAAACTTGCTGTAATGGGCTGCGTGGTAAATGGTCCTGGAGAAGCTAAGGAGGCAGATCTTGGTATTGCAGGTGGTGATGGCTGCGGAGTTTTAATAAAACATGGTGAGATAATTAAAAAAGTTCCTGAAGAAGAGCTTTTATCAACATTAAAATATGAGCTTGATAACTGGAACAGATAAAATATATAGTGAGGTAGATTGAGATGCAAAAATTTTTTGATGTATTTCAAACATTAAGACTGCCTGAGGATTTAGCTGTATATTTTACTAATACAGAGGTAACACGCGTTTCAAAGACATCTACGAATTCTTTGGCGCGTGTTTATCTTATTAGTGACAAATTAATCAATAAACAGCTTATCTATAAGGTAGAAGATGCACTAAAGAAACAGATATTCAGAATGAAAAATATGGATGTGAGGATAATCGACCGTTATCATTTATCTAAGCAGTATACACCGGTTACTGTAATGGAAGCATATTACGACAGTATCCAGTTTGAACTGGAAAAGTACTGGACACTTGAATATAATCTTCTTAAAAATTCAACACTTGAATTTGAGGATGAGCATTGTCTTGTAATCACACTTGAGGACAGCTTTCTTGCACATACCTACGCAGAATCATTACAGAAATATTTTAAGCAGGTATTTCTAAACAGGTTTGGATTTGATATAGATGTAATATATAGATATAAAGAAAAGCTGGGCAGCCATTATGGGGAGGAGAATAAACATAAGCTTAATCTTCGTATAAAACAGATTGAAAATACAATGAAGGCGGCTATGCAGACAGAAGCAGATGACAGTTCATCAGTAATTACAGGTTCAGAAAGAAAGAAAACGCAGACAGGTGAAAATAAGAAGTCACAGGTTAAAATGTCAGCAGGTGATGCTAAGAAAGACCAGAATGGATTTAAAAATACATCTTCAAAAGAAAGATTTTCAAGGGATAATGCATATTTTAAGAAGCCTTCTAATAATGATGTGTTATATGGAAGAGATTTTGATGATGAACCTATAGCCATTGAAACAATCGATTCGGCGCTTGGAGAAGTTGTAATATCAGGAATGATTAGAAGAATAGAAGAAAAAGAGATACGAAATGAAAAAACTATTCTTATGTTTGATATAACTGATTTTACAGATACGATTACTGTTAAGATGTTTGCAAGAAATGAACAGCTTCCAGAGTTAAAGGAATTTATAAAGAAAGGTAATTTTATTAAGGTTAAAGGTCTTGCAGCCTTAGACAGATATGATCAGGAAATAGCCATATCTAACGTATGGGGAATAAGAAAATCATCTGATACAAGGGAAGTGCGAAATGACCTTGCACTTAATAAAAGAGTTGAGCTTCACTGTCATACAAAGATGAGTGATATGGATGGTGTATCTTATGCAAAGGATATAATAAAGCAGGCTATCAGGTGGGGACATAAGGCAATAGCCATAACTGACCACGGTGTTGTGCAGGCTTTTACCGAGGCATATCATACAATAAGTGATATAAAGGGTGCGTATAAGAAAAAGGGAGAAAAGCTGGATTTTAAAGTTATATACGGTGTCGAAGCCTATCTTGTGGATGATACAAAAAAGATAGTAACTAATCCGGCAGGGCAGACATTTAAGGATGAGTTTGTTGTATTTGACTTAGAGACAACAGGATTTTCGGCAGAAGTTGACCAGATAATTGAGATTGGTGCCGTTAAGATAAAGGATGGTCAGATAACAGACAGATTTTCTTCATTTGTCAATCCTAAAGTACCTATATCTTTCAGAATAGAAAATCTTACGGGAATAAGTGATTCTATGGTAATGGATGCACCTGTAATAGAAGAAATACTTCCAAAGTTTCTTGATTTTTGTAAAGGTGCTGTACTCGTTGCACATAATGCCGAATTTGATACGAGCTTTATAACTAATAAAGCTGAAAAGATGGGAATAAAAACCAATTATACATATATAGATACAGTACTTTTAGGACAGTTTGCCGTTCCACATCTTAGTAATTATAAACTTGATACTTTAGCAAAACATCTAAAGGTATCGCTTGAAAATCATCACAGGGCAGTTGACGATGCGCAGGCAACAGCAGATATATTTATAAAGCTTATTGATATAATTGCCGAAAGAGATATATTTACATTAGATAAGCTTAATGAAGAAGGAAAGCTTGACGATAATGCCATACGAAAGCTTCACCAGTACCATTGTATAATACTTGCTTCCAGTGAAATGGGAAGAATTAATTTGTACAGACTGATATCTATGTCACATCTTAAGTATTTCAACAGATTCCCTAAGATACCTAAGAGTATGGTTAATAAGTATCGTGAAGGTCTGATTATCGGAAGCGCCTGCGAAGCCGGTGAATTGTTCCGTGCTATGATTAACGGAAGAAGTGAGGCTGAAATTGCAAGGATAGTCGGATTCTATGATTATCTTGAAGTACAGCCTATCGGAAACAACCGTTTTATGATTGAAAAGGAAGACTGTTATGTTAAGAACGAAGAGGATTTAAGGGATCTTAACAGGAGAGTCGTAGCACTTGGCGCTAAGTTTCACAAGCCTGTTGTTGCAACCTGTGATGTACATTTCCTTAATCCGGAGGATGAGATATACAGAAGAATAATAATGGCAGGAAAGGGCTTTGCCGATGCTGATAACCAGCCGCCGCTTTATCTTCATACGACAGAAGAGATGCTTAGGGAATTTGATTATCTTGGAGCTGATAAAGCATATGAGATAGTTGTAACTAACACTAATAAGATAATGAATATGTGTGAGGATATAGATCCGGTGCGTCCCGATAAAAGACCGCCTGTAATTGAAAACTCAGACCAGATGTTACGAAAAATATGCCATGACAGGGCGCATGAATTATACGGACCTGACCTTCCTGAAATAGTAACGGAAAGACTTGAAAGAGAACTTAATTCGATTATTTCAAATGGTTATTCTGTTATGTATATTATTGCACAGAAGCTTGTATGGAAATCTAATGATGATGGCTATCTTGTAGGTTCAAGAGGTTCAGTAGGTTCTTCATTTGCAGCTACAATGGCAGGTATTACAGAGGTTAATCCGCTAAGTCCGCATTATCTGTGTCCAAAATGCTATTATAGTGATTTTTATTCTGATGAGGTCAAGGCATTTGCCGGAGGCGCAGGCTGTGATATGCCTGATAAGATATGTCCGAAGTGTGGTCATAAGTTAAATAAGATGGGATTTGATATACCTTTTGAGACATTCCTGGGATTTAAGGGTAATAAAGAGCCTGATATCGATCTTAACTTTTCTAATGAATACCAGAGTAAAGCACATGCATATACAGAGGTTATATTTGGAAAAGGACAGACATTTAAAGCCGGAACAATCGGTACTGTTGCTGAAAAGACGGCGCAGGGCTTTGTATACAAATATTTTGAGGAAAAGAGTGAAAAGCTTGGAAGACCTATTGTAAAGAGAAGACACGAGATAGAAAGGATTGCCGAAGGCTGTGTAGATATAAGAAGAACCACAGGACAGCATCCTGGAGGAATTGTCGTACTTCCGATAGGAGATGAGATAGATACATTTACACCGGTGCAGCATCCTGCCAATGATATGTCAACATCTATCGTTACAACACATTTCGATTATCACAGCATTGACCACAACCTGTTAAAGCTTGATATTCTTGGACATCTTGACCCGACAATGATACGAATGTTACAGGATCTTACAGGAATTGACCCGCTTGAGATACCTCTCGATTCAAAGGAGGTAATGTCATTGTTTAAGGATACATCGGCACTTGGAATTAAACCTGATGATATCGGCGGATGTAAGCTTGGAGCATTAGGAATACCTGAATTTGGTACAGACTTTGCGATGCAGATGCTTATTGATACCAAACCACAATATTTTTCCGACCTTGTCCGCATAGCAGGACTTTCGCATGGTACGGATGTATGGCTTGGTAATGCGCAGGAGTTGTTAAGAACGGGTCAGGCGACTATTTCAACGGCGATATGTACACGAGATGATATTATGATATACCTTATTCAGAAGGGACTTGACAGTGAGCTTGCATTTACAATCATGGAGAAGGTAAGAAAGGGTAAGGGACTTACGCCTGAATATGAAAAGACAATGAAGGAGCATGGAGTCCCTGACTGGTATATATGGTCATGTAAAAAGATTAAATATATGTTCCCGAAAGCACATGCGGCGGCATATGTTATGATGGCATGGCGTGTGGCATATTGTAAGGTATTTTATCCGCTTGCTTATTACTGTGCTTATTTTAGTATCAGGGCAAATGCATTTGACTACGAGAAGATGGCAATGGGGCAGGATAAATTGAAATATTTTATCAATGACTATAGAAAAAGAAGAAGTGAATCACCTACAGGAAAGTTATCTAATACTGAGGAGGACGAACTTAAGGATATGAGAATCGTTGAAGAGATGTATGCAAGAGGCTTTGATTTTACACCGATTGATATATACAAAGCGAAGGCAAGGTCTTTTCAGGTAATAGATGGAAAGATAATGCCATCCTTTAAGGTTATAAGTAAAGTCGGTGAATCAGCCGGAGAATCTATTGAGATAGCAGCGGCAAAGGGTGAATTTTTATCGAAGGATGACTTAAGACAGCGTGCAAAAATCGGTCAGACAGTTATAGATAAGCTTACGGATATCGGTCTGTTAAATGATATGGCTGAAAGTAACCAGTTATCCTTATTCGACTTATAGTACTAATTGAAGCAGATGTAAACTGGCAGGATGTGTTTATATGCACATTAAAAATATTAAAAAAGCCTGCAATCTGCAGCACATTAAAAATAATAAAATTCAGTATATTAAAAAATAATAAAATTCTTGATTTTGTTGTTTTTTTTCAGTATAGTTAAAGAGCTTGTATTTTTACAGGTGGGTAATTCTTTTATTAATTATTTTATTAAGTATTTTATGGTAAGCAGGATTATGACTTTGCCATAAAGCTGTGAAATGGAGGATTAGGATGTTACAGCATTACATTGCAATATTTATAGTATCGATGATACCATTAATTGAATTAAGAGGAGCAATTGTAATCTCACAAGGATGGCAGATGCCTCTGCTTACATCATATATAGTATGTGTAATTGGCAATATGCTTCCTGTTCCTGTCATATACCTTTTTGCCAGAAAGGTGCTTGAATGGGGCAGGGATAAGAAGTATATAGGAAAGTTCTTTACATTCTGTATTGAAAAAGGCCATAAAGGCGGAGCCAAGCTTAAGGAGAAAGCAGGAAGAGGTGTATTCCTTGCGCTGCTTTTATTCGTTGGTATTCCTGTTCCGGGAACAGGTGCATGGACAGGAACTCTTGCAGCGAGCTTTCTTGATATAGGCTTTAAGAAGAGCGTTATTGCTGTATTGTTAGGAGTACTGCTTGCAGGTATAATTATGGGGGCTGTAAGTGCCGGATTATTTACGGCGATATTCTCGTTTTAAAATGTAATATAAAAAGGCTGAAACTTTTGTAAAATTATTATACAAAAGTTTCAGCCTTTTTCTTTAAATTAACCATGTATAGTGTCAGGCTCTTTTATTATGCTTCTGGTATAAGATATAAAAATAAAATTTTGTTATACCATTTGAATAAAATATCTGATATAATAAACTCAAATTGCTGCAATTAACAGATAATTATAAGTGATTAGTCAAAATAGACTAAGTTTTAATGGTTGATTTTTAATATAAGATAAAGGATGGTGCGGATATTATGAAGATAATAACATTTAATAACAAAGTTAAGATTCCACAGGTAGGTCTTGGAGTATTCAGAACAGAGAATGGTGAGGACACAGTCAATGCGGTAAAGTGGGCAATAGATGCAGGATATCGTCATATAGATACGGCTAAGGCATATGGTAATGAGAAAAGTGTAGGAGATGCCATAAGGACATGTGGTATTAAAAGAGAAGAGTTATTTATAACTACCAAGTTGTGGAATGAAGATACACGTAATGGAAGAGCTTTGCAAGCTTTTGATGAAAGTCTTGAAAAACTTCAGACAGATTATATAGACCTGTATCTTATCCATTGGCCTGCCGATGGGTTTGAAAAGGCATGGAAAGATATGGAACAGATATATAAGAGTGGCAGGGTAAAGGCAATTGGTGTAAGTAATTTTAATATCCACCATCTTGAAGCATTGAGTAAGGTATGGGAGATTGTACCTGCAGTTAATCAGATTGAAGTTCATCCATATTATTCTAATGTGGCAAATGTCGAATATGGACAGAAGCTTGGAATTACCATAGAAGCATATAGTCCTCTCGGAGGCAATGGTGCGGGAACGCTTAGCGATCCTGTAATAAATGAAATAGCAAAAAAGCATAAAAAGACACCTGCACAGGTTGTACTCCGCTGGAATATGCAGAGGAATATAGTAGTGCTTCCAAAGTCGACACATAAAGAAAGAATAGAATCCAATTACGATGTGTTCGATTTTGAATTAGATAATGATGACATGAATCTGATTAATGCATTAAATAAAGATGATAAATTTGGTTCAGATCCTGATAATTTTAAATTTTAACTGTTGATAGAAATGGGGATAATGTGGGAAATAAGCCTGATAGCTTATTTCCCACACGGCTATTTGTTTTTGGGCAAAGCAAATAGCCCTTGATGGCAGAAGAAAAATCGCCTGCGCGAATTTTTCTTAGCCTCTTCGCAACAAAGCTGCTCAGGAATGGGGATAGTTATGTCTGATGGGATAATAAGGCTGAAAGATTTTTGTAATATGAAAAAATTGCATAATATAATAGATAACTGGACAAAGAGTACAGGTATGCCGGTAGTTGTCAAAGACATTGACGGTACATTTTTAAATGTTCCATTTGAAAATGCTGACTGTGAAAATATCAGATATTCTAAAGAAGGACTATGCTATTGTCAGGAATGTGTTGATAATTACGATGGGACATTTATGTGCCATAACGGAATATTATGGACGGCTATACCAATTGTAATCTCGGATGAAGGATTGAGAATGGGAAGTGTTCTCATAGGAGTTGTTACTGATAATGTCAATAATATGGGCTGCCTTTATATGACAGCAGATGACTCAAGTGTTAAGAGAATTAAGACTGAGGAAGAAAAGGAAGCGGCATATGAACTTCTTGGAGACACACTGTCATTTTTTATAGGGAAAAGTTATCTTATATGGAAAGCAAAACAAAATGAACAGGATATGAAGCGGCATATGATGCTAAAAGAACAGCAGTATGTTAGTGTTACGGCGTTGCTAAGTGAAGAATATATGTCTATTCACTATGTTAATCTTGAAGAGGATACAATTACATTTTATAAGCTCAATGAAAGATTTAAGCTGTTATTATCCGGTATGCGTTATGGCAAAGATATATTTTCGCATATTATGACAATGTATATAGACAGAATGGTTGAGGAAACAGATAAAGAAAGAATGTATAAGCTGACTTCCAATCGGGCAATAAAGAAAAGACTGTCAGTGGAAAGAGATTTTATAATAAGATATAAGCTCAAAGACAATGATTATGATGAAAAAAACATTGAGATGCATATTGTCAGGGTATCAGAAGAAACTGATAACAGCAGCGTGGTTATTGGATTCAGATGTATTGATAAACTGATAAAGGACGAAAATGACTACCGTAAAGCATTAGCGACGGCTAACCAGCGCGCAATTATGCAAAGAGAAACAGTAAGAGCTAATGCAATACTTAAGCGGGAACGTAAAAGATATAGGGATGCACTTATTGCACAGGCAGAATTTTGTTATGATTTTGATGTAACGAATGATACGATGAATAAGACATTTGTTACAAAGAGCGGAATTGATATGTTTGATGTTATGGGAATTACAGCACCTGTAAGTTATACGGATTTCTGCGCCAGACGTTCAAAAATGTTAAAAGAAAGAATGCTTGATATTGACAACGAAAAATACTGGACAAGTAAAGGACTTCTTGAAGAATATAACAATGGAAAACGTAATGTAGAGATAGAGTTTTTCTCAGGTCTTGAAGACAAGTATTTCCGTATTAATTTTCTGTTATCCAAAGATGACAGTAATGACCATGTTATAGCAGTTGTAGTTGGAATTGATGTTACAAACCAGAAGGTGGCAGAAGAAAAAAATAAGAAAAAGATTATTGATGCATACAGGGAAGCCGAACGTGCTAATAGTGCAAAGACACGTTTTTTATCGAGAATGTCACATGATATCAGAACACCTATGAATGGTATACTTGGAATGTCGAAAATAGCAAGGGACAGCATTGGTACAGATAATAATAAAGCCATTGATGCACTTGATAAGGTAGACAGGGCAGGAAGACAGCTTGAATTATTATTAAATGACGTGCTTGATATGAGTAAGCTGGAAAGCGGAAAGATAGAGTTATCGCATGATATTTTTAATATAAATAACCTTATAACAGGTATTAATGAGATATTTGCAGGAGATATGAGTGAGAAAAATGTATTATTAAAAGGCTGTCATTTTAATAATATACATAGTGATGTTATAGGAAGTACAATACATTTTCATAGAATTGTGCAGAATATAATAAGTAATGCAGTTAAGTATAATAAGACTGGTGGAAGTATTGAAGTGTGGCTCGATGAGCTGCCTATTGATAAAGGTAATTCAGTATTCAGATTAAGGGTTGAGGATACGGGAATTGGAATGTCTGCAGATTATATGAAACAGATGTTTGAACCGTTTTCAAGGGGGGTTAATGATGCCGGTACAACCTATCAGGGAACCGGACTTGGCATGGCAATTACAAAAGAGCTTATTGAGTTAATGAATGGAAGTATTGAGGTTAAAAGCAGAATTAATAAAGGCACAACTTTTATTGTTAAGCTGCCTTTTGAATTATCTGATAAGGCAGCAGAAAAGCAGTTGAAAAACGAAGCTGATATGTATATTCTTAAGGGAAAGCACTTTCTGCTTGCAGAAGACAATGATATTAACAGAGAAATTGCACAATATATATTAAAAAAAGCAAGGGCAGAAGTTATGTGTGCAGAAAATGGAAAGCAGGCGGTTGATATATTTGCAGCTAATCCTGTCGGAACTTTTGATGCAATTCTTATGGATATTATGATGCCGGTTATGGATGGATATAATGCTACACATCTTATAAGAACAATGAAAAGAAGTGATGCAGGAAGTATTCCTATTATAGCCATGACGGCAAATGCATTTATTGAAGATATAAAAAAGGCTAAAGATGCAGGAATGACAGCACATATTGCAAAACCACTTGATATAGATAAGGTTGCACAAGTAATAGCAGATTGTATACAGAAATGAGGATTATATGGGACATATTTATTTTACAAGACATGGTCAGACTGTATGGAATGTTGAGAATAAGATATGTGGTATGACAGATATTGAATTAACAGAACTTGGACATAGACAGGCGGAAAGGCTTGGACTTATGATTAAAGAGAAGAATATTCATATTGATGAGATTTTATATTCTCCGCTTGTCAGAGCGGCAGATACAGCGAAGCATATCTCAAAGGAATCAGGCATTGTATGCAGGGAAGAAGTAAGACTTATAGAACAAAATTTTGGACGATATGAATCAACACCACGTGACGGAGAGGAATTTGCTATTGCAAAAACTCATTTTTTGGATCATTATGGAAGTGGTGAGACGATGTTTCATGTTGCACAGAGAGTTTATAATCTGCTTGATGAATTAAAGGAACAGTCACAGGATAAGACATATCTTTTAGTTGCACATGGAGGTATAGGAAGAGTTGTTAATTCATATTTCTGTGATATGTCAAATGAAGAGTTTGCACGATTCAGCATAAAAAACTGCCAGTTGGTGGAATATACTTTCTGAATTGTTATAAAATAGTCGGTACAAGTGACAATTAATAAAAATAGCAGAGCCAGTTTTATGTCTGACTCTGCTGATAATGACTTAATATTATTCACTTGTTTTAATGATTTTATCCATTTTATATAGTCATTCCGGATATGTATGTTTTAAATTATTAATTTTTAATACCCTCCATCAGGGTTTCTGTTATGGATTCTTTGGTATTACCATGACTTCTCAGGTATGTAACAAGAGAGTCAATACTGCGTTTCATAATCTCATAAGCTTTGCGTGTCTTTTCAAAATAACTTAAAGCCAGTTCGGTATCACCATTCTGCATAGCTGTAAATGAGCTTGTTGCGGCATCGTGATATTTATAATGGGCTTCCTTAATCTGTTCAAATTCAGGAGTTGAGACAATAATATCATCATTCATATTAGAAAGCCATTTTCCCAGTTTACAGTTATCCGGTCGATTGACCTGTTTGATAACAAGTTTTTCAAGACCTATGATATTACCATATATTCTCCATAGAAGAATGTAATGATCTGTACTAAAGATATGGAGATTATCAATAAGTGTAACGCTTGAGAAACCTTTAATCATATGGCTCCTCGTTCTGTCAATATAGCGGCTGTCTTTATAAATATGAGAACTGAAATCAATACAGTGCCGGTAAAGAGAGGTATAACTGTCTGAAAGAGTATCAACCTGACCGGTAAATTGTCTTGTTATAGATGACTGTGTCTCAACATCAGTACATATATCTTTTACTGAATCATTAAGTTCTGATAACTGTGTATAGATATTCTGCATATCATTAAGGGAAGAACCAACCATGTCAGTTCCTTTATTAAGGTCTAAGCAGGTATCATTCATAGACTTTGCAAGTACATTAATATCTTCCTTTAATTGAGAAACATAAGAAACGATATCACTTGCTGAATCAGTTGTATTCTGTGACAGGTTACGGACTTCATCAGCTACGACGGCAAATCCCTTACCGGCTTCACCGGCGTGTGCAGCTTCAATAGAGGCATTGATAGCAAGCAGGTTACTCTGCTGTGCAATACGTTTAACCATATCAATGATATCACTTATCTTATCAATCTTATCCTGAAAATTCTGAATTGCAGAATTAATCTCTGTAATCTGTTCAGTAGAATTATTAACAAGCCTGATACTTGAATTCATATTTTCAGAGCTTGTCTGTGAGGATAAAAGCATCTCATTAGTATTATGCTGTACAGATTCTATTAATTGGAAAATGTGTTCAATAGAGCAGCCCAGGTTATTGCCGGCAGTCTTCATGGAATCAATAGATTCAGATTGTGCATCCATGTTTTCTATCATATTCTTGATAATAGTAAAATCTGCAAGGTCACCAAGTACGGAATTAAGACGCATAATATAGTCGTTATTATTTTCTTTAAGTGAATTAACAAGATTATTAAGTTTATCTGCACATATTCTGTTAGAAAAAAGACCTTCATCAACGGGGGAATAATCACCGGATGCAAGACGGTCAATTTCGTTGAGGATAATTTTTAAATCGTGATTCATAGTAGGTATATTTCTTTTAGTATACATAAAAACCCTCCAATATATAATTTGTCTTATAAATAAACAAAAATTTGTATTAATTGTAACATATATAGGAATAAAATGCCACAATATTAGTAATATTAAACTGAAATGTTAGTTATTTAAAATAAATGGTACAAAATATTACGCTATTTATACTAAAGTCAGACATTAATCGGCCGTTAAAAAAGAAGCAGAGTTTAGTGAAGAACCGGAAAAAGGATATGCAGCCAGGATGTGACATAGGTAATCAGGTAAAAACTCCTCATAAAGCAGTAAATGAAATTATTTAAAGCAGTGCAGGAAAAGTGCTATAAACCTTGTAAAATAAAGGGAAAAAATTTTTTTGAAAAATTAGCACTCACCTCTTGACAGTGCTAACAATCAATGCTATAACATATATAAAGTTAAGAAACAGTAAGGTTACAGACGGTCAGGAATGTTTATAGTGATGTGATAATCTGGTATATGGACATTCTCATTTATACATGAAATGACTGATATAATTACTGTATTCAATAACTTTTATACATAGATTTAGAAAATGAGAACAGAATTTAGAATAGGAGGTTATGTTATGAACATTAACAAATTCACACAGAAGTCGATTGAAGCAGTTAATAATTGTGAGAAGATAGCTTATGATTATGGCAATCAGGAAATTGACCAGGAACATTTTCTTTATAGTCTTATGACGATAGAGGATAGTCTGATAGCTAACCTCATTGAGAAAATGGATATTAATAAGGAAACATTTATTGATAATATTAAGACATTGTTAAATGCCAAGACGAAGGTATCAGGAAATGTCAAGCTGTATATCAGCAATGATTTGAATAAGGTTCTTATTAATGCAGAGGACGAAGCTAAGAGAATGGGTGATACTTATGTATCAGTTGAACATCTTATGCTTGCGATGATTTCATCGCCTAACAAAGCTATAAAACAGCTGTTTAAGACGTATGGAATAACGAGAGATAAGTTCCTGTCAGTGCTTGCAACAGTAAGGGGTAATCAGTCCGTAACATCTGATAATCCTGAGGCTACTTATGATACACTTAATAAATATGGACAGGACCTGGTAGAAAAGGCTAAAGATGGCAAGTTAGACCCTGTAATCGGCAGGGATAACGAGATAAGAAATGTAATCCGTATTCTTTCAAGAAAGACTAAGAACAATCCGGTACTTATAGGTGAACCGGGTGTTGGTAAGACAGCAGTTGTTGAAGGACTTGCACAAAGAATTGTAAGAGGAGATGTCCCTGAAACACTTAAGAATAAGAAGATATTTGCCCTTGATATGGGTGCATTAGTTGCAGGTGCCAAATACAGAGGCGAATTTGAGGAAAGATTAAAGGCTGTACTGGATGAAGTTAAGAAGAGTGAAGGTCAGATAATTCTTTTCATTGATGAGATTCATACTATTGTCGGTGCAGGTAAGACAGAAGGCTCAATGGATGCCGGCAATATGTTAAAGCCAATGCTTGCAAGAGGTGAACTTCACTGTATAGGTGCGACAACACTTGATGAGCATAGAGAATATATTGAAAAAGACCCTGCACTTGAAAGACGTTTCCAGCCGGTTATGGTAGACGAACCTACGGTAGAGGATACTATTTCAATACTAAGAGGTTTAAAAGACAGATATGAAGTGTTCCACGGTGTAAAGATTGCTGATAGTGCACTTGTATCTGCTGCTACACTTTCAGACAGATATATATCAGACAGATTTCTTCCTGATAAGGCAATTGACCTTGTGGATGAAGCTTGTGCAATGATTAAGACTGAGCTGGATTCACTTCCGGCAGAGCTTGATGAACTTCAAAGAAAGATAATGCAGTTAGAGATTGAAGAGGCTGCACTTAAGAAAGAAACAGATAATTTAAGTAAGGAAAGACTTGAAGCTTTACAGAAGGAATTGTCAGAATTACGTTCTAATTTCAAGCAGCAGAAAGCAAAATGGGATAATGAAAAGGCAAGCGTTGACCAGATTAGCAGGCTGAAAGAAGAGTTAGAACAGGTAAATAATGAAATAGCACAGGCTAAGAGAGATTATGACCTTGAAAAGGCAGCGGAACTTCAGTATGGCAGACTCCCTGATATCCAGAAGCGTTTAAATGAGGCTGAAGAAAGGGTTAAGAATAAGGATATGGATCTTGTCCATGAAAGCGTAACAGAAGAAGAGATTGCAAAGATTATTTCAAGATGGACAGGTATACCGGTTGCTAAATTAAGCGAGACAGAAAGAGAGAAGACTCTTAACCTCGAAGAATTACTTCATAAGAGAGTTGTAGGTCAGGATGAAGGTGTTACAAAGGTTACAGAAGCCATCATAAGGTCTAAGGCAGGTATCAAAGACCCTACTAAGCCAATTGGTTCATTCTTATTCTTAGGACCAACAGGTGTAGGTAAGACAGAGCTTGCCAAGGCATTAGCCGAAAGTCTGTTTGATGATGAGAGTAATATTGTAAGGCTTGATATGTCCGAGTACATGGAGAAATATTCAGTGTCACGTCTTATAGGAGCGCCTCCAGGATATGTTGGATATGATGAAGGCGGCCAGCTTACGGAAGCAGTAAGAAGAAAACCATATTCAGTCGTATTATTTGATGAGATTGAAAAGGCACATCCTGATGTATTTAACGTACTCTTACAGGTACTTGATGATGGCCGTATAACTGATTCACAGGGAAGAACTGTGGACTTTAAGAATACTATTATCATTATGACAAGTAATATTGGTTCATCATATCTGCTTGATGGAATACATGAAGATGGCAGTATTAAGCCTGAGGCAGAAGAAATGGTAATGAATGACTTAAGAGCTCATTTCAGACCTGAATTTCTTAACAGGCTTGATGAGATTATCATGTTCAAGCCATTGACAAAGGATAATATTGAAAGAATAGTAGACCTTCTTATCAAGGATGTCAACAAACGTCTGGCTGATAAGGAGCTTAAGATTAAACTGACTGACAGTGCAAAACAGTTCATAGTTGATAATGGTTTCGACCCAATGTATGGTGCAAGACCATTAAAGAGATACGTTCAAAAGACAGTAGAAACTCTGGCAGCTAAGTTAATCTTAAAAGGCGATATCAATGTTGGTGATGACATTGTAATAGATGTTGCCGGTGATAAATTAGAGGCGAGGGCGGTTCACAATGCTGAATAATAGAATACTCTGATAAGTTGTTAATAAATTTTATAGGCATTGTATATACAGAGATATTGAAAATTTAATAATTGATATACTCCCTTTTAGGTACGCAAATGAGATAGCGCAATCATTTGGTGCTTAGAAGGGAGTTTTTTTAAGAAGTCTATTCTGTTTGAGGTATTGGTTTAAAGCAAATAAAATAAATAGTATATATCTTTCAAGAATAATTCTTTAATAATAGATTGGCTGCATATGGCAAACTGTTTTGTCTGCTTTTTTAAACAGTTAATTTTACATATATAGGTTAGTTTATCGGATATTTACTATGAGTTGATATCATCAGTCCTGCAAAATCTTTTACCTTTTGGAATTGTTTTATACGGAATTGCTCAAAATCTTGAAATGCCTTAAAATTTTATATATAATTCGAGATGAATAAATATAACGAAGAATTATAAAACTATGAAGAGAGGTAGCGGATATGGAAAAGGATCCATTTAAGGAATATTTAAAAGAGTCTGAACCAGATAAAGCTCATAAGGGGTATGCCTGGAGTACGGCAATCGGACTTCAGGCGGTGGATGGACTCAAACCATCTAAATATCTGATTGATACTGCTATTCAGAATATTGAAGGCAATATCACGATAAAAGAAGCGCAAGGTCTTATTGATAGTTACTATGAAGAAAGACTGGTACATTTCTCAGATGATGACCGTACCGAAGAAGCTGATAAGGTTTCTTCTCGTATTGTTGAAATCCTTTCGGAAACAGCGTTCTCATTTTCCCCGAATGAGTATATTTCTATCCACCGCAAACTCTTTCAGGGTATTTATAAACACGCTGGAAAGATTAGAGATTACAATATTACAAAGAAAGAATGGGTGCTTGATGGGGCAACTGTTATGTATGGTAGTGCTTCAGAGCTGAGAGCCACACTTGAATATGATTTTTCGCAGGAGAAGGATTTTAGTTATAAAGGGCTTTCAATGGACGGGATTATCCATCACCTTGCGGTATTCATTTCAAGGTTATGGCAAATCCATATATTTGGGGAGGGAAACACAAGAACAACGGCAGTATTCTTTATCAAATATTTAAGGACACTCGGGTTTTCTGCAACCAATGATATTTTTGCGGAAAATGCGTGGTATTTTAGAAATGCACTTGTTCGTGCAAACTATACGAATCTGCAAAAGGGTATTTACGAAACAACAGAGTACCTGGAAGTATTTCTCCGTAATCTGCTTTTGAACGAGAAAAATGAGCTTCATAATCGAAATCTTCATATAAGTGGACTTTTAAATGGGGGAAAAGTGGATATTGAAAGTAAAAAAGTGGACATTCAGGACAAAGAAGTGGATATTGAAAGGATACTTTCCGAAAAAAGAAGCAATTTCTCCATAAAAACAATAGTCCATATTTATAGACTTTTTGAGAAGTTCGGTTATGATGAGGTATTTGGAAGAAGTGCAGTTATGGAACTTCTTGAGCTGAAAAGTTCAGGTGCTTCAAAACTTCTTTCCAATCTGGTGCAGGCAGATATTATTGAACCTGTATCCGGTCATGGAAAAGGAAAATATAAATTTGTTGAAAATAGGGTGTAGAGACGGCAGGCTGTGGCTGATATGTAAAATTTGTATGCATATCAGCCACAGCCTGCCCTCTGCTACATTTCAACAAATCACAATTTATACAAACTGATTCACACTCTTATCATATTCATAATCAATAGTATGAAGTGTATTTATAATATCATTTTCATCAACTATATAAGCTTTACAGAATTCCTCAAGATTAGAATAATTATCTCTTAACTGGGTATTGGTAAAGCTGAGTAATATTATGGGATCTTTAGGTAAATTAGACATATTAGATCCTCCTTTCTGCATATATTATAATTATCTGTCTGCTTTTTCCGAGCAATATAATGCCATAATATTTAGCTTTTGTAAAGTAATATAAATCTATAAATTTTAATAAAAGCTATAATATTGTATTATAATAAAAACAATGACTTGAATTATTAAAAAAAGAATGTTATAATTTTAACAAATAAAAATTAAATTTAATGGAGGGCTGATATGACTAAATGGGTATATAAGTTTAATGAGGGAAATGCAGATATGAAGCCGCTTTTAGGAGGAAAGGGAGCTAATCTTGCAGAAATGACAAGTCTTGGAATGCCAATTCCACAGGGCTTTACAGTTACTACAGAGGCTTGTACAGATTATTATACAAGTGGTAAAAAGATTACAGATGAGATAAAGAATCAGATATTTGAAGCATTAGGCTGGCTTGAAGAGGTCAACGGAAAGAAGTTCGGTGATATTAATGATCCTTTACTTGTATCTGTACGTTCAGGTGCAAGAGCTTCAATGCCTGGTATGATGGATACAATTCTTAATTTGGGTCTTAACGATGAATCAGTTAAGGGATTTGCATTAAAGACGGGTAATGAAAGATTTGCTTATGATTCATATAGAAGATTTATCCAGATGTTCTCAGATGTTGTAATGGAAGTGCCGAAGTCATTTTTTGAAAGCATTATTGATGATGTGAAGGCTGATAGGGGTGTTAAGTTCGATACTGAGCTTACTGCTGAGGATATGAAGGAACTGGTTAAGAAGTTCAAGAAGATATATAGTGATAATATGGATGGAGAGGAATTTCCACAGGATCCAAGGATACAGCTTATTGAAGCAGTTAAGGCTGTATTTAAGTCATGGGATAATCCAAGAGCTATTGTATACAGAAGAATGAATGATATTCCGGGTGACTGGGGTACAGCAGTTAATGTGCAGACGATGGTATTTGGTAATAAGGGTGAGACATCAGGTACAGGTGTTGCATTTACAAGGAATCCATCTACTGGAGAAAAAGGTATATATGGAGAATATCTTATCAATGCACAGGGCGAGGACGTTGTTGCAGGTGTAAGAACTCCACAGCCTATTACACAGCTTGAAAATGACCTGCCGGACTGCTACAGACAGTTTATAGAGCTTGCAATGAAGCTTGAAGATCATTATGCAGATATGCAGGATATGGAATTTACAATAGAAGAAGGCAAGTTATATTTTCTTCAGACAAGAAATGGCAAGAGAACAGCTCAGGCAGCCATTCAGATTGCGTGCGACCTTGTAGATGAAGGTAAGATTACAAAGGAAGAAGCTGTTTTAAGAATTGATGCCAAGTCACTTGATCAGCTTCTTCATCCTACATTTGATGCAGAGGCACTTAAGAATGGTAAGGTTATAGGCGAAGCACTTCCGGCATCACCTGGAGCTGCGGCAGGTAAGATATACTTTAATGCAGATGATGCGAAGGCGGCTGGAAAAGGTGGAAGAGGAGAGAGAGTTATTCTTGTAAGACTTGAGACTTCACCGGAAGATATTGAAGGTATGCATGCTTCACAAGGTATTCTTACAGTAAGAGGCGGTATGACAAGTCATGCAGCAGTCGTAGCAAGAGGAATGGGAACATGTTGTGTATCAGGCTGTGGAGATATTGTAATTGACGAGGAAGCTAAGGTATTTACATTAGGAGACCATACTTATAAAGAAGGTGATTATATATCTCTTGATGGCTCTACAGGAAAGATATATGATGGAGATATTAAGACTGTTGAGGCGACAGTAAGTGGTAATTTTGGCAGAATTATGGAATGGGCTGACCATTTTAGAAGATTAGGTGTAAGGACTAATGCAGATACACCTAAGGATACACTTAATGCAGTTAAGCTGGGGGCAGAGGGCATTGGACTTTGTCGTACAGAGCATATGTTCTTTGAAAAGGACAGAATACCTAAGATTCGTAAGATGATTCTTTCAAAGACTGTTGAAGGAAGAGAAGCAGCACTTGATGAACTGCTTGTATTCCAGAAAGCAGATTTTAAGGCAATGTATGAGACTCTTGAAGGCAGACCAATGACTGTAAGATATTTAGACCCACCTCTTCATGAGTTCCTTCCGACAGAAGAAGAGGATATTAAGGCTTTATCAGAAGATATGAATATATCGGTTGAGGAGATTAAGGCAACCTGTGATGCATTACATGAATTTAATCCTATGATGGGTCACAGAGGATGCCGTCTTGCAGTAACATATCCTGAGATAGCAAGAATGCAGACAAGAGCCGTAATGGAAGCAGCTATTGAAGTAGCAGATGAGAAGGGATATAAGATAGTTCCTGAGATTATGATTCCACTTGTTGGAGAGAGAAAGGAATTGAAGTTTGTTAAGGATGTTGTTGTTCAGACAGCAGAACAGGTTAAGCGTGAGAAGAATTCAGATATTAAGTATAAGATTGGTACTATGATTGAGATTCCAAGAGCTGCATTATTAGCAGATGAAGTGGCTAAGGAAGCAGAATTTTTCTCATTCGGAACTAATGACCTTACACAGATGACATTTGGTTTCTCAAGAGATGATGCGGGTAAGTTCCTTGATTCATATTATCAGAATAAGATATATGAATCAGATCCATTTGCAAGATTAGACCAGAGCGGTGTCGGACAATTAGTTGAAATGGCTGTTAAGAAGGGTAGAAGCACCCGTCCACAGTTAAAATGCGGTATATGTGGTGAGCATGGTGGAGACCCGTCAAGTATTGAATTTTGTCATAAAGCAGGACTTGATTATGTAAGCTGTTCCCCATTCAGAGTGCCTATAGCAAGGCTTGCTGCAGCACAGGCTGCGATTAATAATCCTGATAGTGCGAAGTCTGAAAGGTCATCAGATGGAATGGATTCAGAGGAGATTAAGGAAAGTGCTAAGCAATTTGCAGATGAGGCAGTTAAGGTAGGTAAGGAAGTGGCTAAGGAAGCTGTAAGAGTAGGAAAAGAGGCTGCCAAAGTTGGCAAGGAGGTTGCCAAAGCAGGACTGGCCGGAATTAAGGCAGGAGTTGCAGAAGGCAGAAAAGCTTACGAAGAAAATAAGAATAAGTAATTATTTTTATAGATAATAAATTAATTATTGTTTTGATAAACTGCAACATTAAGATAATTTATATATGAATTATCTTAATGTTGCAGTTTTTTGCGTTTGTGTAGGTGTTGTGTGAATCGTAAAGAGATATTCCACCCAGCTATTAAAGAGCATTTAGAGAGAATTCTTAAAGTAGAATGCATACGAAGGCTTCTCAAAATGCTATGTGATTATTTTGGGAAGTTACTTCAATCAAACTTACAGTACTTACAATTGCGGCAATTGTTGGTAGAACTCTTAATACTATTATACTACCGGGAAATGATTATGAATTTGTTAAGAATCCGCATGGCGCTGAGAGCCGTGTAGTTTAATTGTCTAATACTGATGATAAATCTAATGAGTTGTGTGAGCCTGTAACAGATGAAGAATACTCTTCTTAGGTATAATAACTACAGTAAACTGATTAAATGTTATACTTTGATGAAAATATAATAAAAAGTATAAATAAAATATAAAAAAGGTGTTGACATTACTTAAGTATAGTGTTAGTATTTCTGTCAACAGAAAAAGATAAATGCAATGAACAGAATACGACAGTCAGAAAGAGGCTTTCAGAGAGTTGCCGGATGGTGTGAGGCAATGGCTTAGGCTGATTGTTATCATCTGTGAGCAGTGTACAGAAAGCAATAATGTTTTTACATTGTGTTATTAAGTATCACCGGTTTTCCACCGTTATATTGGAAACTTATTGAATGATAAGACAGAGTGGCTGGTTTTTAATATCAGCAAACAAAGTGGTAACGCGGAAGTATAGGCTTTCGTCTTTGTGGATACATACAATTGTATCCACAAAGACGAAAGTCTTTTTTATACCCGGAGTAATTCCAAATCCGTGCCTGTATAGTTTATTGATACTGTAATTATATATTACAGGTATGTCAGCATATATACATAAATAACGGTTTAAATTCATATCTTTTTTTGTAACAGACAATTTAAAAATGGCTATTAACGTGGTGGGTGTCGCAAACAGCCAAAGTCTTTCGTTTTACGCATTGTTATTTATAAGTGTCTCTTAATAACATGAATATTATAACATGCATACCAGACAAAAAATAAATCATACCCACAGAATGGAGACTATTATGAATGGATTAGTAATTGTATTAATCGGTATCGTAGCATTGTCAGCAGGATATATATTCTATGGACGCTGGCTTGCTAATAAGTGGGGTCTTGATCCTAAGGCTAAGACACCTGCATTTACACATGAAGATGGAGAAGATTATGTTCCATCATCTAAGTTCACAGTATTTTCACATCAGTTCTCATCAATAGCAGGTGCAGGTCCTGTAACAGGTCCTATACTTGCATGTGTATTCGGATGGGTTCCGGTTCTTTTATGGTTAATCATTGGTGGCTTGTTCTTCGGAGCTGTACAGGATTTTGGCGCTTTATATGCTTCTGTTAAGAATGAAGGTAAATCAATGGGTATGATAATTGAGAAGTATATCGGTAAGACAGGCAGAAAGTTATTTATGTTATTCTGCTGGTTATTCACACTTCTGGTTATCGCTGCATTTACAGATATGGTTGCAGGTACATTTGTAGGTTTTAAGGCAGATGCTACAACAGGTGGGACAACTAAAGTATATGCAGATGCAGCAGCTGCAACGATATCAATGTTATTTATCGGTGTTGCAATCATCTTCGGACTTGTTCAGAAATCAGTTGAAAAGGCCGGCAGGAAGATGAATGAATGGGTTAAGGCGATAGTTGCCATAGGCCTTTTAGTGGTAATGTTTGTAATTGGCATGAATCTTCCGATTTATGCAACAAAGACACAGTGGATTATAGTTGTTATGGCTTATCTTTTCTTTGCATCAGTACTTCCAATGTGGTTATTAATGCAGCCTCGTGATTATATGACAACATTTATGTTACTTGGTATGATTGGTGGTGCTGTAATAGGTGTAGTTGTAGCTCATCCTGCAATGAAGCTTAATGCATTTAATGGATTTAACGTTGGTGGAAGCAGTCTCTTCCCAACACTATTTGTTACAATAGCATGTGGTGCTGTATCAGGTTTCCATAGCCTTGTATCATCAGGAACATCATCTAAGACAATCAGTAATGAAAAGGATATGCCAATGGTAGGTTATGGTGCAATGGTAGTTGAATCATTACTTGGTATAGTAGCATTAGTAGTAGTTGGTGCAGTAGCAGTAAATGGTACTAAGCCGGCAGGCACACCATTTTCAATTTTCTCAACAGGTGTTGCAGGTTTCATTGAAAAGCTTGGCGTACCGGTTGAAGTAGCAACAGTATTTATGACAATGTGTGTATCAGCACTTGCACTTACATCACTTGATTCAGTTGCTCGTATAGGCAGAATGTCATTTCAGGAATTATTCTATGGCGATTCTACTGACCCGGCAACAATGTCACCTGTACAGAGAGTATTAACTAACAAATATTTTGCAACAGTAATTACACTGTTCTTCGGTTTCCTTTTAACATTAGGCGGTTACAACAATGTATGGCCATTGTTCGGTTCAGCTAACCAGCTTCTTGCAGCACTTGTACTTATTGCACTTGCAGTATTCTTAAAGACGACAGGACGTACAGGCTGGACGTTGTATGTACCAATGGTTATGATGCTTGCAGTAACATTTACTGCACTTGTACAGAAGCTGATATCACTTGTATCTAATGTTATAAATGGAAATGCAACATTCCTGGTAGATGGACTTCAGCTTATAGTTGCAGTGCTTTTAATGGTACTTGGTGTGCTTGTGGCATTGAGTTGTTTTGCAAAGCTTTTCAAGACAGAAAAGAAAACACAGAGTGATACAACAGCAGCATAATACAGCATATGCACCAATTTATGCAGGCTGTAATGATTACCTGAGCGCAAAAGCGGAAAATTATAATCTGGAAAGTAATTATCAGATAATTATAATAGAGGTAATTATGCCACATTTACACATTTAATTAATATATGATAAAATTAATCCGTATATCAGATTGTAGTATTAATCTGATATACGGATTTTTTAGATTATAAATGATTTATTATTCTATATGTGAGATTTTAATATAATGGAGTGACATGGATATGATACAGATAAAAGCAGATGCTGCAATAAAAGCGGCATTTAATAAGGCAATAAGCGTTATGGGTGCAGATGTTGAGTGGTGTGAGATATTTGTGATTAATAATAATAGTATTGTATTGCCGGGGAAGAGAAGGTCACTTGTATTCAGTTTTGATAATAGAAAACTGATTAATACAATCGTCGATGTGGATGTAAATGTGGATAGTGCAATTCTTATGTGTAATAATACGCTGCTTGAAAATGCCTTTAATATTTTATTATATATATTTGGAAAATGGAATCAGATAAAAGGACTTACAGTAGGTCAGAATTATAAACAGCTTAAAAACATTGTTGATAATGTCTTTTCTGAAATCAGAGTCACTTCAGAGATTGCAAAGGATAAATGCAGGTTTTACAAGGACGGAATACAGATTTTATATGAAGATGTTATACAGCTTATTATTGATAAAATGTTAAATATTAACCGTGATAATACATCTGATAAAGCAGATGAAGAGGTGCGTGGGAATGAGGAAGATGCTGTTAAAGACAGAAAGAAAAATCGCAGGAATAAGATGGGCTTATGGCATAACATGAAATGGAAGTCAGATGAAAGAAGCTTTAAGTATAATGGCATGTCTAAAAAAGAACGTAACAGGAAAAGACTCGGAAGAGGTTTTTATGCATCTGCATATCAGTGTCCTATATGTGGAGGTGTAATGTATATGACGGTATATGCAGCAGGCCAGGAGCAGAAAATCGAAACTGATGAGGGTAATGTATATCTTGCAAGGGCATATACCTGTGATGAATGTACCGTATTTTTTACACCGCGTCCTGACAGACTGCTGGCAGAGGGAATAATATATAAACTTGATTTTGATGGTGATGAACAGGCGTATAACGATTACATTGATGTTATGGGCAAGGATGGACAGAGGGTGTCCAACTGTAATTTCAATGTATATGAACAGGATTATGAAAAGAAGTCACAGGAAGAGATTGACGAGGAAGAAAAGCAGCGTGAAGCGACAGACAAACGTATGCTCTCAGATGTGTGTGATAATATTAAAGAACATCCTGATGCAGAGATTTTCCAGTTAAATGCAAGAATGGATGCGGACTTTTATTCGCAGAATAATGTTAAAAAATATGGCGGCGTAATAGAAAAAGAAACTAAGAGACGTAATCTTTTGGCCGGAGATATAAAGAGATTTTTTAAAGAACATTTTGAATTGGACAGCCGTAAAAAATATGGCAATAAGAATAAAAATAATAAAAATATTGAAAAAATCGGACATGGAAAACATGCCAAAGAAGCAATAGAAGCCGGCAATCCGGAATATAATGACAATCAAAACATTGAAAAAACCGGACATGATAAACAGCCGCAAAAAAAAGATACAGACGATAATATATCGGATTTAAACAAGAAGAAAAAGCGTAAAGAAAATAAAGAACATTTAAAGAATATACTGCTTAAGGGCGACGACAGGCAGTTTATAATGAATACGGCAGTACTGCCGGCAGATGAAATCAGGAATTTCACAAAAGATATACAAGATGATAATGATATTAATGAAGATACAAAGAAAAAGTATATAGAATTGTCGGATAAGATAATTGATAAAAAGCAGGAAAAGAAGATAGCACAGAAACTTCTTGAAGTAAAAAGCAGTGATTATAATACTATGACACATGCATACAGGCAGATTGAAGAAGAGGATTGTTCTGATAATGTAAAAGAACCATTGTTAAAGAAGCTGTTCTCATGGATAACAGCTAAGAAGAAAGAAGAGCTGGATGAGATTATTGAAAGTGTTCCTGAATATCTTACCAGAAAAAAATATAACGAATTAAAGGATAAGATACATGAATATTCTGATATTTTTTTTAAAGACAGAAAGAATAATGACACTAAATCCATGGATAAAGTATCAGCGGCTGTGAACAATGATAATGCATATTCACATACAAATACATATAAAAATAATGCTGATATATCACAAGAATATAAAGACAGGCTTGATAATATGTGGAGAGAGTCACAGATTAAGTGCATTAAGAATATATTAAATAATGCAGATAATTCAATCAGGGATATTTATGATATATTATCAGGAGGAGAATTTGATGATGAGTATACCGCTGCTCTGGCCGGACAATATCATGATAAGCTTGTAAAACAGGATACCATTACAATACAACAGTTATGTCCTGACCTGGCAGCCATGACATTTGATGAGGCTGTGCAGGCATATAACAGGATATCAGAACAGGTACTTCTTCCTAAGCTGAAGACAGAAATACTTGGTAATATAATAGAGCATCTTGACAATCTTAAAAAAGACGAATGTAGAAGCCTTATTGAAAAGCTTAAAAAAGATATGGAATACGATGATGGTTATATAGGATTATATATGTATCATATTGGAGATGAAAGTAATGAATATAATAGCCATGGTTATGAACGGGATAAAGAAATAACAAATGTTGGAGATGATGCTGATATTTCATCAGATGAAAGTAATAATCCATACCCGGTTGAGAATGCATTGTATACATATGTTGATTTAAACCGGTTTGAATATCCTATAGCTATATGTGACACTTCAAGGTCGTCTAATGGTAAAAAGGGCTTCGTGCTGACACCAGATAATATATATTATAGCTGTGGAATGAGCAGTGGTGTTCTTGAAGTAAGGAACATACAGGATATTTATACTGATAAGGGATTGTTATCAAAGGGCATATATGTTGATTATGCAGGAAATGGAAAGATTAAAATATCATCAATTCCAAAACAGATGGAGCAGCCACGTCTGCAACAGTTTATGGACTGCCTTAGGGAATATATTGAATATCTTAAGGAAAAACCTTTATCAAGAAGCATAGAATATCTGGCGGAGACACAGCGTGACATTATATGCTGTATAAGGTGTGGTTATATATTTGATGCCAATAATGGTAATGTATGTCCGAAATGTGGTAATGTCAATGAAGTTTGATATGTAAATACTTGACATTATTTTACAGCGTGTATATCATAAAACAAAGAGCATTATAAATAGGTAGATATATTTTAAAAATTGTCCGGGAATAATAATTTGTTGGCAGAATATAAGGAGGGTCAGGTATGTCAGTACAGGATTATCAGAGTGCATCAAAAATTGGCAAAAAAGAATATCATGCGTGTGTATACAAGGGAAAATATCCATATCTTCCGGTTCTTGAAAATCTGGTAGATGAGTCAGATATTGATTCTGAGGTAAGTTTAGGTCAGGATCAGATTCCGCTAAGACTTGTTGTTGGAACATGTAATGTTGGCAGAACAAATGCATTTGCAGATAATTTTATGCCGATACTTGATTGGGGAACAGAATTTGCCGCAAAATGGGCAAGTCTTAGTGACAGTCAGAAAAATGAAGGAATAAGAGATCCTATTAAAGTGTATGAGTACATGAATAAGTTCTATGTACTGGAAGGTAATAAAAGAGTAAGTGTTCTTAAGTATTTTAATGCCGTAACAGTAACGGCAGAAGTAATAAGAAAAGTCCCTAAAAAAAGCGATGATCCGGATATAAAGATTTATTATGAATTCATGGATTTTTATAGTTGTACGAAGCTGAATGATATATATTTCAGCAAAGAAGGCAGTTTTACGGCACTTATGCAGCTTGCAGGAATTAAAAAAGGCGAGCCGATGGATGAATATGATAAACAGGATCTTGTATCAAGCTTTATAACCTTCAGGAATGCATTTGATGCAAGAGGTGGCGATAAGTTTGATTATCCTGTAGGAGATGCATTCTTAAGATTTATTCATATTCATGGATATGATTATGTTAAGAAGATGTCACCGTCCGAGATGTCTAAGAATGTTGCAAAGACCTGGGCAGAATTTGAACTGCTTGGTGAAAACAGTGCTGTTGATTTGAGGATGGATCCAGCCAATGCACCTAAAAAAAATATATTAAGTTATCTTCTTCCTAAGCCGGGAAGCGGTAACAAAAAGCTTAAGATTGGTTTTATATATGATAAGACACCACAGGATTCAGAGTGGTGTTATTCACATGAGCTTGGCAGACAATATATAGAGGATACATTTGGTACGCAGCTTGAAACCACAAGCATAACTAATGTTGAGCCTGAAAAGGATGATGTTAATGCGATTGAGATGCTTATTAAAGATAATGCTGATATGATTTGTGTAACTTCACCTGCAATGATTATGGCAAGTCTTAAAGAGGCTATAGCTCATCCCGATGTTAAGATTCTTAACTGTTCACTTAATACATCACATAAGTATATAAGGACGTATTATGCAAGAATGTATGAAGCAAAGTTCCTTACGGGTTTAATTGCGGGGGCTTTATCAGATAATTCAAAGATTGGTTATGTGGCAGGATATCCTGTATATGGAGCAATGGCTAATATCAATGCATTTGCTCTGGGGGCTAAGTTTGTCAATCCTAAGGTTAAGATATATGTTGAGTGGTCGTGTGTAAAGGACAATGATTACAAGAAGAAGTTTGAAGAGCATGATATACGGATTATATCAGATCAGGATATGATTACGCCGCAGTGTACTTCAAGAAAGTTCGGTCTGTACAGAGTGGTTAATGATAAGCTTACACAGCATCTTGCAATGCCTGTATGGCATTGGGGCGTGTTTTATGAGAAGCTGATACAGAGTGTAATGAGTGGTTCGTGGAACAAGGAAGAGGATGAAGATAATGTAAAGGCTCTTAATTACTGGTGGGGGCTGTCATCCGGTGTGATTGATGTTATATATTCAGGAAAGCTTCCAACAGAAACTAAGAGAATAGTCAATGTATTTAAGGATATAATCAGCAAAGGTGAATTTGAGCCATTTAAGGGTGAATTATATGACCAAAATGGTGTTATGAAGAATAAAGAGGGCAATGTAATGACGCCGGAGCAGATTATAACCATGAACTGGCTTCTGGAAAATGTTATTGGTGAGATACCAACTATAGATGCCATGTATGATGATGCAGAAAATATTATAAAAGCACAGGGTGTTCTGTAATTGTAAATGCTGTATTTAACATTTGGACAGTGACTTATGATTATGAATGACCCGGAAACGAGGAAAGTTATGAAAATACTGATACTTGCTGATGTGGAATCAAAGTATCTGTGGGATTATTTTGATAAAGAAAAGCTGGAGGGAATTGATCTTATTTTATCAGCGGGAGATTTAAAACCGCAATACCTGTCATTTCTTGCTTCCTTTTCAAAGGTACCTATACTATATATAAGGGGGAATCACGATGACTGTTATGAGAATACTCCGCCGGACGGGTGCATATGTATAGAGGATAAGATATATGTGTATAAAGGGGTTAGGATAATGGGACTTGGCGGTTCTGTAAGATATAAAAAGGGAATTAACCAGTATACACAGATGCAGATGAAGCACAGGGTATCAAGAATGTGGTTTCAGTTAAAGAAGAATAGGGGTATTGATATTCTTCTTACACATTCTCCGGCATCGGGAATTAATGATGGTGAGGATCATGTACACAAGGGATTTGAAGCGTTTAATTATATACTTGATACATATAAGCCTGAGTATTTTATACATGGACATGTACATAAGACCTATCAGTCAGAATTTGCCAGGGAAATTAAGTACAATAATACGACTATTATAAATGGTTATGAGCGGTATACAGTTGAAATATAAAAATAATTAATAGTAATAATAATGGCTGTAAACATTGATTTTTAATGAAAAAATCAAAAAAAATATTTGTAATTTTTGTTAAAAGACCAAATAAAATTAAGTTATTTATGTATATATATGCAAAAACCGAATAAGGGATACAGATATTTATAACTATGCAGGAACCTGAAGAATGAAAAAAGGTAGTGTTATATAAACACAGAGAAGGTCTGATATTTATCAGATATGGTTGTTTATATTGCATTACCTTATTTTATGTTTGTAAAATATGTAATTTGGATAAAATGTATAAAAATTCCATAATATATGAATAAATATTATAGTATAAAAATCAGTTGATGTATGTGTCTGCATTATGCTAATATAGTAAAGCAAAAATTTTTTTTGGAGGTTTCAAATGAAGAAAGACGAATTTAAGCCGTATATTCCGGCTGACAAGATTACACCTGAATTTACAGTTACATCTGTTATAATGGGTGTTCTTTTGGCTATTATTTTCGGCGCAGCCAATGCGTATCTTGGTCTGCGGGTTGGTCTTACTGTATCTGCTTCTATTCCGGCAGCAGTTATTTCAATGGGTGTTATAAGAGTTCTTATGAAAAAAGATTCTATCCTTGAAAGCAATATGGTACAGACTATCGGTTCTGCCGGTGAATCACTGGCAGCAGGTGCTATATTTACACTTCCTGTCCTGTTCTTATGGGCAAAGGAAGGAGTAACAGACAAACCTAGTATTATAACAATATCTCTTATTGCACTTTTTGGTGGTGTGTTGGGAGTATTATTTATGGTTCCTTTAAGGAATGCCCTTATTGTTAAGGAACATGGCGTATTGCCATATCCTGAAGGAACAGCCTGTGCAGAAGTCCTTCTTGCAGGTGAAGAGGGTGGCTCTGAGGCTAAGTCTGTATTTGCAGGACTTGGTATTGCAGCATTATTTAAGTTTGTAGTGGATGGACTTAAGGTTATTCCGAGTGTCATTACAATACCGCTTAAGTCTTTAAAGACAGAATTATCAGCAGAAGCATATCCTGCACTTTTAGGTGTTGGTTATATATGTGGACCTAAGATTGCTTCTTATATGTTTGCCGGTGGTATTATAGGATGGTTTGTACTTATTCCTGCAATAGTAACATTTGGTGGTTCAACAGTGCTTTATCCGGGCACAAAGGCGATTAGTGACATGTATGCGGCTGGTGGAGCTTCAGCTATATGGAGCAGTTATATCCGTTATATCGGTGCCGGTGCTGTTGCTGCCGGTGGTATTATAAGTCTTATTAAGACATTGCCTTTAATTGTAAAGACTTTCGCTGATTCTATTAAGGGAATTAAAGGCGGCAGTGGTGAAAAGACATCTCTTCGTACAGAGCAGGATCTTGATATGAGAGTAATCGGTATAGGTGTATTAGTTATAATTATTGCCATATGGATTTTACCGGAGATTCCTGTATCACCACTTGGAGCTATACTTATAGTTATATTTGGTTTCTTCTTTGCAACAGTTTCATCAAGAATGGTTGGTATTGTAGGAAGCAGTAATAACCCTGTATCAGGTATGGCTATTGCTACACTTTTATTTGCAACTCTCTGTTTAAAAGCAACAGGGGATACAGGTTCACATGGTATGACAGGTGCTATTGCTATCGGTTCCGTAATCTGTATCGTTGCAGCTATGGCAGGCGATACTTCACAGGATTTAAAGACTGGTTATATTCTTGGAGCTACTCCTAAGAAGCAGCAGATTGGTGAATTGATTGGTGCTGTAATTGCAGCATTTACAATCGGTGGAGTATTACTTCTTCTTGACAGCGCATGGGGCTTTGGTACAACAGAACTTGCTGCACCACAGGCTACACTTATGAAGATGATTATTGAAGGTGTTATGAAGGGCAATCTTCCTTGGGCATTAGTATTTATTGGCGTATTCATTGCAATTGTTATTGAAATCCTTGGAATATCAGTACTTCCTGTTGCAATCGGATTATATCTTCCACTTGAACTTACATCTACAATTATGATCGGTGGTGTTATCCGCTGGTTCGTAGATAAGAAGAAAAAGAATAAGGAAGAAAATGCAGAAGCAAATGGTGGTGTATTATTCTGTTCAGGAATGATTGCCGGTGAGGGACTTATTGGTATTCTTCTTGCTATATTTGCGGTAGCGGGCTTAGGAGACGTCATTGATTTATCTTCTACATTCAGTACAGGCATTATAGGTGGCATTGTACTTATGGTTATAATGATTTTATGTATATTAAAATCATCATTATGGAGTAAAAATGAAAAATAAAAATAATGTTCCATTAAAAAATTATCTTGATTATATACCAGTTCATAGTGAAAAATATTCGTATTCGATATCAGACGGTGGTAATGTTACAATCTATATGGAAAATAAGGGGGCATTTAATAAAGTGGCACAGACTTTATTTAATAAACCCAAGGTTTCACAGATACACCTTGATGAAATGGGAAACTTTATATGGCCATTAATGGATGGTAAGCGTACAGTTTATGATATTTCTCAGCTTGTAAAGGAAGAGTTCGGCGAAAAAGCAGAACCACTTTATAACAGGCTTGTGCAATATGTAAGGAATCTGGAAAGCTATGGATTTATAAAATTAAGGTAATTTTACGCATTATCTTTAATGAGGTAAAGTTAATGTGTAATTGTATGATTTCTATGAATTATACAGTTGAAATATAATAAAAAGGCACTGTTATATTGAAAATATATAAAATATATGTTTATATGCAGCAGTTAATTATGTAGTATATGTGACAGTTTTTTTAATTGAAACTCACAACAACGCATTGATTAGCATAAATATCATTTATGGTACTGCTATATGCTTATATTAATATAATTCAGTATAATAGTGCCTTTTTTATATAATGATTTTTTAAAAATTATTAAGATGTTATAAAAATCTGTAATAGTGGATATAAATGGCAATATAATTGACAGATTGTAAGATAATTAAAAAATAATTAAGTTTTTGTGCAAAAAGTGTTGCAATAAGTAAGTATGTATGATAATATCCATAAAGTAATAAAAAGACAAATGTACGCCACAGAAAGACAATTGGCAAAATGTGTCTTTTTGATAAATAATTAAATGTGGATGGTATGGTGACATAGTAATCCGTATACATTATTAATATTAAAATTATTAAATAACAAAGAGAAAAAGGGAGAAGTAAAATGAGCGATAAGTTAAGAGTTGGTATCCTTGGTGGAACAGGTATGGTAGGACAGAGATTTATTACATTACTTGAAAACCATCCCTGGTTTGAGGTTGTATTAGTTGCAGCCAGTGGACGTTCAGCAGGCAAGCCTTATGAGGAAGCTGTGAACGGACGTTGGAAGATGCAGACAGAGATGCCTGAATTTGTTAAGAAGATGCCGGTATATGATATGGACAAGGATTTTGATAAGATTGTTGAAAGCGTTGATTTTGTATTCTGTGCAGTTAATATGCCTAAAGATGAGATTAAGGCTCTTGAAGAAAAGTATGCTAAGGCAGAGGTTCCTGTAGTATCTAATAACAGTGCTAACCGTTGGACACCTGATATTCCTATGGTTGTTCCAGAAATCAATCCAGAACACCTCAAGGTTATTGAAGACCAGAAGAAGAGACTTGGAACAAAGAGAGGCTTTATCTGTGTTAAGCCTAACTGCTCAATCCAGAGTTACACACCTGCTCTTAATGCATTAAAAGAATTTGGACCAAAGCTTGTTGTTGCTACAACATATCAGGCTATTTCAGGTGCAGGCAAGACATTTGAACAGTGGCCTGAAATGGTTGGAAATATCATTCCATACATTGGCGGGGAAGAAGAAAAGAGTGAAAAGGAACCATTAAGACTCTGGGGTACAATTGAAAATGGTGAAATTGTTCCTGCAACAGAACCTGTTATCACATGTCAGTGTGTAAGAGTTCCTGTTCTTGACGGACATACAGCAGCTGTGTTTGTAAACTTTGAAAAGAAACCTACTAAAGAACAGATTATTGAAAAGTGGAGAAGCTTCAAGGGATTACCACAGGAACTTAATCTTCCAAGTGCACCAAAGCAGTTTATACAGTATCTTGAAGAAGATGACCGTCCACAGGTAAGACTTGATGTTAATTATGAAAACGGTATGGGTGTTTCAATCGGACGTTTGAGAGAAGATTCTGTATTTGATTATAAGTTTGTTGGACTTTCACATAATACATTAAGAGGTGCAGCAGGTGGAGCAGTACTTATTGCAGAGCTTCTTAAGGCACAGGGATATATCACTGCTAAATAATTATGATATTACATCAGAATTGAACCTGATATTAAGCTGGCAGCGGTAATTGTTATATATTCTGATTTTAAAATTATTTGGATATTTATATTGTCATGTATAAGGGCTGTATGACATTATATAAGAATTAATGGCTTATATAGTGTTGTACAGCCTGAATTTTTATCTTTATTTTTATACTATAAATAATATTAGTTTTTCCGGTATTCAGGTTTTCAAGAATTGTATTTAATAAATAAAATTTTTTTGTTTTAATGTATATGGTTAATATGTTATAATATTTATATGTGCATTTTTATGTAAGTAATATATGTATTATTTTAGGTTAAGACTTAAACATGGATTTGTTATAAATATTATGTGTTATATGACAGATATTTGATATGATTTTGAAAGGGCATAATAAAATATGGAGACATATAAGAAGGAAACTTTATTAATAGTGGATGATTCAAGATTCCAGCGGGTGGTTTTAAAGGAGATGCTTTCTGATAAATTCAATCTTATTGAGGTATCAGGTGGTGAGGAATGTCTTGAATATATGAAAAAAGAAAACAGTAATATTAATATGGTTCTTTTAGATCTTGTTATGCCGGGAATAGATGGCTTTGAAGTGTTAAGACGCAGACAGGATATGTTTGAATTTAAGTCAGTTCCGGTCATTGTATTAACCACGAGTGATTCTATTGAATTTCAGACGGAGGCTTTTGAACTTGGAGCAGATGAATATATTAATAAGCCGGTAGATGCAAGAATTGCAATATCACGTATTAATAATATGCTTAGTGCAAAAAGACATCTTGATAATGTATTAGAGGAACAGAGGGTATGGAAAGAAAAGTCACAGATTGATGCGATGACACTTATGTTTAACAAAGCTACAACAGAGGCAATGATTAATGAGACAATTAAGAACAATAATGAAGGTTTACATGCACTTATGGTTATAGATATTGATAATTTTAAATCTGTCAATGATACATTGGGACATAAAGTCGGAGACCATGTAATATGCGTTATTGCCAGCGTTATATCTTCAGTGGTAGGTGTTAATGATATTACGGGAAGATTTGGCGGTGATGAATTTGTGGTAATGCTTCGTTATATTAATTCGCAGAAAGAAGCTGAACAGATAGCTGCAAAGATAGTAGATGTTGTTAAAAAGAAAGAGAATCTTACAATTCCTGAGACAATATCAGTAAGTATAGGTATGGCATTTTTTAATGATGAAAAGAACTGTTCTGAATTGTTTAGTAAAGCAGATGAGGCATTATATATATCTAAAAAGGCAGGAAAGGGATGTTTTAGTGTATATGGAAGAAAATATGACAGTGAGATTGTTACCGGGGCAGAACATAAGGTGCTTATATGGTCAGCATCACGTAATATTATAAGTACCCTTGAATATGAACTGCCACATACGGTCAGTACTGACAGTGTGGCTTCAATAGAAGATGTCAGAGAATATTTTGATGCCAAAGAAAATAATGTTATGGCAATATATGTGGATTTTTCTGATTATCCTTATGATGGTAAAGAATTATGGGATATATTAAAAAAAGAGACGTGGCTTAAAAAATGTCCTATAATAGCGATATGTAAAGAGGGAAATATAAATCAGATAAAATATGCCGTTAATTCAGGCATAATAATGGATTTAATGCTGGCACCGTTAGAAGTTGCTCAGTTAAAGAGAAGAATAAATGAATATATGTCATATTATAAAATAAGTCAGGAAGAGAAGGATGAACAATAATTATTTTTATGCAATGCTGTCACGTATGAAATATATCAACAGATGGGGGCTTATGCGTAATACAAGAGAAGAGAATCTGTCTGAACACAGTCTGGAAGTAGCATTTATAGCACATGCGCTTGGAATTATTAATAATGAGGTATTTAATGGCAGCATCAATGCTGACAGACTTGCAATTCTTGGAATGTATCACGATGTTACGGAGATAATTACAGGAGATATGCCTACACCTGTAAAATATTATAATTCAGAAATCAGGGCTGCATATAAAGAAGTTGAAAAAGCAGCAGGACAGGAGATACTTACGGGACTTCCGGAAAATATAAGAAAAAGATATAACAATCTTTTAACAGAAAGTGAGACTGAAAAAGAGTTATGGATATATGTTAAGGCTGCGGACAAGCTTTCTGCACTAATAAAGTGTATAGAAGAACGTAAGATGGGAAATACAGATTTCTTTAAGGCAGAGCAGAGTACGCTGGACAGCATAAAAAATATGGGAATAGCTGAGGCAGATTATTTTATTGAACACTTTATTCCGGCATATTCAATGACACTTGATGAATCTGTAGATATAAGAAATATTAAGAATTAATGAAAGTATGTCTATAGCAGGAAATATGCTGCCTGATAAATCAGCTGATATAAGATATATAAAATTAATCGGCACGTTTATAGTATTGATATATACGTGATAAATTGACCAATATTAAAAATATCAAGAATGGAGATTGACATATATGAAAAAATCGGTTTTTATTGCGGAAAAGCCGAGCGTTGCACAGGAATTTGCCAAAGCTCTTCATGTTAATTTTAAGAGAAATGATGGATTTCTGGAAGCTGACAATTATATAGTTACGTGGTGTGTGGGTCATCTTATTACAATGAGTTATCCTGAAAAATATGACCCACAGTTAAAAAGATGGAGTTTTGATACATTACCTTTTCTGCCACAGGAATTTAAGTATGAGGTAATTCCTGCCGTTGAAAAGCAGTTTAATATAGTTAAGCGGCTGCTTACAAGAGATGATGTTGAGACGATATATGTCTGTACTGATTCGGGACGTGAAGGTGAATATATTTACCGTCTTGTTGAACAGATGGCAGGGGTTAAGGATAAGCACAAGAAAGAAAAGAGAGTGTGGATAGATTCCCAGACAGAGGAGGAAATACTTAAAGGAATTGAAAATGCAAAGGATTTATCAGAATATGATAATCTGTGTGCATCAGCATATCTAAGAGCAAAAGAAGATTATCTGATGGGAATTAATTTTTCAAGGGTGCTTACATTAAAATATGGAAGAAATATCTCTAATTATCTGAAAAAGGACAGAACTGTGGTGTCTGTCGGACGTGTTATGACTTGTGTTTTGGGAATGATTGTAAGACGTGAAAGAGAAATTCGTGCATTTGTAAAGACACCATTTTTTAAGGTGACAGCAACAACGGCTGGAGAGGCTGTATTTGATGCGGAATGGAAGGTTAATGATAAGAGCAGATATGCTGCTACACCATTTCTTTATAAAGATAACGGCTTTAAGGAAAGAGAAAAGGCAGAAGAGCTTGTGAAATATGTATCAGAACCGGAGCCTGTAAGAGCTGTACTTGAAAAGATTGAAAGAAAAAAAGAAGTAAAGAATCCGCCGCTTCTATATAATCTTGCAGAGATACAGAATGAATGTTCCAAGCTGTTTAAGATAAGTCCTGATGAAACGCTTAATATAATACAGAACCTCTATGAAAAAAAGCTTGTCACATATCCAAGAACTGATGCAAGAGTGTTATCAACTGCTGTATGTAAAGAGATTCATAAGAATATAGGTGGTCTTATACGTTTCGATAAGGCTGCTTCATTTGCAGAAGAGATATTATCTAAGGGTATGCATAAAAATATTGCTAAGACAAGATATTGTGATGATAAAAAGATTACAGACCATTATGCAATTATACCGACAGGACAGGGACTTAATAATCTGGGTTCTGTTTCACAGACGGCAGTTAAGGTATATGAGATAATTGTAAGAAGATTTTTAAGCATATTTTATCCGGCGGCACAGTATAGTAAAGTTGGGATGACACTTAATATAAAGGAAGAGACATTTATATCATCATTAAAGGTACTTGTTGAGCCTGGATATCTTAATGTCACAAAGAATTCATTTTCAAAAAATAAACCGGATGAATCAAAAGACGGAAAAAATGACAATGCTTTATTTGAAGTGTTGAAAAAATATAAAAAAGGGGATATTATAGACATCAGTAGTTTTGATATCAAAGAAGGTGAAACGTCACCTCCCAAAAGATACAATTCAGGCTCTATTATCCTTGCAATGGAAAATGCAGGACAGCTTATAGAAGATGAAGAACTGCGTGCCCAGATTAAGGGTTCGGGTATTGGTACAAGTGCTACCAGAGCTGAGATATTAAAAAAGCTTAATAAAATAGAGTATATTGCTACTAATAATAAGACACAGATTATTACACCTACACTGTTAGGTGAGATAATCTATGATGTTGTGGAATGTTCCATACATCAGCTGCTTAATCCTGAGCTTACTGCAAGCTGGGAGAAAGGTCTTAATTATGTAGCGGAAGGAACTATTTCTCCTGATGAATATATGTTTAAGCTGGAGGGTTTTGTTAAAAGAAGAACTATGGCTGTTATGGGGCTGAAAAACCAGTCACAGCTTATTACCATGTTTAATTCATCAGCTGAAAATTATAAATAATCGAAAGGAAAATAAAAATATATGTGTGGAGTTGTTGGATATGTCGGAGACAGGGATTGTGCAGATGTTTTAGTTGATTCTTTATCCAAACTTGAATATAGAGGATATGACTCGGCAGGAATTGCTGTATTTGACAAAGGTGCAATAAAGGTTGAAAAATGTAAGGGAAGACTCCTTAATCTTGTAGAAAAGATGCAGCAGGAAGGAAAGCCGCAGGGACATTGCGGAATAGGTCATACAAGATGGGCAACACATGGAGAACCATCAGATATTAATTCACATCCTCATGGCAATAAGAGAGTTACTATTGTACATAATGGTATCATTGAGAATTATAAGCAGATAAAGGATTTTCTTATAGATGAGGGATATAGTTTTGTAAGTGAAACAGATACAGAAACAGTAGCAAAGCTTCTTGATTATTATTATGTTGATGATCCTGTTGATACAATTATTAAGGTGTTATCAGAGATTAAAGGTTCGTATGCATTAGGTATTATGTTCAGGGATTATCCTGACAGAATATTTGCTGTAAGAAAAGACAGTCCGCTTATAGTTGGTATTGGTGAAAATGAGAATTTTATAGCATCAGATGTGCCGGCGATTATTAAATATACGAGAGATTACTGTCTTTTAGAGCAGAATGAGATTGCAGTTGTAAAGAAAGACAGTGTTGATTTTTATAATATGCATAAAGAGCATATGAAGAAAGAGATTCATACGGCTGACTGGGATGTGGATGCAGCTGAAAAGGGTGGATATGAGCATTTTATGCTTAAGGAAATACATGAACAGCCGGCAGTTGTAAGAGATACGGTAAGTCCCAGAATAGTTGATAATATGCCTGATTTTTCATCAGACGGAATTGATATTGCAAAGCTTAAGAATTATAAGAAGATATTTATAGTAGGCTGTGGTACTGCGATGCACGCAGGTATGGTAGGTAAGTATGTCATTGAAAAGATGGCAAGGATACCTGTTATTGTTGATATCGCATCAGAATTCAGATACAGAGATCCTCTTATTACAGAGGAAGATTTGCTTATAGTAATATCACAATCAGGTGAGACGGCAGATACACTTGCTGTATTAAGACTTGCTAAAGAGCTTGGAGCAGATACCATGGCAGTTGTCAATGTAGTAGGTTCATCCATTGCAAGAGAGGCTGATATGGTTGTGTATACACATGCAGGTCCGGAGATATCAGTTGCTTCCACTAAGGCGTATATGGTACAGATATCAGTTATGTATCTTATTGCGTTTGAGCTTGCATATACGGCAGGAAATATTACAAAGGAACAGTGTGAGAAGTATACAGAGGAGCTGCTAAATATACCGGAGGTTATAAAGGATGCACTTGAGCTTAAAGATAATTGTTCATTTGTAGCTTCTAAGCTTCTTAATGCAGAGAGTCTTTTGTATATAGGAAGAGGACTTGATTATGCATTAAGTATGGAGGGTTCCCTTAAGCTTAAAGAAATATCATATATCCATTCAGAATCATATGCGGCAGGTGAATTAAAGCATGGTACAATCTCACTTATTACAGAGGGAATGCCTGTTATAGCTGTAGCAACACAGACTTGTCTTGTAGAAAAGACTATAAGTAATATTAAGGAAGTCAAAGCAAGAGGAGCTATGGTTATTCTTATATGTAATGATGGTCTTGAAGTTGGTGAAGATGTTGCAGATTATGTAATTAAGCTTCCTAAGGTGGATGAACTGCTTACACCTATGGCTGCGGCTGTACCTTTACAGTTAATCGCATATTATACATCTGTACTTAAGGGAAATGATGTTGATAAGCCTAGAAATCTTGCTAAATCTGTAACTGTGGAATAATATAACTTTTTAGCTGTTAAATCATAAATATAGATTTCAGCATTTAACTTAGACAGTATAGCGTATAAATAATCAGTTATTATCCATGCATATTGCAGGCGATATGGATGGGAGCTTAATTCCCAATGGGTGGGTAAAAGGTCTGAAACCACATTTTGAGTAAGTCTATATGAGTTCAGTCCTTGAGATACTGACATGATTTTATAATAAAAACGTCTGTGGAATGGAGATATTGTGAATAATAGTATAACAATAAAGGAATTATTTGACCTTAATGAAACTATCGCAGCTAAGGTGTTTGAGGGCTGTACATATCCATGGGAAGTACTTGCCAGGATAGGTGATTTTATTATAGAGCTTGGTAATACTCTTCCGGAAGATGAGTATGAAAAAAGAGGAGATGATATATGGATTGCTAAGAGTGCCAACGTATATCCTACAGCATATATTAATGGTCCATGCATTATTGGCAAGGATGCAGAAGTAAGACATTGTGCATTTATACGAGGTAAAGCTATTGTCGGAGAGGGAACTGTTGTTGGTAATTCTACAGAGTTAAAGAATGTTATCCTGTTTAATAAAGTTCAGGTTCCACATTATAACTATGTAGGTGATTCGATTTTGGGATATAAGGCACATATGGGAGCAGGTTCAATAACATCTAATGTTAAATCAGATAAGAAGCTTATAACGATTAAAGGACCTGATTCTAATATAGATACAGGAATTAAGAAGATAGGCGCATTTTTGGGTGACAATGTTGAGGTTGGATGTGGAAGTGTGCTTAATCCGGGAACAATTGTTGGAAGAAACAGCAATATTTATCCGTTGTCAAGTGTAAGAGGATATGTTGCAGCAGGAAGTATTTATAAGAATAAGAATGAAGTTGTAAAAAAGCAGTAAAAAACTTTTAAAAATATTCAAGGTAACATTGACTATTTAATTAGTTTGTGAGAAAATAATCAAAGTACGGATTTGTAAGTACATTTTCAATTACGAAAGGAGTAATAAGATGATTTACACACAGGAAGTAGAAAATATGTGTCCAGTAGCACAGGGCGTTCATCACGGAGCAGCTCCAGTGCCTACAGAAGGAAAATGGGTACAGAATAAGAAAGTTGAAGATATTTCAGGTTTTACACATGGTGTTGGCTGGTGTGCTCCACAGCAGGGTGCATGTAAGCTTACACTTAATGTTAAGGAAGGTATAATTCAGGAAGCATTAGTAGAGACTATCGGATGTTCAGGTATGACACATTCAGCAGCTATGGCATCAGAGATCCTTCCAGGTTTAACAGTTATGGAAGCATTAAATACTGATTTAGTATGTGATGCTATTAATACAGCTATGAGAGAACTCTTCTTACAGATTGTTTATGGTAGAACACAGAGTGCATTCTCAGAAGGCGGACTTGCAGTTGGTGCCGGTCTTGAAGATCTTGGTAAGGGACTTCGTTCACAGGTTGGTACAATGTACGGAACTCTTAAGAAGGGTCCTCGTTACCTTGAGATGGCTGAAGGATATGTTACAGGTATCGCACTTGATAAGAATAATGAAATCATTGGTTATAAGTTTGTAAGTCTTGGTAAGATGACTGACTTCATCAAGAAGGGTGATGACCCTAATACAGCTTATGAAAAGGCTTGTGGTCAGTACGGCAGAGTTGCAGATGCAGTTAAGATTATTGACCCTAGAACAGATGAAGAAGTTAAATAAGGAGGAGACAGACAATGGCTTTATTTGAATCATATGAAAGAAGAATAGATCAGATTAATGCTGTATTAAACAGCTACGGTATTTCTTCAATTGAAGAAGCTGAAAAGATTACAAAGGATGCTGGATTAAATGTTTACGATATGGTAAAGGGTATTCAGCCAATTTGTTTTGAAAATGCATGCTGGGCTTACACAGTAGGTGCTGCCATCGCTATTAAGAAGGGTGCAAGAAAGGCTTCAGAGGCTGCTGCAGCTATCGGTGAAGGTCTTCAGGCGTTCTGTATTCCAGGTTCAGTTGCTGACCAGCGTAAGGTTGGTTTAGGACATGGTAACCTTGGTAAGATGTTACTTGAAGAAGATACTGAATGTTTTGCATTCTTAGCAGGTCACGAATCATTCGCTGCTGCTGAAGGTGCTATCGGTATCGCTGAAAAGGCTAACAAGGTTCGTAAGACTCCATTAAGAGTTATCTTAAATGGTCTTGGTAAGGATGCAGCTAAGATTATCTCAAGAATTAACGGATTTACATTCGTTGAGACAGAGATGGATTACTCAACAGGTAAGGTTAAGGAAATCGAAAGAATTGCATACTCAGATGGTCTTCGTTCTAAGGTTAACTGCTATGGTGCTAACGATGTAACAGAAGGTGTTGCTATTATGTGGAAGGAAAATGTTGATATCTCTATTACAGGTAACTCAACAAATCCTACAAGATTCCAGCATCCAGTTGCAGGTACATATAAGAAGGAAAGACTTGAAGCTGGTAAGAAGTACTTCTCAGTTGCTTCAGGTGGTGGTACAGGTCGTACTCTTCATCCAGATAACATGGCAGCAGGTCCTGCTTCTTATGGTATGACAGATACAATGGGACGTATGCATTCAGATGCACAGTTCGCTGGTTCTTCATCAGTTCCTGCTCACGTTGAAATGATGGGTCTTATCGGTATGGGTAACAACCCTATGGTTGGTGCTACTGTTGCAGTTGATGTTTCTGTTCAGGAAGCTGCAGAGGCAGGTCGCTTCTAGTTTGAAAGTGGCTTAAAACCGCATAAAACCGCTTAAAACGGGCATTTACAGGGCAAATCAAATTCGATGTAAATCGGTTTGGTTTGCCCTGATTTTTTTATCTACTTGCATCTACTTGCTACAAAATATGTGCTACTTGCTACGGAGTTATCTGTTTACTTGCTACGCATCTCATCCTTGTATTTAGATTGTAAGTTATCTTTAGAAATAAGTTCGGTCTGAAGCCCACCAATAAAAAGTGTAATTTATTATTTTTAAAGGAGGCTTTTATATGGCTAAGTCAAGAGGTAATGGTCAGGGTAGTGTTACCAAGATTAAGGATACGAAAGGCAAAATTAAGTATCAAATTAGGGTTACAGTAGGTAGCGAGTTTGATGCTGAGAAGGAAAAGTTTAGATATATCTCCAAGTCGCTAGGGGTATATAAGACTAAAGCAGAAGCAGAGGCGGTTCTTGCAGAGTATAATTCCAGTCCTTATGACCTAACTAATAAGATTACTACAGTAGGTGAACTTTATGATTATTGGAGTGAAACATATTTTGAGAAGGTAGTTCCGAGTGCTAAACGAAGCGTTGAGTCAGCTTGGGCTTATTGTGAGAGTATCAGAAATCTTAAATTGAAGAAATTAGGTAGTTCTCATATCAGAGATGTAATGGAAAATGGAACACGAGAGGTAATCAGGGGTAGTAAGAAAGAAGTAAGACATACTTCTATAAATACTAAGCTTCGTATCAAGTCTTTATTCAATCTTATGTTGGATGAAGCTGTGGGTTTGAAATTAGTGACAAGTAATGTGGCTAGAGCTTTTGATGTTAAGGATATGAGGAAAGAAGCTGACTATCAGAAGAAAAAGAAAGAGAGTTTTTCTAATGAGGAGCTTGAAATCTTATGGAATAATCTTGACTACAGATTCATGGATATGCTTTTGATTGGTATTTATTCAGGTTTTAGACCGTCAGAGCTTTGTAATATAGAAATTAAAAATGTGGACTTAGAAAATAATATTATAGTCGAGGGTATGAAAACAGAAGCTGGTCGTGATAGAGTAGTTCCAATCCACCCACTTATCAAGCCATTAGTTGAGGCAAGATTTAAGCAAGCAATCAAACTTGATTCAAGATGGTTATTCAATGATATTTACTCGCCAACGAGTAAGCATGTTACTTACGATAAGTTCAGACACAGATATGAAGAGATTATGCGTTATTTTGGCATACAAAACAAAACAGGACATTGTGTGAGAGTTACTTTTATTACAATGGCATATACAGCAGGACTTCCAGAGTACGCAATTAAGCGTATTGTAGGTCATAGTCTAAAGGGAAATGTTACAGATGCTGTATATAATAGAGTTACTCCAGAGCAGTTATATCGCTTTATTTGTATGATTCCAAAGTATATGGATGAAGAAGCACAGAGAAAGATTCAGGCAAGTGACGAATTATTAAGAGTCCTTGAAGAGCTTATTACAAATATGAAAATTGAAAAATAAATTCTTTCAGGGGTAGTTATCGAGGCACTAAGTGTAAAAGCTTAGTGTCTTTCTTTGTTTCAGGGGTAGTCCTAAGACCGGTCTTATGATATAATATTCTTCAAAATAGAGAAGGAGATTATATTATGGCAGCACAAGATATCTTAGACAGTATGTTCCCAGTTGCATGTGCAGGTGTTCAGAACATCAATAGAAACAATGATTTAACAGAGCAGGAAGTAAATATATTATATTCTGTTGTAGATGACTTTGACAACCAAAAAGAAAAGTATGATTGGAAGTCAGCAGTTCAAACTATTTCAGGGGTAGCATCTAGGTTTGTTGCCAAGTCTAATAGTAAAAACAATCAGATAGCTATGCCTTTACTTATACAACAAACGATATTCTTTATGGCAGTTAGAGGGGAAGATTATAAGTTATATAAGCAAACAGAGCTGATGTATGAATTTACAGGCAGAGCAGAGTATAACCCAAAAGGTAAGTATATTTGCAACAATAATACTACGTTGAATATGGGTAAGATATTTAGTAAATTACCATACGACTATAAGTATTACAGGAGTTGTAGGGATTATAAATTTGAATACAACTCTTTGTCAAGGGTAGCCTACTCTCAGCCAGTAATATTATTTAGCTATAATGGGCAGAAGGATAAAGAATTAGGTATAGCTGTAAAAAATCTTGTTTATCAGGCAGGAAAATATACCAAGTTTGTAGATGTATTTGGAGGGACAGGCTCTGCATCTCTGGCATTTCCTAAGAGAGGGTATGGGGAAGGAAAAAGAGGTTATGTTCCTTACAAATATAATGATTTAGATGCTGATTTATGTAATTTGTACACAGTAATAAAGTCAGAAGATTATAAGGTATTGATTGAGGAACTTTATAAACTCAAGTCAGCGTTAGAGGGTGGAGAACAGCTTGAGGGAATAGATTTCAATAATGAAATGATAAAGTTCTTTAATAGAGCAACTAGTGCATCACAAAAGACAAGAGATACTCAGCAAAGTAAGTCAGGAGAAACAGCAATACTTGATTTTTCTGGTGCTGAAACGAGGGTTGATTTCGCTGATGTAGTTAAATATATAAATGATATTTGTGAAAATGTTAATTTTATGCAAGGTAATTTTGAGTATTCAGGGGTAGTTTATACAAAAGCGGAGCTTTTAGAGAAACTTGGAAGTTTAAAGTCTGATTATGATAAGTTTATGGCATATATAGCTGAAAGTAAGTTTTATGAGAAACTTGGTTCAGAGGTTAATTTTCATGATTTGAAAGCTACAAGAGAGTTAGATGATGAAAATAAGGATTCATATGTAGAAAATGTAAGAGATGCTGAAAAGCGTAATTATCAAGCAAGATTCTATCAGTATTATGCTTATTTTTCAAATATGTTAAACTCAGGGGTAGGTACACCAGTCAGAAAGGCATTAGCTATTATATTTGTAAAGACATTAGCTACAATGGGTGATGTAGGAGTAAGTCAGATAAATAAAATGACAGCTACTCGTGGCTCTAAAAATGCAGCCAAATGGAGACATTTCTTATATCCTACAGAGAAGTCATCAGATAAATGCCCAGAGCAGAAAGATATTATTGAAGAGTTACATGAGCAGTTTCAAAGAATTGACATTATAAGTGATGATTTCAGAGTTGTTATAGATTCAGTCACTCAAGAGGTTATTGCCGAGAAAGAAGATTTGAAGGGTAAAAATAGTAAGGTTAATCCAGAAGCATTGTTTTATGTGGATAGCCCTTATATAGCAACTGTAAATTATAAAGTAGGTATGTTTAAGCCACAGGATATGCTAGAGCTTATTGAAAAATTATATACGACTTCAGAGGTAGGAAATAAGTTTATTTTCTCTTGTAGAGCTTGTGGAACTAAGGGAAGTGAAGCAAGCAAAGCAGATATGAAATCTATAGATAAGGCAATTGTGGAAACAGTATATACTCATTTCAATGATATTTTCTTAGCAAATAGTAAGCCACTTTGGGTAGTAACTATTTCAAGAGATTCCAGCAAGGATTTCTTTACTGACCTTGTAGCCAAGCATGAAGAAGCAGAGATAATGATTACAAACTATGAAGTGCAGGAGTTTGAGCCAAGTCCTTTATATCCAAAGGCTAAGTATGAAGTATATCCATTTAAGAATTTCATTTATAAGTTAGGACAATATTTAAAATAAAAATAATATTAAGCATTTAAGAGCAAGGAGTTCATATCCTTGCTCTTTTTCCATTTTATAAGTTGGTTGGGATTTTGAGTATGTGTGTGATATCTCTCATATAAAAATATGTTATGTATGAAACAAAAAAGGAGGCTTTGCTAATGAATAAACCTTTGTTAAGTGCAAGAGAGGCAAGTAATTTAATAGGTTGCTCAATTTCAACCTTAGACAAGTATGAGCAGGAGAGGTTGTTAGTTCCAATTATGAGAGTAGGTGTCAAGAGATATTACTCAGAAGGTCAAGTTGATGATTTTATTGTTGACTGTTGCAGGGGTAGTAATGTTTCTTTTGAAAGTAATTTGACTTTTCTAACAGCAACAGATGTTCGTAGAAAACTATCAATAAGTGTAACAATGTTAAATGAGTTAGAAAAGCAGGATATTTTAAAACCCTGTAGGAGACTACCTTTAAATGGTAAGAGGTTATACTTGGAAAGTGATGTAAATAATTTGTGTCAGGGGTAGTCAAGGAGGCTTAAATGTTAGCAATAGCTATAATAATGATAACAGCAGTTCTTATAGTATTTATAATTCTAGTGGTGCTAACAGATAAGATAACGAAAAAAGATATAAGTGACAAAGACAAGAAGAAATATCAATTAATGTTTGGAGGATTATGGGTTATTCTTATGATTTTGACTGTAGTTACGGTGATAATCAGTCCAATTCAAAAATAAGTTTATTCAGGGGTAGTTCACTGAGAAAGGAGTTTCAATATGTTAGTAGAAGTAAAAGAACCACGCAGTTTAGGAGATTACATGGTAATGCCAGAGATGCCAAGTGTTTATCTTATATATGATGATGGTAAGGAGTTAAAACTTCCATTAGGTTGTGAGGCATTACATGAAAGAATAAAGTTTGCACCATTCAGTATTAAAGAGAAGATAGACGCTCTTGAAAAACAGTATGTAAAGTTGTAGATAGCCTGTAAAAGTAACCAGTTCCAATGAGGAGCTGGTTCTTTCTATGTCAGGGGTAGTTACTAATTTTTCCTTTTTAAGTGTAAAGTATCATTTTCAAATATAGCAAAAATTCAATGAAAATCAACACCAACTATAATAGCTACTCCAGAAAATACACCAGTCAGATAATAAGAGAGATTACTAGGAAACATAGTATTCTCTCTTATTTTTTATGTAGGAACCAATTTTAGGTAGCATATTTTCCCAAAACTTCAAGGTAAAAGTGATTTAGTAAAGTCTTGTTTGAGCAATAAGTTCAATGGTGTTTTTCTGGTATTTTTGAGTGTTTCAGGGGTAGTTATAAGTCAGATATTACTATATAGAATACTTATTTTTAGGAGTTATGTTCACAAGCAAATCTAAGTTAGCTGATGAACAATATTTAAGGAGTATTAGATATTAAGTTATGTTCATGAGCAAAACACAGTTAGCTGGTAAACATACTTTGAGTAGCAATAGATATTAAGTTATGTTCACGAGCAAATCTAAGTTAGCACACGAACATTTTTCAAGTTAATTTTTCACATATTGCATATCAAATTATATTGTCAAATAGCAAAAGGTTTGGCATTTTAAAAATTTGAAAGTGAGGTAGCAAATATGAGTTTTGTAGATAATGAAATTTTTGACAATGTTATTGTAGGAGAATACAGAGATGATAATGGAAAAATCATTAAGAATGTATATACAACTAAAGACGATGCAGCATTAGTTATAGGTCTTAGTACTTTGGAAAATTTGCTTGCAAAGGCTAACTCAGGGGTAGGTAGAAGTTTTACATTTATGACTTTTGATGAGGCAAACGAAGCTTATGGCGAGAAGATTCGTGCCAATTATAGAAAGGAATTAAAAGCCAAGAGAGAAGCCAAGTTAAAAGCCAAGCAAGAGCAGCAGGAGGCATTACAGGTAGAACAGGAACCAGTTGTATCACAGATAACCTATGAAGAAGCTAATAAGTTATATGGAGATAAAATTCGTCAGGAGTATCAGGAAGAACTCAATAAATCAGGGGTAGTTCTTCAGTCGGAAGATACAAAGGAAAACCATATAGATGCATCTAAGAAAAATCTTAGTATTGCTAACAATGTAAGAGTTGCACAAGCTGATAGAGATAAGACCATGATAATCAAGTTAATTGCTTATGGTAAAACAAAGCAGGAAATTATAGAAACTCAGGATTTCAGTCGTACAAAGGTAGAAAGAGTTATTAGAGAATTAAAAAGCCAAGTAGATAAGAATGGCTTACAAGGAGCTGAGGATTATGTAAATAATCTAGTAAAGACTTATTCAGGGGTAGTAATTGAAACGCCAGATGAAGATAATAGGCAAATTTCCAGTTTCATTCTACTGTATCATTGCTCTTACAAAGAGATGCAGAAAGCTTTAGAAGAGAAGAGATTAACAGAAGAAGCAAAGCAACGAAAGATAGATGAATTTCATAACAAGGTACAGGCAGAAGCCAATCAAGCAGCAGAAGAACATATGAAGCATGTAGATGAAGAGTTGACAAAGTTAGGTATCACAAGAACACCAGAAAAGCCTGTAGCCAAATATGATAAAGATGGAGATGAAATAGCTGATATTGATTCTATATTAAGTCTTGTTTCAGGGGTAGATACCACACAGGTTTCAAAGCCTGTAGAAACACCAGATACATCAGCAGATGTCAACTTTTACATTGATAAAATGAATGAGCTACAAAAGAAAGCTGACAGACGAGAGCAGATATTACCTACAAAACAGGAAGTTTATGCAAGTGATAGCGAAGCTGATGATTGGGGTGAGTAATATGTTCGTAAAGTATATATTTGGCAGTCCTTGTAAAGGACATATTTATAGGTTTGATAGTCCTATGACTGATAGAGAGATAATTAGCTTTGGTCGAATGTTGGTGGCTCAGTCAGGCATTATAGATGAAAATGATTTTACCTATGAGCAAGTGGAAGGTTTTGAGGCATCTATAAAAACTGGTAGCCTTACCCAACAAGAAGTCAAGGAATAATTGAACCAAGTATGTTTTCATCTTTCAGGGGTAGATTTCTTTAAGTTATTTTTCTGAGCGTTTAGTCCACATAGCCCAAACTAATATACTATGAAAATTTTATTGGGAGTCATTCAGTTCATTAGACAGCATTGATATTGTTCATTATAGAAGATTCTATTTCGTAAAACTGATTTCAAAATATATCTTGTGTAACGGGAAAAATATATTTGAAATTTTTTGAAATCAGGAGGACAAAGTAATGAGTTTAAATCAGTTAATGCAGTTTGAAAATATGGATGATGTACAGCGTATTCAGGTAATCGGAAGTATTCTGATGGCTAACGGAGCAAAGAGGATTGTAAGATATTCACGAGGTAAAAAGTCAATCGTGAATATTGATTACATAAGAGAAGGTATCCCTTATGTGTTTATTGAAATTATCAACAATGATAAGGGGTATCATACTTTCAATTTTATTGATTACGATATTTACAATGAATTAGTAGTCAATAAGGGGTACGTTTTCAGAGCGGAGGTTTGTCATCACGATAAAAAGATGTCAATCCAATATGGTGCAGCCAATGTGAGAGTACATGATTTTGTATTACCTCATGCAAAGGCTGTTGACCATGTTTGTAATCATAAGTCAGTTAATATCAGAGAATTATTAAGACCATGTACACCGCAGGAGAACATGAAAAACGTATTGAGGTACTGTAATGTGGATAAGAGAAATAAATCATTTTATATGAAAGACCCTAACACTACAGCAGAAGAAAGAATTCGTCTTGTACAGTTAGGATTTACAATTAAGCATTTGTCTAAAGGCGATTATCTTTATAGCCCAAGTTATAACACTTTAGGCGAGTGTTACACAATGATTAACAAGTTTGAAAGACACTACTTCAGAGAGTTTGCTTTTAACCCACTGATGAATTTCGAATATACTTGGTATGCTCTGATTCTTCAGAAAATGTTAGGTTCTTTTTCATGGGAAGACCTTATTGATTATAACCGCAGTTACTGGATTAGAAGAAGACCAGAAGATGCGAGATATTATATGTTGTAATTCAGGGGTAGCATTTAAACCTCAGAGTCTAGGCTCTGGGGTTACAAATTTATCAGAAAGGATATGATAGTATGACAGATATTAAAGAGTTAATTGAGTGTAGTGATTTAGCTACTCGTCAAGTTCTTTGGTTTTATGAGCTATGTAAATCAGGGGTAGTTAGGTTCTCCCTCAAGAATGAGGAACATATAAAAATACTTACAGACATAATTAATAAAGTAAATGATTATGATGCAGAGAAGTATAAAGATGAACCAGAGTTAATTCAGACAGAAATGGCATCCAGACATCAGTTACTTTATCTCATTTCTTTACAACTCTTGAAATTCGTGGAAACATGATATTTCAGTAATTGTAGATAGGAGTGTATTTAAGAAGTGTGTAGATTAATGGTGGTCGATGAAAATGGCAATCAAGTTAAAACTGAAAATAGCGAGGTAAAAAATTACTCGCTAAGTGTGAATAATCAAAATAAGCTAAACTTGAAAATTACACAGGCTGATGGAAAAGTACTGCATTTATCAGGGGTAGTTAGTTGTTTCAGTGACTCTACCTGTAGTGTATTCAAAGTCAGAGGTAACTCATACATTATTTGTAACTAAGTTCTAGGTCATCTTGAGTAGGAAACAGAGCTGTAGTATTGCTATTGTTCTCTTTTCTTAAAATATATTTTACCACTGTAGGGGAAAAGTCATGTAGTTTACATGGCTTTTTCTCATGTCAGGGGTAGTTTTCAAGTAATTAAAGTTTTATAAGTTTTTACTTGAAAACGCAAATCCTGCATTAACTTGTATAACAAAAAAAATTAGCGAAAGGAGAGAGTATTATGAGAAGAAAGTATTTAGCTACTTTAGCGGTAGTAACAGCTTTGATAACCAGTGTAGTTCCTGTGTATGCTGATTATAGTAAGGCAGGAGATACAGGCTCACAGGAGATTAGCAGTTCTTTTGATGTATCTGCTGATGATTTCGGAGGGTTGATTGTATCTATACCCAACGATATACCTCTGTCCTATGATAAGGAGTCCAATGCTTACTCAGGACAGGATTATGTAAAAGTTTCAGGGTATTTGGACAGTGATTTAAGAATTAAAATTACTGCACCAGATACAATAAAGTTTACGAATGATGATAGTAAGCTTACAGGTACTGTATCTTTTGGAGAAGATGGAAATGTGGAGTATTGGACTAGCGAAGAGTGTTTATCAGGGGTAGTTCAAAAGGAGTTAGGTGTCACAGTTTCAGATTTAAGTGATATACATACAGGACACTATTCAGGAGCAATAACTGTAGGTGTAGAAATAGAACAGAGTAAATGAAAAGGAGCAATGCAACATGGAAGATAACAAAAATGTAAATGAGACAGCAACAGAAAATAAGGATATTGACCAGTTAGTTATTGATGACACTAACAAGGATACTCAGAAGCAGGTAGATGCTTTTGAGAAACTTGATAAGCAGTCAGAAAAGCAGAAGAAAAGATTAAGAAGAAAGGTAAGAATTAGAAATGGCGTAATACTTGGATTGATTATCGTCATAATCATTCTACTGCTGAGAGGTTGTTCTTCAGGGGTAGGAGTCAATTTCCGTAAGGGAGCAAAAACAGAAACAACTGATTTCAAGGATAGAGATACAGAAGCAGTTAATAATGACCATGTAGATGTATTTGTAGTAATGAATACAACTGTAAACAAGGATAACCCATATTTGTATCTTGCTAATTCAAAAACAAATGTAGATAAGTTCTATCTTCAGTTTGAGTTATATGCTGATGGTAGTGATACATATTTTTATCAAAGTGATTTGGTAGAAGCAAAAGCTGATGAAGATGTAGTTCTTCCAGTTGATGTTTACAGCAAACTTGATAAAGGTAGCCACAAGGTAAAAGTTCTTACAAAGGCTTACTTCTATGATAGTTTGGAGCAGACAAATGGAGGAAGTCAGACAATAACTGTAGAAGTTCAGTAAATAAGGTTTGTTTCAGGGGTAGTTTCTTAAGCAGAGCTACCTCTTTTTAGTTTTCAAAGTTATTTTAGTCTTAACTGAAAAGTGTAAATATCATTTTACACTCTGTAAAGCAGAATAAATCTGCGAAAAATCATTTTTAAGGAGGTCTTTTTAATGAAAAAGAAACAGCTTTTAGCCAGTATGATGGCAGTAATGATGTTAGCGGGTTCAACAATACCTGCATATGCTGAAGGTCTTTCAGAAGAAGGAGATACAAGTTCAGCACAAACAAATGTTACCTTTACAACTACATCTTCTCAGTTAGGTGGTGTAATTGTATCAGTACCAGCAACATTAAATTTGAGTTACGATAGTGCTACCCAGAAATTTAGTTCAAGTGATACAGTGTATGCTTATGGACAGTTAGGTAGCAAATTACAGTTAGAGATTTCTTCTCCTGCAACTGTAAAGTATACCAATCAGGATGTAGCAGGAGCTTCTCAGTTGACTGGTACTGTTGAATTTGTCGATGACACTTATACAGGTTATTGGTCTAGTGAGGAACTTTATGCAGGGGTAGCTGACCATGAACAGTCAAAGAAAGAACCTCTTACCTGTGAAGTCAAAGAAACAAATGGTATTCAGGTAGGTACATATAAAGGTGAGGTAAATTTCACTATTAAAGTTTCTAAGGATTTGAGTAAATCTGTATATTACGATACAGGTGCAGGGGTATCCATCAAAGGCAATGCTTATGATTGGAATACAGATATGTTCAAGTTATTATCAGGAAATGGTGATGTTTATATGAATGATGATGATACTACAACAAACTGGTTAGCTGATTCATCAAATACAACATTAGTAATTCCAAGCACTAAGGCATTAGGTTCTACTGAAAGTGGTGATTTTATAACAAAGAATGTAGGAGGAATACTTGGTACAAAGACAAACTACATAGATACAGTTATTTTCCCAGCAGCTATAGCAAATACATCAAAAGGTTTGACTATTGAATGTGGTTTAAAGAATGGTGATAACGAAAATACAAAGATTACAACAATTTATATGCCAGCAGTTAAAAAGATTAGTAGATATTGGACAAATAATAAACTTCCAAATTTAGCTGATGTTTATTATGCAGGTTCAGCTACTGAGTTTGAAGAAGCTATTCTAACTAGTAACTATAATGGTAAAGACGGTAGATATGATAATGAGTCACTTTGGAATGCTAATATTCATGTATTAGATGAAAGTGATAATTGGATTTTGTTTGATAAGAATGCTTTCTTTGTAGACCACCCTACAGAGTAAGTGTTTTCAGGGGTAGTTCATAAGATTTATAGAAAGAGTCAGCCAGTCGGTTGGCTCTTTTTTCATGCTTTCAGGGGTAGGTGAGAAACTTTTAGAAATTATTTAGACAATCTTGGCAGAATTGAGTTTTAGAGGTAACATAACAGCCACTATAAACCTATGGAAAGGAGAAAAATTGTTATGTTACTAAATACTATAACTGAAAAACACCCAAATTCTTTTGTATTACTTATCCCAAATACAAGAGATAAAAACCAGTGCGTGAGGGACTGGAGAGTATTGAATACCTCAAGGCATTACGATGAAATCCTAAAGGTAGCAAAATATTATCGTGCTGAGGGTATGAATGACGCAGTCATATGCAGCACTTGTGACGATTTGGTCGTTCCACCAGATGAGTCTGCAAAGTTCTTTCGAGTGTACTATTCAATGCTGACTATTGCAGGGGTAGTTATTCATTTGCCGATACAAGGAGCTGAGTAAAATGGGTTTAATTGATAGAGCCAGAGACATCTATTTTGATAGGGCGAGGGAGCGTTGGAAACAGGAGGGGTTTGATGCTGATATAACAGATATTCTTGATGACTATCGGGAAGAAACAAATAAAAAAATAGCTAGGGATAGAGAGAATGTTCTCATAACGTTTTTAATTAGTCTGTATGATTATGACCATGCTTCATTGCAGTTAGATATTACAAAACTCATTGTGCTTCAGCCTAAGAGAGAATTTCCTGCTAAGGATAAAAGAAAGTTGTTGCAAATTCTTTGGTCTACTATTCAAATGCTATATGCCGATGATTGGTCTGAAGTATTGAATGAAGTCAATCGACTGGGGGAGTGGGCGAGGGCAAATCCAGAGGAATTCCCTGTAAAATAGCCAATCTTGGGGTATCCCATAAATTTTTCTATGGAAAAATTTCAAAAACAACTTGCAATTCACTTCAAACAGAGTGATAGATAACACACGAAAAAAATTAAACTCACGAAATGGAGGATTTATTATGGTTAAGGTTTTAGTTAATGGAGGCTTATTTGAAATAAGCAAGGTTGAAGAGATTGTTGAAAAGAGAGTGCCTTTCAATGGAACAAATATAAGATTGGTGCAGATTGCCAAGGACAGTAAGCAAGCTGTAAGTGGATTACACTTTCAGGTAAAGAATACTGAGTGCAACGTCTTTGCCATCGGTGAGTTCACGATTGGTAATCTGCCAACAGCTAAGGTCAAGGAAATCATGAAGCAGTTATTATCTGATGGTTATTATGATTTCTCTGATTGTGATTTCCAGCCGATGATGTTTGTGGAAAAGTATAAGTTTGATGAAGGTAAGAGTAAGCCATATTTTTGTCAAGGCTCACTCATCCAGTTTTATGCACCAAACGATGTGTTTAATTATCCTGCAAATACAATCGTTCCACCAGTTAATATAGCAGCACAGGCTGAGTGTAATGATTGTGATGACCTTGAGGATATCAGGGATATGTCTGATGAGATATTGAGAGCAACAATCTATGAGTTGGAAGATATTCCTATGAAGACTCTTGTAGATATGAGCAGAGAAGAACTTGAGGTTGAATATTTAGACATAAAGGTAGGTGACTGCAATGAATAGGAGTAGTCTACCAGCAGGTTTATCTACTCTAAAGAAATGGAAAGATGAAAAAGATACTTTACACTTTGACCTCGCATACCAAAGACATCAGGGTATGTGGGGACAGATACAGAAATCTATGCTTGTTTGGAGTATTCTTGCTGATAGTTATATTCCACCTATTGTGTTAGTGAAAGCTGATGAGGATAAAGTTGATGAAAAGGGTAAATCAATGTCTGTATATTCTGTGTTAGATGGATTACAGAGATTAAGTAATCTGTTTGATTTCCTTGATAATAAATATCAGTTACATGGCAGCACTCCAGATGTAGATATTGATGGTGATACTTATGAGCTTGCAGGGAAGTATTTTGAGGATTTACCACAGGATATACAAAATCTGATTAACTCATACAAATTTAGTATACAAGTTATTGCCAATGCTACTGAAGATGAGTTAACGATGCTTTTCACAAATATAAATAGTGGTAAAGAGTTATCTGTAATACAGAAGGCAAAACCTAAATTAGGGGTTGCTCTTTGTAATTACTTTGCTGAGATTACATCATCTGTTTTATTTAGTCAGGGATTAAATCTTACAGCTAATCAGGCTTTGCGTGAAGAAGACCTTGCTATTGCATTACAGTCACTTATTCTTATGAATGAGAATTATGATGATTGGAAGTCTGTATCAGTAGCCGAGTGTTTAAAATATGCTGTATATCTCAGGGGTAGTATGACGAGTCAGATGCAACAGGACTTCAAAGATGTTGTTGACTATATGGGTGTCTTTGACTCTAAGACCAAATATCTTAGGAAAAATAATGTAGCTGTTATATTAAAACTTGCAGAGCAAATGCTTCTTGAAGGTATCGAAGCAGAAGCATATAAGGCTTTTCTTAATGAGTTCTTTAGCACTGATAATGAAGATTACAAGGAGCATTCTGGAGCTGGTAATGTCAAGAGAGTCAATGTAGAGGCTCGATACGATATTTTAAAATGTGAGTGCTATAAGTATTTTAAATTAGGTGATGCTGAAAACTCTGATGTAAATGAAGAACAGCCAAGTATGGAAGAAGACACACCAGTGGAGGAGAGTATTGATGAAGCAGTCTAAAATACAAGCATATCTGCTGAGAGTGAATAAGCTGTCGGGTGTAGTTTATAAAGGCTATCTTGCCGAGGTTGATAACACTTTGGAGGCTGAGCAGAGATATGTAAATTATGATGAGCCACATGGATTGATTACAGTCTTGAGCATTACTGATGAGATTGATGTCATTGCAAACGATGAAGGCAAGCTTAAAAACTATCCTATTAATCGTTTTGTTGTTGATGATATGGGTGGAGTATATGATATGCTTGTTGGTAATCTAATGTGTGTAAGGCATAATAGTGAAGGCGAATTTACATCGATAAGTGAGGAAGATATTCCAGTCATAGAAAAGCACTTAGTTGCCATTATGCCTGACAATCTTACAGAATATAAGGAGGCTGAATAGTATGTCACATCCAATAGATAAAAAAGCAGTTTATACGGCTCGCTATCCTAAAGGTACAATCATTGAACTTGTAGAACCTTTGGAAGATCCATATGCTCCAAAACCTGTAGGTAGCAGATTCAAGGTGGACTGCGTGGATGATGCTCTCCAGCTTCAAGGGGTATGGTTGCCACCGCAGTCTGGTAGTATAGCAGTTATCATAGAAAAGGATAAGTTTAAGATAGTGTCATAAAAATAAGCGACTGTCATATCCATTGATTTTGGGAACAGTCGCTTATTGCTTGAAGAATTCATTGTAATCGCACTTGAAAATTTTAGTAAGTGCAATCAACATATCTACAGTTGGATTATTATATCCATTCTCCACTTTACTGAATATGCCTGTTGTGACATTGACATTTTCACATTGGAGTTTCGCAATTACTTCAGTAGCTTTCATATTACGCTCTTTGCGTAGTCTTTTTATGTTAGTTCCGATTAGTGGATTCAAGTGTTGATTTACTCGTTCAGCCATTTTGGTTCACCTCTTTGATGAAGTATTATCCAAAATGGAAGAAAATAGTATCCAAAATAGAAGTTTTATGATATAATTTCATATGGTATCTAATTTTAACAATATTAAAAAGAAGGAGAGATTTTATGACAAAGAAAAAGTTAGCCGTTAGTATAGCGGCAGTAGCACTTGCAGTTGCTACGATTTTTACAGGAAGTAATCTTCCAAGTGTTAAGGCTGCTGATGTAGCGGATAAGGCAGTTATGGAATTGGGGGCAGATGGAGACTATCAGGAGAAAAAGCTGACAACCGCAGATACACAAGCTATTGCAAATCAAATGGGATATGGATATTTTGGCGGAGATGTTCTTGTGTGTGGGAATAGCACACAGGCATACATTGATTGGGAAAAAAGCAGTGTTCCATATTGGAAAGCATATGATTCTTTTGTTATCGTTCCTGTCTTATCAAGAGATGCAGAGGGCAATTTAGTTATTGAGAAAAATGAAGATGGTTCACTGAAAACAAAAATCAATGGTGCATTAGGTTGGAATGGTAGTAAGAGTAGACCTGGAATAGTATATGATGGTACTTCTCAATTTGGAAAAGTAAATGGAAAAAGCTTTAATATTCTTCCGAAAGAGTATTGGAGCACATCTGATTGGTGGACGAGTTATGGTCATAATAATTGCATAAACGAAAACATGAATTCAAGAGAAATCGGTTACGATGGAGCCAAGGTAGATGATGTATATATCGTAAGAGTATATTATACAGCAGATGATTTGGGAAACATTCAGGTTGCCAGTGGACTTGAAACTTTCGGGGAGGATAATACAGATACATATGGAAGAAGTCTTGAAAGTCTTTCAGGTGATGAATGGAGTAAATATTATACACTTGAGAATAGAACATGTAGTTATGTTGATTTCTGGATTCTCCCAGAAGGTGTATCAACAGTCTTAAATTTTGCTGATGAAACTCCAGACCCAGCACCAAGCGATGAGACATATACCGTTGATTTAGGTGATTCACTTACTGTTTCAAACGATACATTTAACGCAATCTTAGCTGAAAATGCCACAAAAGATGTTGTGATTAAGTCAAACAACGATGTAACATTTACTTTTGCAAAAGGTACGATGGCAAGTGTAGATGGTAAGACAGAATATGATTTCTCTACATCAATTGTAAATGCATATGCAGATACAATGCCATCTTATATTACAAAAGATAATTTTGTATCACAGATTAACTTTAACTACTCAGGCAAGCTTCCAGCAACAGCAAACATCCGCTTCTATGCAGGAACAGAGTATGCAGGTCAGACACTTTATTATTCACTTATGAATGCTGACAATACTTTTGCAGAGGTACAGGCTGTAGTTGTAGATGCTGATGGTTATATGACTGTAAAGCAAGACCATTGTTCAAGCTATGTTGTAACAAAGACAGAGCCAAAGTTACCAAGCAACGATGATACAAAGACTGATGATGGAAATAACTCTAATAATGGTGGTTCATCTGATAATGGAAATACTTCTAATAATGGAAATGCTTCTGCATCAGATAACAATACATCATCTGGAAATACTACTGTATCAACAGATAATAACACATCATCTGCAAATACAACAGCTACATCACCAAAGACTGGCGATATGACACCAATCGCAATTTATGTTGTGATTGCAGTTGCAGCTATGGGAGTAATCGTATTTGTAAAGAGACGCAAAACAGCTTAATTGAATATTATGAGCATAGTCAGACCGGTGATTCTTCGGATTTACTGGTCTTTTCTTATGTCTGCATATCTGACAGTATCAGGGGTACTTTTTATCGGTTTCTGGCTTTCATTTTTGCCCCATACAGCCCTTAAAATCGTGTTGCCTTGTAACTGTGCCACCTGCTATTAAAAGTGGCACAAATCGGCTTTAGCGAAGTTACGTCATTTTCTATCTTTTTACGACCTCTAAACCTATAATTTATTATCTGTTTGGATGTAGGTCTTATTCAAAATAAAATGTTTTTCTGAAAGTATAAGTTAACTAGCTTGTTATAAAGTCTTTATCACGGATAAGAGGTTTCTTGAAAGTTTGTACCTGCAAGTATGTCTAATTCTTTTTCTAAACTATAAAGGGACTGCATCCACGAGCAGTTGTCAGTGTAGTACAGATTGAAATTTTTATATGATTTTCTCTGTAGTTTTGTGAAGTGTGATAGCTTAAGTTTTTCACTGAAAATTTGAGGTGTTATTTGAGGTTTTTATTGTTTCAGGGGTAGTTTCTCATGCAGAAGTTCTTTCTCTTTAGTTTTCAAAGTTATTAAAGTTCTCACTCTATTTTCTCAATCTCAATTTATATTCTTCTGACAGCAAAAATTATGTTTTTCAATTAGGTGTTTCTATAGAAAAGGTAGGTGGTGTTATTGATTGTTGGTGAGAAGATTAGATTATTTCTTACAGATGAGCAAGTTCAGCAATTTAAAAAATATAGTGGAGCATCACGTTTCATATATAACACTTGTTTAGCTGAGTGTATAAGAGCTTATCAAGAAGATGGTATTTCTCTTAAAAAACTTAACCTTATTAAGTATGCAGAGTCTTTAAAGTACGATGAGAAGTATTCTTGGTTAAAGGAGATTTCATCAGGGGTAGTTAGAGTTGCAGCTCAAGATGTGGCAAGTGCTTTTAATAACTTCTATAAACGAGGTAATAAAGGTTTTCCTAGGTTCAAGAAGAAAGGAAAATGTAAAGAGAGTTTTGGATTAAAGGCAGATTTAACTCATTGCAGATTTGAGGATTCTAAACATCTTAAGTTTTCTAAGATTAGGGAGCCAGTACAAATACGAGAGCATTGGATTCCTGATAAGATGTTAAATCCAAGAGTATCTTTTGATGGTAAGTTTTGGTACTTTAGTTTTTCATATGAGATTCCAGATGCAGATTTAACTATCAATCAGGAAAATAAAAACATTACAGGGGTAGATTTAGGCATTAAGTCTTTAGCAGTTACTTCTGGTGGAGTCATTTATAAAAATATAAATAAGTCTAAAAGAGTAAAGCAGTTAGAGAAACGAAAACGTCATCTACAGAGAAAGCTCTCAAGAAAGTATCAAATGAATAAGGAGGATTCAAACTTTGTAAAAACAAACAATATTATAAAACTTGAGCAAGAAATAAGACTTATTGATAGAAAGCTTAAAAATATAAGAAATACCTATATACATCAGGTAACATATGATTTGGTAAAAACCAAGCCAGCTTGTATTGTTATCGAGGATTTAAACGTAAAAGGCATGATGAAAAATAAGCATTTGAGTAAAGCTATCCAGCAACAAGAGTTTTATAAATTCAGACAGTACATTTCTTATAAGTGTCAGGGGTACGGAGTCAGGCTTGTAGTAGCTAATAGATTTTACCCATCATCAAAAACATGTAGTTGTTGTGGGCATAAGAAAAAGTTTTTATCTTTAAAAGAGAGAACTTATATCTGTCATGAGTGTGGTTTAGTTACGGATAGAGATTTAAATGCAGCAATTAATTTAAAAATTTATGGAAAGGAGAAGTTAATTAAAATTGCATAAATAGCACAGAAAGTTATATGCGATATGTAGGTGTCCGTTACACCGAATTTAAGCCTTTAGACTACTAAGAAAACTCAAGTAGCTTTTAGCAAAAGAGAGTAGGTTGATGAAGGAAGTATAAAACTTTTTTGTTATTTATAATTTAATGTAAGTTTTAGTTAACGGAAGTGTTCATATGTTAGATTTCACAAAAAATAATGAGGAATTTAGTGATGTAGGTCAGACAATGACTGCAAAGGAGGTAGCAGCATTGTTTGGAAAGTCAATAACCACAATTTACAATTGGAGAGATAAGAAGCTTATTCACCCAATTTATTCTTGTCCTACTAATCGAGGGGAAATATATTCCAAGACAGAGATTTTGTCTTTGTATAAAAGTGGCTTTAGAAACTAAAGGAGACAACTATGATTAAAGATGCTAGTGTCGTTGATAACAATTTAGTTATTATGATAGAAACAGGAGATTTAATGGTAATGCCACTTAATTCAGCTCATGCTGTCGAGACTGCTTGTTGTAGGAGAAATCTTATCTATTGTGCTGATGCAGGGGTAGTCAATAAACTAAGGTCTATCGCAGAACATAATATTCCTAAAAAGGCTATTACTTCTTACTTTCAGGGGTAGGTGCTCTTTAGTTTTCAAAGTTATTAAAGTTCTCACTCCAAAAATAAAATTTCAAAATATATTTTGTAAAGCGGAGGAAATCTGCCTTGAATTAAATTTTGGAAAGGAGTAAATACCTAGTTAAGTTTTCTAGTTAATGTTTAATTATTATTATTTTTAAAAGGAGGTATGTCTTATGAATAAGACAGTCAAAAAAGTATTTATGTTGATTGGTTTGTTAGTTGTCATCTTCATAGCATGGCAGTTGGTGTTTAATGATGGAGGTATCTTAAAAACAGGATATAATGCCATAGTTAAAGGTATCAACGGTCAGTGGGCTAAGGTAGCTGGTTCAGGACAGAGTTTACTGCCTGAGTGGGGAAGCACAGGAGCTACAGATAATGGACAGGGCTTCGATATTGATACAAAGTAGTCAACTGAATATTCTAGTTGTAATCAGGGGTAGCCATCTAGTTGTTGAGCTACCTCTTTTTTATAGAAGGGAGATTGATAATAAATGAAGTTCTGGAAAATAAGTTATGGAGTAGCATTCTTTTTACTCCTAATAGGGGTAGTTAAGTTTTCTATTCCCACATCTTATAATTGTGAGAAAGTAGACAGCTACATATATGCAGATGGAGCTGTTTCCGATGATGAGATAACTTTAGCAGAGAGTTATGTGGAGGCTTTACCATCAGAGTTGTTAAGTTATTTCACTGATAATAACTGGAAAGTAGTGATAACAAGTGATATAGACAACAAGGTGATTGGTAGAACAATCCCATCTGAAAAAGTTGTCTTAATCAAAGAGGGGTATGTATTTCAGGCTCTTTGGCATGAGTTTGGGCATATGTATCTCATGCAGCATCCTTATGATAGTAGTTTCGATAACCTTTATGAGGAAGAAGGTAGAACATTAATAACTGAGTTTTATGGAGAAGCCGATGTAAATTATTGGCTAGAAGATGAAACAGAATATTGGTGTCAAGCATTCCAGACTGTAAGAGTAGCGAATGAGCAGGTTTCAGGGGTAGCACCTAAGACTTATGCTTACTTTGCAGACATCTTCAATCAGTTATACAGTGAGAAGTCAGCTAATTAAATAGCTGGCTTTTTTAATATACACAGAAAAACTACAAAGAGGAGAGTAAAAATGTGTTGCATAGAGTTAAATAGGGGTAGTTTAAGATTTTCTCCCGAAGCATTTTCTCACAAAATAATCGAAATCCACGCAACAAAGAACTCCAGTCTGTAGAGGAACAGTGATATAAAATTCAAAACTTCCAGTTAATAGTTTCAATTCTAAGTCTTAATCAATGAGTGTACAGTAATCAGCTTTTCTAAGCACTATGGCAATGTAAGTGTTTATCTAACTATAAGAGGTAGTCCATATTTTATAGTCCCCAATCATTTTAACATTAAAAATAATATATGATTTCTGGCAGGTATATGTGTAGTATATTTGCTTTAGTTTTATTTGAAAATTTTGAGTGTTTCAGGGGTAGTAAGTTTGCTTGCAAAGATGTCGCTAAGTCATAGCACCTTAGAAATGTTCACGAGCAAAACAGAGTCAGCACACAAACATTTTCAGGCAGTAATTGATATCCAGTTATGTTCACAAGCAAAATCAAGTTAGCAAACAAACATTTTTAGAGAGTAACCGATATCAAGAAATGTTCACAAGCAAAGCTGAGTTAGCATATGAACATACCGTTTGAGTTCTTATTACTGAGATATGTTTACGAGCAAAATGAAGTTAGCAAATGAACATATTTTTTAGTTGGTTTACTTAAGAAATGTCTACGAGCAAAACAGAGTTAGCACTCGAACAATTTCTCAGAATACTACAATTAGCAATAATCAAGTAATTCGCAATGTTGTACCTTACATCCACCATATAAAAATATATTTTCCGAGCAGCACAAAGTATGTTCAAAATTAGGAAAGGTAGGTAGTAATATGAGTTATTGTGTCGTAAATGGACAGGTAGCTATCTTCAAATGGGAGCATGACGAAATAGTCACACTTGAGCCTATAAAAGGCATAGAGTACTTATTTGAAGAGAAAGATCCAGTTGAAATAACAACAGGAGGTAAAACTTATTCAGGGGTAGTAACCACTAAAGGTAATGAGGTTGCTATTGCTGTTTTAGGCAGTAAGAAAGCTGATGAGGTAATCGGAAGAGTTATCTCATACGAAAATGGTGATGCCATCTGTAAAGGGGTAGTGCTTGATGTAGCTGGAGAAGTATATGTAACCCATCAGACAGATGATGAAATTGTATATATTCCGAAGGAGGTAGCTGAATTATGTTAGGAGTTTTAGTTACAGATTTTACAGCAGAGAAGGTGGATGTAGCAACTCAGACAAGTAAAGAGTTACAAGTCAATATCAAAGATAGCAAATATGTTTTTGATATTGGTGAGGAAGTAAAGGTTATTGTAAATAACAAACTTTACTCAGGGGTAGTTACTGAGGTTATGACTGTTATGGTGTTTATCACCATTAAGTCAGAGAAAGAAGTCCCAGATATCGTAGGAAAAACAGTTAGCTATAAGGATAAAACTGGAGTAGTCATTGATATTAATGACTTTAGTATTATCGCTGATGAAGATGCACCATATCTTCCAGATGATAAAAGCTTTGAACCAGATACAGATTATTTGACTATCCAGTTAAATGCTGATAGGTGCTATGCAAAGCGAGAGGAAGTGGTGGAGTTGTGATATTTGGAAAGTTGAAAGTAGGAGACGATGTGAAGTGGCACTTTGGCACAGAAACGTGTACAGGGGTAGTCAAAGCAGTTAAAGGCAAAACAATAATCATTGATACAGGCGAAGTAATTTTAGAAATGAAGAAGAAGGAGCTGAAGAAGATATGAGTTTTTGGAACATTCATGTAAGAAAAGATGGACAGGCAGTTATTACACTAACAGAGCAGTTTGGTGTAAAACCAACACAGATTATTAGCCCAGCCAATAAAGATTTGATTTTGACAGACAATTATCTGGAGGTAGATTATAAAGGTCAGAAGTTATATCTGCCTTTTAATAAGGTTTGGTATCCTAAGACACCAACACCTTATGGATTTCTTGTAGCTCAGGGGTACTTACAGAAACAGCCCATGAATTTACTTAATATGTTGTACGAACTATTTTCTTTGATTTTGTACAACAATAATCCTGTGGTAGTCAATAAGTTACCTATTGATGTACAGGCATTATTTAATAAGTATCAAAAAATTTCAAATAAGTTTGACTTTGTAGACTTCGCTGTAATCGGGAATTCAATTCCTTTACCTTATTAAGGTGGTGATTGTAGTGCAGTTGAGAGACGAAAATAAGGTAAATGATTATACGGCTAAGGCAATCCGAGAGGTTTTGTCTATAAGCTCTTTATCAGGGGTAGTTGATAAGCTCTTTTTGGATGATATGCTTTACACTCACTCAATCAGAGTTTCAAAGTTAGCTACTCAGTTAGGGATAACAATGAATTTATCTGAGGAGTTAGTATATAAGGTATGTGTAGCTGGTCTTTGTCATGATTTAGGAAAGGTAAATACTCCTAAGACAATCCTATATAAGCCAGGTAGTCTTACTGATGAGGAATTTGAGGTAATAAAGAGACATCCTATAGATGGTTACAATTTTTGTAAGCAAGCAGGGGTAGACGAAGAAATCTGTAACATGGTTTTAAAACACCATGTGAAGAAAAACAGTAAGGGATATCCAGAGGGGTATCCCACAAAAACTTTACCAGAAGAAATTATTACTGTAGCAGATATTTTCTGTGCGTTGAGTGAGAAGAGAACCTATCATTCAGCACTTGAATATCGTCAGGCATTAGATTTTGTCGATTCTTTCGAGGATTTAGACAAGCAGGTTCTTAAAGCCTTGAGAGAGGCATTTGATGATTAAGTAGTCGCACCCTACTTGATTATAGAAAGGAGGCAGAGGGGAGAGATTCTAGGCTCTCCCCTAATGTTGGAAGGAGTAATAATAAATGAAAGTTATTGTGTCAAAGACATTAGAGGATAGCTTTACAGAGTTTGTAGTAACAGACTCATTAAAGAAGGTTATTGATTTCACAGGAGTTACAACTCTTATTATACAGAGTTGTATCGAAAGTGATTTTGATGCTGGTGTTTTTATAGGAGACCTAAAGAAAAAAGGTGTAGACCTTTTCTTGTATATCAGCAGTAACCCATCTGCTGTATTACAAATGGTCATCAAAGGGGTAGATGGTTACTACTATGAGGATGAGTTTTATTTTGATGACGAAGAGGAGTTGCAGGTTCTAATCTCCGACATTGAAGAGGAAAGACAGGAAGCCAGTAATAATACTTCCGCTTTCGAAGCAGTAGCAACTCCAGCATTAAATATCATATCCACTTTTATGAAGGGGTATGTTGCAGGAGATAAGCTTGTCCAGACACCTATGTTTTTGGAGCAAACAAATTCTGCTATTGCCGATTTGACAAATGTATTTCGGCAGCAGGAGTTAGAATTGCAAACAATGGGTAATTCTGCTCTTGAAGTTTTTGAGAAAACAAGTGCTATTATCAGAAATATGAATGAGCAGAAGAAAGCTATTGAAAAGCAGTTAGAACAGCTTGAGCATGTAACAGCAAATTCAACTACTAATAGACCTGCTTTTGGTAATAGTGTCTTGTTTTTCTCTCCATACAAATACATAGGAAACTCAAGGGTATTAGTTCTCAAGGAGTACTCACCTACACGATATCTTACCAGTTTTGTGTTAGGTTTTACACATTACTTACATTATGTGTTGAATAAACGAGTAAAGGTTATTTTCTGCATACAAAAGGGGTACTGCACAGGAAAGCGTTACGAAGAATTTACAAGCATTGACGAAACTACAAAGTCAATGATGAGCTTGTATGATAATGAAATTATCGTAACAAATAGTCCTAAGAAAGAGGTAATGAAGGAATTACTTTCAAAGCCACAGGATGTTGTTATTGTAGTCGATAGGCTTTATGGAAAAGAGGCTATTGTAACAGGTAGATGCACTACATTGAATGTTGTGAGTGCTCGTTCAGATATTCAGCGTTTTGGCTTGAAAGTGCAGGATACAATTACTTCAGTGACAAGAATTCCAGATTGTTTTGCCTGCATTTCTCTTATCAGGAACTATATGACTGAAAAGGATGCAAGATTAGCAGCATATAATCAGGTTTTTGAGAAAGATTTCAGGAAAATTTGTGAGCGTATACATTTATAGAAACAAGGAGGCAGGTCTTACAATGAGACCTGTCTTTTTTCTTCCAGTTAATTTTTCTATATACAAGTCTTTTACGATGTTTCAAAAGTAATCTTGAATTCTGAAGTGTGAAAGCACGATTGCTATCAGCTTTTTAATGAGTCTACAAAATACAGGTCTTTTAGGTGGTTTTAACTATGTAAGTCAGTGTAGTTTTTATTAAAATAAATCTTTCCCAATTTTTTCTTCTTTCAGGGGTAGATATCATTAGAGTTATTTTCTCTTTCCAAGTTTTTAAAGCTTTCCAAGTTTTATTTTAAGGCTACAAATATCAATATAAACTTTCATGACAGCAAACAAATAGGATTTCAAATTAGGAGGTTTTGATATTATGGTAGTCATTAATAAAATTTTCATGGATAAGACAGGAGAAAATGTTGTAGCAGTAGAGATACTCGATAAGAGTAATGGGTATTCAGAGATAATGCTAAACAAGTCAAATAGCACTTTCTCTAGTTTAGTTATGTCTAATCAGGTAGAAAATGCAAAGTGGAATAAAGGGGAAATTACTTTCATCGGAAAAATTCAGAGAGCACCTTATTTTTCTATGTGTGCAAAGTTTGAGTATGCATTGCAGGAGAATAATAATTTTCTGAAGATATATTTCGATGACCTGATGCAGGCTCTATGCGAAATGAAAAATAACATTGATTATTTTGAGTTTTATTTCGTCAAAGCTGGCGATTTGTATTGGATAAGTACTGATAGAGCTTTACTTTTTTCAAAGATAGTGGATATATGCAGGAAAAATCCAGAGATTACAAAGAAGCGTCTAATGTTTGGTGCAGTAGACAGTACAGGAGGAACTACTTTAACAAATATCACAAAAGAAGTAGTTGCAGAATTATCTGTAAGGAGATAGTTGATGATTATTAGTGTCAGTATAGAAGGTAAAGATGTGGCTCTTGAGGATAATGTATCAGGGGTAGTAAAGCTTTCTTCTGAGTTAAGTAGAGAGGATTTCAACAAACAGTTAAGTGAGTTAGATTTTGCATATGCGTTAAGAGGTTATGCAGTAAGATATTACAATTCACTTAGGTTGGATAGAAAAAATTGACTACTTAACCATAATAGACTTGCTGAGTTTCGTTATAGATTGAGTCGGTGATGCAGGTCTTGTATAATAAGTGTAATTTATTAAAGTAAAATAGGAGGTTTTAAAAAGTGGTAGAAGACAGATGGGTAGGATTTGACATTTCAGGTAACAAGAAAGTTACACCAACATCATCAAAGGAGGAGAAAGATGCAGCCTTTCAGAAGGTTGTAGATTATGCAGAGAGTTTAGGTATAACCTTCAAAGGTCATAGACCTGATACACCACCTATGATGCAGGAAAACTGTATTATCTATACTCTGGATTTGTTAGGTTGTAGAGCTCAAGGTTTAGAAACAAATTAATTATAGTATTCATTCAGGAGTAGTTCTTCAAGGAACTACTCCTATTTTCTATAGGTAGGTGATAATTTTGGTAAGATGAAAAGTAATATGTGTTGTACAATCAAAAAAGACCATAGGCTATGATGTTATATCAGAGCGTGGCGAGAAGCGTACAGTTACTATACAACAATTGGTAAATGCTATCAATTCAGGGGTAGTAGTCAACGCAAGGTTAAATAATGGTCAGATAGAGTTACAAGGTGAATTACAGCGAAGAGTCATTGAGCAAGTAATAAATATTCAGCTCACAGAAAGTGAGTTTAATACTTTGTATCCTTGTTTGATGGAGATATATACAAGGTTACGAAAGGAGCATCCAGAGAAAAATAAGAAGGAGTTAAGTGTATTACAAAAGTTTGTAGGTTATAAAAACCTATTGTCAGAGCATAATCATGCAAATAAATCACAGTCTTAAGGGGTAGCAAGTCTACCTCTTTTTCTTTAGGTAAGTATATCTTTATTTAGTCTTAATCAACAAATCTAACATAGCTGTATTTTCACTGTACTATATACGCAAGATTCCAGCAATTCGCAATATTTTTTCCAAATGCAAAATAACAAAATATATTTCACAGAAAGGAGGAGGATTGTATGTGTAGTAACAATTTAGATAAAAAGCAAATAGCCGATTTACTTGGTATTTCTGAAGAGTCTGTAACTTTAATACAAGACTCTGGTGGTTATATTTCTTCAGGGGTAGTTGCAACACTCTTAGGTGTTCGAGGACAGACATTAAGGAATTGGCACAATAAAGGAACCTTAGTTCCAGAGAGAGTGCTTGCAAGTGGTCATAGAAGATATTCGCTTCAACAGGTAATTGATTTTAAACGCAAGAGTAGAAAGGAGGTTTGATAGAGATGGCATTAAAGGTTAAAGACCCTAGCAATAGAGCAAAAGCTGTAGAGGTAAATGCAAGTGATTCAGGGGTAGTCGATGAAGTAGAAGAATTGAAAAAGAAGCTATATACAGATTCAGTTTTAGGTTGTAATAATCGAGCTAAATATGAGGAAGATATAAAGTCTTATTCAGGGGTAGCTACTTTGTTTAGTGTGGATGCTAATAATTTGAAGTATATCAATGACACTTTTTCCCATGAAGCTGGTGACTTCTTACTTTCAGTTGTAGCAAAAGCAGGTATGAAAGTTTGGGGTAATCATTTTTATCGCTCAGGCGGTGATGAGTTTTTGGTATATATTCCAGATGTAGCTCAGTCGAATGATGATTGCGATGCTCAAATTAAAGCATTCAAAGATGAATTGGTTGAGTTAAACAAAGAAAAGCCTGAGTTGCCGGTAAGTGCAGCAGTTGGGTTTGCTTACACTTCTTCAGGGGTAGATTTAAAGGCTCTCTTAGAAGAGGCAGACCAAGTTATGTACGAGGATAAGCGAGCCTACAAAGAAAGCCACCCAGAGTACGATATGAGACGAGCTAAAGTAACAATAGATACAGTAAAGCAAGTCATTGAAGATGGCACGTTTCATGAATATGTAGAGCAGATGCGAACAGAAAAAGGCGAAGAGCCAAAACCAAAGCCTGTAGTAGAGGAAATTGACGAGGGTTTCGATGCTGTTGAAGAAGATGTAGCTGAGGATATGAAAGACATGTGGAAGTGTTCAGGGGTAGAAATCGATGAGTCAGTTGACTCTATTGCAGAAGATGAATTACCTGTGCCAGTAAAGAGACCACTTTCATCTGTCCCAGAAGTATATGAGGACTTGAGTGCAGCACATGAGGAAGAAGCCTATCGTGAGGAAGAATTTTCAAAGAAAGTAAATCCAATATTACACGAGACTACAAAGAAAGCTGTAGCTGAAGCTGTTAGGGCTGAAAATGACAAGGTAAAACTTGAGATAAGTGAGGTACTCCAAGACGAGGTTTCGTACAGATTAGGTAAATACGAAAAGCGTAGAAAACGTAGGGATTTAAAGGAGAAGATAGGTTTCTGTATCAAAGGGGTAGTTCTTATCCTTATCTTTCTTATCATTTTTGGTAATAAGCAGATAAGGATGCGAATTTCTATTGTAGCTAAGGATGCAGGAGAGATAATAAGTGATTTACTTCAGGGCAAGGATACCAGTAGCAATAAGTTGGTTGAGGATTTATTTAAAGACTGGGGTAATGATATTAATAAAGTAAACATTATAGATACAACAAAAGACAAAGGTTTTGATATTAATAGTGAGGAAGGAGCAGAAAGCAATGAGTAAACAGGATTTTATTGAAAGTCACAAGGAAAAATTACTACAGATTTATAAAGAAAAATCAGGTAGCGAAGAAGGTTTTGAGCAGTGGATCACAACACCAGAGGCTGATGAAATTATAAGTAATTTAATTCAAATTTCAGAAGCTATCAGGGGTAGTTCTGAAGTCGATAAGAAACTTCGAGACATTTATAAAGATTATTACAGTCTTTCAGGTCTTTTGTTCGAAGCAGATTATCAGAAATGGTTACAGTCAGAAGATGCACAGGTAGAGTTAAAACAGATTAAGGAGGAGAGCATGAGTAAAACAGACGAATTTCCTAATCCAGATAACAGTTTAGGTGTAAATATCTTTAATGATATGCCTTTAGGCAAGCAGTTATTTGTAAATGAAAACAGGAACAAGTTAGAAGCTATATATAGAGTAAGTCATATTTGGGGTTCTGATGATGATTTTGAGTATTGGTTAAAAGATGATACAGATGGTGTTGTAGCTTTTCTTATGCAAGCACCTAGTGATGTTCTTACTTGTATAGCAGGTAGTCCAAATAATGATATATCCAGTCAAACAGGGGTAGACTTTATCAAGGCTTCACTACATAGGATTTCACAGGGAGTCAAGGAACCAGAGGATAGAAAAATTGATGATTTACTTGATGAGGAAGGTGAGCCTGCTTGGGAGTTACCATTCAATGGTTGTGAAAATATGATGCAAAACATTCAGTTAAATGAATTAGCATTAACTTGTATGCAGAACATTGAGGAGCTTGGTAAATTATATCGCAAAGCAGGAGACAAGAACTTCTCAAAAGAGGCTAGGGTGTTTGATTTACTGGTAGCTTATATTAAGAATGTCAAAAAAGCAGAGGATGCCTATGAAGCTTTAAATGTCATTCTTCAGGGGTAGTAAATGTTAGCCCTATGGATAATATTTCTTCTTTCGGCAGTGTTTCATTTTATTTTGATAAAAGCCTTGAAAAGGCTTAGGAATGATTATCTGTACTTCAAAGGTCAAAGAGGTATTGATGAAGAATATAAGGCTTGGAGGACATTGATTCTCCAAGCAATATTTGAAAATTTTATGGTGTTTGTTGTTATAGCAGTAATAATATTCACAATTTTAACAGGAAGGTAGGTAGTAACTATGACAGAAAAGGAAATGGCGAGCAAAGCTGTTAGTACAGAAGCAGTCAATGAGGGTGTTGGACAGGCTTTCAAAGGGGTAGGCACTGGAGAGCATATTGATGAACAGGTAGGCACAACTGTAGAAGTAGCTGGTGTAGCAGCAGAAGCTGAGGATTTGGATGCTACAGTTGATAAACTAAATAAGAAAATCAAGCATACTAAGATAGCTAGTATTATTGTTTGGTTAGCTTGTGCAGGATTATTCATTGGTCGTTTTATATTGTAAGGAGGGCTGATTATGGATAAGGATATGAAAAAGAATGTAGAAAGACTTGGACAGGCATCAAGGCTTATCGAAGAGGAACAAATGCATGGGGATAATATCGCAGGTATTATTGAAATCAACGAGAGGACAGAAGATACAAATGAACTTATTACCAAACTTACAAAGAAACTCAAAGTTTGGAAGGAAGTTCTTATTACAGGTATTGTAGTTTTCATTTTAATTCTTCTGTATATGCTATTTTCAGGGGTAGTTCATAAGGAACCCACTCCAGTAGCTCCAGATTATAAGGAGTCAGACCCAAACATTTCTACAGAAGTTACCAAAGAAGAGCCGAGGGATGAAACAATCTACTGGTATTACAAGAATAATATTCCAGCTATCGATGTATCACAGATAGAAACCACTACAGTACATAGTATCTATAATCAAGGCTATGATGTTCAGTATCTAGGCTATATGACAGATAGATATTGGGGAGATATGCTTTATCCAGATGATTCTACTCATCCTTTAAATATAGATGCTGTTCCAGATGATAAAGTTTATTTAATGGATAGTTTGGTAGAACAGTATAATTCAACTCAAAGAATATATGAGAAATTTGATGGGGAGATATCATACCCACAAGTTACTGAGGCACAAGATTACAATTTTTGTTGTGCTTTAGCTATAAATGATAAGGATACTCTTGTTGCAGCAGATAGTATCTTGTTTGAATTTTATAATGAAGCTTCTTTACAGGGTATAGAGTCTATTCAAGCTTATGGTGATTCAGGCTTAGTTATCACAGTATATGGTGATGTAAGTGATTCTGAAATCCAATCAGGGGTAGAAACAGTTATTAACTCATACACCAATGAAGAAACATTTTATCTTGGTGATACAGATGTATTTGATAAAACAGTTGAGCAATTCAGTTATTTAGGTGATAAGGTAAAGATTTCTTATACTTCAAAAGATAAGAAGTCAACCGATAATGAAGCTCCTGCTGATACAAAGGTTACAAAAACTTATATCATTAGAATTTATGATGTATTTGAGGGTATACATCAAATGGCAGCATTTAATCATTGGTATTGATATTGTAGGGCATCAAGTAGTTGCTTGGTGTCCTCAAGTTTTTAGAAAAGTTTTGAGATTGAAAAATAAGGAACTTTTAAATATGTTATTTGCTTCAGCAAATATAAAAGAAATGAGCCGAAACTTCAAGGTTATTTGCTTGACCTAGTCCTTATGGAGCAAGGAAATGTAATTTGAATTTTGCAGGGTATAAAAGGAAAGGTAGGTGTTATGGCAGTGAGAAAGCAATTATTTATTACAATAATTATTGTGTTGTCTTTGTTATCAGGTTGCAGTTCAAAATCTATATCAGGGGTAGTTCCTATACCTTTTGAGTTAAGTAGTTATACCAGTAAAGAGTACAATATAGAGACCTGCAATAATGAATATTATCAAAGAGTTATAAATGTTTTAGATAATACTTTCTCAGAAACAAGTAAGGCTTATTTCACTGGTAATGATTGGAAAGTAGTTGTTATTGATGAACCACTAGACTCTGGAACAGGTTATATACAGTCAGGAGCGTGTGATTATAATAATAAGACTATAACAGTCTATGCTTTGTATTTGGAGAACGCATTAGAGCATGAGCTAGGTCATTATTATATGCACTTATACAATACAAATATAAAGAATGATTCAGATTATGAGAAGAAATTATTCGATGAAGAGAGTGGCAATATAACAGCAGACAGTACCTTTAAAACAGAGTATGCAAAGTCTAGTGTAAGTGAATTCTTTGCAGAGTCTTTCAGGGGTAGTGATGCTTGTCCTAAAACAAGTGATTTTTGTTTGCAAGTAAAGGACAAGGTTGATAATTTTAATGCAGTTATTAATTTTTACAGTATAGAAGATGTAGGAAAGAATTTCAGAGGCTTGAATGAAAGTAATAATTTCCTTGTTACAAGTGAAGTAGATATCAATAAATTGATAAAGTTATGTGAAACAATGTCTAATGAAGTCAGGGGTAGTATTGAAGGTCATTATTATGTGCTTTTAAGTACAGAAGATATAAAAACTGATAATCCACAGTACATAGTAATCAATGCAAAATTACCTATAAATCAAATAATAACGCATTTAGAAAGGCAGGTATTAAAATGAGTGAATTGCAGAATAAACAAAGAATATATGATTTAACAAGTGAATTAGAGGCTTTAAAACCTAAAGCCGATGCCTACAAAAAGATAGTTACAGATATTGCAGATACTGTTGCAGGTTATGTAGAAACAAGTAATGACCCAAAAGAAGCTTATGAAGTATTACGGGCAGTAGTAAATATTATTTTTGATGATTTGGTTATTAACATCGATGAATTGTTCAGGGGTAGTTTGGATTATGCTTTGTATAGGATGATAGGTACAGCATTTATGAATATGAATATTACCTTATCCAATAAGGGAACAAAGTTTATGAGTTCTGAAGATAAATATTCAATATATGAAGCAGAGGATAGTCTATATGATTATGAAGATGAGGACTATTCAGTTTTCACGACAGAGGTAGGTGATATTTGTGAGATATAAGAAAGCTACTAAGAAACAGGCAAACAAAATCAAAGATTTAGCCGAGAAAAATCAGTTGAGCATTGATAATATAAATAAATTAAGTCAAACCGCAGCCAGTCAGCTAATAAGGAACTTAGAAAGAGGAGAGTTAGATGCAGGAGGTAAAGAAGTATGTTAGGTATAAGAGATAAAATATATGAAGCTTCAGAGATGGAGTTATTACAAATCAGTTTGCCTTTTTTGAATAACTACATAAAATCTCTAAGTGAGGATTCAGTAGAGTATTTAAATTGTATTATTTTGCTCGAAGAGATAAAGAGAAGAGATAAACAGGTAAGAGAGTCTTGAAAGAGGCTTTCTGTTCCAATATGATTGATAGCGATTTTCAATTTTTGCAGTAAAATCATTAGTTAAATAATGAACGACCAAGTCTTGTAGGTGCAACAGCTTACAAGGCTTTTTTTGTTGCATTTTTATTGAGATAAGTGTGTGAGGTGCTGTTTGTTTTTGTGTAGTTACAGGTGACTTTAGAAAATTTCCTCATTCTTCAGGGGTAGTAATAGCTTTAGCCTTTGTAATTGTATATTTTGGGTGAGATGGAGGAGTAAGTTTGATATTCAATAAGTTTTATATAAAGATGAATATTATAAATTCTCTCTGAGTTGTTATTTCTCTCAAGTGGGGAGTTAGCTCATTTGTGTGAAAACATATATTTTTCTTTTGACATAATAACTCGATTGAAGAAATTTACAAAGTTTTCAAATGAGTAAGTACCTTAGAAGAAAAAATTTACCAATCTTTCAACTGACTTAAGATTACAGAAGAAAAAAATTATATATTTTTCAATTGTGATGTTTCACCACTAGCAAAAAATCTCAAATTATTCTATTTATCAAACAAATCGTTTGAAAAAATTATTAAATTATTTCGGCAAAAGTCAAAAGTCAAGGAGGTATTATTATGGCAGAGAAAGTTTATACACAGCAGGAGTTCGCAAATCTAGCAGGTATTTCAACAGCAACAGTGGTTAAGTTGCTTAAGGAGGGTTCAATCAAAAGAGATGTTTCAGGACATATACCTGAGATTGAGTTAAAGAAATATTATATAAATTCTGCTCGAAAGTATGCAGTTAATGGTGTTTTGATTGTGAGTTATAATGCTCCAGACGATGCGTTAGATACTCTTAAGTCAGACATGTTACAGGCTTTAAAGCATGGTGATGATAAAAAGAAACCTGTATATGTTGGTTCATTCAGCACTTTAGTAGAGCAGTTATTATATGAAGGTTATTCAGAAACAAATAGGGATAAAGAAGCTATTAAGCAAAGAAAATATAACAAGAAAATACTACATCTATTTATTACAAAGTATAAGGATTATATTTTCAGTACAATGCGTTCTATGCTTAATAATAAAGATTTTGAAAAATTTATGGAGCTTTCTTTTAAGGATTTATTCAGACTTTTAGCTTTTGTTTCTGATACAGCACCTTATCCAGATGATGAGGTTTTTACGAAACATTTAGAGGATTTTTATCTTGAAATCAATAAGAAATTTGAAGCCTTAATGCAGGAATTAAATCTTGTAGATAGCGATAGTAAACCAATCTTTTCTAGAGAGAATATTACACAGGACTTCTTAGAAGAGAGGGGTAGCCTTTACGATAGTTTCTTTAATGATAAAAATGGGCTACATGGATTAACAGAGTTGCGTGGTTATAAGAAACTTATAGATTCTATGTCTAATGCAAATATAGGTCAGAGATTTAAGGATAATCTTGAGGAAAAATTATCAGATGGTTATGTAACTATTGCTAATTTAATTTATGATTTAGATACTAAAGACTCTAATGTAGCTGATATAGATATTATAACTTCACTTATTATGCAGGGGCTATATAAAACAGTAATGTTTACTTGTACAGAAGAAGAGTTTAGTGAGAAATATCCAACTGATATTGTCCGCACAGTTAATATGTTGTCTGTAAGTAATACTATTAATACAGTATTTTGTTAAGGAGGGGTAGTAAGCTTACAGGAAGTAGCCATGTAATATTTCCTTACAATGTAATAAGTTTTATGAGAAGAAGCATCCAGTTTGGGTGCTTTTTCTTTTGTTCTCTTATAATCACACATCTTTGTAACTCAATATTTTGTTGTAGTTATCTTTTATTTCCCATATGAAAACTGATATTGATGTCAGTGATAACCTGTGTAGTCACTGGTATTTTTATAATGCTGAAAATCACAGATTGTATCAGGGGTAGTTCAATACTTTATGAGTTTATCTTTAGATGTCTTAATTCAGCTTTCTAATATGTGACGCAAGCCACTCAAGATGAAATTATATTCCTTGTAACAAAAACAAACTGACGCACGAAAGTGATGCGGTTTGAAAACTGTGCCACAGAAAACCTTGAAAAGTAGGATTTTTAAATTTTACCCAAAATAAAAAACAATAAATTTTTTGATGCAAGGAAAGGAGAGATTTTTATGGAAAAAGGTCAGAAGCCAGCTTGTAGCAATCCATCAGGGGTAGCTAATAAGCCATCAAGCAATAATAACCTATTTACTTTTATTTCTAATTTTAATCGTTGTTATGATTTGTTAGATGAAACTAAGGCTGTAAAGTGCATGAATGAGAAAGGAGAATTTTATGAGAAAGAACTTACAGATGAGGAAGTGATTTCTATTAAATCAGTTGCTGATGAATTTATGTCTGAGTTTAAAGAGTATTTGTTAAATGGTTCTTATGGTCAGTCAGAGAAAGAAGCACAGTTGATTAAAATGAAGCTGAATAATTGTAACTCTGAAGAAATTATGAAACATTTGAATTACACAAATCAATCATCAGTTAGGTCATCTATAGCAAGATTGACCAACAAAGTTTATCGTCATGTTTTTAATAAAGAGACAATTCTTAAAGGTCTTGATGAATTATCGAGTGTAGAAACGCTACGAAAAGGTATTATGTGTATTCGTACCGCACGATTTAAGTTTGATATGTCAGATGCTTTTCCTTTGGAATTTAGAGAGCAAATCAGGGGTAGGGGTGAGAGAACAAGGGTAAGAGCAAACAGTTTTGATAAAAATGAGGTGTTAAAAGTTATTAGATTTTTAGCAACTTATTCATCGGATGTTTTCACTGCAAATTTGAATGACTTAGATAAAAATGCTTTGACCTATGTCTTGAGAGCGTTAAATCAGCCGAAAGATGCACCTAACACTCAGCCTAATTATATGTATCATCTTTTGATAAGTAATCCAGCTTGGTTATTAGATTACTCAGAAGAGAAACTTGAAGGTCTGATGAAAGATGGAGCTTCAGATTTTAATTCTGTTCGTAAAAATATGAAGGATTAAGGAAGAGGGTGATTAACATGAAGAAGAAAATTATAAGTATCTTATCAGTTTTCACAGCTTTAGTAGTGACAGTTACACCAGTCCATGCTATCACAGGAGGAAGTAGCGATAGTAGTATTTTTCAGTCAGAGCTTACAACTTTTTTAGGTCATGAGGCTTCAGAGAAAGAGGTGCATGATTATAGCCTTATGATTTCCACCTTAAAAGCAGGAGACTTATCTACAAATGCTATAGCAGGTATTATAGGTAATGTAAGTCATGAGTCAGGTGGAAATATCTTTGCTCTTGAGGGGTACGGAGGTAAGAAGACTACAGATGAAGCAACATATTCCAGTTTTGAAGATGGTAAGTCATATGACTATGGAGATACAAAACCAAGCACCTATAAGTATAAAGATGGTGGAGAAATTGGAGGGGTAGGACATGGTATTGTTCAGTGGTCTTTTGAACGAGCTAATGCCTTGAGTTCTTTCGCTGAGTCACATCCAGAGTTTGGACAAGTTGTTGTAAAGCATTGGAAAATATCAAAGACAACTAGTTGGGAGCAAGAAACATGTCATATACCTAATATGGCAGGTCAGGTAGCTTTTATGGCATCAGAGTTGGCAGATGGTTATAAAAATGTAAGGGATAAAATGAAAGGAGCCAGTACAGCTAGTGAAGCAGCAGAGATATTCATGAAAGATTATGAAAAGCCAGCAACTTCTACAGCTACTGAACGTCAGCAGGCAGCCGAAAATGCAGTTAAAATGATAGAGGCTTGTACAGGGGTAGTTGGAGATGCCCCAGCAGGAGGCACAACTTCAGATGGTGATACAGATTTAAATGATTCAACAGCTATTGCAATTGTAATGTCGAGTTATTGGTCTGAAGAAGAGTTATCTGCTTATATGAAATTAGCAGAGATTAATATACAACAAGAGTATCTTGATAAAGCTACTAGAGACAAACTAAGTCAAAATGATTTAGAAAATTTATCTTCTTGGGAAAATAATGTTACAAACAGTAAGATGGAAGATAACTTCATCACTCGAATGAGAATAATAGTTATGTGGTTAGGTATTTTCTTCATAATTTACATATTTTTAATTTATCTTGCTTATTGGTTTGATAAAGTAAATAGCATTATAGATATAGATGTTTTAAGTATACTTACTTTTGGTAGACTTCATGTGGCAGTAGACGATAAAGAAGCTACTTATAGTTTGGGTAAAAAGCAAGACCATGTAACTGTAAATCATAAGGATATATGCTTTATCTGTATTACAGGTCTTATATTTGGAGTATTACTCATAACTGGTAAGTTCTATAAATTGGTAGCAGGTTTGGTTAATTTTATTTTGAGAAAATTAGGATGATTTAGAAAGGCAGGTATTTGTTATGAAGGTCTTGAATTATTTAGTGTTTGTTTCGGTGCTTATATTTATTCTTTTCTTATCAGGGGTAGTTTTTGCTACTATAGGTTTGATTAAGCATCGTGAGGATAAGAAACTATATATGTCTAATGTAATAAGTTCAGCATCTATTTCAACAATTGCATTGGTTGTTTGTGTGATTTGTATTTCATTTTTAAAGTCAATGTAATAAACTGATTTTTTCAGGGGTAGTTCTTCGGAGCTACTCCTTTTTTTATACTCAGAAAAAACGTGTTTCTTCCTATTATATATGTATATATCTTGGCACTTGTCTTTTTTCTATATGATTCTTTTGCTATGAAGCACAACTAACAAATACCCTGCTACATTTTTGTACAGATTAGCGGCTGGAATAGCTTTTCTTTCAGAGTTATAGTAACACACGCAAAGAGGTCGTATAACGGTTAAATTTTGTCGGAATTTTGTATAAGGCTCACACAGGGCTTGTATTTCTCAGTGGAGAGTAGTTCCAAGTAGTGCAGAAAAAGCCCACACGAGGCAATATACGAGGTCGGTTTCAAGGTCTTAAAATATGTATTAATCGACCTTTGCGATAAATGCGGTGTTTGTGTGATGCTGTCAGTATCTTGGGTAGTTAATCCGCACTCCTATGCGTGTTTATACGACTTCTGCAAATCACAAAAAGAAAGGAGTTGTCTGTTATGAACAAGAGATGTGTAGCCCTTACAGATGAGCAGTATCGTGAGAGTATCAGCTTATTGCGTTCAGGATTTATTCTTGATGAAAGACTTATCAAACCCAATGAGAGGATTGCAGCAGTAGAAGTTCTACAAGCCACTTTAGGTCTAAGGCTCGGAGATACTTTGAAACTGCGAATGAGTTCTTTTATTAAAGATGGTAATCGTTACCGCTTAGATATCAAAGAGCAGAAGACTGGAAAAATGCGTACATTTACAGTTCCTATTGAAGTGTACAGCTTTATTCAGGATTATGCTATCTCTAACAATATAGGGGTAGACGCAAAGCTCTTTGATATTTCTGAGAGACAAGTGGAGCGTCATATGAATAAGGTATTTACCAAGATGGGACTGCCTTTGAGACAATATGGAACACATAGTGCAAGAAAATTATTTGCTACTAAGGTTTATGTGGAAAATGATTATAACATAGAACTGGTGAGAGTATTGCTCCAGCATTCCAGTGTTGTTACGACACAGAGATATATTGGTATCCAGCAGAAACAGGTTGAGGACGCTCTTGCTGGTACAGTTGTAAATTTAGTTTAGGAGGTGCAGTAATGACAGTAGAGGAAGCTATTAGAAGCTATGTAGATGAAAATGAGCAATATGAAATATATGAAAATTATTCAGGCAGAGATATGTTTGGAAGAAGTTGTCTAGGGGTAGTTGTAAAGCAAGGCTATTCTTTCATGGAGTTCATTATTAAGCTCACAAAGTATCTGGGTGACAATGATGTTGATGATGTAGATTTCAAGCTGGAGGGAGCTACATACGATAATCTTGGATTGGATACTGTAGTTTACTTTCCCAATATAGGAGGTGATTGTGTATGACTAAGTTAGCAAAATGGCATGTTGAAGAAATGTTAGAAAATTTTGTGTTGGGAGGTTTTCCTGTAAAGGATGATGATAGGTTCTTAGCTTGCTCATCTATTCTTACATCTATGATTGATACTGTTGAGGTTGATGAGCCTAACAAGGCTTTTATTTTCCATACAATGTCTGGTAGTGAATACCTTTGTCCATTCGAGGATATTAGATGGACTGATAGGTTTGCTGAATTTTCCAAAGACAATTTGGAGCGTTTGAATATTTCACGAGCCTTTGTAGACGAAGCAATAAAATTAGCCCATGAAAAAGAAAGTTCTTTTGTTGCTTGGTTAGAGAAGGAAATCTTTAATGGAGATTTATTCATTGAAATAGGAGCTGGTGGCATTTTAAATGTTCATTTTAAATATGAAGATAAAGTTCATCGCTTAAGTAATCAGATACATATGGGAATGTTTAAGGATTCTTATCTATACCAGCTTTCAGGGATAGTTGATTTTCGTCATTATGAATTTATTGGCGGTTCAGTAAACACTTACCATATGAGCGATTCAATCAAGAGATTGGTTGTAAACAATATAGGCAGCAGACCTGTAACCATAGACAATGTAGTTTATAAGCATGGAATAAATGTTACTCTTGTAACTGAAGAAAACCATCCAGAGGGCTTGTTTTCTCCTGATGTATTTAATGGAAAAGGTTTGTTTAGTAATTTTATAAAGGAAGGTGATTCTAATGTTTAAAGTTATTCTTTATCATCCGGGACAATATGGTGTATTTAGTGATGATACATACCATGTATGTGAAGATGTGTATGCTAGATTTGAAATGCTTGTGGGAAAGGAAGAATTTCCTTTTCGTGATGAGGCATCTATAGCTTTTCTTAAGAAGAGAAATTGCAGTTTCATAGAAGGCGATAGATATGCGATTCGTGATGGAAATGATATTAATAGAGTTTTTCCTATCACATATATCAATAGGTGTGAGCAGGAAGGTCTTATTTTAATTAGCAATTCACAAAGGGGTATCTATACGCATACAAAGCATCTTGACCGCTTAGTTATTAATGCATTAAAGAAATTAGATATTGATATCCTACTCGCAATATGTGTAGATGAGGATGATATGTACAATCTTTTATTTGCAATAAAGGATTTTGAACCAGTTAATTTTGACTACGGCAAGGATTTATTTAATTATTGTAGGAAGTTTGAATATGACTGGAGACGAGATCTGCCAGATATAGCTCGATTAATAGACATGAAATATCCAGAGGGGTGTGAAATTATCTTAACTTACAGAGAGTGGTTTGAGTCTGGTGTAATTTGTGATAAGAAAATATTTGCAAAAACACTTTTAAAAGAAAAGCTGAGAAGTAGAAGACTTGCTATTATGTTGATTGACTTTATGAAAGACGAGTCAGTCAGGTTGTCAAAAATCAATTCAACAAAGAACCCAGATACTAGACTTCTCTTTGATGACCTGCCATCTGTTGCAGATGATGTAAAGAGGACATTTTATCTAATTATTGATATTGATGAAACTATCCGCAGTGAAAGAGATATAGTTGATTATTGTATCTATGGTGGTTGGATAAATAAAGAGTTTGTCGAGGTATTGGGTAAGGAAGAAGTCTTACCTATATTTGAGGATTTAATTCCAGATATTCTGCAAAGAAAGATGGTGATGATATGTGGTTAAGCTACCATATTCCTTGTTTCTACTTAAACAGGGGTAGTGTTTGTGCCTGTTTCAACAAAGATTTCAAGGCAGAGCTTTTAAAAGGCTTAGAAAAAGAGGGAGTTACCTATATTAAGCTGGAAACAGTCAAAGTAAAAATGGGTGATGATTTTGTTGATGAGGAGATTTTAAGTTTTTATACAGATGATAAAAATACACATGAAAAACTACAGACTTTCCTCGATATTTTTGATGATGCTGTTAATAAATATGAGTCAGATTTAAAACAGGATTGTTATTTCTTCGAGTTTGATGGTTGTATGCTATATGTGCATTGCTCAGGGGTAGTTACAAGAAGTCGTAGTCGTATTTCACCAGTAATTAGAAAACTTGAAGAAGTATGGAGAGAGCATCCAGATCTGCGTTTGGGACAGCTTTTGATTGATTGTGCAAGTGACAAGGATTTATTTAACTTGGAAGATGATGAGCTGTTGGAGGCAATGGAAAGGTTTGGTGATGAAAATGACTTTGAGCGAGTCTTATAGTATTCTTGAGAGATACTATCTATTATTGGACGATACTTTTCAAGATAGTAATGTGGAAAGCTTTGATGTTGATTCAGCTTATACAAAGATTGAGCTTGAGAAGGTATTAAGTGAGCAACCATCACTATCTATCAGGGGTAATTCTTTTCTTCGAGAGCTTTTATCTGATGATATAGGTGAGTCAGTTGCAGAAGCAATAAAGATAATATTAGAGGGTGGTGATAATCTGTGAATTTATATATCAGTGATTTACATTTTGGACATAAGGCTGTTGTTGACTTTGACCATCGACCATTTTCAGGGGTAGAAGAAATGGATGCTGTACTAATCCAGTTATGGAATAGCAGAGTTACTAAGAATGACCAAGTCTATATTTTGGGTGATTTTGCATTTCATAATGAAAAGCCATATAGTTGGTATCTAAAGCAGTTAAAGGGACAAAAGCATTTAGTTATTGGCAATCATGACAAGAAGTTACTGAAAGATGCTGAGGCTATGAGCTATTTTGTTTCAGTTGATAGTTACTTAGAAATAACAGACTGTCAGAGCAGAATTATTCTGTCACATTATCCTATTGCTGAATGGAACAACTTTCATCATGGCTCATATCTCATCTATGGTCATATTCATAACAGAACTGATGAAGCGTATCAATATATGAAGCAATTTGATAGAGCGTTGAATGCAGGAGCCTGCATAAACAATTATACACCCAGCTCTTTGAATGAGTTAATCAGAAATAATAAAATCTTTAGAGAAAATAATTGAAAGTTGCGTATTAAAACAAAAAGCTACCTTTTATCTATTGCAGATATATAGGTAGCTTATATAAATACATAGTTTTTGGGAGTGATTTTTATGATATCAGAAGAGTTAAAAGAAAAATTTATTGAGTATATGCTAGACAATAGACAAGTTGAAAGAAAAGTAGAGTATCTTGGCAAACATCCGAAGAGTAGAAATGGAGTTTTCAATTTAATAAAGGAGTTAGCTGATTGCGATGCTATAGAAAAGGGAGTGATATTAGGTATTAAAGCAAATTCAGACAATCTCAGGGGTAGATTAAGTTTTTTCGAGATGCAGCAGGGGGACTTAACTTATGTCACCGACTCTAGAGGTAGGAGATTTGTTATGTTATTTACTTCAAAGAAGAAGTTTGAATTGTGTCCAGATATACAAGGCTATGTCTGTTTTATTAAAGAATTATTTGAGGCTCTAGCAGTAAAGGAGGCTGTTGATGGTATTGCTTTCAATATCAATTCTGATGGGATACTGTTAGATAAGTTTGTTATACGAATAGTTCTTGAATTTATTAATAGAGTTGGTGAGTAATCACTGGCTTTTTTCTTTGACATTTTTCATGAGTTACTTTTTGCGTCTAAAATTTATATAGGGTTTGAGTATTAGACTGAGCTGAAAAATTAGAAGTGTCTTATTTCAAAAGACATATTATGTTTTTCAGGAGGTACTATTATGTTATATCAAGTTCCACAGTTTCCAGAGGGAAACGTGCCAGTTACAATCGCAGCCAGTATAATGGGAAAAGACCAGCAATTTCTTCGGGAGGCTATGAAACGAGGGTTAGTTGATTTAGGAATGTGTTATCAGAAAGAGGGTAGTAAGCAATATGACTTTTATATCAGTCCTTTTAAACTTTGGCAATTAACGGGGTATGTATATAAAGGTCTTGAGGAAGAAACAAGACTTGCAGAGGAAAGAAAGAGATTGACGAAAAATAGAAGATAGTTTATAATGAAGCCAACAGAGATAGTTCTGTTGGCTTTTTCTTTTGTTTTATGTGTAGCTTGAGTTCGGTCTTATCCTTGCAGTTTTCTACTTGCATCTAAGTTGGCATCATGGTAATCTTAGTTGCGTAGACTTCGGATTTGACTTATTAGATTTGTTGTGGCTCGTTTTGGTAAGTTGTGTACTTGTTATCTACTTGTTAGAATTACTACACAAACCTCGAATTTATGGGCTTTACAAGCTTCCATTGAGGAAGCTGCTGATAATGGTAAGTTTTAATTAATTTAATAACGTATTAAGCGTTAAAAGAACTGCCACATTAAGAAAGATTATACAATATTATAGTAATTAGTAAGCTTATGGTTGCTCTAAATATTGTGTAAATGTTACTTAATGTGGCTTTTTTTACGTTTTAAAAGTCGTCATAAGAATATTTAATATTTTATTTCAAAATAATCTAAATAAGCTTTATATCTATCCTGTGCTGTCAAACAGGTATCTTTTAAATATCCTTTTTCATTATTCCATTCTTTCAAACCACGATAATAGAACATCTTTAAATTATCTTCAATAATAAATGGAACAATATTATATTTTAGACATTCTTTGAACATAATGATTCTGCCTACACGTCCATTACCATCCTGAAATGGATGAATTCTTTCAAAACGGACATGAAAATCCAGAATATCATCTAATGTTATAATTTGTTTTTTTAAATATTCATTCAGTAATTTGGATATTTCTATTTTAACTTTTTCCGGAGAGGTTGTTTCCATATCTCCAACCATATTTTTTCTAGCCTTATATTCTCCTACATTGAACCATGAAAGTTTACTATCTGAAGTATTGGTTTTTAATATTTTATGCGTATTTTTTATAAAATCCTCATTCAGGGTATTACCTACACAATCAATCATATAATCAAAACAACGAAAATGATTGACAGTTTCCATTATATCATCAATATTTGCCGGTTCTTTGTCAAAACCAATAGTATTTGTTTCATAAATATATCTCGTCTGGTCTTCTGTTAATTGACTGCCCTCAATATGGTTAGAATTATATGCAAGCTTGATTTGTGTCTGATGATAGATACCTCCTTTTAGGTTTGCCGCTTTTTCTTCTTTTAATATATAAAACAATGAGTCTTTATCTACATTTATCTCGTTATCATATTCTAATTCTATTAGGTCTCCGGGCTGGCAATTTAGATAGCTACATATTTCGATAAGAGTATTCATAGATATCTGTTCATTTTTTGATAACTTTGCTAATGTTGCAGACGATAAGTTAAGTGTATTTTTTAAAGTCGTTTTAGCGATACCTTTTTCATTAAGCATATTAAATAATTTTTTGTAAGATATTTTCATTTAAACACCTTCTTTCTATATGTAATATAATAACACATATGTTTATATTTGCAAATGTTTAATAAATAAAGTTTATAAAAATAAACATAGTACGGATTATTGATTTTTGATTCAGATAACTAAAGGTTATAAGAAAATAGAAATGATTGTATACTTAGATGTATAGTTTGCTGTTTTCATCGGCTCATGTTTATAGAAAATGATGGGATCTATTGGTATGGGTAATAACCCAATGGTTGGTGTTACAGTAGCAGTTGCCGTTTCTGTTCAGCAGGCTGCTGATGAGGGCAAATTCTAGTCTGTAGATGGCTTAAAACCTTATAAAACCGCTTAAAACGGGCATTTACAGGGCAAATCAAATTCGATATAATTCGGTTTGATTTGCCCTGATTTTTTTATTTACTTGTGTCTACTTGCATGAAATATTTGCTACTTGCTACAAAGATTCTTATTTACTTGCTACGCACTTAAGCCTTGTATTTAGAATGCGAGTCATTTTTAGAAATAAGTTCGGTCTGAAGTCTACTTATAAAAAGTGTAATTTATTTTTTGAGGAGGCTTTATATGTCAGGAAGAGAAAGAGGTAATGGTCAAGGTAGTGTAACAACACTTAAAGATTCAAAAGGTAAGAAAAAGTATCAAGTTAGAGTTACAGTAGGTAGTAAATTTGATGTAGAGAAGGAGAGAGTTATATATACATCAAAATCATTAGGAGTATTCAAGAATAAGGCAGAGGCAGAGGCTGTGCTTGCAGAGTATAATTCGAGTCCTTATGACCTTACTAATAAGATTACTACAGTAGGTGATCTTTATGATTACTGGAGTGTAAAGTATTTTGAGAGGATAGCACCTAGTGCTAAACGAAGTGTTGAGTCAGCTTGGGCTTATTGTGAGAAAATCAGGAATCTTAAATTGAAGAAATTAGGTAGCTCTCATATTAAAGATGTCATGGAAAATGGAACTCGTGAAGTTATCAGGGGTAGTAAAAAAGAAGTAAGACATACTTCTACAAACACTAAACTTCGTATCAAGTCTATGTTTAATCTTATGTTAGATGAAGCTGTAGGTTTGAAATTAGTTACAAGTAATGTGGCTAGGAGTTTTGATGTAAAAGATATGCGTAAAGAGGCTGATTATCAAAAGAAAAAGAAATCGAGTTTTTCTAATGAAGAACTTGAACTTTTATGGAAAAATCTTGATTACAGATTTGTAGATATGATTTTGATAGGTATTTATTCAGGCTTCAGACCATCAGAGCTATGCAATATAGAAGTTAAAAATGTGGATTTAGAAAATAATACAATAGTCGAGGGTATGAAAACAGAAGCTGGTCGTGATAGAGTAGTTCCAATCCACTCACTTATAAAGCCATTAGTTGAGAAAAGATACAATAAAGCTATCAAACTTAATTCGAATTGGCTATTCAATGATATTTACTCACCTACGAGTAAGCATGTTACATATGATAAGTTCAGGCATAGATTTACTGAAATTATGCGATATTTAGGTATACAAAATAAGACAGGACACTGCATTAGAGTTACTTTTATTACAATGGCATATACAGCAGGACTTCCAGAGTATGCTATTAAGCGTATTGTAGGACATAGCTTGAAGGGAAATGTGACGGATAGTGTGTATAATTTTGTTACTACTGACCAGTTATATCAGTTTATATGTCAGATACCACAATATATGAGTGAAGAAGCTCAGAAAAACATTCAGACAAGTAAGGAGTTATTAAGTGTTTTTGAAAGTCTGATTACAAATATGAAAATTGAAAAGTAACTCTTTCAGGGGTAGTTATCAAGGCACTAAGTGTAATAGCTTAGTGCCTTTTTAGATTTTAAGTAGCTTAAAATTTGAAAGTATAGTATAATTTTCTTATTGTATGAGAAAGGTAGGCTTTCTATGATAGATTTAATGCTTAAGTTACTTACTTATGAACCTTACGAGAAGGTTTCAGGTAATGAGAAAGATTATATTGATAAAGTACTGAGTCAGGTAATAAATACTAAAACAGTTAACGTTAGTACAGAATATGTAGTATATGATGAGTTATTCAGGGGATTTCTTAGTCATGTGAAATATTCTGCTAATGGAATTGATTGGAATAATATAAAGTTTGAGGATTTTGATTGGTTAAAAAAATGGAAATCTAAATATTATCCTGCACAGAAATATATCAGAAAAAATAGAGAAGTATATCCAATTCTGTTTAAAAAAATTTGTTTCTTTTGGATAACAGAGGGGAATTTATCAGATGAAGTATTTACGAGAGGAATAGGTCTGCGACCTAATATACTTAATAAGTGGCAAGTTTCACCACGCTATCGTAAGTTGATAAATAGTGATACATACAGTTCAATTAATTTATATAGAAATGGAATAAAGCAACCTTATCTTACTTCTGCAATAAAGGCTGTATACTATGAGTCGAGCAGGCAAACGGCAGATATTAGATATTTTAACCCAGCAGAAACAGCAAAATGGATTGCACCCAAGAAAAATCAGTTGCCAAAATTTGTCGATGTATTTGCAGGGACTGGTACAGTTGCAGCATCTGTTGGTGCAAATGAAAGTGTTGTTAATGATATAGATTTTGGCGCAGCATGCTTTTTATATTCTATGTCACATGATTCTAAAGAGGTATGTGAAAGATTAGCACAGTTACACAATAATTTTGTTAGTAAGGATTTAAGCGGAGGACAGAAATTATATACTGTTAATGATTGGCAAAAACATAAAAAGCATTATGAACAATATATCAATAATCAAAAGTTTGAAGATGTTATGATTCGCTTGAGAAACAATTATGTATATATTCATAATCAGTATGTAAAAGCGACCACAGGTGTAGTTCTTAATTTTGAAAATGTTTCAGCAAATGATATTGAAATGTTTTATGATATTGGAGTTGCGTGGATGTTTATTAATGCTATTAAAGGTGATTCTTATCATGGAAACACATTTGAAGCATTTGATATGGGAGTGAAAAATTATTTATCGTATATAACTTCAGTTTTAGGTATTGACTATAGCAAAAGCAAAAAGTATGCTTCATTTCATAGTAAGGATGATTCAGACGCAGCATTTTTGGAGCAATATAGGATAAGCAGATCTCAGATTAAGTTTAGTGAAGGTAAGAAGTATATGAAAGCCTTAAGTGATGTTGAGGTTGAAAGTGCAGATTTTAGATATATTATGAATGCACATTCTGACGGATTCATATACTTAGATTCTCCATATTTTCTTACAACAGACTATCAGATTCCATTTAGGGATTCCGACTATTTTTCATGTAATTTTTCTCTTAATGAATATGACTCTGTCAACGAGTTAGCTCATAAAAAGGCTGAAGGCGAAATGGAGGATTGGTTTTGTTATAATTGTGATTGTGGCTGGGAAACGATAGATTTATAATCACAAAACTTGGTGATGATTAAGTGTCAGAGTTAGGCTGATAATCATTTGAGAGGTATCTTACAATATAGATACCTCTCTTGTGTCAAGCAGGGGTAGTTAGTCATTCCTTTTTTAGATGTTGTATGGTATAATATTTTCTGTATATCTTGAGATGAAGGAGATAGGTAAATGCAGAATTTAAGTCAGCAGAAACGTCAAAGAATGCTTGATTTTTTGGAGCAGATAAAATCAAGTAGTGATGATGAAAAGACAGTTATTGCTATAAATGAAATAGAAAATGAGTTAGTTGAAAAGAAGTATGGCTTAGTATGGGAAAAACATATTGAGCAGGTAGATGAAGATATCAAGGCTAATGTGCCAGTTTTCACAGAAGTCGAGGATAGAGCCATCTTATCAGGGGTAGATGATTCTTGTAATTTCTTACTTGAGGGGGATAATCTGCATAGTTTGAAGCTACTTGAGAAAACTCATGCAGGTAAGATTGATTGTATCTACATAGATCCACCGTATAATACTGGGAATAAGGATTTTATCTATGATGATGTGTATGTAGATTCAGCAGATAATTATCGCCATAGTAAGTGGGTTTCTTTTATGGCAGAACGATTAAAGATTGCTAGAAATTTATTGACAAATGAAGGATGTATTTTTTTGCAAATTAATGATATTGAATTTGCACAGTTAAAAATGTTGTGTGATGAGATTTTCGGAGAAGAAAACTTCTTAAACATTGTAAGTGTCAATATGAAAAACATAGCTGGTGCGTCTGGAGGTGGGGAGGATAAAAGATTAAAAAAGAATTGTGAATATGTTTTGATATATGCTAAAAATTATGCTTTATTACCATTATTTAGCGGACCATATGTGTATACAAAATTATCAGAAATGGTAAAAAAATATGAAGAAGATGGAAAAAGCTGGAAATATACAACTGTCTTATTGAATGAAGGAATAAAGGAATATGTTGGTTCTACAGTAGATGGGGATGGTAATGAAATTAAAATTTATATCAGAAAAAACCCTGAGATGCTTTCCGTCAGACAGGTAGCTAAAAGAGATAATATCAGTGAGGAAGAAGTTTATAATAAATACGGAACAAAGATTTTTCAGACCACGAATGCACAGTCTTCAATTAGAACTAGAGTTATGGACTTTAGAGAGAAAACAGAGATAAAAGAAGACTTAATTTCTATTGAATATATTCCTAAGACAGGCAAAAATAAAGGAAAAATGTATGAACAGTTTTACAAAGGTGATAAATGTAGATTGTTTGTATGGCTGAAGGATACAGCAGAAGAGATAGATGGACAATTATACAAAAAAGATTTACAAGGGACTTATTGGGATGCAAATGGATGGATGAAAAATCTTACAAAAGAGGGTGATGTTGAGTTCGCAAAAGGGAAAAAACCTGTAGATTTGATAAAGCAGATTATTTCACTATACCCACAAAAGGAGTGTACAATTTTAGATTTTTTTGCAGGAAGTGGAACGACTGGACACGCAGTTCTTTCTGTAAATGAGGATGATGGCGGAAATAGAAAGTTTATATTATGTACTAATAATCAAAATAAAATATGTGAACAAGTTACATATAAAAGGTTAAAGAATGTAATATGTGGCTATTCAGATAAAAAAGGAATTCAGGCAAACTTAAGATACTATAAAACAGAGATGATTCCAAAATCAAAAGATGATAGTTTTTATTCAGTAGGAGAGGAACTTGAGCATCATATTAAAGAGATGATTCAGTTAGAGAGAGGTATTTCATTAGATACTGGAAAATATCTTTTGATATTGAATGATGAAGATGCTGAAAAACTCGATAAAAAAGATGAGTTATTAAAGGAATGTAAAGCTGTATACATTAGTAGTGCAGTCTTTTTAAATAAGAGTCAGCAGAAGCTTCTTTCAGGAGTAGATGTCATAACGATACCTGACTATTATTTTGAAGAAGAATTAAGGGAGGTCGGAGAGTTATGATGATGAAAAAATATGATTTTCAGGATGAAGCAGTTGACTGGTTATTTGAAAAAACGCTTGACCCAGCATCTAAGAAAACTATTGTTTTGAATGCACCGACAGGATCGGGAAAGACTGTAATTCTCATTAAATATATTGATAAACTGTTAGCTGTTAAAAGAAATATTGCAGTTGTGTGGTTATGTCCAGGCAAAGGTGACCTTGAAGAACAATCTAGGAATAGTTTTGATTACTTCTTACCATCAAGACAGTCTTTTGACTTAAATGATGCTATGACAAGTGGCTTTGAGGCTGGTAGTACAAGCTTCATAAATTGGGATAAGGTAACGAAGAAGGACAATAAGGCAATCACAGAAAATGAAAAGGATAATTTATACGATAAAATCAAAATATCTCATAATTCTGGTATAGAGTTTCTTATAATTGTGGATGAGGAACATTCAAATAATACAGCTAAGGCTAATGATTTGCTGAGATATTTTGATGCAATACATACTGTAAGAGTATCAGCTACCACTGTTACAAGTACAGATGTGGAGTATAAAGAAGTAGATGAAGAAGCTGTAATTGGAGAAGGACTGATTACTGAGGCTATTTCTGTAAATGAAGGGGTAGTAATGAACTCTGCTCAGGATGATGCCATTTTACTTGAGCTTGCAGATGCGAAGCGTAAAGAAATTCAAAAAGCATATAAGGACTTGGGAAAAAGAATAAATCCATTAGTGTTAATTCAGTTCCCAAATGGAGAGCCTGATAAGATAAAATCTGTTGAAGAGAAACTTGCAAAAATGCAATATACTCGTGAGAATGGTATGGTAGCAGCATGGTTATCTGGAGATAAAGCAGACATCCCCGATAATTTGGTGGAAAATGATAGTGATCTTGCATTTTTGTTTATTAAGCAGGCAATAAATACAGGTTGGAACTGTAAGCGAGCTAAAATATTAGTTAAGTTGCGTGAACATAGTAATGAAGCTTTTCAAATTCAGACCATAGGCAGGATTAGACGAATGCCCGAGGGGCATCATTATAATATTCCAGTTCTAGATATGTGCTACATATATACATTTGATAAGGAATATCAAACACAGCTTATGAGAGGGTTGGATAAAGCCTATATACCAAGCAGATTGTTCCTTAAGGAGCAGTACAAAGATTTTACTTTGCCAAAAGAGTTGAAGGATGAAGATGGTGATACAGTAGACTTTGCTACAGTTTATAATCAGGTGCGAAAAGCTTTTGTTGAAGAATTTAATTTGACTGGCGATAGAGAGCTTAATAAGCAGAAGTTTACCAGTAAAGGCTTTAAATTTGGTGAGGATTTGTATGATGAAATCGTAGCAGGGGTAGTTACTTATGCAAAAGAGATGCTTGATATGAAAGCATCTTTGGACACTGTTACTCCAGTTAGTACAACTGAGCATGGATTTGTTCTGAGACATGTAATAAATGACTTCAAAACAATATTGGGTATTCCTTATGAAACTATGAGAGCAATCATGGATAGACTGTTCTGTTTTAAATATAAAAATATGGATAAGCTTCTTAGATTGAATATGCGTGAGTATTATGCTTTTATTATAAATAATGAGCATGAAATCAAAGATGTATTGAGAAAACTGATAGGTTCTATTTCTGGACAGGGACGTATAAGACAGGTAAAAGAAGCTGAATTTCATTTGCCGGTTGAGGAGTTGTATCCTTATGATACTGCAGCTAAGGATGTTGAGTTATATCAGCATAGCCCATATGAGGGGTACTCATCTGCGTTTGTAACATCTAATTGTCGTAAGTCTGACCCTGAGATTGATTTTGAAAGACATTGTGAGCAGAGTAATGATGTTGAGTGGTTCTATAAAAATGGTGACAAAGGAATTGATTATCTATCAGTTGTTTATCAGGGAACGCTAGGCAATTCTCAGAGTTTGTTTTATCCAGACTATGTAGTTAAGCTCAATGATGGAACAGTTTGGATTATTGAGACTAAAGGTGGACAAAAGGGTAAGCAAGACCAAAATATTGATATTAAGGTTCTCAGTAAATTCTATGCATTCAAGGATTATGCAGAGAAGAATAAAATAAACTGGGGATTTGTTCGCCCTATGAATGGAGAACTGTATCTTAATAACACTGAGTACACTAAAAATATAGAAGATTCAAGGTGGGTAAATTTGAATAAATTCTTTTAAGGATGTGATTAAATGCTGATTGATGTATCTGATGTTAGTACAATACCAGTAGAAGTTAAGGATAAAATATACGAGGCATTTTCTTTACTGCCTGAGGATGTTATTGATAGTTTGAAAGATAGCTATGCATCTGATGAGAACGTAATGCAAAGTATTATTGGCAAAGTTTATAAAAATCTCGAGAATATGCAATTATATTCTCAGCTAACAGATATTTTAGAAAAATATGAAATAGTATGTTTCCACTCTACTAAGATGATTTCAAAAGATAGAGTTAAGGAATATGGTTTAAGTACGAATGAATGGAACAAATATAAATCTAATATTATAGATGTATATAAGAGTTTGGGAATATCTAAAGAAAAGATAGAAATGGTTCTTAAGTATTTATGGAACACTTACAAAGACAGATATTTAGATGTTGGATGTGAACCTCACTTGTGCTTTTACTCTAATTTATCTATGTTGGAAACTGAAGGTGGAGGTGCAGGTTATAATATTTACTGCGAAAATATAGGTGGAGAAATGGCTAAAATTGCATTGCAAAATGATTGTAAAGAACTGTACAGCCTATTAAAAAATAGTGGCAAAAGTTTTGTAGTAAAATTTAAAATCCCTTATTTAAGAATTTCAGATTATCGTAAAGATGCTGTTGTATTTAGCTTTATATCATATTATGCTGGACTGTATTTTCAGAGAAAGGAATATGAAATTGGATTTTTAGGTGAAACACAATACGATATTCCTTCAGAAGATATACTTGATATAATAGATTACAACAAAGATATTGATTATTAATGTGTCGGGTAGTTACCATTGAGGTAGCTACCTTTTCTTATGTGTTTTAATATGAAATAAATTTGTTTTCATTTCTGCTTGTAGATGCTTGAAGAAATTCTTATCTGAACATAGCTATCTTTATCATGAGCAGATATATTCTTATATGAAATCATCTGAGCTATGCTGTTCACAGCTATTCTGAAAATGTCTTAATCAGAACTGCCATGATTTTATATCAGTTTATTATGTACTAAGTGATTCTATCGTGAAATAATATATTCTGATTTTATGATGAGTTGGTCTATGTTGTGTTCTGTAGGACTGGTGTCGTTTCATATTAATAATGTCTGTTTTGAGCTAGTCTGTTGTATTGATGTGATTGCTCGTCACTTGTGCAAGTAAAGATATTATGTGAGATATTTCAGTAATATAAAATGCTATTTGCTCTCATAATGCAGTTGTAGGAGTTAGTATCATCTCAAAAATGTAATATTATATTTTGCCGAGCAAGTATGTCTTGGCTCTGGCATCTTTGCATCTAAATATTTCTTGTGATTTTCCAGTCAAATATATCATGCATTCTCAGTTATGTAGTTAAAGCTAATATTTGCATTTCTCAACAGCTTATGGGTAGTTATAGATGCATCGGGAAACTAAGGCTGACTTCCCGATGCTCAATCTGATTGTATCTTTGATGTAAAAGCAGATGCCTGTGAAATCATGGCTTGAAAAGGCTTTGTTTTCTGGCATTTTAATATGAAAAATCTGCCACCACAGAATTTAACAAATTTCTGTTAGTGATGCAGTAGGATGGAGGCTTTATTGTGAATGCTGGAAATATTTTTGAGGCATTTTTCTTGGCAAAAGAGAAGATTGCAAAGGAGCCTGATATTTTTTCAGATCCTGAGTACATGAAGATACTTCAGTCTGTCAAAAAATATTTTGATAGCTTTGTCTGGGTATCAAACCCTATGGACAGATTGATATATCTATATGCTGGTAAAGGTTATAACAACAATGCAGTAGCTGATTTTATTGGGGTAAATGTGAATACTTACTGCAGCAGAGTATCACGAGTATCTACAAAGTTGTCAGGTCTGCTATTTGATGGTCAGAGGCTGATAGATGCATGTGTGTATGCTCCCGTTGAGGAGATTGTAAAGACAAGGGCATACATCGACCAGCTTAATAATCGATTGGTTATTGGCAAGGAATTATCCAACTATATGCTTGAAAAAATTCACAATATTACTGTGGATTCTGTTCAGGAACAGCCAATCACAGAAGAGGAGAAGTTTCAGGCTCTTATGCTTGTAGCTCACTTTAGTGAGCCTGCTATTGAGAGTAAGTTATCAGAGGTAAAGCCTGAGACTCTTGCTTTCATAATGGATGAGCTTTTCAGTTCTGATAGTTCTGAGTGGAGCATCTATTATAAGAAAATGCAGGACAAAGTATCTCATCTTGCTGTTCCACCACAAAAGGTGATTGATTACTGTAAAAGTGAATAATAATGTATTGTTGTTGGACTGGTTCTCTGTAGCCAGTCCTTTTTCTCATTATGTCTTTTGCTGTAAAGAATTAAAATGAATGATTTCTATCAGAGATATATGCTTTATAGCTAGAGTTGATAGTAGTTTGAGTGTGGGAAAGAGGCATTCTATTGTTAGTGTTATTGTTGTTATATTATTTAAAATGGAGGTAAATGTATGAGAACAATAGTAGAAGAAACAGAAAAATTAGTTGATGAGATAGGCAATATCACTTCCAATGGTGAGTGCTTAGAAACAGAGATATGGTATTCAGGAGCTAATAATTATAATATGAATACAAGTTATGTGTATAAACTTGGAGATAGGTATTATAGTGTTTCAGCAGGCTGCTGATGAGGTCAAATTCTAAATAGAAAGCTTGATTTTATAGGCTTTTTGGAGACTCATATCATTTTTGGTATGAGTCTCTTTTTTTAGCTCATTTTCTGGATTTGGTGTAAAAATAGCTGCACGCTGCCCTCAAGTCGCCATATTTAATTATTGGCGACGTGGAAAGTGAAATATTGGCGACTTGGGCGACGCAGGTTGACAAAAATAATTATTTATGGTGACTTGGAATACTAATTCCGGTTTATTTTATGCCTCAGAGGAGCATATAATCTTATCGGTCCGCCATTTGAGATTCTTTCAGACAAGGCAGTTAAGTATTATGAAAAGCTGAAGGATAAGGGCGAGAATGTGTATATAGATTCTCTTACCTATGAGCAGTTTATGATGCTTGGTGATG
>ERZ791785.39-NODE-39-length-163076-cov-12.033376_pt1 | contig 163076 bp, 146 predicted proteins | sample MGYA00509947_ERZ791785 | MGnify/ENA primary metagenome ERZ791785 (study PRJEB30046, sample SAMN00791982) | human gut metagenome | study: EMG produced TPA metagenomics assembly of the A metagenome-wide association study of gut microbiota in type 2... | reverse complement strand
TTATATTTCTATACACTTTGTTGGCATGCAATACAACATAACCTTAGGAAATCCGCAACACTACCTGTAAGCGGCAGTTCATAAGTTAAACTCCGGTTTAACCGCGCAGGATAGCAATATTGCGTTTTAATGAAACAAGCGCTGCATCCACATCTGCCCGTGTCGTATCGCCACAGAGTGTGATTCTTATCGTGCCTGGTGCATATTCTTCCGGCACTCCCAATGCCTTGATCACATAAGAAATCCGTTCTTCACCTGTATTACATGCGGAACCGCCTGATGCACAGATTCCATCTTCGTCCAGCAAAATCAACAGCGATGCCCCCTCAAGTCCTTTAAAACTAAAATTCACATTTCCCGGTAACCGGATACTGCGATGTCCATTCAATTTTGCATCCGGAATTTCATGCATCACACGTTCGATCAGATAATTGCGAAGCATAATTTCTTTTTGCACTCTTTTTCTCATGTTTCCGTAAGCAATCTCTGCTGCTTTCGCCATTCCTACAATTCCGGCTACATTCTCCGTACCGGCACGTTTTCCTCTCTCCTGACTTCCGCCATGGATAAAAGATGGGATATCAATGCCATCACGGATATACAAAAAACCAACGCCCTTCGGTCCATGAAATTTATGTGCACTTGCGCTCAGCAGATCGACCGGATAATAATTTACGGAAAGTGGTATCTGGGCATACGCCTGCACAGCATCTGTATGGAATAAAATCTGTTTTTCGCGCGCAATTTTTCCAATCTGATAAATTGGCTCGATCGTTCCGACTTCGTTATTGGCAAACATCACAGAAATCAACGTTGTATCCGGTCTTATAGCATCCATTACCTGTTCCGGCGAAATCAGTCCATCCCCGTCCACTTCCAGATAAGTAACATCATATCCCAGTTTTTCCAGATACTCGCAGGAATTCAAAATGGCGTGATGCTCAATGTTGGTTGTTATAATATGCCGCCCTTTTTTCTTACAGGCGGCTGCAATATTTTTTACTGCCCAGTTATCAGACTCCGAACCGCCTGATGTAAAATAAATCTCTGAGGTTTTTGCATGCAGGGTTGCCGCAATGACTTCCCTCGATTTTTCCAATTCTCTTCTCGCATCTTCACCGATACTGTAAGCTGTGGATGCATTTCCATAATTTTCCTGTAAATAAGGTTCCATCGCCTGTTTTACAGCATCAGACATCTGAGTTGTCGCCGCATTATCCAGATAAATCTGTTTACTCATTTTCTCCTCACTTCTCTCATATACTAAATTGATGAATCTGGCACTTCCAAACGCACTCATTCGGTGTCCAGAAATTTGAATCCCGGGAGGTCAAATGTCAAAAAATCTATCTGTAAAAAGAACTTTATTTACCGGAACCCTGCTGCTCACAGCAGCCGGCATACTCTCCCGTTTCATTGGTTTCTTCTATAAGATATTCCTCTCACGCACAATTGGTGCAGAAGGTCTCGGAATTTACCAGCTGATTTTTCCTGTTATGGCTCTTTGTTTTTCCCTGACCTCTGCCGGAATCCAGACATCTGTCTCAAGATTTGTATCCAGTGAGATTGGAAAGCAAAATCCTGCCGGAGCCAGATTTTATCTGCTGATCGGACTGATTCTGTCTGTATGCCTGTCTGTTTTTACAGGACTTTTTATGTGGAATCACTCTGAATTTATCGCAGGCTCTTTTCTGCAGGAAATGCGCTGCGCCCCGCTGATCAAAATACTGTCCTTCTGTTATGTTCCATGCAGTATCCACTCCTGCATTAACGGTTATTATTACGGATTAAAAAAAGCGCTTGTGCCGTCTCTCTCTCAGCTTGCAGAGCAGTCAGCGCGTGTCGGGGGTGTCTATCTGATTTATCTCGTTGCACAGAGTAACGGCCGATCCATTGCCATCTCTGACGCCGTGTGGGGGCTTGTATTGGGTGAATTTGCAGGAATGCTTGTCTCCTTAAGCTTTATCGGTTTTGGAGCCTGTAAAGGCAATATAAGAAAAACGACATGGTCTTTGCTTACCATGTCGTTTCCTCTGACGCTCAATCGCCTGACGCTTAATTTATTTACAACTATCGAAAATCTGCTTATACCATACCAGCTAAAATTGTTTGGATACAGTTCCTCTGATGCGCTCAGTATCTATGGCATCCTGACCGGAATGGCATTTGCCATTATCATGTTTCCAACCGTCCTGACCAATTCCATCTCCGTCCTTCTGCTTCCAGTCGTCTCCGAAGCTCAGGCGAAACACAATGACAGACTCATCCGGGAAGCCATTATAAAAACAACCGAGTCCTGTCTTCTACTTGGTCTACTCTGTACGATTGGACTTTTAGTTCTCGGTGATTTTATTGGCAACTTTATTTTCAAAAATGCACTCAGCGCCACTTTTATCGTTACAATGAGCTGGATCTGCCCGTTTCTTTATCTCGGAAGCACATTAAACAGCATCTTCCATGGACTTGGGAAACCTGGAATCACACTGTTTTTAAACCTTTTCTCCTGCCTGATCCGTATTCTTTTTATTATATTTCTGATTCCAGTTATCGGTATCAAAGGTTACCTGACCGGCCTTTTAATCAGTCAGATCGCGCTTTGCGTCCTTGCTTTGCTCTGGCTCTACCGCCTGATGAAAAAGGGCAGTTCCGGATAATCTCCAAACTGCCCCTTTTCTCTGTTCCTATAAAAATTTACAAGTTCTACAAAACGGTCTTTCCATGCTTTACAATTTGTCTGATGTTAAAATCTTCATCCACGATCACACAGTCGGCATATTTGCCATTGTCGATACTTCCATATTTCTCCCACAGTCCAACTGCTTTTGCAGGATTCTCTGTTGCACATGCCACAACCTTCTCAAATGGAAGTCCTGCTTCTTTGACTGTGAACTTCATGCAGTTAAATAAGTTGGTTACAGATCCTGCGATCGCACCGTCCACTGTCAGGGTTGCCTTATTGCCATGTACCTGAACTTCCTGTCCTCCCAGAGAATAGATTCCATCCGGCTTACCGGTTGCCATCATACTGTCACTGATCAGGATAATCCTGTCTTTTCCAAACATCTTAAAACTCGTGCGGATGGTGGATGGATGCAAATGTACACCATCGCAGATCATCTCAACCATAACATTTTCATTATCACAGGCTGCTCCGATCACGCCCGGTGCCCTGTGGGTAAATGGAGGCATTGCATTGTAAAGATGTGTCACCTGTCTCGCACCATGTTCAAATGCTTCCTTTGCAGTATCATAATCGGCGGTTGTGTGTGCCACTGACACGCGCACTTCTCCTTTTACGCTGTCAATAAATTCCATTGCTCCAGGTTCTTCCGGTGCCACAACGCAGACACGGTATAATCCGTCCGCCTCCTTCTGCAGCCTGCGGAACATCTCCGCGTCAGGTTTATGCACATATAATGGATTCTGAGCACCTTTTTTCTCCATGGAAATAAAAGGTCCTTCCATATAAATTCCGACTAACTCAGCCTCTTTTGTAAGCAGTGTCTCATCCGCTTTCTGCTCCTCATGGAATGTTTTTGCAGCTTTGCTGATCGTCGTCAGTTCCTCCTCCGACAATGTCATCGTTGCCGGGTGAATGGAAGTGATACCATTTTGCAGCTCATACTCTGCCATGTGGCGCATCGCCTCTACGGTTCCGTCACAGAAATCGACTCCTGCGCAACCATGAAAATGAATATCGATCAGTCCCGGGATCACATAACAGCCCGCTGCGTCGATTTCCTTTCCATCTCCGGAATCTGCTGCGAAAAAGCTGCCATCTGTCGCTACTTTCTTCTCAACGAATTTTCCATTTTCAAATACTTTACCGTTTAAAATCTTCATTGCGATTTCCCCCTTGTCCTGTCCGGTGCTTTTTTCTATACACGGAACAGCTTGTCTTTTTTTTCTTAGCTTTTATTTTAGAATCCTGCTCATGGAAAGTCAAGTTTCACGCAAAAAAACACAGAAATATACAAAAAATGCACAAGAAAAACCCCGGAAATATAAACTTCCAGGGTTGTCTGTTATGAATCGTTATGAAAAACTACTTGTCCGCATTAAACACGTGATAAGTATTCACCTGTACGTGTATCAATCTTGATCACATCATCCTGCTCAACGAACAATGGAACATATACAGTTGCACCAGTCTCAACAACTGCTGGTTTTGTAGCACCTGTAGCTGTATCGCCTTTGAATCCTGGCTCTGTATCTGTAATCTTTAACTCTACAAAGAGAGGTGGCTCTACGGAGAATACGCTTCCGTTGTGAGAACATAACTTAACCATCTCGTTCTCTTTTACGAATTTTAATGCATCACCGATATCATCTTTGGATAATGCAATCTGGTCGTAAGTCTCAACGTCCATGAAGTAATATAAATCACCATCAGCATATAAGTACTGATAATCTTTTCTCTCGATACGTGCCTGAGGACATTTCTCTGTTGGACGGAATGTCTTCTCAACTACACCACCACTCTTAATATTCTTTAACTTAGTTCTTACAAATGCTGCACCTTTACCTGGTTTAACATGCTGGAATTCGATAATCTGATAAATGTTACCTTCTAATTCAATAGTGATACCATTTCTGAAATCGCCTGCTGAAATCATTCAAACTTCCTCCTTAAAAAATTGCGTACGAGCACAAGGCTCTCTGATTTCTCTATTCTATAATAAATAGCTGCACTTTTCAAGCTTTTTTTGTGGAAACACCATGTTTCTCTGAATAAAAAGCTATCTTTTTCCCATATTTTCTAGTTTCTTGTCTCAATTTCGTGGATCATATCAATTCTTGTCTGATGTCTTCCACCCTGAAATTCTGCATCTAAATATGCTTTTACAATGTCTTTTGCAAGCTCGCTTCCGACAATACGCGCGCCAAATGCAATAATATTGGCATTATTATGCTCTTTTACCAGTCTTGCAGTTGCACAGTCGGAACATACTGCTGCACGGACACCGTTTACCTTGTTTGCTGCGATGGAGATTCCTACTCCGGTACCGCAGATCAGGATTCCGCAGTCAGCCTCGCCGTTTACAACTGCACGTCCTACTTTCTCTCCAAATTCCGGGTAATTGCAGCTCTCATTGCCATCCGTTCCAAAGTTTACAACTTCATGTCCAAGACTTTTCACATAGTCCATGATGATAAATTTTAATTCTGTTGCTGCATGATCGTTTCCAATTGCGATTTTCATTTTTTATGACTCCTTTTCTCTTTCTATCTATTTTGCTTTTTCTGGTATCTGGCATAGAAAAATAAAACAATTTTTTCCAGATACCTTTTTAATACGATCTGAATCTCCTCTTTCGGATGGATTGGTTTCACCAGAATGGTTCTGATTCCGGCAAGATTGGCACCGTAAACATCCGTAAAAATCTGATCTCCGATGAAAATGGTATTCGTGGTATCTGTTTCCATCTCCTGCATTGCCTTGCGGTAATTTCCCGGTTTTGGCTTTCCTGCTTTATAAATATAAGATACATGTACCGCATCATTGAACATTTTTACGCGCGGTTCTTTGTTGTTTGACAACAGCATACACTGAAACCCCAGTTCCTTTAAATGTGCAAATAAAGCACATGCCCGCTCGTCTGCCGGTGCACCATGCGGCACCAGTGTATTATCAATATCAAAAATGATTCCACGATAGCCCTCCTCATAGAGTCTGTCAAAATCAATCACATATGTGGAATCTAAATATTCTCCGGGATAAAATTTTTCCAACATGAATGTTTGTCCTTTTCACTTTCTTTTTCGCAGAAAAATACCGTATGAATTTCATACGGTATCATAAATCATTTATAACCAGAAGTTTTCTTCTTCTCTTACCTGTTTCAGCTTTTCTGTAGATGTAAACGCATCGTCACCAACAAAGAACTGATACTGCTGCAATACCTGATCTTTTTTCAAATCTGACAATGCTTTTTCCACATCCAGCTTTGAAATATCACTGTCGACGCCTTTCAAATCGTAAGACGCATCGGGCTGATATTTTGCATTAAAATCGGCAACTCCGTAATCTTCTTTCTGTGCTGCCGGTATCTGTTCGACTTTTGCATCCGTACTGTCATTCTGTTCCACAGTACCTGTTACCGGTATCTGCTCGCTCTCCCTTGCCTCCTGAATCTGCTGGCTTCGAACTTCATTTATCTTTATGGAATTGTAATCATAAAATCCCGCGCCTGTGCGGATCCCCGATATATTCATACAATCTTCTCCACTAAAACAATATCATAAACATTCAATGCTGAGCTTCGCTACTATAAACGCAACTCTGTTCTTTATGATATAATATCGACAAATCTGTTTTAGAACTTAACCCCTATTTATCAAGCATCTTTTTCAATTCGCTCATAAAAGTATTCACATCCTTAAATTCACGGTAAACAGATGCAAAACGTACATATGCGACGGAATCGAGATTCTTGATCTTATCCATTACGATCTCTCCGATCAATGTACTTGGGATTTCTTTTTCCTCTCTGTTAAAGATCTCTGTTTCAACTTCATCGACAAGCTGATTGATCTGATTCACAGAAATCGGTCTCTTATGGCATGCTCTTAATACACCGGCTTCGATCTTGGAACGATCATACTGTTCACGGGCATTATCCTTCTTAATGACGATGAGTGGAATGGTCTCCACTTTCTCGTATGTCGTAAATCTCTTCCCACAATCATCACAAAGTCTTCTCCGGCGGATGGAATTATTATCATCTGCCGGTCTTGAGTCAATGACTCTTGTGTTTTCGCTGCTGCAAAAAGGACACTTCATAATCACTACCTCCAACCCATTAACCCCTATTATTTTCTAGTATATATGTCCTTTTTGCGATTGTCAACGAAATATTTTTTAAGATATACTTCTGTAAATTTGTACCAGTTTTATGCAAGGATTTCCTTTGCGAGTTCTTCCATTTTAGCAACGTCTGTGTCTTTCATTGTGGATTTGATGCTCACAACATTCTCACATATGTTTACCTCTTTCATACCCTCGAGAATACCCTTCATGCCTTTTGCTGCGCAAGGCGCCCAGGAACCGTTCTCGATCAGTCCGAAAGTACGTTTCTGGAGATTCTTATGTGCAAGGCGGTGCAGGAAATCTTCCATCGGAGGGAACACCCATGCATCATAGGAAGCTGCCGCAAGGATGATTTTTCCATAGCGGAAAGCATCTGCAACTGCCTCTGCCATATCATCTCTGGTCAGATCCATAAATACTACTTTGGATGCTCCATTTGCGCGGAGTACTTCTACCATTTTTTCAGCGGCTGCTTTTGTATTTCCATGAATGGATGCGCAGGCAACTAAAACGCCGTCCTCTTCCGGCTCGTAGCTGCTCCATGTAAGATATTTTCCGATATAAAAACCAAGGTTGTCTTTCAAAATCGGACCATGTAATGGACAAATCGTCTGAATGTCTAATGCTGCCGCTTTTTTGAGCAGTGTCTGAACCTGCACACCGTATTTTCCAACGATATTGATAAAGTATCTTCTCGCCTCGTCTGTCCACTCTTCTTCTGCGCTCAATGCACCGAATTTTCCGAATCCGTCTGCGGAGAAAAGAATTTTTTCCGTCTCTTCGTATTCCACCATAACCTCCGGCCAGTGTACCATCGGTGCCATCACAAAATGCAGTTTGTGTGTTCCAAGCTCTAATGTATCGCCCTCTTTTACCACAAGGCAGCGCTCTTCTAAATGTGCGATATCAAAAAACTGTGGCAGCATCGCTTTTGCCTTTGCGCTCAGTACAAGCTGTGCCTGTGGGAATTTGTCTGCCGCACGTTTGATATTTGCCGCATGATCCGGCTCTAAATGGGAAATGACAAGATAATCTACCGTTCTTCCATTTAACACATTCTCAAGATTTGCGAACCACTCATCTGTTTTCCGCTCATCGATGGTATCCATAACCGCTACTTTTTCATCCAGGATCACATAGGAATTATAAGAAACTCCGTTCGGGATCTGATACTGGCTCTCGAATAAATCTAAAGTGGTGTCGTCTGCTCCAATATACTTTACTGCTTCTGAAATATAGGTATCTTTCATAATGGCCTCCATATGTTTTTATCATCTAATAATAGGAATTATTACTGACATCAAGATAATACTTTGTGATGAAAATGTCAATGTTTTTCCTTTTCATTATGCTTATTTTTATACTACAAAATCTTTGTTGTCCACTTCGAGCAATCCCAGACTTCATTGACAATATCCTGATAAAATTCCGGTTCATGGCAGATCAGAAGGATACTGCCGCGGTATTCCTGCAGAGCGCGTTTTAATTCGTCCTTTGCGTCAACATCCAGATGGTTGGTCGGCTCGTCTAAGAGCAGAACATTGGTCGATTTATTGATCAATTTGCAAAGTCTTACTTTTGCCTGCTCTCCACCGCTCAACACGCGGACGAGGCTTTCGATATGTTTGGTCGTAAGTCCGCATTTTGCAAGGGCAGAACGCACTTCGTACTGGCTGAAAGACGGGAATTCTTCCCAGATCTCATCGATACAGGTGTTCCTGTTCTCGCCTTTGATCTCCTGCTCAAAATATCCGATCTCTAAATTCTCGCCGAGTTCCACAGAACCGCCAAGCGATGGGATCAATCCTAAAATACTCTTTAACAGTGTCGTCTTACCGATTCCATTGGCGCCGACAAGTGCGATTTTATGTCCACGCTCCATGGAGATATTTAACGGTTTTGACAGCGGTTCGTCATATCCGATCACAAGGTCTTTCGTCTCGAAAATATAGCGTCCCGGTGTTCTTCCGAGTTTGAAATTAAATTCCGGCTTCGGACGCTCGGCAGCAAGCTCAATGACATCCATTTTGTCTAACTTCTTCTGGCGGGACATTGCCATATTTCTTGTGGCAACACGCGCTTTGTTCCGGGCGACAAAATCCTTTAACTCACTGATCTCCTGCTGCTGTTTGCGGTAAGCTGCCTCTAACTGGGACTTTTTCACCTCATAGACTTCCTGAAACTTATCGTAATCCCCGACATACCGGTCCAGACGCTGATTTTCCATATGGTAAATAATATTCACAACGTCATTCAAAAACGGAATATCGTGAGAGATTAAGATAAACGCATTCTCATACTCCTGCAGATAACGTTTCAACCACGCGATGTGCTCTGCGTCAAGATAGTTCGTCGGCTCGTCTAAAAGAAGAATGTCCGGTTTTTCCAGCAAAAGCTTTGCCAGAAGAACTTTCATACGCTGTCCGCCGCTTAAATCCGTGACATCATGGGACAGTCCGAGATCAAGCAGACCGAGCGCTCTCGCCACTTCCTCCACCTTCGCATCAATGATGTAAAAATCATGCATGGTGAGTGTATCCTGTATGACTCCGAGTTCCTCCATCATCGCATCCATCTCGTCCGGTTCTGCCTCACCAAGCCTGTCACAAATTTGGTTCATGTTTTCTTCGAGTTCAAACAACCATGCGAATGCCGATTTTAACACACTCTCGATTGTCATGCCTTTGGTCAGTGTGGAGTGCTGGTCGAGATAACCGACACGGACGTTTTTCGCCCATTCCACTTTTCCCTCGTCCGGCATAAGCTTTCCGGTCACGATATTCATAAATGTGGATTTTCCCTCGCCGTTGGCGCCGACTAATCCGATGTGTTCTCCCTTCAAAAGCCGGAAAGACACGTCATTAAAAATTGCCCTGTCACCAAATCCATGTGTCAGGTGCTCCACGTTTAAAATACTCATACTGAATCCTTTCGTTTTTTATTACATTGTTTATTTTTTCACAATCCGCTCTACTCTGGTGGGAAGTTTCGCAGTTATTTTTTACTTGTACAACATCTTCTTCGTCTTTTTCAGGACATGGAAATATGCCGGGAATAAAAATGCATCCGCAAAGATCCATGCCACCGGACTTGCAAAGCACGCTGCCACGTAGCCGAAAACAGGCACAAACGCAAATCCGACCAGTGTTCTTGCAACCATCTCAAACACACCCGCCAAAATAGCAAATTTGCTGTATCCCATTCCCTGGATCAGGAAACGCACGATGTTGACAAATGCCAGTGGAATATAGAATGCACTGTTGATCAGCAAAAACAGTCCTGCGTTGGAAACGACTTCCGGCTCTGCCTCTCCGACAAAGAAGCCTGCCAGTGCCCCACGGAAGAAGATCATAATGACAAATGCCAGCACCGCATACGCACATCCCAAAATGGACGCCGCCTTTAAACCTCCGGAGACACGATCCAGTTTTTTTGCCCCGACATTCTGACCGCCATAGGTTGCCATCGTAGATCCTAACGCATCAAACGGACAGCAGAAAAACATTCCGATCTTGCTTCCAGCTGTCATTGCGGCAACTGCATGAGAGCCAAGGGAATTGACCGCACTCTGTAAGATAACGCTTCCGATCGCCGTGATGGAATACTGCAGTCCCATCGGAACACCCATTCCGCACAATGTCATCATGTACGTTTTATTTACCTGCATTTCCTCTTTTTCCGGATGCAGTATCTCAAAATGCCTGATACTGTAAATAAGACATCCCACACCGGAGATCAGCTGTGAGATCACGGTCGCCCACGCAGCACCTTCCACACCGGTTCCGAGCACTACGATAAAAAACAGATCCAGTCCGATATTAATGACCGCTGCGATCACCAGAAACACGACCGGTGTCCTGCTGTCCCCCATGGAACGGATAATTCCCGAAACCAGATTGTACAGATAGGTGACCGGAATCCCCCAGAAAATGATCACAATGTAACGGTATGCACCGTCAATGATATTTTCCGGCGTGCGCATCAGCTCCAGAATCGGCATGCAGAAAATGACTGTCATAATCGTCATGACCACTGCAAAAATTGCGGAGAGGTAAATGGCATTCATCATAAATCCACGCATGCCCTTATAGTCTCCTGCGCCGAATTTGTGTGCTAAAGGAATTGCGAATCCGTTGCACACTCCCATACAGAATCCAATGATCAGGAAGTTGACGGAGCCTGTAGAACCTACTGCTGCAAGGTCATCTACTCCAAGGAAACGTCCTACGATCAAAGTATCCATTAAATTGTAAAACTGCTGAAATAAAAATCCAAACAAAAGTGGTACGGAAAATCCAAGAATCAGTTTCATTGGAGATCCGTTTGTCATATCCTTCGTCATATCTTTTTCCCTCGAAAAAATTGTGGTGATATTACATATCACCACAATAAGTATTAAAAACTTCAAAAAACGTATCCGTCTTCATCCCGGAACCCGTCTCGAGTTCCAGATTCTCCCAGAGTTCTTCGTTGATATTCGAACTCAGGGAAGAAACAAATCCATTGTATTCATCATCAAAAGCTTCTTTTTCTCTTTTGTCTACAATATTGGCTTTGTTTGCCTCTGTCAGCTCCTGATTGTATTTGTTCAGACATTTAATGAAATAATAGCCTCCATCCACTGTGATCTTACCGGAAACTTCATCATTTTCCATCTGAAATGCAATCTGCTCTACCGCATCTGGAAGTTCATCTCTGGAAACATTTACCTGAATGCTGCCAAGCTCATTATAGTTATTGGCGAGTGTTGCAAAATCTTCTCCCTGAGCTAATCTGGATGCAATTTCATTTGCCCGGCTCTCATCCGAAACAAAAATCTGCATGATTTCCATCACCCGTGCCTCATCATCGCTGACCTCCTCATTCACAGCTTTTGTGAGTGAATGGTACACTTTCTGTGCCAGCGCATAATGCTCATAGTACTCTTTGATGTCACTCTCCGAAACACCCATATAGGCAATCTCATCCTCCGTGAGAGATGCAAAGTACTCCTCTGCTGCCTGGGCGGTCTTTCCATTTTCTTCTTCGGAAAGCTCCATCTCTTTTTCTTTTGCAAGTTGGTCTAAGCAGACCACCTGTGCCAGTTCCTGCATTGTGATATTTTTCACATAATTTTCCAGAGAACTGTCTCCAAAATCATGCTGCCAGAGATCAAGTCCATAGGCAGTTCCGTAAATATTCTGGTAATTTACAAGATATACCTTCGCCTCTTTCAGCCCACAGGACACGTTTCCGATTCGAAATACCTGGCGATTGTTCAATGTGTTTGAGACGATCACTTCCTTATTTCCAATCTTACATCCTGTGAGCAGAAAGGAAAAGCAGAGCAGACATATCAGTGCAATTTTTTTTCTAATTTTTTTCATGCTTTTCTTTTAAGCTTCCATAGCTTTTAAAATGCTTCTTGCAACAGAGATTCCGTTTGCGGATGCCTGCTGCAGTCCACGGGTTACAGATGCTCCGTCACCGATGGCACGAAGACCTTTTACGCTTGTCTCAAAGTCTCTGTTTACAACAACCTTGTTCGAGTAGAATTTTACTTCAACACCATATAATAAAGTCTCATCACTTGCAATACCCGGTGTTACCTTATCAAGTGCAAGGATCATCTCCTCGATATCCACCATAATACGATGTGGGAATACAAGGGAAAGATCTCCAGGTACTGCATCCTTTAAAGTAGGAATCAGGTTATTTCTGCAGAGACGCTCCTCTGTCGTTCTTCTTCCTCTTCTGAAATCACCGAAGGTCTGTACCAGGATTTTTCCATCGCAGAGCATGTTGGAAAGCTGTGCGATCTGCTTGCCGTATTCGATCGGTGTTTTGAATGGCTTTGTGAAATTCTTGGATACAAGAATTGCAAAGTTGGTATTGTTTGTCTTTAAATCTTTGGATTTGTAAGCGTGTCCGTTTACAACTGCAAGTCCGTTGTCGTAGTACTCTGTCGCAACTTCACCGGATGGATTTGTACAGAAGGTACGTACTTTATCGTCAAATGTCGGTGTATGGTAAACTAATTTTGCCTCGTAAAGGTTATCGTTTAAGAATTCCATAACCTCGTCACGCACTTCCACGCGGACACCGATATCTACCGTACCAACCTGAGTCTCGATCCCATGACCGTTACAGATGTGTGAGAACCAGTCTGCTCCCTCACGTCCGACTGCAGAAACAACCTCTTTTGCATGGTATGTCTCATCTTTGTCTGTCACAAGTCCTTTTACCTGACCATCTTCAATGATGATATCTTTGACCATGGTATTGAACTCCATCTCAACACCCTGCTCTAACAGATGCTCCTGTAATCTGGAATAAATCTTATATCCTTCCTCTGTTCCAAGGTGACGGATCGGACATTCGATCAGTTTTAAGTTTGCAGTGATCGCTTTTCTACGGATCTCGCGGATTTCTTTTTCTTTATCCACACCGTAAACTTTTGTATCTGCTCCGAATTTCAAGTAAATATCATCGGATTCTTTTAATAATGTAACAGTCTCATCATATCCTAAAATCTCCGGAAGATTTCCACCTACGTCAGGGGATAAAGATAATTTTCCATCGGAGAATGCTCCTGCTCCGGCAAATCCGGTCGTGATGGAACATGGCTGACAGCCTACACATACTTTTGTCTTTCTCTTCGGACACTGTCTGTTCTCGATACGGCGTCCTTTTTCAATCATTAAAATCTTCAGGTCTTTGTTGGCATGGATCAGTTCATATGCACAGAAAATACCAGAAGGACCTGCCCCAATAATAATCACATCATAATTTTTCATGTAGTTTTCTCCTTGTCAAAATGCCTTTTTTACAGTCTTTTTCTGCTGCAAAAGGACGTTCTCATTCTGCCTGTTTTGCAAACTTTTTGAGTATAATAAACATTTTTTCTTTTGTCAATCCCATTCCGGGAAATTTATAAAAATTTAAGCTTCCACGATCAGATATCTGCCATCCGGGAGGGCAAATACTTCGCTTGCCTCCTCCAGATCCTTGAGTGACATTCCCTCGATATCAGCCCCCTGATCTTCGAAATAGGCTTTTACCTCTTTCAGATTCTTACAGACAACCGCCATGCAGTCCTCTAAAAATTCCTCTGCCTCTTCCATTGTCTCTGCCACCGGCTCCGGCAGAAGCTGTTCCTGATGCGCCAGAAAATATTCCAGACATACTTCATCAAATTCGTTCATACGCTGTTCTCCTTTGTAATTGTGTGTATATGCAGTTTACCATAGATAGGGATCAATTCCAAGCTTTTGCAGTTCCTTATAAATACGTGCAACAGGAAGTCCGACCACATTATTGTAGTCACCTTCGATTCCCTCGATATAGATTGCACATTTCCCCTGGATTCCGTATGCTCCAGCCTTATCCATCGGCTCTCCGGTCGCCACATAGCGGTCGATCTCAAGTTCCGACAACGGTTTCATGGTAACTTCTGTTTTCTCGTAAAAGGTATGTGCGCCCGCTCGTCCATTTTTGTCCAAAAACACAAACGTAACGCCTGTATACACGGCATGTTTTCTTCCCGACAAAAGCTTCAGCATCCGCTTTGCACCCGCTTCATCCTTCGGTTTTCCAAGGATGGTATCATCGCATGCGACGATGGTATCCGCCCCGATCACTAAGATGTCCTGCGGTGTCATCAGTTTCTCGTGTCCGCTCTCGTAAGCTTTTACCATGCCTGCGACCTCTTTTGCTTTCTGCTCGGAAAGTTCCATCACAACCTCCTCCGGCACGCTTTTGGAGATAACTTCCTCTCCCTTTGCCGGGCAGATTTCAAATTCCAGTCCAATCTGTTCTAACAATTCTTTTCTTCTCGGCGATGCCGAGGCAAGTATGATCTGTCCCATTTTGTTCTCCTGTTATAAAGTAATCAATTTTTCCAAAGAGAAGGAATAAATCAAAATTTCCTTCACTTTGAGTTTTCGTGCGCCAAAGACACGCTCCAATACATCCGCATAGAGTTTTAACTGTGTCTCATAGCGGTCGATGAGTTCCTTTGCCTGCTGCACACGGTCGGTCTTATAATCAAGCAGGACGATTCCGTCTTTCTCGATCCAGAATACATCAATGATTCCCTGAATTAAGGTTAAGTCCTCTTCATGTCGGATTCTTTTCTGTTCTTCCTTTTCCTGATCGCTGTCTGTTTTTTCGTAGATGTTCTCACAGGAATCCGTGTTACTGTCCGCTCCGAAACCATAGTTTTCCAGCTCTTCTTCCGTAAATCCCATGACAAATGGTTTCTCACGGTAAAGTGCTCCCCCGCGCTGTGCGAGAGCCATCCGCTTTCCTGTTTCCGAGGAAACAAAATCTGCCACAATCTGCTCTTTCACGAGTGCACGCATATCCGCAATGATTTTCTCCTCTTTTTCCATAGCTTCCATCTGTTCATGTACACTTTTTTCTGAGGCAAAATCGTAGCACTCCATGACGCGGTGCACTGCGGTTCCTCTCAACGCACCACGGTTTGCTGTATTTGATTTTATTTTCTGTTCTGCTTTACTTTCTGCTTCCTGCCCTGCATCCTGTGCCTTATTTTGTGCCTCCTGTTCCACACTTCCCTGTCTCTGGATAAAAAGAGGAATCGTTGGCGTCACAGGTTCTTCCAAAAATGCCGGGATGGTCTCCTCCTGCTCTGCCTCAAATTTTTCACGCATTGCACGATGCTTTAATTCAGATACGGAATATTTGTTTTTCCTCAAAACGTCAACCTGATATGGATAACGCTGCGAAAACCGCTGCTTCAACTGCCCGACCAGCTGTGGGTCCGCCGCTTTGATCTCCCCGATCCGCTCTGTCAGATCTTCATTTTGCTCTAACTGGTTTTCCACTTCGTCTAAGACAAGCTCTGCCGCTTCCACGATCCGGACCGGGTATTTGTCCCCATAGGAAAGCACTGCCGGAAGTATCCAGTCCAGATAACCGGAAGCCCCTTCTCTTGTAAGGTAGGAAAGCGGTCTGTCTGCTGCTTTCGAAAGATTCGCCTGCTGCCTGAAAAATTCTAGTTTTTCCGGGGCATCCTTTAATGTCCCGGTGAGAATGAGCTTTTCTTTTGCACGGGTTAAGGCAACGTATAGCACACGAAGTTCCTCTCCGAGATTTTCCAGATCGATCTGCTTTGCAATCGCCTTCTTTGCGATAGTCGGTGATTTGATACGCTTTTTTCCGTCCATGTAGTCAAGACCAATACCAAGTTCCGGGTGAAGCACCATTTTGCTCCGTGTGTCCTGTTTATTGAAATTTTTGCCCATACCGCTCACGATCACAATTGGGAACTCAAGACCTTTGCTCTTATGGATACTCATAATTCGGACAACGTCCTCGTTTTCCCCGACCATGTCTGCCTCACCGAAATCCACATCATATTTCTGCAGTTCATCAATGTAACGCACAAAGTGAAACAGTCCCTTGTAACTCGTTTTCTCGTAGGCTGCGGCTTTTTCCAAAAGCATGTTTAAATTCGCCGTTCTTCTGTTTCCTGCCGGCATTGCCGCCACATAATGACCGTATCCGGTCTCGCGCAGGATGATCTCGATCAGCTCATGGATCGGAGTGTCCGGGACGAGCTGCCGTAATTGCTTGCATTTTTTATAAAATTTGAGTAATTTCCGGTGAGCGGTTATCTCTATATGATTTTCTGTTTTCTCATCCGCGTTTCTTCCCTGCTTCCGATCTGCCTCTGAATCTGAAATTTCTTTTTGCCCGTCCTCTTCATAAAGTCCTTCTGCCAGTTCAAGCACCGCTTCATGAAAAGGCACACTGCCATCTTCAAGCCTTAACACCGCAAGCTCCTCATCGGTAAGCCCTGCCATCGGCGAGCGGAGTACTGCCGCCATCGGGATATCCTGCCTTGGGTTATCCAAAAGCCTCAGCATGGACAGCACCGTCTGTACTTCCACCGTGGAAAAATATCCGGTCGAAGAAACCGTGTGCGCCGGGATTCCATTTCCGTTCAGCACTTCCACAAGGGAATCCGCCCAGCCGGACAGGCTGCGGAGCAAAATTACAATATCGGAGTAACGTGCCGCCCGAAGTTCTCCGGTCGCCTTATTGGTGACAGGCTGCGTTTTCATCAGGTGTCTGATCTCCTCCGCCACAATTTTTGCTTCTAATGTCTTCTTATCGGAAAGTTCGGTGTCCTCCAATAATTCGTCATTGCTGTCTGCGAGCAGGATCTCCGGGGTGAAGTCTGCGCTGACAGGATAGCTTGCCCCCGGATACAGGGCAGCCTCCGCATCATACTCCACATTTCCAAGGCTCCGCACCATGATTTTGTAAAAAATATCGTTTGTGCAGGTTAAAACTTCCTCTCTGCTCCGGAAGTTTTTGTGCAGATCGATACGCTGTGTGGTACTCTCTTCCAGCGAATAGGAGTCGTATTTTTTCATGAAAAGCTCCGGTCTTGCGAGACGGAACCGGTAGATACTCTGCTTTACATCCCCGACCATGAAAATATTATTTTCCCCACGCTCCTCTCTGGAAATGGAGCGAAGCAGTGTCTCCTGCACTTCGTTGCTGTCCTGATACTCGTCGATCATGATCTCCTCAAAGGTATCCCGGAACTCTTCCGCAGTCTTTTTCGCCTTCTCCGTCTCCTCATCCACAAGGATCTGCAATGCAAAATGTTCCACATCATGGAAATCCACCAGATTTTTCCGGCGTTTTGCGGCTGCAAACTCATCTGCAAACTGCTTTGTGAGACGGACAACCTCCTCTAACATCGGCTCCGTGCGCTCTAACTGCTCGATCATCATCTCCGGCGAACAGAAAAAATATTGTTTGCAGAGTTTTTTCACCACATCCTTTGCCTGCTCCCTGAGACTTTTCACCAGCTCTAATTTATCAGGATCTCCCTCAAACCCTCTGCTGCTCGCAAGTCTGTCGTATTTGATATCGGAAAGCGCCCCGGACAGTTCACAGAAAGAGGTTAGTCTTGACAAACCCTCATATTTTTCCAGATCACTCTGCACTGCTTTCTCGTACATATCCGGTCCGTCATCCTGCTGTGTAATTGCAAGCGCCTGCTTTAAGAGCTGTTCACAGTCTTTTAAGACAAAACAGATATTTTCCGTGAGCGGAGCAAGCCATTCTGCACGGTCTAACTCCTCCCTGTTTTCGATGCGGTAGATCCCCACAAAGGAATCCAGCCATTTTTCCGGCCACGGATAACTTCTGGAAAACTCATATAACTGAAGGATCATCTCATTTAATGCAGCATCGGTTCTTCCCGAAGCATAGCCCTCCACAAAATCGGAAAATGCTTCCGAAGGCTCTTCATAGTTTTGCTCCAAAACTCTGCCAAGAACATCCTCGCGCAGTAATTTTAACTCACCCTCATCCCCGATACGGAAATTCGGTTCCAGATCGATCTCATGAAAATGATTGCGCACCACATACAGACAGAAGCTGTCGATGGTCGTGATCTGTGCATTGTGAATCAAGGTCAGCTGCCTTAACAGATGCTCATTCCCCGGCTGTTCGTCTAACGCTTTCTCAATCGCATTTCCGATCCGCTCCCGCATCTCTGCCGCTGCCGCATTGGTAAACGTCACGATCAGCAGATGGTCAATGTCGACCGGATGATTTTTGTCTGTTATGATTTTCACGATCCGCTCTACTAAAACAGCGGTCTTTCCAGAACCTGCTGCCGCAGATACCAATATATTTCGATTTCTTAAGTCAATGACCTGCTGCTGCTCTGTGGTCCATGAAACTCCCATATTTCTCACTCCTGTTATTTACTGTTCCTGCTTTTCGTTTTCCATACGCTTTAATATCTCGTCCGCGCTGTCAAATTTTTCCAGTTTATGATAGGAATAACCCGGCATCCGGGTGTCAAAACCGCAGACGGTATGGTATGGACAGTAATCACAGCCACTTTTTCCGTCCAGCGAGTATGGATGGATCGAAATATCTCCGGCAAAGATTTTTTTCCCGGTCTCTTTGATTTTCTCCTGTACATAATCAGACATCACAGAAAAATCGTAAGTACTGGCAACCTTGGAAGTTGCTTTTAAGCTTCCGTCCGTTTTTTTTCCGATTGGGATGACCGAAGAATTTCCGGCAAAATCTGAATCCATCGCCTCATAGATTTCCGGATCATCGTTCACCAGACCATTTAATTTTAACTGCTCCAAAACGCTGTTTCGTATTTCTGCCTCTGTCTCATTTCCAAGTCCGTCTACTATCGGATTTTGAATGTGATAGTAGAAAATACCCGCCGGTTCCGCTTTTTTGCCCGGATGGCGTTTTTCCTCTAATTCCAATGCCGCATTCATATAGACCACAAGCTGTAATTGCAGTCCGTGATACAGATTGACGAGTGAAAAACTCGTGTTTCCCGATTTATAATCAATAATCTTCACATAAACTTTATCCGACGTCTCGTAAGTGTCCACACGGTCAATCCTGCCGAGCAGGTTCATTTTTTCCTCATCACTCAGCTGAAAACGGATGGCGTCCAATTTATCTGCCCGCGAAAAGGACACCTCAAAATCACTCGGCACAAATTTTCCCTTCTGGATCTGGGTGGTAAGTGCCCACACCGTGCGCTTGATGGTCTGGCGCATCCGACCGGTCAGGTAACGATTTCTCACGTTCTCAAACGCTCCGGCATTTTTGCACCCGGCAATCGCGTCATTCATGCTCTCCTCTATAAATGTCTCCTGCACATCCTCCGGGATGTTAAACCAGGTGTACTCTGATTTTTCCACACGTCTGGAAAAATGTTCAAGCGCATCATGGTAAATATTTCCCATGTCCACGCTTGCAAACTCTAAAAGCTGACGCTCCTTTAGGCGTAAACCGTAATTCAGATAATGCGCGTAGGCACATGCCGCAAAACGCTCCAGTCTTGTGACGCTGTTCTCCAACACGGTTCCATAAAGTGCCTGCGTCACTGCGTGGCTGATTGGCTCATCGCTGTGCACTTCGTAGGCAGTTTTTAAAAGTTTTTCCGTTTCCGGCTTCCACTCGGAATCTGTGAGGTAGAATTTTGAGAGAGCATTCCATAATTTTCTTTTTTCTACCTGAGAAAAATCAGATGCCCTGTCATTATCCTGCAGTCCCTCCAGGAAAAACGCCATGCTGCTCTTCGGCGTCATGATGCAGTCCGCAGAAGTTGTCTCCTCGATTTCCTCCACCGTTTTCTCCGGGAACATTTTCAAGAGCGTTCCAACAAAATACGACCTTCTAAGTGCTTTTCCGTCCGCATTCACTTTTGAAAAAGTCACATATAAAAAATCAGATGGCTTCGTCACATTCAGATATAGATAAAACCGCTGGATAAAAACTTTTTCACGCGCACCCGGTGCAAGTTCCAGATGACATGCCACCATTTTCTCACGTTCAAACTGCGAGATGATACCTCCGGCATTGCCCGCTTTCGGCACAACATCGTCATTGACACCAATGAAAAATAAGATTTTGATATGGTTCAATCTGGTTCGCTCGATGTCTCCGATCATCACTTTATCATTTCCCGGCGGGATCACGCCGACTCTTGCAGCCTCAAATCCGGCGTCTAAAATATCCGCATACTCTTTGACCGGAAGCACTTCGTCTCCCAGGAAGTCCACAACCTTATCAAACAGATCCATGACAATTTTGTAAATCTGGGCGTACTCTTTCGCCTTGACCTGATTGCCCTGCCGTTCAAATTCCAGTTCTTTTTGTTTTAATTTTTGTTCTATTTCTAATTTTTCAATTAATTCATACAACACAGTGGTCTCGTCACGCACAGTCTTTCCCTGTGTGAACGCTTCCGATAACGGTGCAAAGAAGCCATAAATCTTTTCCCGCACTTCATTCATTTCTGTGAGGTTCTCTTTTTCGGTATCATCGAACACAAACGTCCACTGTTTTTCCCATTTTTTTCTGCCACGTATCCCCTTGGCAAGCACGTAGTTTTCCAGCAGATCGATCTGCCGTTCTGTGATGCCGGTCAGTCCGCAGCGAAGGAAACGGAACACGCTCTCATAAGAGAAATCAAGTTCCACCACTTCAAGCACCGCACGGATAAACTCGATAAACGGATGAAATAAAATGGTTCTCGTCTGGTCGAGAAAGTACGGAATGTCATACGCCGTAAAGATCTCGTCCACATAGTTGTCGTAAAGCCCCACATCCCCGGTCACCACTGCGATATCCTTATAACAGTAATGCTTTTCACGGACAAATTTCGTGATCTCGCGCGCCACAAAGTGTAGTTCTTCCCTTGGATTTTTAAGGCTTACGATCCGAAGTTCGTCCTCCTTCTGCCGCCATTTATGATAATACGGTCGAAACAGATTCTGCTCCATGAAGTACAGGGATGGAGCATTTTTATATCTGTGATTTTTTCCATCGGATAACACAACAGGCTCCTCCACCGTGACATGAAGTTCCTCTGCCATTTTCATCAGCACCGAAACCGTCTTTTTACTCATGGAAAAAAGTTCCTGCTCGCCCCTGCAATGGTAAAAATCCTCGCCTGCATCCATCGTCACGGAGACAATGATACGCTCTGATAACACTAAAAGTTTTCTAAGAAGCTGATTCTGTATCGGTGTAAAACCGGTAAATTCGTCAAACACAATCACGCTGTCTTTTATAATATTCGAATCCTCTGCGACATCGCACAATAGCGATAACACTTCCTCAGAGGTGATATACTTCCCTTGCAGATATTCAGAAAAACTGTGATACATGACCGAGATATCCTGCATTTTCAGGCGCAATGTCTCCCCGACATCCTCCGTCTCCAAAAATGTATCCAATTTTTCTGGTGACACGTTATACTGCGTCAGCTCGGAAATGAGGGATTTCACCTCACTGATGTACCCCATCCGGTTTAAGTTACCGCCCAGCACACTTAAGTTTTTCTTCTGCTCCCCTGCAAGCTTGCGGAGCACCAGATTCTTTCCGGTCTCCTCCAATACGCGCAGGTTCTGTTTCCCAAGCTCGTCAAACACACGGTATGCAAGGCGCGCAAAACTTAACACATCCACGTTCATGATAGCATGTGACTTTTCAAGCCGCACAAGCTCGCGCTGTGTCTGCATGGTGAACTGCTCCGGCACAAGCACCAGATAATTTTTCTCCGGATGCTCTGCCGCCTCTTTTAGTATGTTCCTATATAAATAGGATGATTTTCCACTTCCTGAATTTCCGAAAATAAATTGCAGCGACATGTTTTTCCCTAACTTTTTTCAAATTCTAATTTTCGTTTTCTGTTCCTTTTCATAGTACATCATTCTATCTTTTTTGACTAGAATAAAGTTCCCGGCTTATGATGTTTTCCATCAGAAAATTTCTCCAAAAGAATGGAACAAAAAAGCTGCCATACAATCCGGGAATTTCTCCTTTCAGTACGACAGCCGTAATCACAGATCTCTATTTCTGTGCTTTTGTCTTTTTCTTCCGATAACCATTGATGTCATATTTTCTTTCATACTCATCAAAGTATGCCATGTAAGTGTCATTCTTTAACTCGCGGACACTCTTTAAGTACTCATGGGTATCAAAATCTGCCGCCTCAAGCTCGATCATGGCAACTGCGATGTTCGAGCAGTGTGCTGCGATTCGCTCCAGGTTCGTCAGCAGATCATTAAACGCAAATCCCTGCTTCATCTCACATTTTCCGGTGCGGAGTCTTGCGATATGACGCAGTTTCAGTTCATCACAGAGGATACCGATCAGTTCGCGGAGTGGTTCTACTTTTGCCGCCATCTCAAGGTCGTCCGCACAGAATGCATCCACCGCAAGACTGACACACTCTTTTACTGCATTCTCGAGCACATCCAGCTCATACTGTGCCTCGTCCGAAAATGCAATTTTCTTCTCGTTCAGCTCCGCCGCAACCTCTGAGATATTCACCGCATGGTCGCCCAGACGTTCGAAATCACTCACTGTATGCAAAAACTTGGATACCTGCTTCGCCTGGCTTCCATTCATCTCATGCGTGGACATCTGCATCAGATAGGTTCCCAGCTTATCCTCATATTTATCGATCAGTGTTTCCTTCTCCTGTACCTTATTAAACTTTTCTGTCGAATACACAAGGAACAGGCTTAACGCACGTAAAATATTCTTCCTTGCCTTCTTTGCCATGCCGTTCATTGCAAGATGGCTCTGTGTGATTGCAAGATCCGGGTAAGCAAGGAAACGCTCCTCAAGCAGATCGAAGTCTGCCTGATCCTCCTCGTCCTCCGGCGAATCTTTTACAACAAGATAAACAATTTTTTCAATCCATTTGATAAATGGAAGAAGTACTAAAATCGTTGCCGCACGGAAAACCGTGTTTAACAGTGCGATCAGTACCGGGCTCATGGTGGCATTCATAAACGGGAAATGCACCACTGCATTGACAGAATAGAATACAATTGACCAGAACAGCATGCCGAACAGATCGTTAAACAGATAGATCAGGGCTGTTCTCTTACCATTTTTGTTCGTTCCGATCGAGGAGAGCAGAACCGGACAGGCTGCGCCGACACCGATACCCATGGTGATAGGAAGTGCCGCTGCAAAAGTGATCGTTCCACTCATGGACAACGCCTGAAGGATACCGACTGAGGCGGATGCACTCTGCAATACCGCCGTAAATAAAATACCTGCCAGTATACCTGCCGCCGGATTTTTAAACATTGTCAATACATTCACAAAATGCTCATTATCTTTTAATGGTGCAACTGCCCCACTCATGGTCTGCATCCCCACCATCAGGATGGAGAACCCAAGCATAATGTCACCAACATTTTTAAAGCCGGATTTTTTTACAAACATTTTAAAGATAATACCAATGATCGCCACGATCGCTGAGATAGTCGCCGTGGACAGCAGCTGTGCAATCCCGTTCGAACCGTCAATGTACGACAGACACAAAATCCAGCCTGTCACACTCGTTCCGATGTTGGCTCCCATGATGATACCGATCGCCTGCGCAACCTTCATCATTCCGGAATTTACGAAGCCGACAACCATAACAGTCGTTGCGGAGGAGGACTGGATGATCGCTGTCACAGCAGTTCCAAGCAGCACTCCTTTCAACGGTGTGTTCGTCAGCTTATAAAGAACCAGCTCCAGCTTATTACCCGCTACTTTCTTCAGTCCGTCTCCCATCAGGGACATACCAAAAAGGAACAGTGCCACTCCGCTGAGCAGCGATAAAATAATAGTAAATGTTGTCATTTGTACTCCTAACCACGTTATACATCCTAACGTATCCCTGTCTGCAATTTTATTTACATACTTTTTACATAATTTTTACATTTAACCGACATTTCTTATTATACTGTACCTCATGGCAAAATCACAATCATTTTATTTCTATTTTAAAATTTTTTACATTTCGCCTAGGAAAATACCGTTTTCAGACAAAATTATTATCACTTTTTTATCTATTCTCATTTAGTGAGAGCAGATTCAGCCTTTTTTGTCTGCACCTCTCCGCTCAATCCCTGTTTTCTTATAGTATTCTGCCTTATCCTCATACATGCGCTTCTCAGCTTCCTGCAGAAGTTCATCCAGATGTGTGTCCGCCCTGTCCTGCCAGATCACTCCCACTGCGATATTTACGTCCTTCTCAGCTGTCAGACACTCTAACTGCCTTATGCGTTCCGCCAACGTGTCCTGATCGATCTGCGCGCACAATACAAGCAGCTCATCTCCCCCGATACGGAATACGCCGTAATCGCCAAACACCTGTTCCAGACATGCACCGGCTCTAAGGATCAGGTCATCCCCTGCCTTATGTCCCAGTGTGTCATTCACACCCTTTAAACCAGTAACGTCACAATAAACTACGCCAACGCTCTGCTCCGGATCGATCTGTCTCACATACTTTTCCATCGCAAAGCGGTTTCCAAGCTGAGTCAGCGCATCCTTATAGCTTAGATCTTCCAGACGCCTCATCAGATTCCTGCGTCTGATGCAGGACTTGAGAAAAGAACCCATGATCTGAAGCATATCCGACGTATATTCCAATGAAAATGCCGGAGGATTGTCAACTCCGTAAAAAGCAATGGTCTTTCCTGCATCGTAAATTGGCATGGCAACAATGGAATGGATATTCTGCCGCTTCAGATTCTCATATTGTAACGGGTCGCTCAGGCGCATCTCCTCAATATCCGATATCTGGACGTATTTGCCCTCCTCAAAAATGTGATACCAGTTCTCACAGATCTCCGGCGGAAGATTCTGGAGATTGTCAATCTCCGGTGGCACTCCCGGCGCCGTCCATTCATATGTATTATCATCCCTGCCATCTCTGTTCTTCTCAAAAATATATGTTCTCTCTCCGTTCAGCACTTTTCCGAGATATTCCAGAATAATACGGATCGTCTCGTCCGGCGACTCGACAGAAAGCGCATCCTTCAATGCCTCGTTGACAAAGGACTCCATATCCCTGTACTTCTGGATCATCTTGTCCTGTGAACGCTCCTCGCTGATATCTATACTGATCTCGATCCGGTACTTTTTATTTGTGACAGGATCTTCCACCAGGGTATCTTTCAACATCATGTATTTATCGATCACCGGATTATAATAACGCCACTCGACAAACTTTCCGGCACAAAGCCTGTCATTATTGCACATACCACAGGGAACAGAAGATTTCTGCAGCACCTCGTAGCACTTCATCCCTTTCACATCATCTATGGACTGTAATCCATACACCTCTAACAATTTGCGGTTCATATAAACAAGCTCATCTGTCTCTATGTCTGTTGCGTACACGTACTCATCCAGATTATCTAAAAACTTCCAGATAACTTCTATTTCGTTCATTCTTTATACTCCGTTTCATGCAGATATGAAATTTCTATAAAAATCTGTATAGTAAAATAGCACCTCCTGAGAGGTACTATCTCACCATACGCCATTATTATGCGGATTGCAAACAAACTCTTCCATAAACTTCTTTTTTTCACAGGGTTTTCCAAAAAAATACCCCTGAAGATAATCCGCCTGCAGTTCTTTCATCTTAAGATGCCAGTCTTCTTTTTCAATTCCTTCCACACAGATGCGGATGCCGATGCTGTGAACCATCTCAATGATCTTTTTAAACAGCTCGTAATCCCGTTCGCAGCTCATTGCCTTTGCTGTGAAATCCTTATCCATTTTCACATAGCCCGGATTCATGTCACTGATGCAGTGGAGATTGGAATATCCGGTTCCAAAATCATCGATCACGAACTGAATCCCATTTTCCTCAAGCACTTTCCTGAATTTACAAAAGACCGGTGTCATATCCATGAAGCCGCTTTCAGTCATTTCTATGCAGATGCGATCCGACGTCAGTCCATTGTCCCTGACCGCAGTGAGTATCTTGTCTGCAATCTTTCCATGCTCGATCTGATAACAGGAAATATTCACGTTCACACTGAATTCCGGTATATATTGCTGTATCTCACGGCACATTTTTGCTGCCTCATCTAACACAAACCTTCCCGCCGGAATGATCAGTCCTGTCTTTTCCAGAAGCGGTATAAACTCGACCGGAGACAGCCACTCCTTACCTTCCTCTGTCACCATGGTATACCGCATGAGTGCTTCTGCACCGATCACACGCCCGGAAACACAATCCACGATCGGCTGATAATATACTTCAAAGCCTTCACACCCGTTAGCGATGGAACTTCTCAGTGCACTTATGATTCTTCCATTCCGCTGGAATTTCTCGTAATCCTCCTGCCTGTAAAAATAGATGTTATTTTTTTCCATCCGTTTTGCCTTTTTCAGGGAAAATTCAAACTTTTTGCGGCATTCCTCGTAGCCTTCTGCCACAGTCGAGGCATCGATCACTCCTGCAGAAGCTGAAAATACAACTTCATATTTTTCAGAGATGATGAATTCGTCTATTTTCTCACCGATCTTTTTTTTGAGCTGTATGGCATCATCCATGGAAGTACTGTCAAGATCCACGATCACATACTGATCTGCGACCAGATGATAGAGTCGCTGATTTCCGGACAGACACTCTTTCATACAGTCTGCAACACTTTTTAACACATAATCGCCATAATTGCTGCCATGTGTTTCATTCACCGTTGCAAAATCATCAATTCCAATATGCATAAGAAATCCGGTCGTCACAGGTTTCTTCTGTGACCGCAGATAAGCACAAAATTCCATTCCGCCTAAAAGCCCGGTCACATTATCAGCCCGCCGCTGGTTTCCGGTCTCATTTAGACATCCCACCAGATACCCCGGCTTCCCATCTTCATCATCGATCACTACTCCGCGGCAGTTGACCCACACCGGAAGCCCGTTTTTGTCGAGCCACCGGTAATGGATATCATGCACCTTTTCCTTTCCATCCATCACAGCCTGCATATGCTTTGCAAACATAGTGCGGTCTTCTTCGTAGACAACGGACATGATCTCCTGCTTTACATTCCTCACATGTGTCTCAGAGATCATAAACCGATCCAGGGCAGACTGGGAAATTTCCATCTTATTATTCTGGAGATCGATTACGTACAGGTAATCATCCATGCATTCCGCTATGATCTCCAATAAGATCTCTGCTGTCAGATCTCCTAATATTCCATATACATCCTTATTCATAACCAGAGAACCTTTCCTCTTTCTTTTGCGCTTATACTCCTGCGCATCCAATTGAATTTATCTGGTCTGATATTATTTTTCCGTCTTTGCAACTTTAAATCTGCGGATCATTGTACGTAAATTGTCTGCTTCGCTGCTCATCTCTTCACTTGCAGCCGCACATTCCTCTGAAGTAGCTGAATTCGTCTGTACCACATCATTGATCTGCTCGATTCCTTCATTGATCTGATGGATCTCTGCTGTCTGTGTCTCTAAGGTGTCTGCGATATTTGTCACTTCACTTGTGATCGTTTTTGAATTCTCTGCCACTTCCTCTAACTGTGCTGCTGTTTCCTTTGCAACTATCATACCTTTTTCAACAGCATTCACAGAGCGCTCGATCAGTGCCGCTGATTCCTTTGCCGCTTCTGCACTCTGATCTGCCAGGACATTTACCTGATTTGCAACTACTGCGAAACCTTTTCCTGCCTCACCGGCTCTTGCAGCCTCAATAGATGCGTTTAAGGCAAGCAGGTTGGTCTGGGATGCGATCTCATTGATCGTCGCAATGATCTTGTCAATCTCATGCGATGCATCATTGATCTCGTTCATGGAGACAACCATCTCCTGCATCTTTCCGTTGCTCTCGATCAGCGCCTGTCCAAGCTGTTCCACTTTTCCGCTGATCTCCTTTGCTGCCTGTGAATTGTTTGCCACCTGTTCGGAAACACCGGTAACGGTAGCGGTCAGTTCCTCCACAACTGCTGCCTGATTCGTTGCGCCGTCTGCAAGCTCGTTCGAGCTGGATGCCACCTGTTCTGCTCCGTTGGATACCTCATCGGAAACCCTCTGGATTCCTCTTACCGTATCAGACATGCTGTTCTGGAACTCCATAAAGGATTGTAAAATACCAACAAAGTCCCCTCTCCACTCTACCTCTGGCTGTACATCAAAATTGCCCTCTGAGAACTGTTTCATGGAGCGGTCAATATCATCGACATACGTTCCAAGGATATGGATGGACTTACGCATGCTGTGTGCAAGTCTTCCGATCTCGTCCTCGGAGTGGTATTCCAGCTGGCTGTGCAAATTTCCTTCCGTGAGTTCCTTCGCCACGTCCTCGATCGCATGTAATGGTTCCAGAATGGTTTCAAGTACCATCCTGCTCACTTTCTTTGCGATTGCCCATGCAAGGAGCAGGAAGATAATGATCACTGCAATACCGGCAACTGCACAGAAGATCGTGCTCTGGACAGCCTTACTTCTCTGTTTATCAGTCAATGCATCTAATTTCTTTGAAATTTCTACTAAGCTGTTTAATGCAGGGGTACACTTATTTAAGATACCATCGACAGCCTGATCTTCCTTACCGGCCTTGATCTCTTCCATGATCTCATATCCGATCGTTCCCCAGTCCGTAAATGCACCTTTATATTCTGTATAAAGATCCTCTGTAATGACACCTGTGCCGTGTAAAACATTCATCTGTGTATCTACGGTCCCGAGAAGCTCTTTCACCTTCTCCTCGTAGCTGTCGTAAGTGGATTCGTCATCATTCAGCGCCATTTCACGGATATTTCTTGCTGCTGTATTTATATTAATTCTGCATGTTTTTACTGCCTGATCTGCTGCGTTGACATTATTGACATAATTCATCATATTGGCAAACAGAATGCCTATTGCAATAATAGAAATCACTCCTGACAGCAGCATCATGTTAATGACTTTTCTATAACCGTAACTGATTCTTTTCTGCAGATACATATTTTCAAGTTTTGTTTTCATTGTACTCTTTTGTGACAACATAAATTGTATTTTCCTTTCCATTCTAATATACTTTTTTTCTTTCTCTGATATATTAATTTTTCCAGTCTGACAATGTATTAATTGCCTCGTTTTATTTCACTTTTTATCTGTTTTTTCTTCTACCCTCCACCTGAAAAATCTGTCAATTTTCTTCTAGTTTCTCACATTATAGTCTCATATTTTATGTCTGTCAAACCTTAAATGACTTTTTTCAATTATTTGTTTGAAAACGTTTCTAAATTGTATTTCCGACCGCTTCCTTTGCAAGGTGGTCTGCTTCTTCATTGCCATCCACACCGGAATGGCCTTTTACTTTCACAAATTTAATCCTGATTTTATTTTTTGCAGACTGCATATATTCATAGTAGGCGATCGTGCCCTGCCTGTTTCGTTTCCAGGCTCCCTCTGCCCACATCTCGATTCCCATGTAGTCGTAATAAATCGTCACTTCCGGAAGTTTTAACTCGATCGCACGTTCTACTGCAGCCATCGCTCCTAATATTTCTCCTGAAACATTGCGCATAGATGCCATCTCCGCATCGTTTCCGCTTCCCTGCAGCACTTCTTTCTCTCCATTATGAATGAGAAATCCGCCGTAGCCGTAGACTTTGGTGGCAATGTTGTAAGAACCGTCGACAAAGGCGTAGACTGCCGGATTTTGTTCCTGCTTCCCTGTATCTGGTTTTTCTGCTTTTTCGCTCCGCTTTCTGGAGCTGCCTTCTGCACCCACGAAGGTTTCCGCTTCCTCAAGTGTTTTGAAGCTTTTATATACGGCACCCGGAAAACCGTCTACCATTTTTTTGCAATCATCCCAGCTGTTATAGATTCCCGGAATTTTACCTTTTTTTACTGCGTAGAATTTTGATGCCATGTATGCTTCCTTTCTGACTGATATTTCATTATGATAATTCCAGCCTGCAGCTTCCTCTCATCTGCAGTGGACACTCGTAAACATTTTCGTCCCCATTTCTTCCGATGTAGGACAATGGGCATTTTCTGCAATCCTCTAATGCAAAATCTGCCGGAACATCAAACTCGATTTTTGCTTTTTTACTTCCTTTTGCCTCATTCTCATGTCTGATATTGTCCCAGCTTAATTTCTGTCCGCATCCCTGACATTTTTCAGTGCCGATTGCAACTGCGCGTTTGCATGTCGGACAGGCATAGTACTCTTTCCCTGTCATATCCTTTGTCTCTATTACCTCTGATGGGAACTGTTTGATCAGTTCTGCTCTTAAATCGTCCTGCATTTTTTGTCTCCTGTATTCTATATATTTTACTTAAAGCATGTGATGTTTGTTGTTATCGCCATTGTTACTCACCATCACTGTAAATTCCGATAACTTATTTTATCATAACATTTTTTAAATTTCACTAACATTTATATCAGTATATTGAAATATTTTCTATGTAATGCGTCATTGCAAAAATTGTCGATTTTTCAAAGTTTTTGCATTTCAATGCATAAACTTTATTTTTTCAGAAGTTTATGCTATACTCATGTCATAAGGAGGTATATCAAATGATTGATACTCACGAACTCAAAAAAAGAGATTTATACCTGAATAAGATCATAGCATTTCAAGACACCGAGCCAGTGAAGGTTGTTACCGGAATCCGTAGATGCGGCAAATCCAGTCTGTTGAAGTTAATGACCCTTCATCTGAAAGAAACTGGTATTACTGACGATCAGATTCTGGAAATGAATTTTGAATCCTACGCTTATAAAAATATGACTAGCGATTCCTTCTACGAATATGTCAAACAACATATCGTACCAAATAAAAGAATGTACTTCTTTTTTGATGAAGTTCAGCGTGTGCCTGACTGGGAAGATGCTGTTAACTCTTTTCGTGTCGATTTCAACTGCGATATTTATGTCACAGGCTCAAATGCCTATATGCTCTCCTCTGAATATGCCACCTACTTATCTGGAAGATGCATAGAAATAAAAATGCTGCCGTTATCTTTCTTTGAATTTTTAACATTCCATGATTTTGAAATAAGAGAAACAAAAAGTGCTTTAGGCGGTACACGAAAACAGGCTTATGATAAAATGGGAGAACATTATGAACTCCGTGAAGTTTTCGATGCATACATGCGATTTGGCGGAATGCCGGGTATCGCTGACATAGGTTTAGATCAGGAAAAAGCACTTGTGCTGCTCGATGGTATCTACTCCACCGTTATCATGCGAGACATTCTCGAACGAGAAAATCGCAGAGGTCAAAAGCGGGTCACCGACCCCATCCTCTTAAAAAAGATCACTATGTTCCTTGCTGATAACATTGGAAACAATATCTCTATTTCTTCTATCGGCAACACCTTAGTAAATGAAGGACTTCTGGAAAACAAGAATCGAAAAGGAACCCCAAGTGCTCACACAGTTCAGACATATATAAATGCACTGTTAGAATCATATTTCTTCTACGACATCAAAAGATTCGATATTAAAGGAAAAGAATTTTTACGCACTCTTGGCAAATACTACATTGTCGATATCGGACTCAGAAACTATCTGCTTGGGTTCAGAGACCGTGACAGCGGTCATGCAATAGAGAATGTCGTTTACTTTGAACTGCTTCGTCGCGGCTATGATGTCTCTATTGGTAAAATTGATAATCTTGAAGTGGATTTTATTGCAACAAAAGCAGATGATAAACTTTATGTCCAGGTCACGGAATCAATGACAAGTGAAGATGTTCGCAAAAGAGAATTAGCACCACTCCAAAAAATCAACGATAACTATGAAAAAATCGTTCTTTCCATGAATACAGGAATGGACTCTTCGTATGAGGGGATAAAATCTATCAACCTACTCGACTGGCTGATCTCAGAATAAAACCCGAAAGCGTCAAAAAAGGAACCAGAGATTTTCTCTGGTTCCTCAAAATTATAGTATATTCCTCATGAACTGGAATTTTACGCTTCCTGATTCATATTCGCCAGCTTGGCAGCCTGGTCGGCTGCGATACATGCATCGATGATCTCCTGAATATCACCATTCATGATCTTATCTAATTTGTAAAGTGTCAGGTTGATACGGTGGTCGGTCACACGTCCCTGTGGGAAGTTGTAGGTTCTGATCTTTTCAGAACGGTCACCGGTGCCGATCTGGCTCTTACGAAGCTCAGCTTCTGCATCATGTGCTTTCTGCTGCTCTAAGTCAAATAACTTTGTACGGAGTAACGCAAACGCTTTTGCTTTGTTCTGGATCTGTGATTTTTCAGTCTGGCTGTAGATCACGATTCCAGTTGGAATATGTGTTAAACGAACCGCAGAGTCTGTAGTGTTGACACACTGTCCACCTGCTCCTGACGCACGGCAGACATCGATACGGATATCTTTCTCATCAATCTGTACGTCAACATCTTCCGCCTCCGGCATCACAGCTACTGTGATGGTAGAGGTATGGATACGTCCGCCGGATTCCGTCTCAGGCACACGCTGTACACGGTGCACACCGGATTCGTATTTCATAACGGAGTAAGCACCTGCTCCTGTGATCATGAATGTCACACTCTTCATGCCGCCGATTCCGGTGTCGTCACATTCCATGATCTCTGTTTTCCAGTTCTTTGTCTCTGCATAATGCTGATACATACGGTAAATCTCTGCCGCAAATAATGCCGCCTCATCTCCACCGGCACCGGCACGGATCTCCACGATAACGTTTTTGTCATCGTTCGGGTCTTTTGGCAAAAGAAGGATTTTTAATTCATTCTCTAATTCTGCGACACGGTTCTTTGCATCGTTTAACTCTTCTTTTGCGAGTTCACGCATCTCTTCGTCAGATTCTTCCTCCAACATGGCAAGCGAATCCTCGATGTTCTGCTTGCACTGTTTGTATTCTTTGTAAGCCTCCACGATCGGTAAAATATCGCTCTGCTCTTTCATTAGCTTACGGAAACGTTCCGGATTATTTGCCACATCCGGCTCACTTAATTCACTCATCAACTCTTCATAACGGATGAGTAAGTCCTCTAATTTATCAAACATATTTCTCCCTCATTTCTAATCTGATCAAAATTTGTTGTTCGTCAAATGCAGCTAAATCTGCATTTTTCTCTGTTTCGCTCTTTATATCTCTCTATGCCCTGACGCCGCTACAACATCCCGGTCACAACCCTGTCATTTCCTGCGAGGTCTTTTTTCACACATACATCGGAAAATCCTGCGTCTGTCATCATTTTAGATACATCTTTTCCCTGATCATACCCAATCTCAAACATCAGAGAACCGCCAGAATTCAGATAATCTTTACTCTGTTCCACGATCTTACGGTAAAAGTAAAGTCCATCCTCTTTTCCATCTAACGCCTCGATCGGTTCAAACACCTGTACCTCCGGCATGAGCTGCGGAATCACATCTGTTGGGATATAAGGCGGATTTGACACGATCACATCAAACTTCTCCGTGACCATCTCAAAAAGGTCACTGCGTTCAAAAAGAACCGGCACCTCATTTAATTTTGCATTCTCTTTTGCAACGTTGACCGCCTGCTTGGAGATATCAACCGCATATCCTTTCACGCCCTCAACGTTATGCAAGATACTGATAATAATACAACCGGAACCGGTACACATATCAAGTACTTTCATTCCCGGCTTTACTGTTTTTAATGCTTCCTCCACAAGTGTCTCTGTATCCTGTCTTGGAATCAGAACATTGGAATTTACCTTAAACTTAAGTCCCATAAATTCCGTTTCTCCCACAATATACTGCAACGGAATATGTTCTGCACGTTTTTTGATGGCAAGTTCATATTCCTTCAGCAGATCATCCGGAAGATCATCTTCCATATGCATATAATAAAATTTACGGTCTATCTTACAGCCCATTTCCAGAAGCAGCCATGCATCTGTTTTCGCATCTGCAATATGCGACAGCTCCAGCACTTTTTCTCCATGGGCAACAGCTTCCCGATATGTCATTCTTATCTCACGCCCTTCTACTTCATTTCCCGGCGGATTTCTTCCACATAAGGTTTCCAGTCAAAAACGGCCTCCACAGAGGCAATTCCAACCTCGATCATCTCATCATCCGGTTCTTTTGTTGTCAAACCCTGCAGCCATAATCCCGGCTTGCTCAAAAGATTCACAACTGCATTATCGCTTCTTCCTGCCAGCCGGATAAATTCATAGGATACACCTGCGATCACCGGGATCAGAAGCAGACGCAAAACCACACGGAGGATTGGAGAATCCACGCGGATAAACATAAAAAACAAAATGCTGACTAACATTACGATCAAAAGAAAACTTGTTCCACAGCGTTTATGAAATCTGGAACTTTTTCTCACATTATCCACGGTAAGATCCATGCCATGTTCAATGCAGTTAATACATTTATGTTCTGCACCATGGTACATATAAACACGCCGGATATCCTTCATCAGAGAGATAAGTGCTACATATCCGATGAAAATCACCAGACGGATCACTCCCTCTAACAATGCGATCACCCACTGGGATGTAATTACTTTCTGAAACAGAGTCGATAAATAATATGGAAGCATCATAAATACTGCCACAGCAAGAACAATCGATAATACAACCGTTCCGCCCATCATGGCATTTTCCTGCTTCTTCTCTTTCTGCTCCTGTCTCCTGCGCTCTTCTTCCGTCATTGGCTCTTTTTTCTTCTCATCCACTTCCTCATCCTCAAAAAAAGAAGCGGAATAGGTCAATGTCTGCATTCCGAGTACAAGCGACTCTATAAAACTGAATACACCTCTTAAAATCGGCATATTTCTTATTTTCTTATTTCTGATGATCCCAGTATATTCTGAAACCTTCACTTCAATCTCATGGTCAGGCTTTCTCACTGCAACAGCGTACTTTTCCTGATTCTTCATCATCACGCCTTCCATGACAGCCTGTCCGCCAATTCCTGAATATTTCATTTAAATAACCATGTCTTTCTCATAGAGTTTCCATGTTCTAAAAAAGGTTGAGATTTAATAACCTCAACCTTATCTGTAACCACTTTTTTCTATTTGTTGATACCGTATTTCTTGTTGAACTTATCAATACGACCATCAGCTCTGTTAGCTTTCTGCTGACCTGTGTAGAATGGATGGCATTTAGAACAGATCTCAACGTGGATGTCTTCCTTTGTTGATCCTGTAACAAATGTATTTCCACAGTTACATGTAACAGTTGCCTGATAATAATCTGGATGGATTCCTTCTCTCATGATTTTCACCTCTTCTATTCTTATCGTTGATTTGTTGCGCTTGTTCTATATCCTTTATGCCCGTATACCCGATTCGCATATGGCACTTACTGCAAGAATATACACGATATAAAAACTGTCCAGAATCTGTAAAAGATTCTTTATCCCGATAAACAGCTTTTAAAGTATAGCATACGCATCATAGTAAATCAAGATATTTTTTTAAATAATTCTATTTTTCTTTACCATTGCGATATATTCTTTATTATTCTTTGTGCGGGCGAACATATTTAAAATATTCTCCACTGCCTCATCTGCACGCATACCATTGTAAGCCTTGCGCATGATCTCCACTGCCTCTAACTCATCCGGGTCAAGCAACAGGTCTTCTCTTCTGGTTCCTGACTTTACAATATCGATTGCCGGGAACACACGTTTTTCGGAAAGTTTGCGGTCGAGTACAAGTTCCATGTTACCGGTTCCCTTAAACTCCTCGAACACAACGTCGTCCATCTTACTTCCGGTATCTACCAGTGCTGTTGCAAGAACGGTAAGGCTTCCGCCCTCTCTCATATTTCTGGCTGCACCAAAGAAACGTTTTGGCATATGAAGGGCTGCCGGATCAAGACCACCGGATAACGTACGTCCACTTGGTGGAACTGTGAGGTTGTATGCCCTTGCAAGACGTGTGATACTGTCGAGCAGGATCATGACATCTTTGTGATGCTCCACGAGACGTTTTGCACGCTCGATGACCATCTCAGATACTCTCTTATGATGTTCCGGCAATTCGTCAAATGTAGAATAAATAACTTCTACATTATCGCCTTCGATCGCTTCCTTAATATCGGTAACTTCCTCCGGTCTTTCATCGATCAGTAAAATGATCAGATGCATGTCCGGATTGGATGCCGTAACTGATTTTGCAATCTCTTTTAATAAGGTTGTCTTACCTGCTTTCGGCTGGGAAACGATCATACCACGCTGTCCCTTACCGATCGGTGAGATCAGATCCACGATCCTCATTGCAACACTGCTGCCCGGTCTCTCTAAACGGATTCTCTCATTAGGGAAAATCGGTGTGAGGTCTTCAAAATTCTTTCTCTGCTGGATCACGCCCGGCTGATAACCGTTGATCGTTGTGATATATAATAATGCAGAGAACTTCTCCTGCTGTGTTTTGATCCTTGTGTTACCACAGATAATATCGCCTGTTTTCAGGTTGAACTTACGGATCTGGGATGGAGACACATAAACGTCATTCTCACCCGGCAGGTAATTGTCGGAACGGATAAATCCGAATCCATCCTGCATAACCTCAAGAATTCCATTCACAGTGATTCCGCTGTCAAGATTCTTGATCGTATCATCCTGGCTTGCTTCCTCACGCTCTCCCTCTTTTGATCCCTCTTTGGCTGATTCTGCTGAATCTGCTCTTTTTCTCTCCGGTTTCTCGGAAGGAGCTGACTGTTCCTGTTTTTTCTCCGATTCTTTTGCCGCTTTTTCTTTTTCCTTCTTCGCATCCTCTGCAAGCATTGCTTCTACAAGATCGGCTTTCTTCATTGTGGAAGTGCTTTTAATTCCTCTTGATTTTGCTAAATCACGCAAAACCGTTGCTGATAAGCTTTCATATTTTTCTCTCATTCAATGACTCCTTAATCATAATTGTATCATTTGGGAACAACGTCTGAATCGACTAAATGAATCTATAACTGCAATTTATTATACAACACTTTTTACGAAATAGGAAGTCCTAATTTTCTTGATTAATAAAAAAGGAAATGTTATCATTACTTTCAGAGCTTTAAAACGAATATTTACATAAAGGAGACAGTTCATATCATGGATTTAAAAGAAAAAGCATTAGCCATGCATAAAGAGTGGAATGGCAAATTAGAAACGATCGCAAAATCAAAGGTCAACTCCAGAGAGGACCTTGCAATTGCATACACACCGGGCGTTGCCGAACCATGTAAAGTCATTGCAGAAGATAAAGAAGCAGCCTACACTTATACCATGAAGGCAAACACTGTTGCCGTCATTTCCGACGGAAGTGCTGTCTTAGGACTTGGCAATATCGGGCCATATGCCGCTATGCCTGTTATGGAAGGAAAATGTGTTCTTTTCAAAGAATTCGGCGATGTGAATGCTGTTCCGATCTGTTTAGACACACAGGACACCGAAGAGATCATTGCAACCATCAAAAATATTGCTCCTGCATTCGGCGGAATCAATCTTGAGGACATCTCCGCTCCGCGCTGTTTTGAGATTGAGGAACGTTTAAAGGCAATGCTCGATATCCCGGTATTCCATGATGACCAGCATGGCACTGCAATCGTTGTCCTTGCCGGAATCATCAACGGTCTGCGTGTCACTGGCAAGAAAAAAGAAGACTGTAAAGTCGTTGTAAACGGTGCCGGTTCTGCGGGCGTTGCCATCACCAAACTGCTCCTCACTTACGGTTTCAAACATGTGACTATGTGCGACCGCGAAGGTATCATTGGAAAAGATTACCCGAATTTAAACTGGATGCAGAAAAAAATGACCGAGGTAACAAATTTAGAAAATGCTTCCGGTACACTTGCCGATGCATTAAAGGGCGCTGATATTTTTGTCGGGGTTTCCGCTCCAAATATCGTAACTCCTGAAATGGTTGCCTCTATGAATAAAGATTCCATTCTTTTTGCAATGGCAAATCCAGTACCGGAAATCATGCCGGACGTTGCAAAGGCAGCCGGCGCAAGAGTTGTTGGAACCGGAAGAAGTGATTTCCCGAACCAGGTCAACAATGTGATCGCGTTCCCTGGCATTTTCAAAGGTGCCCTGGAGGGACGTGCCACACAGATCACCGAGGAAATGAAGCTTGCCGCTGCTGAAGCTCTGGCACATCTTGTTTCCGACGAGGAATTAAACGATGAATTTATCATGCCGGAAGCTTTCGACCCGCGTGTTGCAGAGGTGGTAAGCCAGGCAGTAAAATCCCATATCGTAAAATAAACATGGATATGTCAGATAAAAAATTCTGGGGAGACAAACCATATTTTTCCCTTGACCATTATCTAAAACAGACGTTTGGCGAAAAAGTCTACCGCCTGTCCTTAAACGGCGGGATGACCTGTCCAAACCGTGACGGGACACTGGATTCGCGCGGCTGTATTTTTTGCAGCGCCGGGGGAAGCGGCGATTTTGCCACTGCCCCTTCCCTCTCTGTCACAGAGCAGATCACGCAGGCGAAAGAACGCATCCGCAGGAAAAGTAACTGCCGGAAGTTTATCGCCTATTTTCAGGCATACACGAATACCTATGCTCCCGTTTCCTATTTAAGAGAACTTTTTACGGAAGCGATCGAACAGCCGGATATTGCTGCACTCTCCATCGCAACACGCTGTGACTGTCTCCCACCCGAAGTGCTCGATCTGCTCTCCGAACTGAACTGCCAAAAACCTGTCTGGATAGAACTTGGTCTGCAATCCATTCACAACGATACGCTGCGGCAGATCCGGAGCGGTTTCACTTATGAGCAGTATTTATCTGCGGTGGACGCCCTGAAAGATCGTGGTCTTTCCGTTATCACGCATTTGATCCTCGGATTGCCCGGTGAGACGAAAGAAATGATGCTTGCATCGGTAGACGCTGTTGCACATCTTCCGGTAGACGGCGTAAAACTGCAGCTTCTCCATGTACTGAAAAATACCGATCTGGCTCTGCTCTGTGAAAAAGCGCCTTTTCCAGTCTTTTCCCTTGAGGAATACTGCGATTTTGTTGTGACCTGTATCGAACACCTTCCACCGGAAATGGTGATCCACCGCCTCACAGGTGACGGTCCACGTTCCCTTCTGATTGCACCGCTGTGGAGCACGGATAAGAAACGCGTCTTAAATACGATATACAAGCGCTTCCGGGAGCGTGATACATGGCAGGGAAAGCTATATCAATAACGGATATGGGCGATTGCAAAACTCATAATTAAAGTAGCGCCAATTGTGAAGAATTGACAAAAGCTTGAGAAGACATTGGGGAGCCGCCAGTCCTTAGAAATCAGATTCTGTATTTCATTCTGATTTATCAGGAATGAAATACAGGATATGAGTTCTTAGTACTGTTGCGAGCGACACATAGCGAAAGCGTGTCTTCGAAAATTTTGTTAATTCTTCACAATATTCTCAACTTGAATCAGAGTTTTGCAATCGTCTAATACCCACATAAAAGAAAGAGGTGTATATAAATGGCCGAACCATTTACCATATATAAATTAACGATTTTAAACATGTTGGATAAAGTTGATTTTCCATTGACCAATACACAGATTTCGAACTTTTTTCTCGAACAGGACTACACTGATTATTTCCGTGTCCAGCAGGTCATCAGCGATCTGGTCGACGCCGATCTGATCCGTACAGAATCCACGCACAGTAACACCCAGTACACCATCACTGCTGCCGGAAAAGAGACGCTGGAATTTTTCAAAGACAAGATTTCCGATGCGATTGAACACGACACGATGGCTTTTCTGGAAAAAAACAAGCTTCAACTTCGAAATGACAATTCCATTCTGGCAGACTATTATAAAACGCCAAATCAGGACTACGCCGTGCGCTGCCAGTACCGAGAACACAACACAAACATCATTGACCTGACGTTAAGCGTCAAAAACCGTGCACAGGCAGAAGCAATCTGCAACAACTGGAAAAATCTGAATGAAGATGTATATGCGTATCTGATGGATATACTTTTGAAGTAATATCCGGCTATATATCGCAAATCCGTTATGGATATTACATCCATTTATTTTTAGATAAAGGAATTATAAAATATGGCAAAACAGAACTGGAAACCGGGAAATATGCTCTATCCGCTCCCTGCGGTCATGGTGAGCTGCCAGAGTTCCACAGCGCACGATTCTCTGTGTGAGAGACCGGAATTAGATGGAAAACCGAATATTATTACTGTCGCATGGGCAGGGACGGTCTGCACCAATCCGCCGATGGTTTCGATCTCCGTCCGCCCGGAGCGCTACTCTTATCACCTGATTGAGGAGTCCGGCGAGTTTGTGATCAATTTAACAACCGAAAAACTGGTGAAAGCTACGGACTACTGTGGAGTCCGCTCCGGCCGTGATGTCGACAAATTTAAAGAAATGCATTTGACGCCGCTCGCTTCAAAACACATCCATGCACCCGGAATTGTGGAAAGCCCTGTGAATATCGAATGTAAAGTCCGCGAGATCAAGCCACTCGGAAGCCATTCCATGATCCTTGCTGATGTTGTAGGCGTTACCATTGACGACACCCTGCTCGATGAAAAAGGAAAATTCGAATTAAACCAGAGTGGTCTTGTCACTTACTCCCACGGAGAATACTTCCTGCTCGGCAAGAAGCTTGGAACCTTTGGATACAGTGTAAAAAAAGAGAAAAAGCGAAGTCGTTAGACTTTGGCTTTTTCTCTAAGATCGTTTTCTTCACTTATTCTTTACAATTTCATTTTTCCTGAGTACCTTCTAAATCATTTTCTTTGTATATTGCATAAACAATGTCTATAATCACCCCTTCATCCGTTTGTTCCATTTCATTATAAACCACCTGAATACGCTCACCAACTGCCAGCTCTGGGACTCCATTCGCTGATACCACTTCTTTTGGAACTAATATATTATCACTGGTCTCCCTAATTGGTTCCGAATCATCCGGACTTACAATAAAATAATTATCTGTTATTTCCAAAATTGTCCCTGTAAAATAATTTTGTGACTTTTCATTGCATCCACCAACCAGCAATAAAACAATTGCAAATAACATACATAATTTATTCTTCATAAACTATCTCCAACCCAATTGAGACATACCTATATTTACCACTTCTGCATAAACGTTTATCAAATCAAAGCATATATTATCAATTCTTTATTCTGCCTTCTTGCATTTAAATCCCATTATACAACTCACAATAAAAAATACGATATTGCAAATGTTCAAAATAAACGTAATTGCACTGCCACTTAAATTATTTTCATCCACATAACAGCCTTCCGTCCAGACAATAAGATTTGATAATACAACAATACCAAGATTATTAACAAAATACATTATTTTATTAATAGGTTTCTGTTTTTTCATTGCAAAACCTACTGCAATAAGATTGCAAACAGATATTGCCAGGCAAATACATTCTGCTGCTTCTAAGTATTTAACCATTTCTAAATCCCCCTCTTTCCGAAATCATTCAAATACCATCTTTGTATTTTCTTTTCAATAGATTTATTCTAACAAAAGTATTTTCCCAATGCAACTCCCATACTTAGCACAAAGTAATTTTAAAGAATTTTACTTGATATTTTCTTTAAATATGCATATACTATAAATATAAAAGCTAATTTGCAAGACGAAATTACAATTTGTAAACAAGTAGAAAGGAGTGTTGTATATGGCACAAGCAGTTAATGTTAATTTTAAATTGGATGCAGATGTTAAAAAAAGCATGGAGCAAGTATGTTCTGAACTAGGTCTTTCCATGAGTGCAGCATTTACTATATTTGCAAAAAAGGTAGGCAGAGAAAAACGTATTCCTTTTGAGGTATCGGTAGATCCATTTTATTCCGAGAGCAATATCCGTTATCTGGAAAATATTGTACACGACATAAAAAACGGTAGAGCCAATTTTGCAGAGCATGAATTGATAGAGGTAGAATAATGCGGTTGTTATGGGAAGATAGAGCATGGAGCGATTATTTGTACTGGCAAACACAGGATAAGAAAACTCTAAAAAGAATTAATGGACTTATCAAAGATATCCAGCGAAATTCCTTTGAAGGCATTGGAAAGCCTGAACCTCTAAAGGAAAATTTAAGTGGTCTATGGAGCAGACGAATTGATGATACGAACAGAATTGTTTACTACGAAAAAGACGATATCATCTATATTGTTTCATGCAAAGGTCATTATGATGATTAAACAAATCAAGACTCCAAACATATAACGTAACCGGAACACATATTGCACCTCCTATCCGAATCATAGTATAACACGGAGATGTTTTCCATGAAAAAGGAATCGACCACTTTATTACAGAAAAATATCCTTTTAAATATTTAAATAAACCTTTTCTAATTTTTCATATATGACTCCATATTCCATTCTAATACCTTATAAACTATAAATGAGCAAGTTCGTGATTTTGCATAAAAGAAAGACACCTTGAGTTCGATTGTGTTGTATAATGGAAGTGCCAAAACTAACATTTACAGCATTCACGAAAGAAGGTGTCTCCTGCAAATACTATACATCATTCAACATTCATATACAACCAGTTTAAAAAATTAGATTTATGCAAATGTAACAGTTCAGCCATGGCTTAAAAAACGAATGCATCTGCCTTGTATGAATGAGCACATTTCTCAGATGATGAGGTGGGCATCCGATTATGAGCAAAGCTAAATGCGCAGCAGTGGAAAACGCCGTCAGTCAGATTTTCAAAAGGCGCGAACTGAACTGTTACGTTTTTCGCCAACAATTCAGTCCACGCCATTCTTGGATACGCCTTCCGGTTATGTTTCACTAGCAGACTTCACACTGTCTGCAATCGCATCAGCCATGAAGTCAAGCTCTGCCTCTTTTTCAGAAGACAGTGCGGATGACAGGCTGACGCGCTCATTCAGCACGGTCATATTCTTCATTTCTTCATCTAAAAACTTCTGCATCAGGTCACCGGACTTGCATGCCCATGAGCCATTTTCAACAATCGCAAATGTACGGTTCTGAAGATTCAGCGCCTTCATATCCTCCAGATAGTTCTTGATCACCGGATAAATGCCAAGATTATACGTCACGGAAGCCAGCACAATATGACTGCAGCGGAATGTCTCGGAAATCAGATAAGACACATGCGTATTCGACACATCATATACCCTGACATTGTTCACGCCTCGCTCCACCAGCTTTGCTGCCAATGCCTGTGCCGCTGATTCTGTATTCCCATACATGGATGCGTACACGACCATGACACCGTCGCTATCCTCCGGTGTATAGGTACTCCAATGCTGGTATTTATCAATGATATAACCAAGCTCCGTATGCCATACGGGACCGTGCAACGGACATATGATTTTAATTTTGTCGAGTACAGCCGCCGCTTTTCCAAGCAATAACTGTACCTGTGGACCATATTTTCCGACAATATTGGTATAATACCTTCGCGCCTCATCCAGCCAGTCCCGGTCAAAGTTCACCTCGTCATTAAACAGCTTGCCGTCCAAAGCGATAAAAGAACCAAACGCATCTGCTGAGAACAATACACCGTTTGTCACATCAAGTGTCACCATCGCTTCCGGCCAATGTACCATAGGTGCTGACACAAAGGTCACGGTATGTGCTCCAAAGCAATAAGTGTCTCCCTCTGAGACCTCAATCAGCTCATGTTCATCAATATCAAATCCAAACTGACGCATGAACATGAATGCCTTTTCTGTGCTGATCACCTTACACTTCGGATAGCGCAGTAGAATCTCCTCAATCGAGGCGCCGTGGTCAGGCTCCATATGATTGATCAGCAATACATCCAGCTGCCTGTCCCCCAGTAAATAGTCCAGATTTTCCAGCAGCTGGCGGCATGCCGACCAGTCTACCGTATCAAACAATACTGTCTGCTCATCCTTCAGCAAATAGGCATTGTAGGACACACCCTGCGGAATCGGATGTATATTTTCAAACAACGTCAGCCGGTGGTCGTTGGCTCCTACCCAGTACAGATCATCTGTCACTTTTCTTACACTATGCATAATAAACCCTCCTATCCTTTATAACCATTCGTAACTGTTTGGTATCCTCACAGTTTCCTTCTGCACAGTTACAATCGTTCATCTTATCGGTTCTCACTGTCAAGGCTTTACTTCGATAAAGCCTGTCTTCTTCTCTGCACACTCAGGACATACCCAATCCTCCGGAAGTTTTTCAAACAGCGTGCCCGGTAATATCTCTGCGTCCTCATCTCCGATCGCCGGATCGTACTCGTAACCACAGCCCAGACATACATAGGTGCTGTAGGAAGGCTTCTCCTTCTTCGGTGTCGGCCGTTTCATCTTGACCATCGGAGGTGCCGGCTGCTTCTCGCCGGTTCCCAGTGCCTCTGCCAGAAGCGGTAGGATCTCATTCAGATCACCCACGATTCCATAATCGCAATTTTTAAAGATCGGCGCATTGCCGTTTTTATTGATCGCAACGATCGTAGATGCCTCCTTGATTCCCTTCAGATGCTGGACTGCACCGGAGATTCCACATGCAATATAGAGATTTCCAACAAACTTCTGTCCCGACATGCCGACATAGCGGTTTAACGGTACATAACGCAAGGTTTCAGCCACCGGCCGCGAAGATCCGAGTGCCGCCCCGGCAGCCTTTGCCAGCTTCTCTGCCAGCTTCATGTTCTTCTTGTCTCCGATTCCCTTTCCGACGCTGACGACACGTTCCGCACGTATGATCGGTGTATCTATATCAATACCAACGCTGAAATCATGTCCGTCGTTCTTCAGATTCTCCACCAGCTGTGCGACCTTCTCCGCCGCTGTGCCTTCCTTGAGGATCATCCGTTTTCTCGCACCTGTGACCGGCTGTTTTTTCTTAGGCATACCATAAGCTGCTGCTGATTTTGGCTCCTTGCCCAGAATATTTGCTGCGATCACAACACGCTGTATCTCATTCGTTCCCTCATAAATCGTCGTAATCTTGGCATCGCGGTACATGCGTTCTACATCTGTACCCTTCAGATATCCGGCGCCTCCATAAATCTGTACGGCATCATTACATACCTCCAAAGCGATGTCAGAGGCATACATTTTCGCCATAGCTGCCTCCATTCCATAAGGCTCATGTTCCTCCTTTCGCTCTGCGGCTGAATAAACCAAAAATCTTGCGCAGCGGATCTTAGTCGCCATATCTGCGATCTTGAAGGAAATGCCCTGCTGGAATGCTACCGGCTTATCAAACTGAATGCGATCCTTTGCATATTCAACAGCACTCTCGTACGCACCCTGCGCAATACCCAGCGCCTGAGATGCGATTCCGATGCGTCCGCCATCCAGCGTTGCCATTGCGATTTTAAAGCCCTGTCCTTCTTTTCCGAGCAGATTCTCCTTTGGCACCTTCACATCATTAAAGATCAGCTGTCTGGTCGCAGAAGACCGGATACCCAGCTTGTCATAGTGATCGCCAAACTCAAAGCCCTTCCAGCCCTTTTCTACGATAAAGGCACTGATTCCTCTGGTTCCGATATCCGGTGTCGTCACTGCAAAGACAACGTAAGTATCCGCCTCCCCACCATTGGTAATAAATATTTTCTCTCCGTTTAACAGATAGTGATCGCCTTCCAACACAGCAGTTGTCTCCGTACCACCCGCATCGGATCCGGCATTTGGTTCGGTAAGTCCGAAAGCCGCCAGCTTCTCACCCTTTGCACAAGGCACCAGATACTTTTGTTTCTGCTCCTCACTGCCAAACGCATAGATCGGCCATGAGCCAAGTGATACATGCGCCGATAAAATGACACCAAATCCGCCATCTGTTCGCGACAGTTCCTCTACTGCAATCGCATAGCTGAGTGCATCCAGCCCCATTCCACCATACTCCTTGGGAAAAGGAATACCAAGCCATCCCTTTTGCGCCATCATCTTTACCTGCTCGGCCGGAAAATAATTTTCCTTGTCCCACTGGAATGCATAGGGTTTCACTTCAGTCTCGGCAAATTCGCGAATCTGCTGCCGAAGCAGCTCATGTTCCTGTGTTGTTTTAAATCCCATAGTGTGCCTCCTTTTCTCTTTGATGTACGCTCGAAATTCTCCATTCAGATGATTCCAAACGTACCTTGTGATATTAGTTTGACCTTTAACTACCTGATCCATCTCCGTGGATCAAAAAATATACGCTGTGCTGGTCTAATTCTTTCTGTAATTGCATCTGGATTCTGCATAGCTTTCGCCGGATCTCACAATGCTTCCTGCATTTTTTCTCCCAGCTGCATTCATACTCCGATGCCATACACGCATTGATCCGGTCATCATCCCCCATGATTTCCAACAACCGGTACAAGCTAAGCTCTCTCAGATCGCAATCCAGCAGACAGCCTCCACCGCTTCCCCTGACACTATCTACCACGCCTCCCTTTGCCAGCTTTGCAATAATCTTATACGCAAACTGCTGTGGTACGACTGCCTCCTCACAGATATTTTTCATTGTGTGTCGGTGTCCATCCGACAAAGCGCGCAGAATCCGCAGCGCATAATCTGTCTCTCGTGTGATAATCATAACAACCAGCCTCTATATATTTGTTTTTATAATATAATTCTTGACAAAATTTGTCAAGAATTATATTATAAAAAATCCTGATTGTAACAGCTCAGCCTTCCGGCTGCACAACCAGTCTTAGCACCGGCTAAAATATAGCCGGTGCACCCATAAATAATTTTTTTGCATTTTCTACTAACCCCATATTTCTTCTTTTCAGGGTTTCTATGATTGTCAGGATCGCACAATACATTTCATGTCCGCTGTCTTTGCGAAACCCTCCTGCCATCTTTTGCCGGTTCTTGACTTTTCTCAGGTCACGTTCACTCATGTTATCATCAAACGGAACACGGAAGTCATGCAGGAACAAAAGGTGGTTGTGCATATATTTCTCCAGGCGGTTCAACAGGGCTTTTTCATCCTTCTTGGCAAATCTGCGTCCGGGCTGCTTATTTTCCCTGCGTCCTGAAGCAATAAGATCCATGTATCTTTTCTCATAATCATGCAGGGTCTCTTCCGGAAAAGAGACTTCGCCCATGTCTGCGAGTTTTTTCCGCTCACGGTTCATCTCACAGAGCAGGTCTTTCATCTGCACTGACCAGCCATGCCCGGTTTCTTCCGTATTCTTACGCAGATAACGGATGATATGGACATTGCATTCACCGTGGTCTGTTCCAAAATGATACAATGCCGTTTCATGGTCGTGTACCAGGATTCCTGAAAGTTTTTTGAGGAAATCTATTTTTTTCAGGGCATCAATTGCCTTACTTTTCATGGCACGATAGATAACCGTCTTTCCTATACTGAAATTCCGGACATAATTTTGTTCTCCATTGACCGTTACTGTGGTGGCATCTGTCAATACCACTTCCTGATTAAGCAGTTCTGTTTCTAAATTCTGTATACTTCCTTCGGCATTACTGGCAAATTTTCTGCAGAATCCATAGACGCTCCCGGCTGAAAGACCGAGTTCGCCATTTCCGGCAGCATTTAAGAATGCAGCTATCCTGTCATTTGACATGACACCTTCACTGTACAGGACGGTTGAAAGTGCTTTTACAGTTGTTCCGTAAACCACATCACTCCGGTATTCATCGGGAATATTGAATTTCCCATTTTTATCCGGATAAATACGTATTTCTGTTACCATTGGTGTGACATCAAGGTCTACTACATATTTGGTAACATATTTCTGGCTGGAAGGATCTCCGATCTCCCTGACTTCATGTCTGCATTTCCCTGACCGGATTTTTTCTTCTACTTCTTCTTTTGTAAGGGTTGTACCCTTATGTCCTTTCTGCCCTCCTGCTTTGCGCCCCGTATGCTGGCAGCTGTTATAGGTGTTGGCAGGTTTTCCGCCTTTCTGGTCGGTGAAAGGTGGAAGGGAAGTGTTGGAGCTGTCATTATTGATAATGCTTTTCAGGCGGGCATTATCGTCTTTGAGAAGCCGGTTTTCCTCTGTAAGGCAGTCTATTTTGGCATTCAGACGGTCAACATCATTTTTATGTTCGATCTTCTCTACATGAAGATCTTCTTCCACTGCGTCAAGGCGTGCCATGACTTCCATAAGCTGGTTGTATAAACCTTTTTCATAATTTCCGCCCATTCATGACCGCCTCCCTTCTCTGTTTCTGATAGTATGATTTTATCAGAAACAGAAGAAAAAAGCGAATCCGGACGTTTCTGCTATTCGTCAAAATGACAGTGGATAACACAGGCTGATCATGAAAAAATGTGGATCAACAAAGCTTAAAACGCTAAAAAACAAGAATATCTCCAAAAGTTATGCACATATTTTGTAGGAACTTTCTTATAATCCTCCAACTGTGCAAAAAAATATGTTTACTGTGGAAAAGTCCCTATAAAAAAAGGAAAAAATTCAGCGTTTTTTACAATGATTTTTTATGCAGTTCAGCCGGAGGGCTGAACTGTTACATGCAAATCGTATTCCAATCGAATGATCAATCATCTTATGAGTATCCTGATTAGCATCTTTCTTTCTGGATACCATGGAAAAACCACGGATTTTGCTAAAAACAGTTCTTGCCACAGAACTACAATTGCCCATTTCCTCAACTCTGGAAAGTGGGATGAATCATTGCTTTCAGATACATTAAAAAGGTCTGTCATTGAGATTATTTATTCAGAAGCAGCCCGCACTAGAAAACCTGTTTTCTGTATTGTTGACGATACGATAGCTTCAAAGACAAAGCCTTCGTCACAGGCTCTGCATCCGATTGAAGATGCGTATTTTCATCAATCTCATTTGAAAGGGAAACAGGACTATGGGCATCAGGCAGTTTCGGTTATGCTTTCCTGTAACGGCATTGTTTTGAATTATGCTTTTGTGCTGTATAACAAGGCAATTTCTAAAATTGACATTGTTCAGGATATCGCAAGGGAACTGCCAACTCCTCCGGTAAAGTCTTATTTTCTTTGTGACTGTTGGTACGTTTCTGAAAAAATAATCAACACCTTTGCCATACAAGGATTTCATACAATTGGTGCTTTGAAAACAAATCGTTTGCTGTACCCGTCAGGAATGAAAAAGAAGCTAAGTGAACTGGCTGCCGAACTATCCATAACACATAAAAACTTTGACCTTGTGACAGTCAAAGGCAGAAACTATTATGTGTACCGATATGAAGGAAATCTCAATGGTATAGAAAACGCGCTTGTTCTTCTCAGCTATCCTGAAAAAGCATTTGGAAAACCGAAAGCACTAAGGGCTTTCCTTTGCATGGATGTGTCTTTATCCACAAATGAAATCCTGGACAATTACGTATGCAGGTGGTCAATTGAGGTGTTTTTCCGCCAATGTAAGGATAAACTGGCGTTGGACAGCTATCAAATCCGTTCTGCGCAGGGAATCCGAAGATACTGGTTGATTATGTCATTTGCACACTATATGTGTGTTGTTGGAACTGGCGAAGTCTGTCCTTTTGAAACAGGGTATCACAAGATCAGTGACATAATCCAGATGGAAAAATATCTGACCCTCTATCAATGTGCAAGGGAATGCAATGATTTTGACTCCTTTGTAAAGGTCGTGGTGTAGTTTTGTGCAATTTTTCAAATTTGCTCATTTATAGTTAAAAAAACATTCCATAACCAATCTTGTCTTTTCAGATAACAAACATACAAAATTATAACAGTAAACATTGGTATTACAAATAGACTACCTATATATTCCCTAATAAGCACTATATTAAACACAAGCATAGCTGTAATCACTATATTATTTTTAAGATTAAGTCGAAATGTTAAACTACAATTAAATAAAATCAAATATGATAAAATGCTCATAACAATGATTTGTATTTCCATATTTTCACATTCACCTTTCTCATTAATGGATTAATTTTAACAAAAATATTTTCCCAATGCAACTCCCCTCAACAGCAGAAAACAGAACAAAAAAGAACTGCTATGTTTTCAAAATTATAAAGAAGTCAATTCTGAAAACTAACAGTTCTATTTTACTATATGAAATTGTCATCATATGCAATTTACATAATCTAAAAAAATTGAGACAATGACATACAAATGATAATTTAGTTTTACTGCACCGACAAATATGAATATCCCATCAGACTTTCATCCACTTCTCTTGCTGCTTCACGTCCTTCGCGGATTGCCCATACGACAAGTGACTGTCCTCTGTGCATATCTCCTGCGGTGAAGACGTTTTTCACATTGGTTGCATAAGCTCCCTCAGCGGTTGCGACGTTTGTTTTGGCATTTAAGTCCACACCGAATGCGCTTACGATATAGTTTTCTGTTCCTAAGAATCCGGCTGCGATCAGCACAAGGTCTGCATCCATTTTCTGTTCGGAACCCGGCACTTCTGCCATCATCATACGGCCTGTTTTCTCGTCTTTTTTGCTCTCTAATTTCACCGTGACAAGTCCACAGAGATTTCCATTTTTATCTTTCAGAAATTCTTTTACCGTGGTCTGATAGATACGTGGGTCATGTCCGAATACTGCGATCGCCTCCTCCTGACCATAATCTGTCTTGCAGACTTTTGGCCACTCCGGCCACGGATTGTTTTCCGCTCTCGTATCCGGCGCTTTCGGCATCATCTCAAGCTGTGTCACACTGGCTGCGCCGTGACGGATGGATGTACCCACACAGTCATTTCCGGTGTCACCGCCACCGATGATGACCACTCTTTTTCCTTTTGCAGAAATGTACTGATTGTCTTTCAAGTCAGAATCCAAAAGGCTTTTTGTGGTAGCTTTTAAGAAATCCACTGCAAAATAAATACCTTTCGCATCTCTGCCCGGCGCCTTGATATCTCTTGGATTTTTGGCTCCACATGCCAGAACGACCCTGTCATATTCTTTTAACAATTTTGCAGCTTTGACATCTTTGCCGACATTCGTATTTGTGACAAATGTAATGCCTTCCTCCTTCATAATGGAAACCTTGCGGTCGATCACCCATTTTTCCAGTTTCATATTCGGGATTCCGTACATCAGAAGTCCGCCCACCCTGTCATCGCGCTCGTATACGGTTACAAGGTGTCCGCGCTTATTCAGCTGGTCTGCCACTGCAAGTCCGGCAGGACCGGAACCGATGACTGCGACTTTCTTTCCTGTGCGGACTCTCGGTGGTTTTGCTTTCGCATAGCCCTGCTCATAAGCGTTCTCGATAATGCCATGTTCGTTTTCCTTACAGGTAACGGCATCCCCCCAGTGTCCGCAGGTACATGCTGCTTCGCATAGTGCAGGACATACCCTTGATGTGAACTCCGGGAAGTTGTTCGTCTTTTTCAGACGGTTGTATGCCTGCTCCCAGTTCCCTGTGTATACAAGATCGTTCCACTCTGGGACAAGGTTATGTAACGGGCATCCGCTCGTCATTCCCATGATGTTCATTCCCGCCTGACAGAAGGGAACGCCGCAGTTCATGCAGCGTGCGCCTTGTATCTGCTGTTCTTCCTTTGACAGTGGTGTGTGGAATTCGTTAAAATTTCTGATACGCTCCAATGGTGCTTCACTCACCGATGTCTCTCTTTTATAATCCATAAATCCGGTTGGTTTTCCCATGATATTTCCTCCATTTTCTTTTCGTATTCCCTACTGACGATCAACCTCTCGTATTCGCATAGAATGCTTCGATCTGTGCCTGTTCGGATGAGAGACCTTTCTCCTCCATCTGAACGATAGCCATCAGCATACGGTTGTAATCATACGGGATTACTTTCTTAAATTTCGGCAGATACTCACTGAAGTTATCCAGAATTTCCTTACCTTTTTCGGAATTGGTAAATGCCACATGCTCTTTGATCATGTCTTTTAATTCCATAACATCGTATTTATTGGATACTTCCTCAGAAAATACCATCTCTTTGTTCATGCGGGTGTAAAGGTCGTTATCCTCATCTAACACATAAGCGATACCGCCGCTCATACCAGCCGCAAAGTTTTTGCCGGTTTTACCTAAAACTACGACACGTCCGCCTGTCATATACTCACAGCCATGGTCGCCGACACCTTCTACGACTGCGGAAGCGCCTGAGTTACGCACGCAGAAACGCTCGCCTGCCACACCGCTGATGAATGCTTTTCCGCTCGTTGCACCATAAAGGGCTACGTTACCAATGATGATATTCTCGTCTTTTTTGTATTTTACACCTGCCGGGGCATAAACCACTAGTTTTCCACCGGAAAGTCCCTTGCCAAAGTAGTCGTTGGAATCGCCTACAAGTTCTAAGGTCAGTCCTTTTGGAATGAACGCACCAAAACTCTGTCCACCTGCGCCGGTACATTTAACTACAAACGTATCTTCCTCTAAGCCGGTTCCATATTTTTTTGTTATCTCGGAACCAAAAATCGTACCGAAGGAACGGTCTGTGTTCGTCACTTCCACATCAATGCTTCTGCGCTGTTTGTTTGCAAGTGCAGAGCCAAGCTGTTTTAAAAGTACCGTCTCGTCTTTTGATTTTTCCAGCTCAAAATCATATACATGTTTTGGATCAAAGGTTACTTTCTCCTTCGGTCCTGCATATGGGTTGTTTAAAATTCTGGAAAGATCGATCTCTTTCTCACGTCCGGTCAGATCTTCCCGGACTTTTAAGAGGTCGCTTCGTCCAACCATCTCATCCACGGTTCTGCAGCCAAGTTTTGCCATGTATTCACGGAGTTCCTCTGCGATAAACTTCATAAAGTTTTCCACATATTCCGGTTTTCCTGCAAAGCGTTTTCTTAATTCCGGATTCTGTGTTGCGATACCTGCCGGACAGGTATCTAAGTTACAGACACGCATCATGACGCATCCCATGGTTACAAGCGGAGCCGTTGCAAATCCGTATTCCTCTGCTCCGAGAAGCGCTGCGATCGCAACATCACGGCCGCTCATTAATTTTCCGTCTGTCTCAATCCTTACTTTATTGCGGAGTCCGTTCATGATCAAAGTCTGGTGTGTCTCTGCAAGTCCAAGCTCCCAAGGAAGTCCTGCATTGTGGATGGAGCTTGCCGGAGCAGCACCTGTACCGCCATCGTAACCGGAGATCAGCACAACCTGTGCGCCAGCTTTTGCAACACCTGCTGCAACGGTTCCGACACCTGCCTCTGAAACAAGTTTTACGGAAATTCTTGCCGCTCTGTTAGAGTTTTTCAAGTCAAAGATCAGCTGCTCTAAATCTTCGATGGAGTAAATATCATGGTGTGGTGGCGGAGAAATTAAGGATACCCCCGGTGTGGAAAGTCTTGTCTTTGCAATCCACGGATAAACTTTTTTGCCCGGAAGATGTCCACCTTCGCCCGGTTTTGCTCCCTGTGCCATCTTGATCTGGATCTCTTCCGCACTGACTAAGTACTGGCTTGTGACACCAAATCGTCCGGATGCGACCTGCTTGATCTTGGAGCATCTGTCCACTGCGGTATTTTTACTTGCGATACGCTCGTAATCCTCACCACCTTCACCGGTATTTGATTTGCCGTGAAGCCGGTTCATCGCAATGGCAAGCGTCTCATGTGCTTCCTGTGAGATAGAACCATAGGACATCGCACCGGTCTTAAATCTTGTCACGATAGAATCAACGCTTTCCACTTCCTCGACCGGCACACCTTTTTTCGGATAATTGAAATCCATCAGTCCACGGATGCAGCCGTCTTTTTCCTCACTGTCCACAAGCTCTGTGTACTGTTTGAACAGGTTGTAATCTCCACGTTTCGTGGATTCCTGTAACAGATGGATGGTTGCCGGATTGTAAAGGTGCTGGTCTGCACCACTTCTCATTTTGTGGCGTCCCCTGCTGTCTAAGGTGAGGTCAGTCTCTAAACCAAGAGGATCGTATGCTGCAGAATGTAATTCGTTCACATCATTTTCAATGTCTTTTAATGTTATACCACCGATGCGGCTCACGGTATTTGTGAAATACTTATCGATCACGTTGGAGTCGATACCGATCGCCTCGAAGATTTTGGAACCTTCGTAAGACTGGATCGTAGAAATACCCATTTTGGAAGCGATCTTTACAATACCATTTAAGATCGCTGCATTGTAATCATCCACTGCCGCATAGTAATCTTTGTCTAACATATGCTCATCCACTAACTGTTTTACGGTATCCTGTGCCAGATATGGGTTGATTGCACAGGCACCATAACCTAACAGTGTTGCAAAATGATGTACCTCTCTCGGCTCGCCGGACTCTAAGATCATGGCGACTGCAGTTCTCTTTTTTGTCTTGACCAGATGCTGCTGCAGGGCGGACACTGCAAGCAATGATGGGATCGGCACATGATATTCGTCGACACCACGGTCAGACAGGATCAAAATGTTTGCGCCCTCCCTGTATGCCCGGTCTGCTTCCACGAACAGACGCTCAATGGCTTTCTCGAGGCTTGTGCTCTTATAATAAGTAGTCGGGATTACCTCTACCTTAAATCCGTCCACTTTCATATTTTTAATTTTCATCAGGTCCGTGTTTGTCAGAATTGGATTGTTGACCTTTAACACCTGGCAGTTGATTGCTTTTTCTTCCAGAAGGTTTCCGTCCTCTCCGATGTATACGGTTGTGGAAGTCACCACTTTTTCACGGATAGAGTCGATCGGCGGGTTTGTAACCTGTGCAAATAGCTGCTTGAAGTAGTTAAATAACGGCTGATGATCGGTTGCCAGTGCAGCAAGCGGTGTATCAATACCCATGGCGGATGTTCCCTCGCCGCCATTTTTTGCCATTGGTAAAATTGCATCCCTCAAAGATTCATAGGTATAACCAAATGCCTTCTGCATTCTCTGACGCTCTTCCTTGGTGTATTCCGGCACACGCTGGTTTGGAATCTTCAAATCTTTTAAATTTAACAGGTTGCGGTCGATCCATTCACCGTAAGGCTGTTTGCCTGCATAAGTTTCTTTTAACTCATCATCATCGATCACTCTTCCCTTTACGGTATCTACCAGAAGCATTTTTCCCGGACGAAGTCTCTCTTTTACCACGATCTTCGTCGGATCAATGTCAAGTACACCGACCTCAGAGGAAAGAATAAGGTAATCGTCATCTGTAATGTAATAGCGGGAAGGACGGAGTCCGTTACGGTCAAGCACCGCTCCCATAATATCACCATCGGAGAAAAGAATGGATGCAGGTCCGTCCCACGGCTCCATCATTGTTGCGTAATACTGGTAAAAATCTTTTTTCTTCTGGGACATGAGGCTGTTGTTTGCCCACGGCTCCGGAATTAAGATCATGACAGCGAGTGGAAGATCCATGCCGCTCATGACAAGGAATTCCAGTGTATTGTCAAGCATTGCAGAGTCGGAACCCTCGGTGTTGACGACCGGAAGCACTTTCTGTAATTCGCCCTTTAAAAATTCGGACTCCATGGTCTCCTCACGGGCAAGCATCTTATCTGCATTTCCTTTGATCGTGTTGATCTCACCGTTATGTACGATAAAACGGTTTGGATGTGCTCTCTCCCAGCTTGGGTTTGTGTTCGTAGAGAAACGGGAGTGTACGGTTGCGATCGCAGATTCATAATCTTTGTCCTGAAGATCTGCAAAGAACAAGCGGAGCTGCTCTACTAAGAACATTCCCTTGTATACAATCGTTCTGCTGGATAAGGAGACAACATAAGTATCATCATTCGACTGCTCAAACACACGTCTTGCCACATACAACTTGCGGTCGAACGGAAGTCCCTTTTCCACATTCTTCGGACGCTTTACAAACCCCTGCATAATGCAAGGCATACAGTCGATCGCTTTCTGTCCAAGCTTTGTCGGATCGATCGGTACTTCTCTCCATCCTAAAAATTCCATGCCCTCTTTCTGGACAATGACTTCGAACATTTTCTTTGCCTGATTGCGTTTTAACTCATCCTGCGGGAAGAAAAACATACCGATACCATAATCTCTCTCACCACCAAGTTCAATACCGAGCGGTTTTACGGCTTTCGTAAAAAATTTATGAGAAATCTGTAAAAGGATACCAACACCGTCACCGGTCTTTCCTTCTGCATCTTTTCCTGCTCTGTGCTTTAAGTTTTCAACAATTTTCAAAGCATTCTCCACGGTTTCATGTGTCTTGATACCTTTGATATTGACAACCGAACCGATACCGCAGTTGTCATGTTCAAATGCCGGATCATACATTCCGTCTGTTTTTGTCTGGGAATCCTTTGGTGCAAATTTGTTCAGAGTGACCATTTTTGCAGATGTTTCTTTCTGTTGCTCTTTCATACGCAAATTCCTTTCTTAATCCAGATTGAAATCGCCACTTTGCAGACAATTTCTAATTACGGAGCCTTTTGGGGTAACAGGAACATTGCAACGTAATTTCCTATTACATAAAAAGGCGCTTAAATAACCCAATGATCGATTGGGTATCTAAGCGCCTTTGCTTCATGAATTATTTTATTTTTCTTGTTTTCTAATGTACAACTTTTTGATACTTCTGTCTATCTATTTTTTTGCAATATTGTCTGATAATTTGAATATTTATTATTTATAGCAGTATTGTTTATACTATTATAATTATATTCTTACTGTAATATATGGATACAAACAATTCTTTCCTTGTTTTATAATAAAAAAATTTTTGATTTTCAAGTGATAAAATATCACTTCAGGTGTTTTTCTGGAATTGTGTTTGAATTGTCGGAGTATAGAATATTACTATTTGTTACGGCAGATTTTAATATTCTGTTTTCTGTAATAAAAAGTTGTGATACATGGTAGATTATCTGATCACTAACCAAGACAGGCATCAGTGAAATATCGGCTTTTATTATGCCCGCACGTCAAACGACTGATATCTCTGTTGTTTTTTCTGCAATTCCTCATCGGACAATTTCTGCTGTAACTCTGCTTCTGAAAGCTGTCCAGTAGTTTCCAGATTTCCTTCCTGCGCATCGATTGATTCCGACATATCATCCATAATTTCGGATAAAACACCCTTATCATCGGTTTTGCCGTCTGTTCCTGCTGCCTCGCCTTGAGCCTCCTTTTTCTGCTCTTCCTCGGTCTTTGGCTTATATTTCTCAGCCGCTTTCGCCATCTGCTCTCCGCGCTCTTCTGCCTCATCTAAGATGTGGAACATCTGTGAGCTGTTGTACTCCTGTTTTGCTGCCGCAATCTCATCCTCGTAAGTATGAAACTTCTCCAGCTTTTTTGCAATTTCTTCGATTGTATCCGCTTTCTGATTTTTGAGATTCTGCTTCTGTGTCTCAAAAAAAGCAATTTTTCCGTCCCGCTCTTCCTGTCTCTGTATTTTTTCCCTCGTGCTTTTTAACATGTTTGCATTTGACTGCCAGGGTGCGGACGTGTTTTTGGAAAAGTTGATCGTAACACTCATAATAGTTCTCCTGTCTTATCTCCTCTGCAAATTTGTCAATTTTCTTTTTTATCCCCAGAAATCGTATTTACTCGTCTCAAGTGCACTCAGCAATGAAGAGCCGTTCGATGTATACTGGCTCGATGTGCTCACAACATTGGACGCTGCGTTCTGGCTGATTCTTCCGCTCACAAAACTGATCTTGGAAGCAAGCCCGGTATCTCCATCCAACACTTTCTTTAACGTGTCTGCATCTGCACTCTGTAACACTTTCTCGTCAATGGAAAGACTGCCGTCTTTTGCCTGTGTGATACCAATGCTCTTCAATGCCTCTTTGTCCCCGGCAGGAATATCCTTTAACTGCTGTCTGTAAAACTCATTTAAAGTATCCCCGGTTTCCCTGAGCTGTTTTAACGTTGCGTTGTAGCTCTCGACCATTTTTTTTGCCGAGGAAACAATATCCTTTGTACTGCCGCTTTCCTTTGCCCTGTCATAAATGGAGTTCTTATCTGTTGCCACAAGACTAGAAGCATATCCGTTCAGGTTCCCCGAAATATCTTCCAGCTTCGAATAATTCTTTTTCTTTGCGATCGCCGTTGCATCCGCACTGGCATTCACTCCGTTCAGCAGACCGGAAAAAGATGACTTTTTGTTCAGGATATCTAACAGTGTTGTCTGCTGAAATGGAATTCCGCTTTTTGCGGCTGAGTGTGCAAGCATTTGTGTTGTAATTCGCATATTATTGCCTCCCTGTATGTCTTTCCAAAACTGCACCATAACGATGCATTTTGCCTTTCTTTACTCCGTATATCGGTCGGGCATTTTCTGATTTTAGCGAATTGTAACGAACAGGCTCTTTTATGTAATGAAAAATCAGCAGATCTATGTTCCGCTGATTTTTGCTTTTTTCCGCTATTTTGCAGTCCTTTTCATCCTGCGCTTCTCAGATATTTCATATAAGCCGTGACAAAATCGTTATACTTTTGTTTTGCCAGATAAACTTTGTCACCATTTTTCATCTGTATCGTGGTCGCATCATACTTGTACACTTCCCGCAGATTTACCAGAAATCCCCGGTGCGAACGGAAAAAACCCTCTCCCAGCCGCTTCTCCAACACTTCCATTTTCTCATAAAAAGTATAACTGCTCTCCGGCATATTTTTCGTGTGCAGCACAATCTTGCGCGCCTCGTTCTCCGCATACAAAATATTTTTTGCCAAAACTTCCATATAACTGCCATCTGCTTTTATCAACAGGGACATTTCCTCTTTTTCCCGCTCAAGCTGCCACATGGCGCGCTGCATCACTTCCGCAAACTTGTGCTCGTCCACCGGCTTTAACAGATAGTGAAACGCCCCGACATCATAACCTTCAAACACATATTCTTTGAACGCTGTCACAAAAATGATCATCGCATTGGATGTCTCCCGGATTTTCCGGGCTGTCTCCATGCCGTTTAACGTCTGATTTCCATCTTCTCCACGCAGGGAAACATCCAGCAGGATCACATCAAAGGATGTCTGATCTCGTAACAGTGCCTCTCCGCTGCCAAACAGGCGAACCTGTGAATCCGGGATACATTTTTCGGTCAGACTTTTTAAATACTCTCTTATAGGCTGTTCATCATCACATATCGCAATTTTCGGCATTTTCTTCACTCCATACTCTGTACTTTATCTTATATCGACCAGCTCATAAGCTTTTCTTATGGAATATGTAATGAAATGTCGTTTTTATGTAACGAATTATTTTCTCCGGTAAAAAAGGCTGACAACGGCTATTCCTGCCACTGCCATCACAACCGTAAACAAAATGCCGTTTACCGTCGGATAAAAACTGAACTCCAGCCATCCTGTCTCCGTCCGCAGCACCGCCACAAGATTTGCCGCAATATGCCCAAAAACTGCCATGGAAAGCTTCCCTGTTTTTTCCAACACAAACGCAAGAAGCAATCCGATCACCGCCGCATACAAAAACTGCACCAGATTGACATGCATGATACCAAAGATAAGTGCTGAACCGATCAGTGCCGGTATCACGCCAAAATAAAGCTTCAGACGCTTGTACACCACACCGCGGAACAGCAATTCTTCTGCGATTGGAATCACAAGGCAGGAACCGAGCAGTTCAAACACGACTGTTCCTGCAAAAAAGGACTCATTTGCCTCCTGAAACCCCTCCGACATCTGCACTAACGGCGTCATTGCAATGATGTTATTCACGGCAATGCCAAGTGTCGCTGCACCCGTAACAGCCAAAACTGCGTCTGTGAGCCATTTTGTATCCAATTTTTCTTTTTCAGTTCCATAGACAACCTGCTCTGCAATTTTATCCTGCTTATAAAAACTCATCGTCGCCGGGATCGTTGCCGCCGAGCAGATCAGCTGACGCAGCATATAGGTCTGTTGCCCATCCCCCAGAAAAAGTCCCAGTACGAAGTACATAAGGCTCGACACAACATAATAAATGCCAATCGGATAAATAATCTGCCAGAGTTTAAAACCGCCTGTCGTTTTCATGATATCTTCCTTTCTATCACATCTGCTGCAGTGCATCCACAACCTCTGCCATGCTGTCGCAGACACAGTATGCCCCTGCACGCTCTAACTGCTCTCTTTTTCCAAATCCATAGGATACGCCGACACAGCGGATTCCAAACTGATCCGCTCCGATCACATCATACTCGGTGTCACCGATCAGGCACATCTCGTCTTTTGTGATCTGCATATGCTCCATCCGTCTGCCAAGCTCCTCTAACACCTGCTGTTTGGTGCTGATACTTCCATCTAAAGTGGAACCGACAATCTCATCAAAATACGATGTCAGGGAAAAATGTTCCAGAATGCGTCTGCACGCTGTCTCCGGCTTGGAGGAAGCAAGTGCGATGATGTATCCCTCTTCTTTTAATTTGCGGATCGTATCTGCGACACCCTCATATAATTCACACTCGAAAATACCGGTCTTATCAAACCTCTCCCGGTATTTTAATACCGCCTGCCATGCCTTGTCCGCATCAAAGCCATATTTTTCACGGAAAACAGGATCAAGCGGCGGTCCGATAAAACACAACAGCTTTTTCCGGTCCGGTTCCTCAATTCCAAAACTGCTTAATGCATATTGTACACACTTTGTAATTCCCTCTTCTGAGTTAATAATAGTACCATCCAGATCAAATAAGACTGCTTTTATCATATTACCTCTCTTTCAGTTCTCCAAGTAACTGCGACACTGTTTTTCCAAAAACCGGATGGCGGTAATTCGGGCAAAGTTCTGCCAGCGGTTTTAACACAAAGTCACGATTCTGCATATCAATATGCGGTATGATAAGATTCTCATCCTCGTACACAAGCTTATCATAAAAAATAATGTCAAGATCCAATGTTCTGGGGCCCCAGTGAATGATACGCTCCCTGTTAGCGTGCTGCTCGATCTCATGCAGTTTCTCCAACAGCTCCTGTGGTGATAACAGCGTCTTTAATGCGATCGCCCCGTTAACAAAATCGTCCTGCTCCACTCCGCCGTAAGGCTTTGTCACCAGAAGTTCTGACACCCTGACATCTTTGATCTCTTTGATCCGGCGCAGTTCGTCGATTCCATTCCCAATATAGGCATTCTTGTCCCCAAGATTGGAACCGACTGCAAGATACACCTCATGCCACTGCCGTTTCATCGTCACTGACACATTTTCAAATGGAAGCCCGATCGGAGCATGTGGTTTACATAACTCAATCTCTACTCCTTTTAACACCGGCATAGAAAGAAGCATCGCTTCCGCTAACTGCTCTGCGACGCTCTCAATTAATTTGTATGTATGATCCTGTAGAAAATCTGTGATAAAATGGCTGACTTCGCCATAATTCAAAGAATCCGACAGATTGTCTGTCTTTCCCGCTTTTCTGCAGTCCAAAAAAAGTTTTGCATTCACGTAAAAGTCCTGTCCATCCCTTGTTTCCTCCGGAAAAACCCCATGATGTGCAAATACTTTTAAATTCGCTATTTTAATAAAATCTCCTGTCATCCCGATACTTCCTTTCAGCACTTCTATCTTCCTGTTATCTAAAGCCTGAAAAACTCCTGAAAAAACAGGTGTTTGGCAATTGCTTATTTTCTGTCCAGGATCGCCTCTGCCATCTGGATTGCCCGGTGATTTTCTTTTACATCATGCACACGGACAAACATACAGCCTGCTTCCACCGCCATGACCGTTGTGACGATCGTTCCCTCCACACGCTCTGCTGCCGGAAGGTCAAGTGTCAATCCGATCACAGACTTCCTTGAGGTGCCAAGCAGCACCGGATATTTTAATTCATTGAACTCTTTCAGGCGGCGGATCACTTCCAGATTGTTCTCATAACTTTTTGCAAACCCAACACCCGGGTCTAAGATAATCTTATCGTCCGCAATTCCAGCCGCTTTGGCAAGTGCGATCGTCTCCCGCAGATCCTGCTTCATGTCCTCCATAAAATTCCGGTACTCAGTATTGTCCCGGTTATGCATGAGACAGCACGCCAGCCCGGATTTTGCAATGACTTCTGACATGTGCGGGTCATATTTCAGTCCCCAGATATCGTTGATCAGATCGGCTCCTGCCTGTGCCGCCGCCTCTGCAACGCCGCTTTTATAAGTATCCACAGAGATTGGAATCCCAAACTCTTTTTTTACCGCCTCAATGACCGGAACCACCCTGCCTGTCTCCTCCTCATCGGAAATCTTTGTATATCCCGGCCGTGTGGATTCCCCACCGATATCGATCACATCTGCACCGTCTCTTATCATCTCTTCCGCATGCTTTAATGCCGCATCGATCTGATTGAACTTTCCACCATCGGAAAAAGAGTCCGGTGTCACATTTAAAATTCCCATAATGTAAGTATGTCCTGTTGTTGCAAAATCCCTGCTTCCTATTCTCATTTTTCTAACCTTCCTGACTTTTTTGTCACAAACAAGTGGTTTTATTATATAATTTATTTATTTATTTGTAAAATAAAAAATGTGGCTGTTATACCTGTCTGATATAACAACCACATTCCTGTTATCTTTTCTCTCTGACCGTCTTAGTACAAATTACATCACTGTCTGTTCCACATATATTGGAGATTAAAACTGTTCCGGCTTCCACCGGCGCTGTCACGGCCTGTTTCTTTATTTCTTTCATCACCTCCGGGATCAGTTCTTTCGGGACTGCCTTTGTGATCCGCACGCTTGTTACCGGCAGCTCACCATTTTTTACTGCCACAGAGCTTGCAATAGTACGCTTTGGCGCGAGGATTTCCTGACGGACATATTCCTCACCACGTTTGCAGGTAAATCCACTTACGGATTTAATTTCTCCGTCTAAAACCTCTGCTTCTATTTCACAGCCATTTGGACAAATAATGCATGTATATTTTTTTAACATTCTACCATCACCTCCAGATCACCCGTTCCATTTATGTTATCCGCCTTGACCTTAAACTGGATCATTTCTGCCGGGATTGCTTTTTTCATTTTCTTTACGGCTACTTCCCTGCCGTCCTGTTTTACTACGATCCTGCACGCACCATAATGATGATTTACACGCATTGACAGCTGGAAATCATTTTTTCCACTTATTTTCTGTGGTATGGTATGCCCTACTCCATCTCCTGCTTTTACATTGATATTGCATGCCGGTAAAGTTCTGCCTTCGACATACTCTGCCGCACACTTTGCCAGATGTTCTGCTTCCATGGAAACAAAATCCACAAGATCATGCACATGCAGCACATTTCCTGCTGAAAAAATACCCGGTATTTCTGTCTGCATAAACTCATCTACAACGGCTCCTTTTGTGTGAGGATCAATTCCGATTCCCACATCCTTCGTCAGCTTATTATCCGGCAGAAGACCGACCGATAAAATTAATGTATCACAGTCATATCTTTTTTCTGTACCCGGAATCGGCTGTAAATGTTCGTCTACCTCTGACACCGTCACTCCGGTAAGCCTTGCATCGCCATGTATCTCCGTCACTGTATGGCTTAAATAAAGTGGTATATTATAATCATCTAAACACTGGATGATATTTCTCGGCAATCCGCTTGGATGTGACATAATCTCAAATACCGCCTGAACGTGTGCTCCCTCGAGGGTAAGCCGGCGCGCCATGATCATTCCAATATCTCCTGAGCCGAGGATCACCACTTCCTTTGCCGGCATTCTGTTGTATAAATTCATGTACGCCTGCGCCGTTCCTGCTGTAAATACTCCCGCCGGCCGCTCTCCCGGAATTCCCAGTGCCCCACGGCTTCGCTCTCTGCAGCCCATTGCAAGTATGACAGCTTTTGCCTCGATCTCATGCATTCCATCCTGTGCCACAACGGTTATCTTTTTCTCCTTTGTGATCTCCGTCACTGCCGCATTGATCATGTATGGGATTTTATTCTTCTCAACCTCGGAAATAAAACGCTCTGCATATTCCGGTCCTGAAAGGCTTTCGCCAAATCTTCCAAGTCCAAATCCATCATGAATGCACTGTCTTAAAATTCCGCCGAGACAATTTTCCCGCTCGATGATTAAAATATTTTTAATTCCATTCCTATAAAGCTCTAACGCTGCTGCAAGACCTGCCGGTCCGCCACCAATAATTACGACATCCCTGTATTCCATCTTACTTTTCCTCCCGCATATTACCAGTCAATACCCACGAATCCGGTCTGCTATATCTCACATCTTTTGCAGGTATTCCCAACTCTTCCTCGATCAGCTGCTCAATTTTCATCTGACAGAAGCCACCCTGACAGGTTCCCATCATTGCACGTGTACGGTATTTCACGCCTGTCATTGTCGCAACCCCTAATGGATTTCTGATTGCGGCACGTATCTCAGCTTTTGTCACCTGTTCACAGCTGCAGATAATCTCGCCGTACTCCTTATTTTCCCGGATCAGTGCATTTTTTTCTTCAAACGATGCCGTTGCAAATCTTCGGATCGACTTGTGTTCCGGAATAAACTGATCGTTTTTCACCAGCCTTTCATGTTCTTTCATAAGTTCCACCACATACTGTGCAATCGGAACTGCCGCTGTAAGCCCCGGTGATTCGATTCCGACCAGATTCACTGCATGCGGTGCAATGTCTTCTTTTATCTCTATCTTGAAATCCTGGATGACACCATTTTCATCTACCCACTTCGGCAAAATTCCTGAGAAATTACGAATCTGATCTGCCTTATTGATATGCGGCCATAAATTCGATGCACTCTTTGCGAGCTCCTCCATATTTTTCTGTGGGACACCATAATAAGAAAAATCTGTTACGTTTTCCGCATCCGGGCCGACGGTGACATTGCCATCCACGGTAGGTGTCACATGGATGCCCATATAGGTATTGCTTGGCACCGGATACACCGGCATTGGCAGAAGACTGCCAAGACGCTTATCTAAAATAATGTAATTTCCTTTGGAACCGATCACATGGTATCCTGTGATCCCAAGCATGTCTGAGATTGTTTTGCAGCCAAGTCCTGCTGCGTTGATTACCCAGTGTGCTTTATATTCCCCTTTTCCGGTCCGCAGCAGATAATCATCATCTACCCGCTCAATTCCAAGTATCTCATGTCCAAACAGGAACTTCGCACCGTTTTCCGCTGCATTTTCTGCCAGACCGATCGTAAATAAAAACGGGTCCATGATACCACTGTTTTTTGACCACATTGCAAATTTTCCTACAACCGCAGGGACGAGTTCATGAAGTTTTTTCTCATCGATCAGCTCCAAACCTGTTGCACCATTCACGTCCCCCTGTTTCAGAGTGCGTTTTAACTGTTCCATATCTTCTTCTGTATTTCCTACCAGAACTTTTCCACACCGTTTAAACGGGAAATCCAGTTCCTCGGACAGATCACCCATCATTCGGTTTCCTGCGACACAGAACCTTGCTTTCAATGTATCCGCATCATAAGCAAATCCTCCGTGGACTACTGCCGAGTTTCTGCCGCTTGTCTCATTACAGACATCCAGATTTTTTTCAAATACCCCTATTTTCAATTTGTATCTGGACAATTCCCTTGCGATCGCACTTCCGACCACACCAGCACCTATTACCGCAACATCATATGCACCTTTCATTTATTTTCTCCTTTATATATTTTATATTATGTTATATATTTCATATAATTTAATATATATCATAGTTGTTCGTTTGTCAATTAGTTTTACATAAAAAACTGACCTCTGAACATCGTTTTTTTCACCTGATGTTCAGAGATCAGTTTCTTGCCGTTTCTATTCTATTTTCTGGAAATAATCCGGGAATTCAGCTTTGATCGTATCAATATTTTCTACATAACGCTCCATATGGCGCAGTGCGATTTCTCTGGCTTTCGCTTTATCCTTCTGTTCGATCGCCTCTACCAATTCCTCATGATCTTTATAAATTTTTTCTTTTGGCTTGCACCGGAAGCTTAATATCGTTGTGCGGTCAAAATGCGGGGCTACCCCTTCCACCAGCTCGCACCAGTAGTTCCTTCCACACATCTGATAGAGCATCTTATGAAATTCCTTATCATAGTAGAAAATCTTTTCTTCATCGCCACGCTTGATATAAAGCTGCCAAAGCGCTATATTTTCCCATAATTTGTCAATATCATCTTTACTCAGCAGGTCGCATGCCATAACTGCCAGTTCCGCTTCAAGAACACTTCTCAAATGCCGGATCTCCTCGACCAGTCCTGAGTCGATATAAGACACATAGGTTCCTATTTTCGGTCTGATATCAATCAGCTTCTTCTGTGCAAGCTCCAATTCCGCTTCCCGGAATGGTGTCCTGCTCACGCCAAGCTGACCGCATATTTCCTGATCTATAAGTCTTTCCCCTGGAACAAGTTCTGTATTGACAATGTTATGTATCAGCACACGGAGTACATAATCTTTTGCCGATTCCTGTTTCTGCCTCTCCAGAATAGATTTCATACTAAAAAACCTCCATATTTGTTTTTTCACGCATGCATCTATTATACACTGTTTTTCCCATTAATACACTAAATTTACCAGACCGGTAGACAAAACAGGAACAAATGCAATCAGAAGCATGACAATGAGTAAAAGTACATAAAAAGGTAAGGATTCCTTAATAAACGCTTTTATATCACACTTCGTGACTCCGCAAGTGACAAATATAAGCGTTCCCATTGGTGGTGTGACACCGCCGACTGCCATAACAAAAATAAATAACATAGCAAAATGTATTTCATCGATTCCATAGGCGGCTGCAACCGGTGCCAGTAACGGAACCAAAACGATCATTGCAGCATTTCCCTCAATGAACATTCCCACTAAGAGCAGGAACACGATCACAATCAACAAAAAGAGATATTTATTGTGAATGTTAGATGTAATTAATGTTGTGAGCTGCTGAGGGATTCTCTCTCTTGTGAGTACCCATGCAAATGCAGATGCTCCACCGACGATCAGCATAATGGAGGCTGTTGTTGCGACACTTTCCTTCAGTCCTGAAATAATATTTTTGATCGTGATCTCATGGTAAACAACTCCGAGAAGCAGCGCATAGACGATTGCCACTGTTCCTGCTTCCGTCGGCGTCACTGCACCGATCCTGATTCCTCCGATGATAATGATCGGGAGACATAGCGGTAATACCGCCTGCCGGAAAGATTTTCCCACTTCCCCTTTCTGCCTCGGTTCCTTCTGTGCAACCTGATATCCTCTCTTTTTCGAGATGATCCACACAAGGATCATAAGGGATACACATAACAGAATACCAATGCCAATCCCTGCAACAAATAATTTTCCAATTGATACATTTGCAATGGAGCCATACAGAATCATACCGATTCCAGGTGGAATTAACGGAGTGATCATCGCTGAGGTTGCAGTAAGAACCGATGAAAATTCTTTTGAATATCCTGCTTTTTCCATCTCCGGAACAAGCATTTTTGCTTCCATTGCCGCATCAGCCAGATTGCTCCCTGAAAGTCCTCCCATCAAGGTAGACAACAGTACATTGACCTGTCCCAGACCACCTGTCATCCTTTTGGTCAGTGCATTACAAAAATTCATAATCCTTTTTGTCACACCTGTATAATTCATAAAAACGCCTGCGCATATAAAAAACGGGATTGCAAGAAGCGGTATACTCTGGGTTCCGGAAATAATACGCTGCGCCAAGATTGCCGGTGATGAGGACGCACCTAAAAGGAAATAAACCAATGCGCCGGCAAACACTGAGATAAACACCGGTACTTTAAAAAATAAACATAAAAGCAAAACCACACAAGCGATCAGGATCACATATATCTGCATTTATTTTACCTCCTTTTTTGTCTTTAGTTCTGCCACTGAATTTTCCCAAAACTGTATGATCATACAGATACAGCTGATCGGAACCGGCAGATAAATCCATCCATAAGGCCAGTGCAAAATACTGGTATGAAGATGATAATGAAACATAATCTGTATATATTTCATGCTGAAAACAACGATGCATCCAAGAACAACGGTCACAACGACTGCGATCAAAACCGTTAATACCTTTTGTGCTTTCGCAGGAAACAGTTCATACAACATATCAATTGCCACATGTGAAAAGGTTTCAAATGCATATCTTGCCCCGAAAAAAATAACCCATATGATCAGCGCCAGCTGCACTTCTTCCTGCCATGAAAAAGGCTTTGAAAAGACGTACCGGAAAATAACCCCTGCAAAAGTCACTGCAATCAGCAGGACTAAAGCGATCACAGAAATCCCGATATCAATCTGTCTGAGTTTTTGTATCCATTTCATTTTCATCATAACCTCCTTCTATTGACCGATAATATTCTTAACGGTATCTACAAGGCCATCAGACCATCCATATTTTTCTTCTGCCTCATCATAAAATGACTGCGATGCTGCCAGCCACTCATCAGGGTTGTCCACCGTATAAACGGTAACCCCGGCTTCCTCAAGCCTCTGTAAAGCTTTGCTGGTCTCTGAATCCAGAATCTCATTATTATACACTCCGGCTTCCTCGCATGTCTTCATCAGGAGCTCCTGCTGTTCTTCCGTCAGGGAGGAAAAGAATTCATCTCCACAGCACCACGTCGTAAGATCATAAATGTGTGCATCTTCACAAAGGTACTTTGCAACTTCCTGATATTTTCCATTTTCAATTACTGCGATTGGATTCTCCAGCCCATCAATGGTTCCCTGCTGTAGTGCGGTATAGACATCCCCAAGACTCATCGGTGTTCCAGCCGCTCCGAGTGCTCCCATACTGTCAACCTGCAATTGATTTCCCGGCACTCTGATCTTCAATCCCTTCATATCCTGCGGGCTTTGCACAGGTTCTTTTGTGATGGTATTTCTCACTCCATAATGCCAGTTGCTTCCTACGATCACAAGTCCTGTCGTCTCCCGCAATTTTTCCTCCTGTTCTGCCCACCAGTCACTCTCTGCGAGTTTTTCTATATCTTCCCATGACCGGAAAAGGTAAGGTGCAAATGTTACACTGAAATCACTGACTCCCAGATCCGCATAAAAGGCTCCGTTCGCCAATGTTATGGCAGAATCTCCTGCGATTTCCTGATTAATAATATCGGATTTCGATCCGAGCTGGCTGGACGGATATAATTCCACCTGAATTTCTCCGCCGCTCTGTTCTTCCAACAGTTCCTTCCATCTCTGACAGGCAAGATCAAGCGGCTCGCCCGGGTTGTTTTCATAAGCTATTTGTATATGCACAACATCTTCCTGTGCCACTGCGGTCTGCGTCATGCTATTCTGACATCCCGAAGCACACAGACCAATTGCCATACATGCAGCCATAACGATAAGTGTCTTTGCTTTCATATGTATTCCGCCTTTCATTTTTATTTTACGAAATATATAACATGTGTTCAAATATTTTTATATTGTCATTATATATCTCATTTGATCACATTACAATTGTATAAGTTATCACATCTTTTCCTCCGATTTTTGTGATTTTTGCACAAAAAAAGCTACAACATTTGGAATTTAATTTCATTTTCTTTGAAATCTGATTCCAAATGTTGCAGCTATCCGTGCTCATAAATGATTGATTCTTTTTACCATTTTCAAGCTTACACATTGCGCTTTATTTCAGTTTTATTTTATCCTCTCACCAACTCAAAAAACTGTCTCTGCAGCCTCTCGTCCCTGTCAAAAACGCCGCGCGTCACAAATGTTACGGTTCTGCTCCCAGGCTTCTTTACCCCCCGCATCGTCATGCACATATGCTCTGCCTCCAGCATGACCATTGCTCCCTGCGGCTTTAAATATTCCATCAATGCATCTGCGATCTGTGCCGTCAACTGTTCCTGGATCTGCGGACGCTTTGCATACACTTCCACGGTTCTTGCCAGTTTGCTGAGACCTACGACTTTTCCATCCGGGATATACGCAATATGCGCTTTTCCGTAAAAAGGCATAAAATGATGCTCACAGGTCGAGTAAAATGTAATATCTTTTTCGAGAACCATCGCATTGTCTTTCACATGAAATGTCTTTGACAGCGGTTCTTCAGCGGTCTGCGTCAGTCCACCAAATATCTCTTCATACATTCTGGCAATGCGGTCAGGGGTATCGAGAAGCCCTTCTCTGTCCGGGTTTTCCCCGATTCCTTCCAATATTAATTTTATGCCCTCTTGTATTTTCTTTTTATCCATCTTTTTTCCTCCTTTACCGATACTGAAATGATATGGTCCACGTACGATACTGCATTCCTATGTACGCTTTTATCGATCAATCCGACTGCATGATCTGCCTGATCTCTTTGAGATAAGATAAGGAGCCAAATGCAAGGATCACGCCGTCTTTTTTCGTGTGTTCCAGTGCCAGCTGCACTGCTTCCTTCATGGAACTGCATGCACTGACCTTCGGAAGCGGTTCCATACCTTCTGCTCCCTGTGGACTATTTTCTGTGCCTTGTACTTTTTCTGGCTTTCCGGCTCTCTCTTTCCACAGACGAGCCACGATCGCTTCTGCCTCGGACGCAAGTTCTTCCGCTTTCATCGCCCTCGGATTATCCGGCGTCACTGTAAAGGCGGCTCCCGCATAAGGCAACATTGCCTCCAGCACTTTTTTGTGTTCCTTATCTGCAAGTACGCCTATTATATAAGTTATTGGAATGTTTGTAAAATATTTTTCCACAGACGCACTTAATTGAAGTGCCGCATCCTCATTGTGCGCACCGTCTATGATAAACAGCGGCTGTTCTCCTATGACCTCAAACCTGCCCGGCCACACGGTATTTTTGATCCCGTCTATAATGATCCGGTCTGCAATCCCAAGGATCTCCTTTAACACTGTGACCGCCAGACAGCAGTTTTCCACCTGATATGTCCCTGTAAGCCGGGTTGTCACCGTTCCAAGTCCCGGATGATCGAATCTGATCTCTTTTAACGTTTCGGTTTCCACCGTTACCTTGGAAACATCGGCGGTATAAAGCCTTGCGTGCTGTTTTTCCGCCTCTGCTTCTATCGCCACCATTGCCTCTGCTTTTTGCAGGATGGTCACGACCGGACAATCTTTTTTGATAATGCCGGCTTTTGCCTGTGCAATCTCGGTCAGTGTATTTCCAAGAAACTGCATATGATCCATGCTGACAGAAGTAATAACGGAGCACACCGGCTTTCGGATCACATTCGTTGCATCCGTTCTGCCGCCCATTCCAACTTCCAACAGTACATAATCACATTTTTTCTGATAAAAATACAAAAATGCCATCGCTGTTTCCACTTCAAAAATCGTCGGATGTTCCATACCTTTTTCCACCATGCGGTCACAGGCACACTTCACCTGTTCCATGATATCCGCATACTCCTCGTGGCTCATGGACTGAAGATTGATCCGCCACACTTCCATCGGATCAAACACCGCCGGGGAACTATATCTGCCTACCCGGTATCCGGCTTCTATGAGTACCCGCTCTAAATAAGCCCCGGTAGAACCTTTTCCATTCGTTCCCGCAATGTGGATGATCTTAAGCTGCTCCTGTATATCCCCAAGCTCGTGCATTAAATTTTCAATACTATCAAGTCCTAATATGCTTCCCGATCTGCTGACGTTTACGGCATACGCTCTTGCCTGCCCGTAATTCATTTTCCCACCTTACTTCTTTTGGTTTTATTTAACGCTTCGTTCCCTTGGTGTCACGATTTCCAACACGAAGTCTGTTTAAGACAACCTCTTTTCCCTTTACTTCAACGGTCTGCTCGCTCTCGCCGTCTAACACATAAATGTTACTCAATGCATCTCCTGCATTCAGTTTCATGCCACGCACGCCGACTGCTCCCTTTTTCTTTTCCGGGATTGTGGAAGCCTCAATACGCAAAAACATTTCTTTCTCAGACTGCATGACAACCGTCTCCTCACCTGTCATTGCGTGCACGATCAGAAGTTCATCATCCTCATTTAACTTCGTTGAGGCTGTCGTTCTCTTTGCCACGTCAAATTCACTTCCGTCAACCATCTTAAGCATGGCTGTTTTGGTTCCAAATAATAATCTGGAGTGAATGATCGCACCGAGGTTGATAATGTATATAAAGTTTTCCTCACTACTATTGTAGTTACTTAGATTGTCGATTGGAATTCCCTTATCTCGGAACTTTCCATATGGAAGATCAAGCACTTTCAACAGATGCATCTGTCCTTTGTTTGTAAAAATACAGATTTTATCCGTGTTCTTACAGGTTAAGATGTAACGGTTTTCCGTATCCGCTGCCTCTTTATTTCTCTCATAGACACTGACATCCACCGTTTTTGCATAGCCAAAGCGATCCATGAGGAACACCACATCCATCTCCTCAATCTTCTTCTCTTCCACAACCGCTTCCTCAAGATTGTCGATCAGAGTTTTTCTCGGAACCGCATACTGTTTCTTATAAGACTGAAGTTCTTTGATCAGCACTTTCGCCATGGTGGCACGGTTTTCCAAAATGTCCTCATACTCGGCGATATGCTTTAACGTATCCTCATGGTCTTTCATCAATGCCTCGATTTCTAAACCGATCAGCTTCTGTAAACGCATCTCCAGGATTGCCGTGGTCTGACGCTCTGTAAAACGGAGCTCTGATGCTATTTTTTCTGACTGTGCCGATTTAAAGGTGATATTGTCCGTCACACCATCGGTCAGACATGCTCTTGCATCTTTTACATTCTTACTTCCGCGAAGGATTTCAATAATAAGGTCAATGACATCACACGCCTTGATCAATCCTTCCTGTATTTCTTTTTTGTCTAATTCTTTTTTCAGTAATGTTTGATATTTTCTTGTGGCAAGCTCATACTGGAACTTCACATGATGACGGATGATTGGCACAAGTCCCAGCGTCTCAGGCCGTCCCTCCGCAACTGCCAGCATATTCACACCAAATGTGTCCTCTAACTTTGTCTTTTTATACAGCAGATTGATGAGATTCTGCGTATCGGCTCCTTTTCGAAGCTCTAACACAATACGGATTCCCTCTTTGGAGGACTGGTTTGTGATATCCACGATATCATTTGTTTTCTTGGTCTCCACAAGACTGTATACATCATTCAAAAATTTTCCGATGTTCGCACCGATCATCGTATATGGGATCTCAGTGATAACAATGCGCTCTTTTCCACCTTTGACCTGCTCCACTTCCACTTTTCCACGGATTTTGATCTTACCCATACCGGTGGAATAGATCTGGATCAGATCGTCCTTATTGGCAATAATTCCTCCTGTCGGGAAATCAGGCCCCGGAATATATTCCATCATCTGCTCGGTATTGATATCCGGATTCTTAATGTATGCGATCACACCGTCGATCACTTCGCCCAGATTGTGCGGTGGTGTGCTTGTCACCATACCGACCGCAATACCATCGGAACCGTTCACCAAGAGATTCGGGATCTTGACCGGCAAAACTTCCGGCTCTTTCTCTGTCTCATCAAAGTTTGGCACAAAATCCACGACATCCTTATCCAGATCCGATAAAAATGCCTCCTGTGTGATTTTCTGCAGCCGCGCCTCCGTGTAACGCATCGCAGCCGCGCCATCGCCCTCGATGGAACCAAAGTTACCATGTCCATCTACAAGCGGCAGCCCTTTCTTAAATTCCTGTGCCATGACAACAAGTGCGTCATAAATAGAACTGTCGCCATGTGGATGATATTTACCCATGGTATCGCCGACAATACGCGCACATTTACGGTACGGCTTGTCATACCGGATTCCCAGTTCGTACATATCATATAAAGTTCTTCGCTGCACCGGTTTTAAGCCATCGCGGACATCCGGCAAAGCTCTTGCGATAATAACACTCATCGCATAATCTATATAAGATTTCTGCATCAGTTCCGAATACTCGGTACGGATAATCTGTTCTTCCTGCTGCATCATATAACCTCTCTATCTGTTATTCTACAGACCATTGCAAAATGTTTGTCATCTGCTTTACGATTTTTCAATGATCTACTGCCATTTTTACCGTCTGCACTATACGTCGAGTTCTGCGTCATGCGCATGTTCATAAATAAATGTCTTTCTCGGTGGAACATCATTTCCCATCAGAAGCTCTGTGATATCAGAAGCCATGCGGCCGTCCTCGATTTCAATCCGCTTTAACATTCTGGTAGCCGGATTCAATGTAGTCTCCCACAACTGCTCGGCATCCATCTCACCAAGACCTTTGTAACGCTGTAAGGTAAAGTTACTTCCCTTATGTGCTTTTCTGTATTTTTCCAGAGCCGCATCATCGTAAAGATACTCTTCCTCGCCCTTGCCCGGAATGACTTTGTAAAGCGGCGGCATTGCCACATAGACATGTCCTTCATAGATAAGTTCCGGCATAAAACGGTAAAACAATGTCAGAAGCAGTGTTGAGATATGTGCTCCGTCCACATCGGCATCCGCCATGATGATGATCTTGTCATAACGAAGTTTTGTGATATCAAAATCGTTTCCATATCCCTCGGAAAAACCACATCCAAACGCATTGATCATGGTCTTGATCTCTGCATTGGCTAACACCTTGTCAATACTTGCTTTTTCCACATTTAAGATTTTACCCCTGATTGGCAGGATTGCCTGATAATTTCTGTCTCTCGCTGTCTTTGCGGAACCTCCGGCGGAATCTCCCTCGACGATGAAGATTTCACAGATGGAAGCGTCCCTGCTCTCACAATTTGCAAGCTTTCCATTGGAATCAAACGAAAACTTCTGCTTGGTGAGCAGATTGGTCTTGGCGCGCTCCTCGGTCTTACGGATCTTTGCCGCTTTTTCCGCGCAGGAGATGACCGTTTTCAATGTCTCTAAGTTTTTATCAAAAAATAACTGAATCTCGTCGCCGGTCACTTTTGCAGTGGCTTTCGCCGCATCCTGATTATCTAATTTCGTCTTTGTCTGTCCCTCAAATCTCGGATCAGGATGTTTGATGGAAACAACTGCCGTCATTCCGTTTCGGACATCCGCTCCGGTGAAGTTCACATCTTTTTCTTTTAAAATACCAAGTTCTCTCGCATAAGAATTAATGACGGTTGTAAATACGGTTTTAAATCCCGTGATATGTGTACCACCCTCGGCATTAAAAATATTATTACAGAATCCCAGGATATTCTCATGAAATTCATTCGTGTACTGGAATGCAGCTTCCACGGTAATGCCTTCAGATTCCCCTTTAAAGTAGACGACGTCATGAAGCACTTCCGTATTTTTATTCAAATCCTTGACAAAACCACGGATTCCATCTTCCTCATGATATACGATATGTTCGACTTCCTCGCCACGGCGGTCCTCATAAATGATCGTAAGTTTCGGATTCAGATATGCCGTCTCATGCATACGGCTTTTGATCTCATCCTCTTTGAATCTCGTCTTTTCAAAAATTTCCGGATCTGGAAGAAAGTTTACTTTGGTTCCGGTCTTTTTTGTCTTGCCAATCTTAGGAAGCAATCCATTCTCCAATTCCACAACCGGAACGCCTCTCTCATAGCGGTCGTGATGAATATACCCCTCTCTGCTGATCTCCACATCCATATAAACAGACAATGCATTGACAACGGAAGAACCTACTCCGTGAAGCCCTCCACTCGTCTTATATGCGGAATCATCAAACTTACCGCCGGCGTGTAAGGTTGTGTATACAAGACGTGCTGCCGAAACACCTTTGGCGTGCATTCCGACCGGAACGCCTCGTCCATTATCTTCTACCGTACAGGAACCATTCTTCTCCAATGTGACATGGATCGTATCACATGCCCCTGCCAGATGCTCATCCACAGAGTTGTCTACGATCTCATAGATCAGGTGGTTCAATCCCTTTCTGGAAACACTTCCGATATACATTCCCGGTCTTTTCCGAACAGCCTCTAACCCTTCTAAAACCGATATGCTGTGCTCATCATAACCTGCCATTTCTTACCTCACTTCATTCATTTTCCTGCGCTCTGTCACAAACTTGCAGATTCATTTCATAATATTCTTTCAAATCTGCCCTACTCTTCTACCTTCTGCTGGTTCATATGTGCAATGACCATCATCGCAATCTTAAAGGTCATTGCATCATCAAACTTACGGATATCTAATCCGATTGCCTTCTCTAAACGTTCCAGACGATATACTAATGTATTCCGGTGCACATATAACTGTCTGGCGGTCTCTGAGATATTCAGATTATTTTCAAAAAACTTCTGGATGGTTGTATTGATCTCTTCATTAAATATATCCGGCACTTCATCCCCGAACACTTCATGAATAAACATCTCACATAAGCTCATCGGAAGCTGATAGATCAGACGCCCAATTCCAAGCAGGCTGTATGCAATCGTCTCACGCTCTGCATAAAAAATTCTTCCGACTTCTAACGCCATCTTGGCTTCCTGATAGGATTTGGCAATATCTTGCAGATTATGCACACGGTTTCCATAGCCCACGCGCACTTTCACCATCGCCTCAGTGTGCATATTATCCACGATCATTCTTGCCAATGTCTGCAGTTCTTCATCTTCTTTCATGTCTCTGGTATCTTTGATCAGGACAATGCTCTGCTCGTCCACTTCTGTCACATAGTCTCTGGTCTTGGTCACGAACAGATTCTTGACTGTCTCCATCGCGGTTGCATCTTTCTTGCCGTCAATCTCAATCACGAAAACAACACGTTCTGCCTGTTCAATATGCAGCTTCTGGGCCTTATTGTACATGTCCACCACGAGCATATTTCCAAGCAGGATATTCTGCATAAAATTATTACGGTCAAACTGCTCCATATAAGCGGCTGCAAGATTCCTTATCTGGCAGACTGCCAACCGTCCTACCATATAAGCATCTTCTGCGGATGACTTTGTCAAAAGAATATATTCCACTTCACCCTCTACCATTACTTTAAAGAAATGACAACCGGACAACATCTGGCTCTCTGCCATCGATGTTGCAAATGAAGTTACCGCTTCTTCCATATCTCCTTCCGGTTCAAAAGTAGCCGCAACCTGTTTTCCTTTCTCTGAATATAATGCCAGATCAATCTTGGAAATCTCCTTGATCTCGTCTAAAGCAGTCTGTATCTTATGGTTTGATATCATACGCTCCATTCCTTTCGTTATTTATTATATAGAACACATGTTTGTTTTGCAATCATTATTTTTCCATTGGACGCACTGATACTGCGACAGTCAGATTTATGATTGTCTGCAAAGAAAAACCGGGTACAAATGCTGCACCCGGTTCTACTGAGTTTATATAATTTTACCGAATTAGTTGGTAATTGTCAATTCTGTTTCTTTGTCGAAGCAGTGAATCTTCTCTGGATCGATTGCTAATGTGATATGATCACCCATACGAGCTGTTGTTCTGGAATCAACTTTTGCTGTCATGGCTGTTCCTGCTACATTGAAGTATAACAATACTTCAGAACCTAATAACTCGTATCCTGTTACGTCTGTCTCGAATACTGCATCTTTGTGAGCTTCGATCTCAATCTGGGAATCTCCGATATCTTCTGGTCTGATACCCATAACAACTGTCTTTCCGTTGTATCCGCCATCGATCAATTTCTTAGCTTTTGCCGGAGGAAGGACAACAGATGTCTTCTCGAAATTAAGAGTTACTCTCTCGCCTTCTACTTTACATACAGCGTCGATGAAGTTCATCTGTGGAGATCCGATGAATCCAGCTACGAATAAGTTGTTAGGCTCATTGTATAATTTCTGTGGAGAATCAACCTGCATGATAACACCATCTTTTAATACAACGATTCTGGTTCCTAATGTCATAGCTTCTGTCTGATCATGTGTTACATAGATGATAGTAGCTTTTAATCTGTTATGTAAGGAAGCGATCTCAGAACGCATCTGAACACGTAATTTTGCATCCAGGTTGGAAAGAGGTTCGTCCATAAGGAATACCTTAGGATTACGAACGATAGCACGTCCCATAGCAACACGCTGTCTCTGTCCACCGGATAAAGCCTTTGGTTTACGGTCTAATAATTTCTCAAGATCAAGGATCTTAGCAGCTTCTTCTACTTTTTTCTTGATCTCATCCTTAGGAACTTTTCTTAATTTTAATCCGAATGCCATATTGTCAAATACGGTCATATGTGGATATAATGCGTAGTTCTGGAATACCATTGCGATATCTCTGTCTTTTGGCTCTACGTCGTTTACAACTCTTCCATCGATTTTTAATTCACCGGAAGAAATCTCTTCAAGACCTGCGATCATACGAAGTGTAGTAGATTTACCACATCCGGATGGTCCTACGAAGATGATGAACTCCTGATCTTCTACTTCAAGGCTGAAATCCTTAACAGCTTCAAAACCGTTAGGATAAACTTTACATACATTTGTTAATGATAAACTTGCCATTGGTGTAAATACCTCCTGATAAATTGTTCGTTTCTTGATATATTTACTATACAAAAAAACAGCAAAAAACGCCATATGTTACCTACACAAAGAATCTGTCGATTTCTTGTAGGAACTCACAGTGATTTTGACTGTTTTTTGATTTCTTCGTCAGATTGCACTGATATTTCATCTTTTTCCGTCAAATTGACGAAGCAACCTGCCTGTATCTTTTATTCCATACATTCATTTCTGATCATAACTTAGAATAACCGAATCCATTGACCACGGCATCCAGCTTGATTCCCTTTTTACAGAACGGGCAATCCTGTGCTGTATAAGCCGCATATCCCGGAAGATCCTCTGCATGGAACACCGCGTGTACCTGAAAACCGTCCATCTCATTTACAGTGCTGAACACAGATGCCACTGCCTCGGTCACGCCGCCATAGTAACGGATTCCCTCGAGACTTCTGTGGATTGTCTTTCCGGTTGTGGTAGATGCAGATAATAAGATCACATGTTTTCCCGCAATACTTGGTTTGATATTATCACGGAACAAGAGCTGGTTATTGCTGTTCATCTCCGGTGATACCACGTATATCGTCTCGTGGCGGTTTGTGGATGCCATATCTCCTTTTTCAAACTCTTCCGCTAAAAATGCACCGATCACTTCCGTACCGTCCATACATACGATCGTATCCACATAGGGAACTCTGCCGATCTTCTGATACAGCACGCGGGCAACCTCTTTTGCTTCCCGGATTCTTGTCTTCAGGCTTGTGATATCAATGTAGTAATTGATATGGGAATGACTGGTTGCAAAATGTCCTGGAATTGCATGAATCGCAACCATATTGCTCTCTTTTGAATAAAACTTTACCATTCTGCTTTCCATAATAAAATACCTCCTTAACCCCACTATTCCGGCATTTTCCGGATATTACTTTCTTCCGGTAGAACCAAATCCGCCTTCCCCGCGCTCCGTCTCATTCAATTCTTCTACTTCCTCAAACTCAACAGAAAGATACGGCATTACGACCATCTGTGCAATGCGCTCTTTTCCGGCGATCACACGCTCCTCATCCGTATCATTATGTAAGGCGATCATAAATTCTCCCCGGTAGTCAGAATCCACTACTCCGACACAATTTGCCGGGCGCAGTCCCTGCTTGGAGGCAAGACCGCTTCTTGCAAAAATCGCACCGAAATATCCTTCCGGTATTTCCATCGCAAGTCCTGTGCCGACCATCACTGTTTTGTGTGGTGGAATCACAGTATCCTCAGAACTTTTTGCATACAGATCATAGCCTGCCGCCTGACTGCTTCCCCTTGTCGGGAGTACTGCATCCGCATCAAGTTTTTTTATATTGATCTTCATTTATATTCTCCATTCTAGCACAATCTGTCAGATATATTTTTTAATTAAATCTTAATTCTTCCATACGTTTTTCCCTGCAAATTATAAGGAACTCCTGCATTCTTAATCTTCCCAGCCAAGATTGCCATGTTCCATTTTCTTATCGCGGAGCATCAGGTCATTGACCGCCTCTTTTGCCGGTTTGTCCTCAAATAATACTTTGTTGACTTCCTCAATGATCGGCATATCTACACCGTATTTTTTTGCAAGGGCGATCGCTGCTTTCGCAGAGTAGACACCTTCTACGACCATTTTCACTTCGTCCATCGCCTGCTGCATGGTGTAACCCTGTCCGATCAGCATTCCGGCTTTGCGGTTACGGCTGTGTTTACTCTCACAGGTCACGATCAGATCACCGATTCCGGTAAGTCCGTTTAACGTCTCCTGTTTTGCGCCCATCGTCACAGCAAGCTTGTTCATCTCAAACATTCCTCTGGTGATGAGTGCCGCTTTCGTGTTATCCCCATATCCCAGACCGTCTGCCATTCCGGCTGCAAGCGCGATCACGTTCTTTAACGAACCGCCAAGTTCCATGCCAAGCACATCCGGGCTTGTATACACACGGAAAACGTTGTTCATGAAAATGTCCTGGATTCCCTCTGCAACAGCTCGTTTTTTTGCTCCTGCTACAACTGCAGTTGGAAGTCCGATTCCAACTTCTTCCGCATGGCTTGGTCCACACATCACTGCAACCTCTGCCTGCGGGATCTCCTGCTCCACAATGTCGGTAAGCGGCATCAGTGTCTCTTCCTCAATTCCCTTAGCCACGCACACGATGATCTGTCCCTCTTTCACAAAAGGCGCCATGCTCTTTGCTGTGCTTCTTGTGAATACAGACGGCACTGCAAGGATCAGGTATGCTTTACCTGAAACCGCAGATTCCAGATCTGTTGTAAATTCCATATCTTCCGGCAGTTTTACCCCCGGAAGTTTCTGCACATGCTCATGTTTTTCTTTCAGCATGGTAATCTCATCTTCCACGATCGACCACACTGTCACTTTATTTCCATTGGTATGCAGTACTTTTGCAAGGGCGATCCCCCAGCTTCCTGCTCCTATGATCGCAACATCTGCCATTTTTCTCACTCCAAATCAAAAAATTATTTCTGCTCCTTCTTTTTCGCACCGATCTTATTCTCTGTGCCATTTGCAAGACGTCTGATATTTGCACGGTGCTGCCATACCCCTAAAATGGTAAAACAGGCTGTCACTATGTAAAATTCCGCACGGATTCCCATTGGAACTGTGATAATCCCAAGCTGTCCGTAAATGACCACCTGGACAAAAACACTGATCAGTCCGATGATCGAGCCGAGAGATACATATTTTGTCACTACGCTGATCACCAGGAAAAGTCCCATACTGACCGGTGCAACGATTGGAAATACTGCAAGCACCATACCACCGGTACATGCAACTCCTTTTCCGCCTTTGAACTTCAGATAAAACGGAAAATTGTGTCCGAGCACCGCTCCAAAACCTGCATACAGTTCCAGAAGAATGATGTCTTCTGTATATGTTCTTCCAAAGATCAGTTTAACAGCTAACACTGCCGCTACCGTTTTTAAAATATCGCCGAGGCAGGTCACAAGTCCTGCCTTCCAGCCAAATGTTCTTAAGGTGTTTGTCGCACCGGAATTGCCGCTTCCTTTTGTACGGATATCCACACCTTTCTTTTTCCCATAAAAATAACCTGTTTCAAATAATCCGCAGACGTAGCCGATTGCTACTGCAACTATCCTTGCGATGATCATTTTTCATTTTCCTTTCTCTCTCTGATGATAAAACGAAGTGCAGTTCCCCGGAATCCGAAGGTATCACGGATACGGTTCTCCAGATATCTTGTGTATGAGAAATGCATCAACTGTTTATCATTCACAAAGATCACAAAGGTTGGCGGTTTTACAGAAACCTGCGTGGTGTAATAAATACGCAGTCTCTTTCCCTTATCCGATGGCGGCTGCTGCATCGCAACTGCCTCGGTAACGATTTCATTCAATACACCGGTTGCCACACGCATACTGTTATTCTCAATTACGACATCGATTGTTTCAAAAATCTTATTGAGACGCTGTCCTGATTTTGCAGAGATGAAAATAATCTCCGCATACGGCATAAAGCTTAAGATATCACGGATTTTCTCAGTATGGCGGTAGATGGTCTTATCATCTTTTTCGATCGCATCCCATTTATTGACTGCGATGATGATTCCCTTTCCACGGTCATGTGCGATTCCCGCGATCTTGGCATCCTGCTCGGTCACGCCCTCGGTAGCGTCGATCACAATAATACAGACATCTGCACGCTCAACGGCTGTCACTGCACGGATAATACTGTAACGCTCGATCTCTTCTTTGATCTTATTCTTACGTCTCAATCCTGCGGTATCGATAAACACATATTCTTTTCCATTGTACTTAATATCAGTATCGATTGCATCTCTGGTTGTACCTGCGATATCCGATACAATGACGCGGTCCTCCTGCGCCAGTTTATTGATGAGGGATGATTTTCCAACATTCGGTTTTCCGATAATGGCGATCTTCGGACGGTCGTCCTCCTCGTCATCTTTCTTATATTCCGGGAAATATTTCACCACTTCATCTAACATATCTCCAAGTCCCAACATGGAAGCGGCAGAAACCGGGAACGGATCTCCGATTCCAAGATTATAGAACTCATAGACATCTGCCATATACTTTTCAAAGCTGTCCACTTTATTGACAACCAGCACGACCGGTTTGCCGGAACGACGCAGCATATCTGCAACTTTGGAATCCGAATCCTGCAATCCCTGTCTGACATCGACAATAAACATGATCACGTCTGCAGTTGCAATCGCAATCTCTGCCTGCTCTCTCATCTGTGATAAAATAATATCGTTACTGTCCGGTTCAATACCTCCGGTATCGATCATGGTAAAATTGTGATCTAACCATGACACCTCCGCATAAATACGGTCTCTTGTAACGCCCGGTGTATCTTGTACAATTGAAATACGCTCACCTGCAAGTGCATTAAATAACGTAGACTTTCCTACATTCGGGCGTCCAACAATCGCTACGACTGGTTTACTCATTGATAAAACTCCTTTTCTCATGTATCACGGAAAGAACTGGGATCTCCACTACTTTCCTGTTATAACCTTAAATGGCTTTCTACCGTTACGCTAAAAATAACAATAACAGTTTACAATAAAAAAGATGGAATAACAATATTTATTCCATCTTTTTTCTGAACTATGCGTTTTGTCTAGGAAATGTGCGGTATTCCTTTTTCCCTTACTGCCGTAACCGGATTCATCAGTGCGTCATACTCATCATAAGTCATAAGTTTTCGCTCACTGTTCAAAATCCCAAGTTTTTTCAATGTCTCAATAATGTTTGTGCATTTGCTTCCGAACTCAACATAGGCGCTGTCACTGTTTGGGAAATAAGCTTCTGCAGTCTTCTCCCCTGTCAGCACCGCTTCTGTCTCATCAACCCCATCCACACTGTAAGAACTGTAATTCCAGATGATACCGTCCGGATTATAAAAACTGATATCCAGATTGTTAAAATAACGATCCCTGTACGTGTTATCCTCATCACCGGCACGGAGCGAATAAAGTTGATAATCCGTCATGTTTCCCGCTTCCACATCTTTTTGCACCGCCTCCATGACAGCGTCAAGCTCTTCCTGTGTAAAACGGTAATCCTCTGTTCTGCCGTTCTCATCTACAAATGAGATACTGCCGGCATAATACTCATTCGTCTTATAGTAATTGCCAAACATGTTCTGCATCATCTTATTCGGATCACTCTCTAACGCAGTCACTTTTGCGACGACAGAATCTTTGTCCGCAGCCGCAGCCTGCCCAACCGGAACTGTATAACTTCTCCGCAGCTTCTTACCATCCTTCAGGGTATATGTGATTGAGAGATAATATTGGTTCTCTGCGCTCAGGCACTCTTCTTTCTGTGCCAGGATCTCTTTCTGGAGATCTATGATCTTCTGAATATCATCCGGTTCGGTATAGCGGAGCGTATAGTCCAGATTGAGCGATACCACCTTAACCTCTGAAACATCCGGTATTTTTCCTTCGATCCGGAATAGATCCAGTTTCAGTGCACCCAGAAATGCTGCCAGAACAACCGTTAAGACTGCCCATTCCCCAACTCTCTTTTTGTGGAACACACGGAAATTCTTCTCAATAAGCATCTCCGCCACAAAAAAGCCGATCGCACCAAAGATCAGGGTGCCTGCTGCAAGTATCCAAAAATGTACCTTTGCCGAAGAAAAACTGTTTCCGATCGTGTCAGCAACGGCAGTTCCTCCAAGCAGACCGGCGCAGACAGCCACGCCCCAGCGGAACACCGGCTTGATCCCCCGCATGCTGATAAGGTCACCTGCAGTCTCCAATTTTCTCCATTTATACAACTGATAGGCTGCGATCAGGAATACCACACCTGCCACTGCATAAATCCCGAGCAGATATGCACCCTTAAACTCGATTCCAACCGTCACATACTCACTGTTTTCTACTGACTGTATCCGCAGATTGTTTGTCAGATAATAAATTGGAGACAAAATACAGGATTTCCCCGGATTCCAATTGTTTGACACCCCAAAGCAGACACTCTCTATCACCATGTTGATCAGATACCAGCATCCTACATACAGATAATTGACTACGACATAATACACCGGAAATGCCATGAGCTGTCCGGTAAACATCGCCACAAATGCGCCGAGCGCCAGTGCAAAAAACGTCATTGCGGCTTCTGCACCAAACCAGTATAAAATGTACTGGATATTGGTGATATGTGCACCAATGCAGACGAACACCGTGATAATAAAGGTCAGGATCTGCGGAACAATCATAAATGCAGACGCAGATATGATATTCGTCACAAACAACTCCCGTCTGTCCACCGGAAGTGAATGGATCATATTTGTATTCTTTGCAGAATACAGATAGGAAAACACTGCCATGATCATCACTGCTGCAAATGCAAATGTGATCACCGGATTCATGGCTGCCCGCATAGCGCCACTGATCGCATAGACCTGTCTCTGGAGCTGGCTGTAACTGTCATCCTGCAGATAATACCGCATATTAAACCACAGTCCGACCGGAAGCGAAACGATCAGATAACAGCTGTACAATGCCCACAAAGGCCAGAAATGTGTCATATTTTTTTTGAAAATTGTTTTGTTAAAGCAGGATGTCTTTGACTTCATAATCCACACCTCCCAATTCATAAATAAAGATTTCCTCCAGTGTCAACGGAAGTACATCAACAATGGTAGGATTTTCTGTCAGAAGAACTTTCTCTGCCTCCTTCGGATCACCTTTTACGATCAGGGTATAGACACGCCCTGTGTTTGCCATATGCAGCACCTCAAAATCATCCGGCAATTTTGGCACACCATTCTGACATGCCACCTGTATCTTGGAAATATTTCCCTGAAGATCGCTCAAAGACCGCTCGATCATAATTTTTCCATGGTGCATGATACCTACATGGTCACAGGTATCCTCCAGTTCCCTCAGGTTATGGGAGGACACTAAAACAGTCATTTTCCGCTCTGCCACTTCCGCCATTAAGATACTCCAGATCTGTCTGCGCATCACAGGATCAAGTCCGTCCACCGGTTCGTCTAAGATCAGCAGATCCGGTTTACAGCAGATTGCAAGCCAGAACGCTACCTGTTTCTGCATGCCTTTCGACAGCCGTCTGATAGTGCGTTTCACATCGATCGTCGGGAAAAATTCCTGCATTTTATAAAAAAGCTTACTGTCAAACTGTGGATAGATGCCTTCATAAAAGCGTTTCATCTCCATCGTATCTGCCTGCATAAAATAAAACAGTTCATCCGGGATATAAGCCATCCTCTGCTTGATGTTCCGGTTTTCAAATACCGGTTCACCGTCGATCAGGATCTCTCCCTCATCTGCCTTATAAACTCCGGTAAGATGGCGGATCAACGTAGACTTTCCTGCTCCGTTTGGCCCGACCAGTCCATAAATATCACCTTTTCCCACATGCATTTCCACGCCGTTCAACGCCTGAAAATCATCAAACTTTTTCTTTAAATTATGAACCTGGATCATTGTGCCTCTCCCCCTTTAGCCAATTGTTCAATACGTGTTTTCAAACTGTCCTCATCCATCGCCAAAAACAACAGTTCCGTCACCACTTCATCAAATTCCTTCATCAGTTCTTCATTTCTGACACCCAGCACTTCTTTCCGCTCGGCGACGAATGTTCCTTTTCCGGCAACGGTATAGACATATCCCTCTGCCTCAAGTTCCCGGTATGCCTTCTGGATGGTATTTGGATTGATGGCAAGCTTCGAAGCCATTTCCCGCACGGAGGGCAGCTTTTCATTTGCAATAAGGGAATTCGTGATAACCAGCTTTCTCAGACCATCTTTGATCTGTTCATAAATTGGTTTTGCATCCCTGTAATTTAACTGAATCAAATAACAAACCTCCCATCTGTATTAGCTGTATGATGTGTACTATCATTCTTCATACAGTTAATATAGCACGAGAGGTCTTCTATTACAATGAAGATAATCCTAGGATATTATTAAGAAATCTTTAATATGCCATTCTTTTCAAAGGCAGCATCGTTTCTGCTATCCGAGATAAGCCTTCAGAAGTTCAAACGTATTCTTTACTCCATCCACATGGCTTCTCTCATAACCGTGTGATGCATATACACCCGAACCGATCAGTCCGTGGCGCACATCATATCCGGCGGTCAGCGCAACATCTGCATCTGAACCATAGTATGGATAGACATCCACTGTAAAATCAATGCCATTCTCTTTCGCTGCCTTCACAAGACCGTTTACCACATCATAATGATATGGACCATGGCTGTCCTTCGCACAGATCGATACCTGTGTCTCATCACAGGCAAGTCCGTCACCAACACATCCCATATCCACAGAGATCACTTCTGTCACGCCTTCCGGGACAGAGGCAGCACCACCGTGTCCTACTTCCTCAAATACAGTGATGTGCTGGTAGATCATACGCTCCGGTGTCACATTTTCCTCTTTCAGATATTTTGCATAGCCCAATAAAATTCCAACACTTAATTTGTCATCTAAGAAACGGCTCTTAATGTAACCGGATGCTGTCACCGTAGTTCTCGGATCAAAGCAGACAAAATCACCTGTCATAATGCCGAGCTTCTCCACATCCTCTTTTGATTTTACTTTTTCATCCAGAACAACTTCCACGGAATCATAGCTTCTCTTTGTGTCATTATATTCGCCGTTTACATGAATGGAAGCGTTGATCAGCTGTAATGTTCCGTCATATTTTCCGTTAAATCTGGTGACAACTTTACAGTTTTCTCCCTCTGCATTGTTTGCATTCATACCACCAACCGCTGTGACACGGAGTCTTCCGTTGGCTTTGATCTCTGCCACCATGGCTCCTAACGTATCAATATGTGCCTCTAAAAGAACGGCGTTCCCTTTGTCCCTGCCGCCGATCGGTACGAGCACACCGCCTTTTACCGTAAGCTTTGGCTCATATCCAAGCTTTTTGTATTCTCCCATGACATAGTCTGCCACCTCTTTTGTGAAGCCGGATGGACTGTCGATCGCAAGAATATTTTTGGTCTCTTCTACCATATAATCTACATAATTTTTACTCATATCTTCTGCTCCTTTTTATTTCAAATATTTTAGGCGTTTGCGAAACTCCTCCTACTCTTCTTTCAATTGTTCAAAATCAACAAAAACATTCAAGACACGCTCTCGCTATGTGTCACTCGCAACGGTACTAAGAAGCCAGACACAACTTACCGTTGTATCTGCCTTCTAAGTGCCGGCGGTTCCCCAATGTCTTTCATGTCTTTTGTTAATTTTTCACAATTCAATTTAGGTTTTCATGAGTTTCGCAATTATCAATTTCAAACATTTAGGCAATTGCGAAACTCCTTATAAGCATCTTTCATGAGTTTCGCAATTATCTTATTTTAAACATAAAAATGCCCCGAGGTTTCCGCGCTTACCATGGCTTGCGCGGTGGGAAAAAAGTAAATCAGGATTGCAGCACGTGCAAATGTCCGTGATTTCTAAATGTTCCGGCAGGACACCTGCATCAAGCAGTACAATTTCGTTTGCTTTCCAGAGGTCGAGCTGATATTTTCCATTTTCTTTTGCGATAAGGATCTCATTCTCATGTCCTGCAAATGCCTGCTCAAACTCCACCGCAACATCCCCGCTCACCTCGTAGCAGTCCTGACAGATGGACGGTCCGATCGCACAGCGCAGTTCCTCCGGTCTGCTTCCGTATTCCCTCCGCATCGCCTCGATAGTCGCTTTTCCCATGCGGTTTACTGTTCCACGCCAGCCGGAATGGCTTAACCCGATGGCACGATGCACCGGATCGACAAAATACAGCGGAACACAGTCCGCATAGAACGTTGATAACACTAAGCCCGGCACATCCGTGATCAGTCCATCTGTATCATGAAATTCCCGTTCTCTCGTAAGTCCATTTCCGGCATCCTCCGCCGTCACTTTTCTTACATTTGTCGTATGTGTCTGATCCGTAAAAACAAATTTATCATAATCCACATCAAGCGCTGATGCAAGTCTTCTGTAATTTTCCCGGACTGCCTCCTCTTCATCTCCTCTTGTAAAACTCAGATTCATGGTGGAAAAAATACCCTCACTCACGCCGCCAAGTCTTGTGGTAAAACCTTCTTTTACAATTCCTGTTTTCTCCAATAAAGGAAAATGTAAAAGCGGCACTTCCACGCCAGCCCCAAGATGATGTATCACCTCTTCCGGCACTCCTGTATTGTTTTTCCGCTTCCAGCTTTTATGATCCATATCACTTACAATTCTCCTGATTTTGTCCTGCGAAAAAGCAGCCATGAAAATGCATTCTCTCATCCTCTCAGAACCCCTGATAGTCAAATGCATTCTGAATGACTTTTATCTGCTCTCCCAAAACTGCCGCCACATCGAACCTGCAAGGTGTAGATGTTCCATAACCATGTGTCAGGCAGTAGTACGAAGCCACTTTTGAAATCGTTCTCTGCTTTGCAGAAGTCACCGCTTCAAGTGGATTTCCCGCTGCGTTGTCCGCACGGTATTTCACTTCCACAAACACAAGATATCCGCCCTGTCTTGCCACGATATCGATTTCTCCCATGCGGCATCTGTAATTATATTCTAAAATCTCATACCCCTGCTGTTCCAAATATGCACCTGCCAGTTTTTCATAGGCAGTTCCCACACTTCTCTTATTGATAAAACCCTCTTTTCTACAGCAGCATCCTTCTTTTGTGCCTGTTGTCCCTCATTCTATTCACTTCCTGCAGCACACTATTTGATTATGCCATTCATCTGCTGCAATTTCACTTCATTTATGATAACATATCTGCCTGCTGCAATTTTGCCTTCATCTTATCCATATCATCCACAAACACAAGGATCTCAGCGACTACTTCATAAAGTTCCGGTGGAATCGCATCCCCGATCTCTAATTTCGACAGCGTCTCCGCCAGCTTATTATCTTTATAGAAAGGGACATCATTTTCTTTTGCCTTTGCGATGATCTTTTCTGCCACTTCGCCCCTGCCACTGGCAAGGATCTTCGGTGCTTTATCTCCCGGCTCATATGCTACTGCTACCGCTGTTTTTACCTTTTTCTTTTCATTATCCCATGCCATATCCGCTCACCACCTCTGTTTTGTATCTGATATACTAGGCTCTCACATCAAACGAATACCGATGCAGTGTTCCCGTCTGTGGCATATCTTTCCGCAGGAAATCATCCCCAAAGCTGACCTTCTTTTCTTCCTTTGTCATCGTTATGGTACACTGATAACCTTTGTCTTTCAGCTTTTGTTCCAGAATGGGCAGATACTTTTCCACAAGATCATAGGACGCATCGTCAGCCATATAAAAATTTGTTTTGACATTCCGATGCTGCATTTTCACTGAGACATCGGTAGAACCAAGGTGTTCCAGCTCCAGGTGTAAAAAAGCACTCAGCTCCGCATCCGGATCTCTCAGATTCTTTTTATTCGTGTATACATAAAGTTCTCCGTTTGCATTCTGACCGGACATCTTCAATGGCACCTGTACATATGTATATGCCTGATTGAGCTGATTCATAAATTCAATATTACCGCGCACCTCTGCCGCAGTTTCCGGAAATCTGGTTTTCGTAACGCCTGCCTCTTTCAGCGCATCTTCCACCTGTCTCATCTGCTGCTCTAATTTTTCGTAAAGCTGGCTGATCTTTTTCTCCTGTTTCAACGCTTCCGGCTGTATCAGCCACTGCTGTTCCATCACATTCCGAAGCAGACTTTTATATGCATCACTTCCGAATAATTTTTGGATACTCTGCGATGCCATTCCATTGTTTTCAGATAAAAGCTGTGATACTGTGCGCAGAAAATCAGAGACGGTCAGATTTTTGTCCAATGCCGTTTTGCCGTCCGCAGCTTTCCATGCAGCGTCCTCTGTCATCAGATTCTGTGCTACGCTTTCATCCTCCAACGTGTCGATAAAAATATCCTGCTCCATCGCTTCCGGGAAAAGTTTTGTACTTTCTACCAGTGAAGGAATATTCTGCAATAACCTTCCGAGACTTGAAAACTGCTGATCTGATAAAACCTCACCAATTGCCTGACCACCTGTTCCTTCCTGTATGGCTTGTCCTGCTGTTGTGGTCTGCTCTCCGTTTACAGTCTGTTCCTCTGCGCCTAGCCGTCCGTCAGTCAAAATCTGTCCTTCCGACGTCGTCTGTCCTTCCGACGTCGTCTGTCCTTCTGCCGTTGTCTGTCCACCGGTCAAAATCTGTCCTTCTGCCGTTATCTGTCCGCCAGTCACGATCTGCCCTTCTGCCGTTGTCTGTCCACCGGTTTCTATCTGCCCCTCTGTATTGACCGGTGCTCCGGTTGCAGTCTGCTCTGGAAGAAGGATTGAGAGAATCTTATGATTCATCTGTACCGCCTGATTCGGTGACAAATCGCTTGAGCCCGCAAGATCAGCCAGTTCGTTCATCGCCTGATCCATCTCCTGTAAAATGGCATACTCATCCGTCATGTAATTTTCAAACTGCGCTGCCATCTCCGGCGAAACCGGGATTCCAAGCTTTGTCATGTTTACAACTGTAGTAATATCTACACCGGGATTCATATTCGCGATCCTTGCCATATTTAAAAGGCTTTGCTTATCAATTGGCATCTGCTCTTTCATCATGGCATCGACCATTGCCAGATTCCGCTCCGTCACAGGTACGGTTCCTTCCGTCAGTGCATTGGTAAGAATTGGATTTCCTCCACTGCCAGCGCCTGTGTACGGTTTGATTTCAATGGTCGCACCGTCATTGCTTTTTACCTGAAAAAACATCGGCGTTCCCTGCGAAAGCGGCACTTTTCCAGACAATCTTGCTGTGATCGTCTGTCCATCGCTAAGTGCCAGAGTCACTTTTCCGTTCTTCACAGAACTGACGGTTCCCTCAAAAACACTTCCAGAAGACAATTCTTCCAGTGTAGATACTACTTTCTGCATACCGGAAGCTGCCTTCAACCCTTCTGTTCCGCTTGAAATATTTCTGTTGTATTGTCCTAACATATCGGATATGTGCATGGTTTCGCCTCACTTGATACAAACTTCCTCTATAGTAAAATTTTTCCTGCGATCAGAAGCAATTTCTAATACGGTAGTCCATATCCCTTAAACAAAATTTTTGATAAAGCTGGCACGATGTATCGGAGATGGTCCAACTTCCTGCAATGCCTTGATATGTTCCGCCGAACCATAGCCTTTATTGGATGCGAATCCATACTGTGGCAGAATCTTGTCATACTCTACCATCAGGCGGTCCCTTGTAACCTTCGCAACAATGCTCGCTGCCCCAATGGAAATACTTTTTGCATCTCCTTTGATAATTGGCACCTGTCTGATGGAAACTCCGGGAATCGTGACCGCATCATTTAATAATATATCGGGTTTTACGCTTAATTTGCTTATAGCCTCACGCATTGCCTCATAAGTTGCCTGCAAAATATTGATTTCATCAATCCTCTGTGAGCTTGCCATTCCAATACCTACCGCAACTGCTTTTTCCATGATCACATCATACAATTCTTCCCGCTTTGCAGCAGAAAGCTTCTTAGAATCGTTGATATACAAAATATCGCAGTCTTTTGGCAAAATAACTGCGCCAGCTACCACCGGACCGGCAAGCGGTCCTCTTCCGACTTCGTCAATACCGCAGATATAGCCATAATCTGCATATTCCCGCTCATATTTTTTCAGATTTTCAATGCGCAGCTTCTCTGCCTCTAATTTTTCAAACCGTTTCTTTGCCTGCTCTACGATTTTCACAACACCGGAACGCTCGTCTTTTTCATATGTTTCTATAAAAGAAGGCAGTTTCTCATCGTCCACTGCCTTAAGTTCTTCTTTGATCTCACCGATTTTTTTCTCTGCCATTCTGTCCACTTATCCTTTGTCAACTTTTGACGCTTTCTGTATAAAATAGGTTCATCACCGGCTTTATTCAGCCTGCACCTGTGGCCACTCCAAAGTAATCTTTCCAAGCTTTCCGCCTCGGAATTCATCAATCAGAAGTGCTGCCGCTTTGCTGTAATCCAATTCGTTTCCTTTGGAAATGCATTTGCGGTTCTCTGCAATCTGCTCTAAAATCTTCACCGGAGTTTGTGTCTCATCTACACCATAGCGGTCTGTTAAAATTCCGGCATAATCTCTTGTCAGAACTTTGATCAGCTCCAGTGACAATTCATCAATATTCAAAATTTCATCTTTGATTGCCCCGATCAGTGCAAGACGCAGTCCAACCATCTGATCTTCAAATTTCGGCCACAAAATTCCCGGTGTATCCAGTAATTCCAGATTTTTGTTCAGTCTGATCCACTGTTTTCCTTTTGTCACACCCGGTTTATTTCCAGTTTTGGCACATGCCTTTCCCGCATAGGAATTGATAAACGTCGATTTTCCAACATTTGGAATTCCGACTACCATCGCACGGACAGGACGATTTAAGATTCCTCTTCTTCTGTCACGCTCAATCTTTTCCTTACAGGCTTCCATTACTACATTTGTAACTGTTTTCATGCCTGTCTTGGTTCTCGCATCCAGACCGACAACATAGTAGCCCATCTTTTTAAAATAGGCTGCCCATTCTTTGTTCTGATTCTCATCAGACAAATCTGATTTGTTCATGATGATCAGTCGCGCTTTATTTTTTCCCAACTCATCAATATCCGGGTTCCGACTGCTTAACGGGATTCTCGCATCCACAAGCTCGATCACCAGATCAATTAATTTTATGTCTTCCTGCATCTGACGTTTTGCTTTCGTCATATGTCCCGGATACCACTGAAACTGCATACTTTTTCCTCACTTTTCTTATATAAATCCAAATTTTTTCCACGGAGATACACGGAACCATGCTTTTCCAATAATGTAATCTTTTTTCACATTTCCAATATTGGCATAGCGGCTGTCCTCACTGTTATTGCGGTTATCTCCAAGGACAAAATATTCATCATCCTCAAGTTTTAGTTCCTCCGATGCAAGCCCTGCCTCCTCGATGGCAGACACATCTACTTTCTCATCAAAAAGTTCCCCATTCACATAAACAGCACCATTTTGAATCAATACCGTGTCTCCCGGCACTGCAATCACGCGCTTTACATAGTAATGTGATTTTTCATTCCCGTTTGGAAGAAACACAATAATGTCATTCGGCTTTGGATCGGACACCTTATAAATGAACCGATTTACCAGAATTTCGTCTCCACTTTCCAATGTTTCTGACATGGACTGCCCCACCACGCTGGTTCGCAATCCGATAAAATATACAAATGTAAAAGCAATGACCAGAGTAATCAAAATCTCAACTGTCCAGCTTAAGATTTCCTTTACAATGGTCATGTTTACTTTTTTCTTTCTTCTTCCGAAATTTAGTCCACTCCGTCTTCTTCTCACTTTTGCTTTCCTCTGCTCTATCGTCTGTATACAAATACACGTTATAGATTACCACAAAGCACGTTTGTGTGCAATTCGAGAATCGGATTTTCCAGATTTTATAAATATATTATTCCGCCCCTTTACCGGTAAAGCGCCGTCTCAACAAGTATACCGATCACCAGATAACGATGATTTCGCTCACCGCTTACACAGGTGGAAAGTGTGATAAGTCTGTCATCCTCTCCGATTTCCATATCCTCCCGGACGTGTAATTTATTGTCAGAAACTTTTTCTCTGACATCCGCCAAAAACTGATCTCTGTCGTCCTTACTGCTGATCACATACTCTGACGGAATGTACACATCTGTAAACTTCGCCGCCTCGTAGATTTCATAAGTCAGACGTTCATTTTCCGTATACACATAAATATACGGATGCCCGTCAAAAAACGTTTCATCCTCAAAGCTGTGAATACTTCCAAACATGGAACCATTTTTCATGTTATGTCCATATAGTACCGTATTATAATCCGAGAAATCTTTCCGGTTACATTGATTGGTGTAAATGCAGCCCGGATATCCCTTGCTGTGGTCTAAGTTATAATCCAGATAATAATTGTCTGTCTCAGACTGTAACAGCGGATAGTCTACCTGCGTTCCCGGCACAACGATCCATGCGTAAATATCTTGATTCTGTTCATGCAACTGTCCGAAATCATAGACCGGATCACAGTAGATCACTGTTTCTTCTGTGCTCTCCTCTGTCTCCGGCTCTGCGATAACCGTCTCTGTTGCAGCACTTAACGTCTCTTCCTGCCAGAGTTTTTCGTACTCCAGCTCCCGCTGTTTCACACTCCAGTGATGATAGATCAGATAGCCTCCACAACACACGGCAATGGCACAGAGTATCAGCACAACTGTCCAATCGGCTGTTTTTCTCCGCCTTAATGCTCTCCGTTCTTTTTTCCTCTTTTCCCGCAATGTACTCATTTATTTCTGCTCCTCGTAAAATAAATCAATGATCGTCTGCTGTACTGCCTCGTCATCTAAATAATACTCTTCATATTGTTCTCCCATCTGGATATTCCCCTGTAAAATCTGCATATTTTCCTCATCAAAATTACAGCCTGAAAGTTCTGTCGATATATATAGCACCTCGTCCGTTGAAATATCTGTCAACATATAGTCTGACAACTGGCTCATCAGGTTTACTGCCAACGCTGGGTTCTGTGCTAACGTTTTCTTAGCCTGACTGATAAATGCTTTTAAATATCTTTTCTGTCGTCCAATCCTGCTATACGCACTGCCGCTTACCGTGATATCTCTTCCCTGCACAAACTCCTGCGCCTCTTCTCCCTGCAAATGTACCGTCGCACCCTTTTTGAACTTTGCATTATATAAGGTATAATCATCATCCATCTCAACCGTAACACCGCCGACTGCATCATTCACAGTTCCTATACAGCTTAAATTCATTGCGACATATCCATTGATCGGCACTTCATTTTTTAAAATATCTGCAACCTGCCCAATAACCAGTGAACAGCTTTTTTCCTGCCCATCGGCATACGCATACTGCAATGCCAGTTGCCCGGTAAACGCACCCATTTCATTTCCATTTTCATCACACGCCACAATGCTCACCATTGTATCTCTCGGTATTGCCAGAATGCGTATATTGGAATGTTCAAAATCAAAGGAAACCAGAAAGACTGCATCCGCCTGCCCGACACTTCCACCATCATCATCACGTTCCCACATTGCCTCTTCTTTGTCCACGCCAATGCATAAAATATTTACGATATCTTTTCTGTATTGGTATGTTGTTCCATGATAATCAATCGTATTCCGAAAAGACGCCATCTCCTCAAAGACATCCTGCTGTTCTGCCGCAATATTTGCTTCCAGATTCTTTTTTCCTTTATATCTTACCAGAAAAAATAGTAACACGAATATACCTAATATAACAATTACAACCATAATTTTCCAATACTTTTTTATCAGCTTTTTCATAATTTCACCTAAAAAAAGAAAAGCTATATGCCACTATGACATATAGCCTTACTTTTATGACTTATCAAATACGATCTTATTTTGTATAGTTCATTCTACGTCTTGCATATACAACAGCACCTGTTGCTGCGATTACAACTACAAGAATCATTGCCATATTCATTCCTGCATCAGCAGTTTTTGGTGAAGTTGCTGCTGCATTTGTATCTGCTACAGAAGCAACAAATACAGGAGAAAGAGATGTAAATTTTGCATATACAACACCGTCTGCAACATTTGTTACAGGTACATTTTCCCATACACCAGCAGAGGTAAGATGGGCAACGACTACAGTATCGCCAGCTTTAATTCCTGCAACAGAAATTGCAATTGGATTGGATAAATCTGTAGCTGTCAGTTCATAAGTTCCGTATACACCACTCTTATAAGAATAGTTTAAACCTAAAACACTGTTGATCATTGTCTGAACAGCTGCTGCTTTTTTCTCAACTTTCTGTTCAGCTGTCAATGTTGTGTCATTGTCAATTGCTGCCATATCTGTGAAATATCCACTTAATTTTTCTTTCTGAACATCGTTCAATGCATCCTGTGTGATTGCTTTCTGCTCTACTTTTACTTCTGTTGCTGCTGTAGTTGTCTGTGATGTTGTTGTACTGGAATTATTTGCAGAAGGGCTTCCCGCTGCTAATGTTGTTACGCTTGCTCCTAAACAAAGTACCATAGATAATACTACTGCTGCTAATTTCTTTTTCATATCTTTTGTCCTCCAAAATTTAATGATTAGGATTTTTCATCCCTTAAACACTAAACCCATTCTACCCCCCCCCTTGAAAAATTTGTCAATGTAAAACATTGCCAATTTTTCATAGCTTACATCATAGATTTTTGTATATTTTTTTGTGGACACATAAATATAAAAAAGCCATAGAAAAAGCGGCTGCTCTCTCTATGGCTCACGCATGCATTGAACTATTTTACTAATTCTTTCACTTTAGCTTTCTTACCAACACGGTCTCTTAAGTAGAATAATTTAGCTCTTCTTACTTTACCAGCACGAACAACTTCTACTTTTTCAACGTTTGGAGAATGTAAAGGCCAGGTTTTCTCAACGCCACATCCGTTAGAAATCTTTCTAACTGTGAATGTTTCACGGTTGCTTCCACCCTGTCTCTTAATTACAACACCTTCGAAAACCTGGATTCTTTCACGGTTTCCTTCTTTGATTTTACCGTAAACTTTTACAGTATCACCAACACGGAATTCAGGTACTTCAGCTTTTAACTGTTCTGCTTCAATGCTTTTAATAATTTCACTTGCGTTCATTTTGTGACCTCCTATTATTTGGATGTTCTTAATACGCCTATTCGTAACAGAGGACCATCTCCTTTATTCACAACTCGTTAACATTACCATGCTTTCACGGAAAAGTCAAGCGCTTTTCACATTTTACAACAAATAAATAACACTGATGATCCAGAGTGCTATTCCAACTGCAACCGCAGCAATGCCTATCCAGAATCCGGCATATGCCATTTTAGATTTTGCCTCCGACATGGTCTTCTTCCCCAGAATAATCGCTGCAATTCCAAAGAGAATTCCAAAAAGCGGAGAAAGAAAAGCAATGACCAGTGCTGCCATGCCAAGCGTTAATACCCATATTGATTTTGTATAGTGATTCATATCAAAACCCGCTCCTTCTCTCGTAACATTTTCATATGATCTTCACCGCAAATATAAAGCCCTGGCAAACAGTTACAGATACTCCTGATATTTCATCTGCTCTTTTTTCGTGAGTTCCGCTTTTTTCAACAGATCCGGTCTGCGCTCAATTGTCCGTAATATTGCCTGTTCTCTCCGCCATTCATCTACTTTTTTATGATCACCGGACAACAGGATGGAAGGAACTTTTTTCCCCATCCACTCTTCCGGGCGGCTGTACTGCGGATATTCCAGCAGATTACCTTCAAATGATTCCGTGGAACCCGATTCATCATTCGTAAGAACCCCGGGTACCATACGCGAGATTGCATCCACCATGACCATCGCAGGAAGTTCCCCTCCTGTCAGCACATAATCACCAATTGAAACATAATCTGTCACAATCTCTTCTAACACACGCTCATCGATCCCTTCGTAATGACCGCATAATAAAATCAGATCTTTTTCCTGAGCCAGGTCTTTTGCCATCGGTTGTGTGAATGTCGGTCCCTGCGGTGTCAGATAAACCGTCCTTGGCTTGTATCCAATACGATCCACAACAGACTTCCACGCATCATATACCGGCTGTGCCTGCATGAGCATGCCTGCGCCGCCTCCGTAAGGATAATCATCCACTTTTTTATGACGTTCCAGCGTATAATCCCTGATATTCACTGCCTCAATGGAAAGCAGTCCTCTGTCTTTTGCTCTTCCGATAATGCTGGTAGACAATCCCTGCATGACCATATCCGGAAATAATGTTAATATATGAAAATTCATTCTTCTCTCTTTCATTCAATTTATTTCTCGTTCAGCTCACGAAGTCCCGGAAGTAAATGAACAATGATTTTTCCATTTTCCAGATCAACTTCTTTGACGCACTCTCTGATTGCCGGAAGCAAAATATCATCCGTTCCCTCTTTGCTTAAAACATATACATCATTCGCACCTGTCTGGAGAACATCGCTCAATTCGCCTAAATCTTCCCCCTCGTCCGACTCTGCCTGCAAACCGATCAGATCTGCGATAAAGTACTCGTTTTTCTTTAATTTTACCGCATTTTCACGGGTGACATACAAACTCTTTTTGCGATATTTTTCCACGTCATTGATATTGTCAATTCCCTTGAACTTGACAATAACCATATTTTTGAAAAATTTCACACCGGCAACTTCAAGGTCGACTAACTCTTTTCCGGTATCCAAAACAACGTTTTTCAGTTTTTTAAATCTTGCCGGATCATCCGTCGTAGGAAATACTTTCACTTCTCCCCTGACACCATGTGTGGTTGTTATTACACCTACCTGTAATAAATCTTCCATGTAATCTCCTTTATCAACTTTCTTCTGCTATCCAAATTAGCATGGTAAGGAAAAAGCTATCCCAGACAACTGGGATAGCCCATCATGTTACTGCATAATCTCAACAATAACTTTTTTTTCTTCTTTTGAGGCTGCTGCCTTCACAACGGCACGGATCGCTTTTGCAATTCTACCCTGTTTGCCGATTACCTTACCCATGTCAGACTGTGCAACGCGCAGTTCCAACACGATGGCTTTCTCATTCTCGGTCTCTGTCACAACAACTTCGTCCGGGTAATCAACTAGTGATTTGGCAATTACTTCAACTAATTCTTTCATTAGACCACCTCACTAATCTTATTTTTCGATTCCAGCATTTTTGAAGATTCTAGCTACTGTATCTGTTGGCTGAGCTCCGTTAGCTAACCATTTCTTTGCTAACTCTTCATTTACATGATATTCGCTTGGATCTTTTGTTGGATCATAAGTTCCGATCTCTTCGATACATCTTCCGTCTCTTGGGAATCTGGAATCTGCAACTACGATTCTATAGAAAGGAGCTTTCTTCTGTCCCATTCTTCTTAATCTGATCTTTACTGCCATGTCATTTCACCTCCTACGTGATTGCTAAAAATTTATTAAAAAGGAAGCCCTTTGAACATTCCTCTTTTACCTTTTTTCATCATGCCTGGCATCTGTTTCATCATCTTTTTCATCTGTTCAAACTGTTTTACCAGACGATTTACTTCCGCAATATCAACTCCTGCACCTTTTGCAATGCGGTTCTTGCGGCTCGGATTCATAAGCGACGGATTACGTCTCTCTTCCGGTGTCATGGAATAAATGATTGCTTCGGTGCGCGCCATACTCTTCTCAGCTGCTTCCTGATCGATCTCAGGCATCTTTCCTTTGCCCATTCCCATTCCAAGACCGGGCATCATTCCAAGGATACTGGATAATCCACCCATTTTCTTCATTTGACTCATAGATTCCAAATACATCTCAAAGTCAAATTCATTTTTGCGCATCTTCTGCTCAATACGCTTTGCCTGCTCCTCATCGATATCAGCCTGTGCTTTTTCAATCAATGTCAGCACATCACCCATACCAAGGATTCTTGAAGCCATTCTGTCAGGATAAAACTGCTCCAGATCAGAAAGTTTTTCTCCCATACCTACATATAAAATAGGTTTTCCGGTAACAGCACGGATTGAAAGTGCCGCACCACCTCTGGTGTCACCGTCTAACTTCGTTAAGATCACACCATCTATGCCAACCTTTTCATCAAACATCTTGGCTACATTCACTGCATCCTGTCCAGTCATGGCATCCACAACTAAAACGGTCTGATGAACGGTAACATTCTCTTTGATTTCCTGCAACTCAGCCATCATGTCATCATCAATATGAAGACGTCCTGCTGTATCCAGGATTACAATATTAAATTCATTCTTTGCCGCATGCTCGATTGCTGCTTTGGCAATGTTCACAGGTTTGATCTTATCTCCCATGGAAAATACTTCCACACCCTGCTTCTCACCATTGATCTGTAACTGTTCAATCGCACCCGGACGGTAAATATCACAGGCAGTCAGTAAAACTTTCTTTCCTTTCAGCTTAAACTTTCCTGCAAGCTTTGCTGCGGTGGTTGTTTTACCTGCACCCTGTAAACCTTCCATCATAATGACTGTCAATGCTTTTCCCGGCTGAAGCTTGATCTCTGTTGTCTCAGAGCCCATCAGCTTCACCATCTCTTCATTTACAATCTTAATGACCATCTGCCCAGGATTCAGTCCGTTCATCACATCCTGTCCGATTGCGCGTTCCTGCACATCTTTTACAAACTGCTTTACGACTTTGAAGTTAACATCCGCTTCTAAAAGAGCCATCTTAACTTCCTTCAAAGCTGCCTTGACATCATCCTCTGTCAAACGACCTTTGCTTCGCAGGTTTTTGAATACATTTTGAAGTTTTTCAGATAAACTGTCAAATGCCATCTTATAGCTCCTCTAAAATCTGATTGGAAATCTGCTCGATCTCCTCCATAATCGCTTCATTGTGACTGGAATGAAACTCCTTCGCCAGTGCATCAATCTGTGCTACTTTCTGCTTTGCTGACTGAAACTTTGCAATCAGATGAAGTTTTTCTTCATATCCTTCCAGAGACTTGGTACACCGCTTGATCATATCATGTACCCCCTGGCGGCTGATTCCCTCTTCGTTTGCAATCTCTCCAAGAGAAAGGTCATTGAACACGAAGTCCTCATAGATTCTTCTCTGGTGTTCGTTCAGCAGTTCTCCGTAGAAGTCATAGAGATAAGCCTGTTCGATTTTTTCTTCCATTCTTCACACCATGCCTTTATTTTACTATTCATACATCGGCACCTTTGCTAAGATAACATAAAACAAAACAGGTGTCAAGCATTTTTTCTTTACAGTAAAGGGATTTTGCTTGACACCTGTCTTTTAACACATTCTAAAACACGATCGCCGCCTGCACAATCGCACACGCGATGCTTACTATCGAAAGTGCTCCATATATTTTTTCTGTTTTCTTATCTGTGATAAAATACCCTGCACTTGTGAAAATAAACACAATCACGCAGATCATAAATGGAACATATTTCATCTGGTTCACGCTCTTTTATAAGAAGATATACTTACATACAAACAATACAGCAAGTACATACATTAACGGTGTGATTTTCTTTGCCTTACCGCAGATCACATTAATCACAACGTAAGAGATAACACCGATTGCGATACCTTCTGAAATGCTGTACATCAGTGGCATTGCGAGCATACATAAGTAAGCTGGAATTGCCTCTGTCATATCCGTAAAGTCAATCGAGATCACCGTTGTTACCATTAAAAATCCTACGAAGATCAATGCCGGAGCTGTTGCGAATCCCGGGATTGCGCAGAAAATTGGTGAGAAGAAAATAGCGAGCAGGAATAAGAAACCTGTCACTACAGAGGCAAGTCCTGTTCTCGCACCTTCTGCCACACCGGAAGAACTCTCAACAAATGTTGTTGTTGTGGATGTACCAAGAACTGCACCTGCACTTGTTGCGATCGCATCTGCGAGCAGTGCCTGTTTGATCCTTGGAAGTTTATCATTCTCATCTAACATCTGTGCTTTGTTTGCTACACCGATCAAAGTTCCTAATGTATCAAACATATCAACGAATAAGAAGGATAAAATAATAACCACAAAATCAAATACTCTTACCGTAGAAAAATCTGCTTTAAAGCACTGTCCGAATGTCTCTCCTAAAGAAGTGAAATCTGTCAGTCCCCAGACCGGATATAAAGAATAAAATCCTGCTTCTGCATCCGGGATATAAAGACCAGCTGCCTGAGCGATCATTCCTAAGATCCATGTGGCAGCAATACCGATGAGGATTGCTCCTTTTACACCTCTGATATATAAAATAGAGATGATAAAAAGACCGATCAGTGCAAGGATCGCTCCGATTCCAAGTGTATGGAAATCTCCTGTAAAGTCAACGATCGTAACAAGTGTGGAATCGTTATTTACAACAATGTGGCCATCCTGTAAACCTAAAAATGCGATGAAGAAACCGATACCGACACTCACACCTTTTTTCAGAGTGGTAGGAATTGCATTGAAGATCGCCTCACGCACATTAGTAAGGGAGAGCACGATAAAAATCAGACCTTCTGCAAAAACTGCCATCAGGGCGATTTTCCAGTCGTATCCCATTGCGCCACATACCGTGTATGCAAAATAAGCATTTAATCCCATACCCGGGGCAAGTGCAAATGGATAATTTGCAAGCATTGCCATTGCCAGTGTTCCAATAAAGGAAGCGATACAGGTCGCCATCAAAACTGCCGTCTTATCCATTCCTGCTGCTGCGAGCATGGATGGATTGACTGCAAGGATATACGCCATTGTCATAAATGTGGTGATACCCGCTAACACTTCTGTTTTCACAGTCGTGTTGTTCTCTTTTAATTTAAACATTTTCTCTAACATTTCTAATCTCCAACTTTGTCTTACATCATTTTACAGTCACGGTCTCTCCTGACGTGACTGCATAACATCTTCATATTTTATAAGGTTATTTTCCTTCGTATGTGATCACAGAGGCCACATCATATTTTGCCAGTTTTTCACGTCCTTTTAACCCTGCCAACTCCATTAAGAAAAGGATTTTTACAACTTCGCCGCCAAGCTGCTCTACTAATTTACAGCTTGCCTCCATAGTTCCTCCGGTTGCGATCAGGTCATCCACTAATACAACCTTCTGTCCCGGTCTGACCGCATCCTTATGGATCTCGATCTCTGCTTTTCCATATTCAAGATCATATTCTGCTGAGACTGTCTCACAAGGAAGTTTTCCTTTTTTACGAACCGGAATAAAAGCTTTTCCAAGTGCATAGGCAATTGGCATTCCAAAAATAAATCCTCTGGACTCCGCACCTGCAATAATGTCAAAATCTACTCCATCTAACAGTTTGATCATGGAATCGATTGCCAGCTTTAATCCATCCGGATCCTGTAATACACTTGTTACATCACGGAACATAATGCCCGGTTCCGGAAAATCCGGTATGGTTCTTACATACTCTTCTATTTTTTTCATTGATAATACCCCTTTCACTTAAAAATGTGACAAATCCACAACCATCATATACGATTGTCTGTCAAGATTCAATTTAGTAATACTTATAAATCTTATAAGCTGGTGCGGACAACCTTTGGTTTGTACCCTTCTTTTTCCAGTGCTTTGATGATCTGTTTCTTGTGATCTGTGCCAAAACACTCTAATGTAATGCGGAGTTCCACGGCTGCGCTTCGGTTTGTTGTAACAAACTGATTGTGTTCCAATTTGATGACATTTCCCTGCTGTGCCGCAATAATACCGGACACTTTGCAGAGTTCGCCCGGCTTATCCGGAAGCAAAACAGACACAGTGAAGATTCTGTCTCTTAAGATCAGTCCCTGCTGTACGACAGATGACATGGTGATGACATCCATATTACCGCCACTTAAAATGGATACGATCCGTTTGTCGGACACATCCAGATGTTTTAATGCCGCTACAGTTAAAAGTCCTGAATTTTCCACGATCATCTTATGGTTTTCCACCATGTCAAGGAAAGCTGCTACCAGCTCATCATCCTCAACTGTGATGATATCATCCAGATTTTGCCGGATATAAGGGAAAATCTTGCTGCCCGGTGTCTTAACGGCTGTACCGTCTGCAATTGTGCTGACAGTCGGAAGGGTTGTCACTTTTCCTGCTGCAAAAGACGCCTGCATACAGTTTGCACCTGCCGGTTCTACACCGATCACTTTGATCTTTGGATTTAATAATTTTGCAAGAGTGGAAACACCTGTTGCAAGTCCACCCCCTCCGATCGGTACAAGAATATATTCTACCAGCGGAAGCTCTTTGAAGATTTCCATTGCGATCGTACCCTGGCCTGTTGCAACTGCGAGATCATCAAATGGATGAATAAATGTGTATCCCTCTTTCTCTGCAAGTTCGTAAGCCTTCTGGCATGCCTCATCATACACATCTCCGTAAAGCACAACCTCTGCGCCGTAGCTCTTGGTACGGTTTACTTTGATGAGCGGTGTCGTGGTAGGCATGACAATGACTGCCTTGCATCCATAACATTTTGCAGCGTAGGCAACACCCTGCGCATGATTTCCTGCGGAGGCAGTGATAAGTCCCTTCGCTCTTTCCTCCTCAGTCAGTGTGCTGATCTTATAATATGCGCCGCGCACTTTATATGCGCCTGTAAACTGCATATTCTCCGGTTTTAAATAAACCTTGTTTCCTGTCTGCTGGCTGAAATAATCACTGTAAACCAGTTTTGTCTCTGTCGTGACTTCCTTTACCTTTTCGGAAGCCTCCTCAAACTTGTCTAATGTTAACATATCTATTTGTCCTCCTGTACATCAAATAATGCATTCACAAACTGATTGGAATCGAATTTCTGCAAGTCCTCGATTGTCTCCCCGACTCCGATATATTTTACCGGAATGCCAAGTTCTGAATGGATCGCAACGGCGATTCCACCCTTTGCTGTTCCATCCATTTTTGTCAGGATAATTCCGGTGATATCTGCCACATCTGCAAACTCTCTTGCCTGCGCAAGCGCATTCTGTCCGGTCGTTGCATCCAGAACAACCAGTGTCTCGCGGAACGCATCCGGATATTCTTTTTCCAGAATACGGTTAATCTTGCGAAGTTCTTCCATCAAATTCTTTTTATTATGAAGTCTGCCTGCGGTATCACATAAAAGTACATCTGCATTTCGCGCTTTTGCTGCTGCCACCGCATCATATACGATAGCTCCCGGATCAGCGCCTTCCTGTCCGCCGATCATCTCCACTCCGGCGCGGTTTGCCCACTCCTGAAGCTGCGTTCCGGCTGCGGCGCGGAATGTGTCTGCTGCCGCAAGGACAACCTTTTTTCCCTGATCTTTTAATTTTCCTGCGAGCTTTCCAACGGATGTCGTCTTTCCAACACCGTTGACACCGATCACCAGCACCACAGATTTCTCGTTTTCAAAACGATAGGCTGTCTCTCCGACATCCATCTGCTCTTTGATACTGTTGATCAGAAGTTCCTTGCACTCTGCCGGATCTTTGATATGATTTTCCTTTACTTTTTTCTTCAGGTTCTCAATGATAGCTTCCGTTGCATTGACACCGATATCACCCATAATGAGAATCTCTTCGATCTCTTCATAGAAATCGTCATCAATATTTGAAAATCCATTGAATACCGCATCAATACCGGAAACAATATTATCCCTCGTCTTGCTCAGCCCGGAAACCAGACGGCTCCAGAAGCCTTTTTTTTCTTCGCTCATCCCTTTTTCCTCGTTTCTATATGATTTGTCCCATTGTGTCCTCTGAATTAGTTGCTCAGATCATCATCGATCAGATTGACCGAAACTAATGTGGAAACACCTTTTTCCTGCATGGTGATACCGTACAGACGATCCGCTGCAGCCATGGTACCACGTCTGTGGGTAATGACAATAAACTGTGTGCTCTTCGTCAGCTTATGTAAGTATTTTGCAAAACGGCTGACGTTGGAATCGTCGAGTGCCGCCTCGATCTCGTCTAACAGACAGAATGGAGAAGGTTTTAAATTCTGGATTGCAAAAAGCAGTGAGATTGCTGTGAGTGATTTTTCTCCACCGGACATCTGCATCATGTTCTGTAATTTCTTTCCTGGCGGCTGTGCGATGATGCGGATGCCGCACTCTAAGATATCCTCATCTTCTACAAGTTCAAGCGTTCCTTTTCCACCACCGAAAAGCTCCTTAAACACTTTATCAAACTCGCGCTGAATTTCTGCAAATTTTTCCATAAACTGTTTGCGCATTCCGGTATCCAGTTCTTCAATAATTCCAACCAGAGTCTTTTCTGCCTTAATCAGATCATCATGCTGTCCCTTTAAGAAACCGTAACGCTCCGAGATTTCTTTGTAATCTTCAATGGCATTGACATTGACATCTCCCAGTTTTCGAATGTCATCTTTGATGCCTGCAATCTGTTTTTTCAGATCCGTAAGATCCGAAAATGCCTCATCCCTCAACTCCATCGCTGCATGCAGTGTCAGCTCGTACTCCTCCCACATATAATTCGTCTGGTAGTTTCCGGCTTCTTCGAGTTTTTCTCTCTGACTGTTCAAACGGTAAATCTCTTTATCCAGGTCTGCGATTTTCCTGGAAACATCCTCCTGTTTTTGGAAAAATCCCTTGTAGGAAGCAGACATCTCCTCTTTCTTCCGGGTATGCTCTTTTAAAGCTTTCTCCTGCTCTTCCTGATAATCTGCAGAGTTTAAAATTGTCTTTTTAATCTCCTCGATATCCTGACGTTTCTTCTCCACATCTGCTTTCGCATTCTTCGCTTCGTTTAACACGCCTTCGCGCTCGTCGTCAAACCGCCTGATCTCGCTCTGGATACGTGTGAGATTTTCCATTACGAATTCTGCCTTCTGGCGGATTCCGGCAAGTTCTAATGTCACCTGGGATACCGCATTTGTAGCAGATTCCACATCTGCACTTTTCTCATCCAGAATTTGCTGGAAGTTCTTATTTTCTTCCTCGATCTGGCTCTCACGGTTTTTCACATATTCAATTTCTTCTGATATCTTTGCTTTATTATCGTTGATTTCCTGAAGCTGTTTCTCTATCTCACGGTTTTCTGCGATCAGTCCCGCATACACATTTTCACTTTCGTTCTTCTGCGCCGCTGCACGATCCACATTCATTTTTGCCGTATTCTGTAAAATCAGCTGCTCCTGTAGTTCTGCCTTATTGGCTTCGATATCATCCACGAGCAGACTCTGTGCTGTCTTGATATCCTCCAGCCGGTTGCGGCTTTCCTTTATCTTCTGTTCTGACTTGCTGATCAGTTCCTCTAATTCTTCGATCTCACGGTTTCTTCCGAGAAGATTACTGTTATTGCGGAATGCACCACCTGTCATGGAGCCACCCGGGCTTAAATACTCTCCCTCTAACGTTACGATATGAAGGGAATAATGATTCTTCTTTGCCAGTTTGATTGCAAAATCAATATTCTCTGTGACGATCACTCTTCCTAACAGGTAGGCAGTCACGCCCTCGTATTTTGCCTCTGTTTTAACTAACGTATTGGCAAGTCCAATGACGCCCGGTTCTTTTAGGGCATCCATATTTTTAAAGTTGCCTTTTCCATCTACACTTGTAAGAGGTAAAAAAGTTGCACGTCCCAGACGGTTCTCTTTTAAGAAAGAGATCATCTTCTTCGCAGTCTCTTCATCCTCGGTGACGATATTCTGGATATTTCCACCCAATGCCGTCTCGATGGCAACTTCATACTTCTTCTCCACCTGGATCAGATCAGAAACAACTCCTAGAAGTCCCTTATTCTGCTCCTTTTGTTCCATCACTTTGCGGATACTGTTACCATATCCATCATAGCGCTCTGCAATATTTTTCAGAGATTCTAATTTGGACTGCTGCTTGTTATATCTTGCAAGTGTCTCCTCTAATGTATGCGTTGTCTCAATGGATTTTTTCTTCCAGTCGCGGCTTTTCTCCTCCATGGAAAGTCCGGCCTGTTTCAGCTCTTTTATTTTCTGATTGACGGAATCGAAATCTTTCTGATACTCTGCTAAAACAGAATCTAAATCTGCTTCCTCTGTTTTTCTTGCTAGCAGTCTCTGGTTTAACTGGGCTTTTCGGATGTTGACCTGTTCTTCCATCGTGTCAAACCGCTGCTGCCTTGCCTTAATGGAAGCCTTGCTGTTCAACAGTTCAATCAATTCACTTTTGCCTTTTTCCATGCCTTCCATACATCTCGCGATCTCTGTCTGCAATGTCTGAAGTGCTTCTTCCGCTGCTTTTTTCTTTTCCTCAATCTCAGAGATCTGTGCGTCCAGAGTAACCTTTTCTTCCTCATAAGTCTTTCCGGAAGAAATACGTTCTTCTTTCTCATGGTCGATGGCATCCAGACGGCTCTGCATATGTTCATCCGTATGCTCTGCCGAACGGATCTGCTCGTTTAAGATTTCAATCTGGCTCTCCAGCTTGTTCTTTGTCACAGCGGACTGACTCATCTCGTCACGGATTGCATTAATCTTTTCGTCCTCTGCCGCCATATCCTGTTCAAGCTTTTCATATTCTGTTTTTATCTGCTCATAACTTTCTTTTGCTTCCTGATAATCACGATCCGCAATCGAATAGTTTTCTTTGACTTCCTGTAACTGTCTGTCAATACGCTCCATTTCCAATAAGAACATATTGACATCAAACGTTTTTAACTCTTCTTTTTTCTTTAAATAAATACGGGCTTTTTCCGCCTGGCGCTCCAACGGACCGACCTGACGCTCTAACTCTGCCAGAATATCATTGACACGCACCAGATTTTCCCGCTCGTTCTCTAACTTTTTCTGGGCAGTTGCTTTTCGCTTTTTATACTTTACGATTCCTGCCGCCTCGTCAAAAAGTTCTCTTCGCTCTTCCGGTTTACCATTTAAGATACGCTCGATCTGTCCCTGACCGATAATAGAATATCCCTCTTTACCGATACCGGTATCATAGAAAAGTTCTGTGACATCTTTCAGACGACACGGACTTCCATTAATCAGATACTCACTCTCGCCGGAACGGTAAACACGTCTTGACACCGTAACTTCCTCGAAATCAATGGCAAGCTGATGATCTGAGTTGTCCATAGTGATTGCAACATATGCATAACTTAAAGGTTTTCTGTTTTCTGTACCGGCAAAAATAACATCCTGCATGCTTGCACCACGAAGCTGTTTTGCACTCTGTTCTCCCAATACCCAGCGCACTGCATCTGCGACATTACTCTTACCACTACCATTTGGTCCAACGATCCCGGTGATCCCATTGTGAAAATCGAATACGATCTTATTTGCAAATGACTTGAATCCCTGAACTTCTATACTTTTCAGATACATTTCATAACTCCGTTTCCTGCACTATTTTTTCTGGACCGGTTTTAAAAGCAGCAGTGCCTGATAGGCAGCTTCCTGCTCGGCAGCCTTCTTTGTATGACCGATTCCTGTTCCGATCACCCGCTCGCCAATCCTTGCCTCTACTGAGAAGCGTTTGTCATGGTCTGGTCCTTCCTCTGAAATTAATCTGTAATTCAGTTCTTCCTCATAATGTCCCTGCACGACTTCCTGTAAACTTGTCTTGCAGTCATAGAAAAGCTTTTTATGTTCAATATCTGTTAAAATAAATTTATGGATAAACGTTTTTGCATGTTCAAATCCACCATCCAGATAAATCGCTCCGATCACTGCCTCTAATGCATCCGAGAGAATCGAATTGCGGTTTCTTCCACCTGTCAGATTTTCGCCCTTTCCAAGGAACAGATATTTGCCAAGTTCCATCTCTCTGGTACAGATTGCCAGCGTCGGTTCGCAGACCAGACTCGCACGCAGCTTTGTCAGATCTCCTTCCGACTTGTCCGGATATGCCTTATACAAAAAGTCACTGGAAACGATTTCCAACACCGCATCTCCCAAAAACTCCAGTCTTTCATTATCAGAATGTTTTCTCAAATGTTTCTCGTTCGCAAAAGAGCTGTGTGTCAATGCCTGACGCAGCAGTTTCTCCTGTTTGAATTCATATCCAATTTTATCCTGTAATTCTAAAAAATTTGCCATATTTTCTCCTCTCACAGAGGATTTTTCGTAATACCTCAGCCACCTGAGCCATTACCAAAAAACCTCTCCTCTTTTCTTATCAGTAACGTAAAGAGGCTGTCGCACATAGAAAAGATTTCGTTGCGACAGCCTGTATGCTTAAAAGTTATATTTATGAGTTTAAAGCATTTTTGATTTGTTCCACTGCGTCTCCAACTGTTACGATTTTCTCAGCTTCTTCATTTGGAATCTCAATATCAAATTCTTCCTCTAAGCCCATAATAATCTGGAAAACATCCAATGAATCTGCTCCAAGATCATCCACAAAAGTGGTTTCCATTGTGATTTCCTCTTCATCCACATTTAATACTTCAGCGATAATTTTTTTCAGTTTTTCGAATTCCATAATTACATTCCTTCCTGTTCTGCAGAACCTAAAATATTTTTCTTGATCTTACCATTAATATCCTGTTCTTTAAAAGTAACACACTGATAAATTGAATTGGTAACTTCCTTTGCCTTGGCACTTCCATGCGTCTTCACCACAAGACCATTCAATCCTAAAAGCGGTGCACCACCATACTGGGAGGCGTCAAATGTTTTCAGTGTAGATTTTAAAGCCGGCAATGCAAGCGCAGCGCCAATTTTGCTTCGCAGAGTACTCATCATACCCTTCTTGATTGCGCCAACCAGTGTACCCGCCAGTCCTTCGTACAGTTTTAAGATGACATTTCCCACAAATGCTTCACAGACAATGACATCTGCCTCGCCATGTGGAATCTCCCTTGCCTCAATACTGCCTACAAAATTAATGTCTGTACACTCTTTTAATAATGGGAATGTCTCTTTTACAAGCGCATTTCCCTTTTCCTCTTCTGCTCCAATATTTACAATTGCAACTCTTGGATTCTTAATTCCAAGAACATTTTCCATATAAATGGATCCCATCTTTGCAAACTGAACCAGATGTGATGCCCTCGCATCTACGTTCGCACCACAGTCGATCAATAAAGAGACTCCCTTTTCCGTAGGAATCAATGGTGCCAAAGGCGGTCTCTCAATTCCGCGGATTCTTCCAACGATAACCTGTCCTCCGACAAGGATAGCGCCTGAACTTCCGGCGGAAACAAAAGCATCTGCTTCTTTCTGCTTTACCATATTCATTCCAACAACAATTGATGACTGTTTCTTTTTTCGAATTGCATTCACTGGCGGTTCTGCTGTCTCGATCACTTCCTCAGCATGTACCACTTCAATCTGTTCTTTTGGGTAAGAATACTGTTTCAGTTCTTTCTCAACCACATCCTGCTGTCCTACCAACAGCACCTTGATGTCCGATCTGCCATTCACAGCATCGACTGCACCCTTGACTAACTCTCCCGGTGCATTATCTCCACCCATTGCATCCAGTGCAACTCTCGTGATTTCCTGTTGCATACACTTCTCCATTTCCTGCGTGTTAACTGCCTTACGAAAAGTGCTCCTTACACGTCTATAAGAAAATATACTATAACTTTTTCTATAAATCAATATATAATCACATTTGTGTGATCACAGTTCTCAGTTGAAATATTCCATGTTCCGTTCCTTCTCTGCTTCTAAGTCTTCCGGAGACATATATTTCTGAAAAATCTTTTCCAGAATGAAATTAGCAAGCAGCATATATACACATGGAATTATAAATACTGCCGGTGGGAATATATAAACTGCAAATGCTGCTGCAAGGAGCAGGACAAAGAGAAGCAGTGTCTTCCACAGATTTCCCAGTGCGATCAGCGCTGCATTTTTTAAGATCATCTTTGTCTGATTCTCAAATCGCGCAATATAAGGAAACAGGTAAATTGCCCACATCGTTGCAAACATCATCAGCACTGCAAATACAATATATATTTTTCCTAACGCAACACCTGCTTTTGCATACTGATACATCACATAACAGTCGAATCCCATGATCGCATATAATAAGAGGAGGATCAGCCATACGATCGTTGACTGCCTGAAATTCGTCTTAAATGCATGCCAGAACTCCCTGCCTATGTAACTGCGGTTGTTCCGGATCACTTTATTCACCGTATAATACAATGCTGTGGTTGCCGCCCCGGCTGTCACGATCGGGATACATAAAAAAAACCAGAACGCACTCAGACAGATCACATCAATGATCTTCCCCAATCCTTGAAAAAACTTGTTGTCAACATTAAAAAAATCGCCCATATTTATTTCCTTCTTTGATTCGTGATAGAGCAATACTGCCCATTGGTAACACTCATTATAGCATAGCCCGAGACAGTCTACAATGACTGTAATTGTTAAAAATCGGTAAAGAAAAAGGACTTTCAATCTCTTGAAAGTCCTCTGATCTTCTTAAAAATTAGTCCTGAGGAATAATCTCTTTTTTGTTATATGAGCCACAGTTCTTGCATACTCTATGAGGCATCATTAATTCACCACATTTGCTGCATTTTACTAATGCAGGAGCAGTCATTTTCCAGTTTGCTCTTCTTTTATCTCTTCTTCCTTTGGAAGATTTATTCTTTGGACAAATTGACATATTCTCACACCTCCTTAAATTTGTTAAAGACATCTTGGATTGCTGCCATTCTTGGATCCAGTTCTGTTCTCTGGCAATTGCAGTCACCCTTATTCAGGTTCATTCCGCACACTTTGCAAATTCCTTTGCAATCCTCTTTGCACAGAACTTTCATCGGCCAGTTTACCAAAATCTCTCCATAGATAAGTTTATCTACATCCAGATCAAATCCAATCAGGTAGTCTATATCCTCCATCTCTTCATCATTGATCGCAGAATTTTCCAGACGGAACTCCTTGTCAATGTCGAAATGGATTCTTGTCGGAACTTCTTCCAGACAACGGCTACACGGTATTGATGCTGCCAGATCCACAGTGCCACTGATACGCAGCTTGCCGCCATCAATGTTTGCGATCTGTAAATCAATCGGTGCCTTTTCAATGATCGGGAACTCGCCTAATCTCGATACAAAGGATTCTAACTCGATCTGAACTTTTTCTGTTAAGGACTTGTTCTCACAAGTTACAATACTTGAAATATCTATAATCACAGCGCTCTCCCCAAAACTCGCTTAAGCCCAAACTCCTAAGCTGAGGTTTTTCACACCTAAATGATTATACATAGGTGTCTTTCTTTTGTCAACCACTTTTTTCACATATTGTCAAGTTTTTTCCCTTGACAGTGTTTTTCTAACCGGATCTGCCATTCATTTTCCATCTTTTGCGCAGCAGATCCTGTCTGGTCTCTCATTATTTTACAAGCGCAACCGTCTCTCTTGCAATTGCAAGCTCCTCGTTTGTAGGGATCACGCAGACTTTTACTTTGGAATCCGGTGTGGAGATCACTGCCTCATCACCGTGAGTTGCATCATTGACTTCGTTATCAATAGTGATTCCAAGGTAGCCAAGGTAAGCAGCGATCTTTCTGCGGACCAGATTGGTATTCTCACCAATTCCTGCGGTAAATGCAATCGCATCTACTCCGTTCATGGCTGCCACATAGGAACCGATGTATTTTGCAACACGGTAGCAGAATACTTCGATCGCATTGATCGCATATTCATTTCCCTCGTTATAGGCTGCCTCAAGGTCACGGAAATCAGAAGAAATGCCTGTCATTCCCTGTACACCGGACTTCTTATTTAAAACATTCATAACACCTTCAATATCAAGGTTCTCTTTCTTTGCAATGAACTCCATGATCGCAGGATCGATATCACCGGAACGGGTTCCCATGACAAGACCTTCTAATGGAGTAAGTCCCATGGAAGTATCAACACATTTTCCATTGACAACTGCGCTGACAGAAGCTCCGTTTCCAAGATGTGCTACGATCACTTTGGAGTTATTTAAATCCATTCCAAGGTACTCTACCAGACGTTTGGATACAAAGCTGTGGCTTGTTCCGTGGAAACCGTATCTTCTCACTTTGTATTTCTCATAATATTCATGAGGCAGACCGTAAAGGTATGCTTTCTTAGGCATTGTCTGATGGAAAGCAGTATCAAATACACCAACCATAGGCACGTTTGGCATTAATTCCTGGCAGGCACGGATTCCGATCAGGTTTGCAGGATTGTGAAGTGGTGCAAGATCGTTACACTCTTCGATCTGAGCCAGAACTTCCTCTGTCAGAACAACAGAACTTGCAAATTTCTCTCCGCCATGTACGACACGGTGTCCGACAGCATCTACCTCTGCAAGGCTCTTTAAAGCACCTGTCTTAGGATTTACGATAGCATCCAGTACCATCTGGATCGCCTGTTTGTGTGTTGGCATAGCTGCTTCTGTAATCTCTTTGTCGAGACCTGTTTTCTGGTAAACTAATCTTCCGTCGATTCCGATTCTCTCGCAGAGACCTTTTGCCAATACTGCTTCTGTTTCTGAATCAATGAGCTGGTATTTCAGTGATGAACTACCACAGTTAATTACTAATACGTTCATGATTTTTCTCCTCTATCAACTATATTGTGCCTTATGGCATTTTCTACTTTTTCGGGTCTTCTCAGACAGACCACATATGGTTTTAGTATACGCCTTTCTTTTCTGTGCGACAAGCCACTTTTTGCCATATTTCGTGTATTTAATACGAAACATCTTGTCAATTTTTTAACGATTCTACTTACCGTTTCATAATAGAAAACTACGCTGTCACGGCCAATTTCTTATCATCCGCATTACAATCACGAAACACGGTTCAACAGTCACTTGATTTTTCTTATAAAAATGGTTATGTTACTACTAAGTCATTTTGAGACAGCCAGGAAAGGATCATCCCATGAAAATTACAGGCATTATTGCAGAATACAATCCATTTCACAATGGACATGCTTATCAGATAGCAAAAATAAAAGAGGAAACAGACAGCGATTATGTCATTGTCGCCATGAGCGGAGATTTTGTGCAGCGGGGAGAACCTGCCATCACAGACAAATACGAACGCGCCAGAATGGCACTCTCCTGCGGTGCGGATCTTGTGCTGGAACTCCCTGCTCTTTTTGCCTGCGCTTCTGCAGAATATTTTGCCAGAGCAGGTGTCGCGCTCTTTACACGGATGGGCTGTATCGACTACCTGTGTTTTGGCGCTGAAAATGCAGACCTTTCCCAGTTAAATAAAATCGCAGGCATTCTTGTCGATGAGCCTCGTTCCTATCAGGATGCCCTGAATATTTATTTAAAAGAAGGGAAAAATTTTCCTGCCGCCAGGATTCTGGCATTAAAATCTTATCTCAGTGCTGAATCTTCCGACGCTGCCTTGCAGACAGAGCAGCTTACCAGCCTCTTATCCACACCAAATAATATTCTTGGCATCGAATACCTGAAAGCATTAAAAACCTGCGGATCACAGATTACACCTTATCCGATTCTGCGGGAAGGTGCCGGATATCATGACACCGATATTCTCTTAAAAAATGCCTCTGCTTCTGCCATCCGGCAGACTTTAAAACAGGCTGGCTCTTCCGGCAGTTCTTCCGGCTCTGCCCCGGATTTTGCATCTTTTTCTGCTGCCATGCCACAGGAAGCTTTCCGGATTTTTTCAGAATATCTCGCCTCCTCCACTTATCTGGAAGCGGATGATTTTTCCGGTATTTTAAATTATCTGCTGCTTTTTTATCCGGCAGAAGCACTTGCCTGCTTTGCCGACTGTAATATTGAAATTGCGAACCGCCTGAAAAAGAACCGCAGTGCATTTTCCTCTTTCACGCAGTTTGCTGCCTTAAATCAGAGCCGCGACATTACTTACGCACGCATGAGCCGTATTTTTACGCATATTCTGCTGCATATGACAGCCGAAGATTATAAGCAGGCAAAACAGCTTGGTTATGTCCCTTACCTGCGCCCGCTTGGATTCAAAAAATCGTCTTCTGACGTACTTGGCGAGATCAAAAAACACACGGATATTCCACTGATAGGGAAGCTTGCAAATGCCAGACAGACGCTTTCTGACGATGCCTTCTGGCTTCTTGAAAAAGATATTTTTGCGGCTGATCTCTATGAACAGGTACTTGCACAAAAAAACAGAACAATCCCACGAAATGAATACACCCGTGAAATTGTTCTACTGTAATGATTCAGATTGTTTTTATCACTTCTGTGACCAGTTGTTTGAATTGTCTGGATACTCGGTCTGCTGTCTCCTGCACTTCTTTGTGATCCAGCTTTTGTTTTGACATGCCGGCTGCAAGGTTGGTAATACAGGAAATACCGCAGACTTTCATTCCCATATGATTGGCTGCCACCGCCTCACATGCGGTGCTCATTCCTGCTGCATCGCCTCCCCATGTCCTGCACATACGGATCTCTGCCGGTGTCTCATAGCTTGGTCCGGTAAACTGCATGTAAACGCCCTCCTGCAGTGGTACCTGAAGTTTTTCTGCCGCCTTTCTCACTTTTTCCTGTAATTCCGGCGCATACACCTCACTCATATCCGGAAATCTCGTTCCGAGTTCGTCAATATTTTCTCCGATCAGGGGATTCGGGACCGCAGTTGTGATATGATCTGTGATGAGCATAAAATCTCCCGGTTTGAAGTTGTAATTCACACCGCCTGCTGCGTTGGTCAGAATGATTTTTTTTGCCCCCAGAAGTCCCATAAGGCGTGTTGGAAGCACTACATCCGACATCGGATATCCCTCATAATAGTGCACACGTCCCTGCATGATCACCATAGGAACGCCCTCCACATGGGCAAACACAAATCTTCCCTTATGTCCTTTCACCGTGGATACCGGAAAACCTTCGATATCCGCGTAATTGATCGATGCCTCGATTTTCAGATCATCTGCGTAATCCCCAAGTCCGGAACCTAAAATAAGTGCCGCCTCCGGGACGAAATCTGTTTTCTCCCGGACACTTTTATAGCATTTCATTAATTTTTCATATACTTCGCTCATGGAATGTTCCTCCTTTTGCAAAAATAATATTATAATTAATGATGGAATAAGCGGATTCCGGTGAATGCCATGGCAATGCCGTATTTGTTACAGGTTGCAATGACATGATCATCACGGATGGAACCACCTGGCTGGGCGATGTATTTCACTCCGCTCTTATGAGCACGTTCCACATTATCTCCAAATGGGAAGAATGCATCGGAACCAAGCGCAACGTCAGTGTTTTTATCTAACCATGCGCGTTTTTCCTCCCTTGTAAACACTTCCGGTTTTACTTTAAAAATATTCTCCCATGCGCCATCTGCAAGCACATCCATATAGTCCTCACCGATGTAGAGATCGATCGCATTATCTCTGTCTGCACGTCCAATCTTATCTAAAAACTGAAGTCCGAGCACCTGTGGAGACTGGCGTAACCACCAGTTATCTGCCTTAGAGCCGGCCAGTCTGGTACAGTGAATTCTGGACTGCTGTCCGGCACCGATACCGATTGCCTGTCCACCTTTGACATAGCATACGGAATTGGACTGTGTGTATTTTAATGTGATCATGGAAATGGCAAGATCCATTTTTGCAGAATCCGGGATTTCCTTATTCTCTGTCACGATGTTGTCAAAGAAATGCTCATCGATCACAAGTTCATTTCTTCCCTGTTCAAATGTGATTCCAAACACTTCTTTATGTTCGATCGGAGCCGGTACATAATCCGGATCGATCTCGATCACGTTGTAGTTTCCTTTTTTCTTTGCCTTTAAAATCTCAAGTGCCTCATCTGTATAGCCCGGTGCGATCACACCATCAGACACCTCTCGTTTGATTACAAGTGCTGTCTCTTTGTCACAGACATCGGATAAGGAAATGAAATCGCCGAAAGAAGACATTCTGTCCGCGCCTCTGGCTCTGATATAGGCGTTTGCAAGCGGTGTGAACTCTACGTCCATATCGTCTACCCAATAGATTTTGCGCTCTACCTCAGACAATGGAAGTCCAACTGCTGCTCCAGCCGGAGATACATGTTTAAAAGAGGTTGCTGCCGGAAGTCCGGTTGCTTTCTTTAATTCACTTACCAGCTGCCAGCCATTAAATGCATCTAAAAAGTTGATATAACCCGGTTTTCCGTTTAACACTTTGATTGGAAGCTCGCCGTTTTCCATATAAATTCTGGATGGTTTCTGGTTTGGATTACATCCGTATTTTAACTCTAATTCTTTCATCTTAATCTCCGCTCCTGCTTATCTTTGATTTTCTAAAAAATTTATGGTCTTTACTTATTTTTATTTACAATTCTTGTCTCGTATTTTCCGGTTTCAATGTCAATGTAACGTACAAATAAGGAAACTTTGTTCTCCTCATTAAGATTTTCCCATACCAGACTGGTAAAGGTATCAATGTCTCCTTCCAGACCAACAAGCTTTGGTTCTCCCTCAAAACTTGGAAGCGGGTTTCCGTCTCCCATATAAGTGTGGATAAAATGTGCTTCTCCGGCAACCGGATTCTGATATGCAAATGTATAACGGTTACATGCATCCGGATTTCCATTATTGCTCTTTAAAATAGACATTGCATAATTGTAAGTTCCATTGTCAATGTGCATAATTCCGGAAATTCTTGGTGTATAGTTTGGAGCATCCGGCTCAAACTCTCTGGTTCTTAATGCCTGCTCAAACGTCTGCTGTTTATCCATCAACTCATAAATCGTGTCTGTCTGATCCCCATTGGTAACAATTGTTTTATTGCCAAGTACACGAACCGGAGCATAAATAATCAGGCTTGGATCACTTAATTTCGAAGGATCAAATGCCTGTGTACGGATTCCTTCCCCATCCTCCACAAACACACGGTTGCGGCTGTTCTCACTTCTACCCATAATAAAGTAAGCAGTTACTGCATATTTACCATCTGCGGATTTTCCGATGACGATTCCACGTCCTGGATAAGAATTTCCTGCAAGTTCATTTGCTAATGAGATTGATTTCATAAATCCTCCTACTCTCCTCTGTTCTACAAAGTTCATTTATCTGTGTAATGATTCAATACCTTTTTATATTAGCATTGCAGTTTTATTTTTACAATGGATTGGCTCTTATTAGTGTCATGAATTTATTTACTAAGTTATATAAGTTGTATTAATATATAATAAAACTCACTCTTTTCTCGGATAACCGTTGCTGACGGATGAACCATAACGAAAAAAACTGCCCACAAAAGTGAGCAGTCCTGAATTCTAGTTTTTAAAGCTATGGATCGGTGCCGGAATTCTTCCGCCACGGTTGATGAAATCATCACAGGAAAATTTATTTACCGGCATGATCGGCGCATAACCGAACAGTCCACCGAATTCTACCTGTTCGCCAACACCTTTTCCTATGACTGGAATCAGACGGCAGGCTGTTGTTTTCTGATTGATCATACCGAGCGCCATCTCATCTGCGATCATACCGGAGATCGTAGTTGCTTTCGTATCACCCGGAATTGCGATCATATCAAGGCCAACGGAACATACACAGGTCATCGCCTCTAATTTTTCCAACGTGATGGCACCAGCCTGAACTGCATTGATCATTCCCTGATCTTCACTGACCGGAATGAATGCACCACTCAAACCGCCGACATAAGAAGATGCCATGACACCACCTTTTTTCACCTGATCATTTAACAGTGCCAAAGCTGCGGTCGTTCCCGGTGCTCCGGCATACTCTAAACCAATCTCACAGAGAATATCTGCCACACTGTCACCGATTGCCGGTGTCGGTGCCAAGGACAGATCAACAATACCAAATGGAATATTTAAAAGTCTTGATGCCTCCTGTGCGACAAGCTGTCCGACACGTGTTACTTTAAACGCTGTCTTTTTGATCGTCTCGCAGAGCACTTCAAAGTTCTCACCACGCACTTTTTCAAGGGCTGTCTTAACAACGCCAGGTCCACTGACACCGACATTGATGATCGCATCCGCCTCTGTCACGCCGTGGAAAGCTCCTGCCATAAACGGATTATCATCCGGCGCATTGCAGAATACGACAAGTTTCATACAGTCCACGGAATCACGGTCTTTTGACTGTTCCGCCACCTCTAATAAAATCTCACCCATTAATTTGACTGCGTCCATATTGATACCTGTTTTGGTGGACGCAAGATTGACAGAACTGCACACGCGGTTTGTTCTGCCAAGTGCCATCGGAATGGAGCGGATCAGCATCTCATCTGCAGTTGTCATTCCCTTGGAAACCAATGCAGAATATCCACCGATCAGGTTTGCTCCCACTTTTTCAGCGGCACGGTCTAAGGTATCGGCGATCGTCGCAAAATCTTCCGGTGTCTTACATGCAGAACCACCTACCAATGCGATCGGTGTCACGGAGATTCGCTTGTTCACGATCGGAATTCCAAATTCATGCTCGATCTTCTCACCTACTGCGGCAAGATCCTTTGCAACAGTTGTGATACGGTTATAAATATTTTCATTTAATTTATCCAGATTGGAATCAATACACTCTAAGAGACTGATACCAATGGTAATGGTACGGACATCAAGGTTTTCCTGCTCGACCATTTTGTTTGTCTCATTTACCTCAAAGAAATTAATCATTTATCGCTTTCCTCCCTAGATTCTGTGCATCATATCGAAGATTTCTGCTTTCTGACACTTAATAGATACGCCAATCTCTTCGCCTAATACATCCAGATCTTTCTGACAGTCTGCAAAACTTTTTGCAGCTTTTGTCATGTCAACGATCATCATCATATTGAAGTATCCAGATACGATGGTCTGGGAAATATCTAAAACATTTACTCCATTTTCTGACAGATAAGTACAGACTTTTGCAATGATACCTACTGTATCTTTTCCTACTACTGTAATAATGGTTTTATTTGCATTATGTTCCATGGTTCATGTCTCCTCACTGTATTCTGCCCGGTTCCGTCAGATTTTTCTCACGTTACCAAGATAAATTTTAATTATGTTCCATATTAGCATACTCTTTTTATCATTTCTACTACTTAAGCTCTTTTTATTTATTAAATCATCTAATAAATGTTATTAGAATACTATTTTTTGCGATACTTCGTCACGCTTCGCCACAAACATTGGAAAATCATCCCCCTTATAAGGGTTATCTCCCATCTCCACTTCCAGGCGGACCGTCTCATAGGCAAGCTCCGGATAATTGTTTTCTTTGCTCAGATGTCCTAACACAATGTGTTTCAAATGATCGTGGAGCACTTTTCCTAACAGTTGTCCACTCCGCTCGTTCGACAAATGACCTTTATCCCCAAGGATACGCTGTTTCAGAGGATAAGGATACGCTCCTGCCTGAAGCATGCGCACGTCGTGGTTGGCTTCTAACAGAAGTACATCCACATTCTGCAGTTTCTCCACAATATGGTCATCATAAGTTCCAAGATCCGTCATAACTGCCACGTTCTTTTCCTGCTGTCTGATCTTGTAAGCAACCGGATCTGCCGCATCATGTGAGATGGACACCGGTTCGATTGTAAGATCACCGATCGTAAACTCCCTTTCCGGTTCGATCACCTGAAAAAGTGCCTCATCTATTTTTCCAACAGTTTTTGTATGTAAAATAGCATCAACGGTTTCCCCTGTTGCATACATCGGAATGCCATATCTTCTTGCAATCACTCCGAGTCCTGCGATATGGTCGATATGCTCATGTGTGATGAGGATTCCCTGCATATCTGCAGTCTTTAGATCAATACTGTTTAAACCGTTCTCAATCCTTTTTCCACTGATTCCCGCATCGATCAGCACATGACAGTCATCTGAGCCGACACAGATACAATTTCCGCTGCTTCCGCTTGCAATACTGCATAATTCCATAAATCTATTTCTCTTTCCAAGCCAGTTCAATCACATCACCGTCTTTTAATTCTGCGGTGTACTGTGCATTCTGGCCATTTAATTTTGTAATGATCGCTCTTCCTGCAGAGGCAGAAAGGTCAAATTCGTAAAATTCAAAGAGATCCACAAACATATAGGACTCTCTTCCTGTCAGCGTGACCGGTGTGCCATTGATGATAACTTCCACAGAATGTGTTTCCTTCTCTTTGGCTTCCTCCAAAGTTTCGTTATCTGCCGGACTTTCCTCCGCCGTCTGCGTTTCTTCATCCGTTGTCACAGATGCATCATCCGCTGGTACGCTGTCTTCTGTCTCACCTGCCGTTCCGCTGTCTGAAACATTCTCCTCCGGTGCCTCTGCCGTATCTGCTGTTTCTTCAATGCCTTCAGTGGTCATCTCCTCTATTGTATCAGACACATGTGTGCGGAAGGACAGGATCGTCCACTCAATATTAAAGTTCTCATAGACAAAATAATTCAGGTCGACCACCCGGTTATTCACAATGATCTCTTTTTCCGTGTCGATCTCCACATCCATAAATTCTGCGATCTGCTCGACGGTATAATAAGCCCTCGTCTCAATTTCGTCTCCCTCTTTGATCAGGTAAGAGGCTGGTTCTAATTTACCATTTACCTCAACAAAACGCGGGCATACGATTTTCCTGCCGTTGACAATAAATGTTATGGTGGATGTATGGTACTCCTCTAACTGCTCGATGGTGATCATGGCATCCGCTCCCGCAGTGGATGGGCAGATCTCGATCTCTGAATTCGGTTCTAACTTAGTATTGATGCCTGCCGGTTTTCCATTCATAGTGATCACAGCAGATTCCCCTGGCAGACCCCTCTCCACTTTTGCCACACCATTGACGGTATAGTTCACTTCTTTTCCACGTTTTGGAAACAGATCTTCATTGGCTACTCCCGCCTGTAATGCGGCATCCATGATCAGAAGCTTATTGTTGTCATACATCTTAATCCGTTCGCCGTTCAAATGTACCATGATAAAACTGTTTTTCTGGTCATAATAATTCAGACAGATACCGATCGGAGTTACGATGAGCGGATCTTTTTCGATATCCGGCTGTTCAAAGGTTACTTCCTGCAGTACTTCCTCACCGCGGAGAGCAACACGCTCCTGTGGAAGTCCAAGTTTATCTGCCAGCATCTCGGTGTAACCGTGGATTTTTCCGCCTCCACCAACGACAAATGTAGCACTGACAGTCTGTCCGCCATTTAACTCTTTGATTTTCTCCGCCACTGCGGTCGTCATTTTATCTGTTACCGGCTCTATGAGTTCCCATACTTCCTTCGCAGGAATGGAGTGCTCGATCATCATGATATCTTTGTATGTGATCATCTCCCCGGTCGTACTTGCAAGCTTGATACGCTCTGCGGTCTGGAAATCGACCAGATAATGCTGTACGATCAGTTCTGTCAGTTCATCTCCGGCGAGTGGAATCATGCCATAGGCAATGATACTTCCATCTTTCGTGACGGAAATATCCGATGTTCCGGCTCCGACATCGACTAACGCGATATTCAGCATACGGAACGATTCCGGGATGGCAACGTCAATCGCTGCAATAGGCTCCAATGTCATATTGGCAACTTCAAGACCTGCCTGCGCCACTGCAGAATACAGTCCGTCCACAACATCCTCCGGCAAAAATGTCACGATGATATCCTCACTGATGACCTCTGCCTTATGTCCTTCGATGTTGGAATAAACCTCCTCATTCAGATAGTATTTCACAACAGAATATCCCACGCAGTAAAACTTGTATCTTGTGTCATTTTTCTCTTTTAATAGGGACTGTGCCTTTTCAATTCCAAGCAGATCCAGTGTATGGATATCTTCCTTCGTAACAACGGTCTCTTCCGGATATTCATATTCTACATTTGTCGTTACTGTTTTTAACACACGACCGGCTGCTGCGATACATACTTCTGTCAGCGGACATTCAATCTGTTTCTCCAATTCCTCTTTTACCGTCTGGATCACTTTGCCCACACGGCCAATGTCGTGGATCTGTCCATCGATCATCGCCCTTGTCTCATGCTGCATGACATACTGTGCCACAACGATAAATTCATTTCCTTCCTTATATCCAACCGTACCTACTACATTTCGTGTTCCAATGTCCAGTCCAAATACATATGGCTGTTCGAATGTCTGTGTTTCATTCATCTGTAGTGTCCTCTCACTTACCTTTTCTTTGTAATTCCCTGATCCGTTCCAATTGTCTGCAAAATCCATCAGATAGCGCACACTGCCGCATCGATCTGTCTCTGCATTTCCTCTAACCCTTCATTGTTGTCGATCACAACACTGCAATGTTTCCGGTACTCTGCTTCCTTCAACTGACTCGAAAAAATCTGCTGTACCTTCTCTCTGGAATACCCACGGGATTCCATCAGTCTTGCCTCACGGATCTCCTCTCTTGTATAAATATACCAGAGTTCATCACAAATTTCATCATAATGTTCTTCAATTAAAAGTGCCGCTTCCAAAACAAGCAGTGCAAGCTTTCCTTCCTGTCTCTCTCTCTCTGCTTCTGCTATCACATATGCTTTCACTGCCGGATGTACGATCCCGTTCATCCTGGCACGCCTGTTTCCATCTGAAAAGATCACCTTCGCCAGTTTTATCCGGTCAAAATGTCCATCTTCCTTATAAATATCATGCTCCGGAAAAGCCTGCCTGATCTGCTCATAACAGTCCGTTCCCGGTTCCATCAGTTCATGTGCGATTTCATCTGCCAGCATGACACGCACGCCAGGTTTGGTTGCCAGATAATCTAAAACTGCTGATTTTCCGGCTCCTACACCACCTGTGATCCCTATAAATTTCATATTTTCCGTCCACCCTTATCTTCTTTCGTACTGTCCATTTCTGACACAAAGCTATTTTGCCTCGTACCAGTTCTTTCCAGTATGAAGGTCAATTGCCAGAGCCACCTTCAGATCTGCTGCATGCTGCATACCTTCCGTCAGGATTTCTTTTACTCTATCAATCTCATCCTCTGCTGTCTCAATTAAAAGTTCATCATGCACCGTGATGATCAGTCTTGATTTCAAATGTTCCTCCAACAGCCTGTCATGCACACGTATCATAGCAATCTTGATAATGTCTGCGGCTGTTCCCTGAATTGGCGCATTCATTGCCACACGCTCTCCAAAAGAACGCTGCATAAAGTTACTGCTGGAAAGTTCCGGAACCGGACGCCTTCTTCCAAACATGGTTGTCACGTATCCGTTCTTTTTGGCATCCTCCACAAGTCCGTCTAAAAATGTCTTGATCTTTGGATATGTTTCAAAATACCGTTCGATATACTCCGCTGCCTCTTTTTTACTGATACTTAAATCCTGGCTTAATCCAAAGGAACTGATTCCATATACGATTCCAAAGTTTACCGCTTTGGCATTTCTTCGCTGTAAATCTGTCACCTCATCAAATGGAATGTGGAATACCTGTGATGCAGTGATTCTGTGGATATCCTGTGCCTCTCTGTACGCCTCGATCAGTTTTTCATCCCCGGACATGTGCGCTAACACACGAAGCTCGATCTGCGAATAATCGGCGTCCATGAACACACATCCCTTTGCCGGTAAAAATGCTTTTCGTATCAATCTGCCAAGTTCAATCCTCATCGGGATATTCTGGAGATTTGGTTCCGTACTGCTTAATCTTCCGGTAACCGTGATCGTCTGGTTAAAGGAAGTATGGATTCTTCCATCCTCCTTAATATAATTGGCAAGTCCATCTGCATAAGTGGATTTTAACTTGGTAAGCTGGCGGTATTCCAAAATATCTGCAACAATTGGATACTCTGGTGCAAGTTTGTCTAACACATCTGCGGCTGTCGAATATCCGGTCTTTGTCTTCTTTCCGTAAGGCATTTCCAGTTTTTCAAACAGAATCATGCCTAACTGTTTTGGAGAATTGATATTAAATTCTTCCCCTGCTTCCTTATAAATCCGGGTTTCCAACTCTGCAATCCGGACTGCAAGTTTCTCCCCGTACTCTTTCAGATTGGCTGCATCAATGGCAATTCCTGTGTGTTCCATGTCTGCAAGCGTAAACACTAACGGCATCTCAATAGTTTCATAGAGATGTTCCATTCCGGCCGCTTTCAGATCTTCCATCATTGCCTTTTTGCTGGCAAATGCAGTGTATGCCATAAAGCAGACTGTCTTTAAAAATTCTTCCGGTTTCTCATCCATTGCCAGATCATAGCTTAACTTTCCAAGCAGATCCACTCTTGATGGGATCATAAGGCTGCTGTAATCCTTTGCAATGTCTTCATACAGATATTCATTTTTTAACGGATTGAGCAGGTATGCTGCAATGACGTTATCAAAAATATTTTTCTGATTGAGACATCCGTTTTCTTTCTGCTCGATCATATGGAGCAGTCCTAGCTGCGGTTTTAAATCCAGTGTCATATATCCTGCCGCCGCAGAATGTGTGAGAAGGTCTAATAACACACCGCTTGTCAGTTCTTCGCCTGCCCTGAAAAAATAGGTATCCTCCTCCCCAAAGCAGACTGCCATTCCAAGGAACTCCTTCGTCTGTGGTGTTGCAAAAAGATTCATCTGCCCACCAGCATCCATGTTCGCATCCTTTTTTTCCTCCATCGGAATGATCTGAAATGCACATTCTATGCCTTTGATCTTTGCAAAAATCTTTTCGGCTTCCTTCTTCTCTGTCACAAGCTTAAAATGTTCTTCCGCCTGATTCTTTGGTGCATCCACCTCAAATCTGCCAAGCATATTCTTAAACTCCAGACGTTTGCACAAAAGATACGCTTCCTCTGTATACAGATCTTTGATCTGCTCTAATCTTGCACTCTGCAGATCATAGTCAATATCTGCATGGATCTCGATTGTCGCTAATGTCTTACTCATCTGTGCAAGCTCATAATTTTCCTTTAAATTCTTGCTTGCCCGCGGTGGTTTGATCTCATCCACATGCGCATAACAGTTTTCAATGCTGCCGTACTGCGCAATGAGTGCTGTTGCTGTCTTTTCCCCGATTCCCGGAACGCCCGGAATATTATCCGAAGTATCTCCCATCAGTGCTTTCACATCAATAAACTCGATCGGTGTCACCTGATATTTTTCTAAAACTTCCTTCGTATTATAATCCTCAATCTCGGTTCCGGTGCGCTTTGTTTTCGGAATACGGATTTTAATATGATCAGTAGCAAGCTGCAATAAATCCCTGTCCCCTGACACAACGGATACTTCAAGTCCTTCTGCTTCGCTGCGTTTTGCAATGGTTCCCAAAATATCATCCGCCTCATAACCACCTTTTTCCACGATGGTCACACCCATGGCCTTTAACATTTCCTTCATCAGAGGCACCTGTTCGCGGAGTTCCTCCGCCATCGGCTTTCTGGTTCCCTTGTATTCTGCATACATCTTATGACGAAAAGTTGGCTGTGATACATCAAAGGCAACCGTCAGATAGTTTGGCTGTTCCTCCTCTAAAATCTTAAATAAAATATTTAAAAATCCATAGACCGCATTGGTATGAAGTCCCTCGGAATTCGTCAGATCCGGGATTCCGAAAAATGCCCGGTTTAAAATGCTGTGTCCATCGATCAGTACCAGCTTTTCACTCATAAACTTTGTGTCTCCTTCTTATTTTTTCACTGCTCATAAAAAAGCAGTAAAGGGGCTGCCGCATGCGGCAGTCCCATCCTGTAACAAATTAAATTGCGCGGGTATACTTCTTCAGCCATTCGTTCTCTTCCTCTGTCATGTAAGGAGAGAGCACTTCATATACCTTCTTATGATAATCATTTAACATCTGCTTCTCACGTGGGCTCATCTGCTCCGGATCGATTCCATCCAGATCGATCGGTGCGTAAGTGATGTTCTCAAATTCCATAAACTGACCATATTCATTCTTCTCTGCTTTGCGGCAGACCAGTTCATTCTCCGTGCGGATACCATACTTTCCTTCCAGATATACACCCGGTTCATCGGTTGTGATCATACCCTCTTCCAGCACACCGCTGTCATGGCGTTCCGGCACGATCTTCCAGCGGAAGCCGTTTGGTCCTTCATGCACGTTTAAGATATAACCGACGCCGTGTCCCGTACCGCATTTGTAGTCAATCCCCATATCCCACAGTGGACCACGTGCGAGAATATCCAGATTCAGACCACATGCACCATATAAAAACTTTGCATTGGCAAGCTTCATATTGGAACGGCATACTGCTGTGAAATGCTGTTTCATCTCATCACTGATCGTTCCTAACGCAAAAGTTCTCGTGATATCGGTTGTTCCCTCATAATAATGTCCGCCGGAGTCTACCAGTAAAAAGCCTTCCGGTTTTAATTCGGTATTGGATTCCGGTGTTGCAGAATAGTGCATCATCGCTGCATTTGCACCGTAGGCACTGATGGTCGTAAAGCTTAAATCAATAAAGTTCTCCTGCTCTCTTCTTCTTGCCTCCAGATAATCGGACGCAGAAATCTCTGTCATTGGGATTTTGCCGATATTTGTTTTCAGCCAGTACATGAACTTTGTCACTGCCACACCGTCTTTGACATGTGCAAGGCGGGTGTTATCCACCTCAACCGGATTCTTGACTGCCTTCATCAACTCGGTAGGGTTGGGTTTATTTATAACCTGAATGTTCTTATTTAATTCACTGCAGATACGATAATTGACACTGCTCTTGTTCATCAGAACCACGGCACTCTCCGGAATGGTCGGAACATAAGTGTAAATATCATCGTATGGTCTTGTCTCGATATGATTTTCCTTCAGATAAGCGCGGATGGTATCATCCACCACTTCTTCCTGTAAAAACCAGATACACTGATCCCTGGTCAGAACAAGATAGGACAATACTACCGGAACGCTCTGAATATCACCGCCACGGATATTCAAAAGCCATGCAATATCGCAAAGGCTCGTGAGAATGTGGACATCTGCACCTTCCTCTGCCATCTTTGCACGCACATCTTTGATCTTCTCTGCAGTGCTCTTTCCGGAATATTTTTCTTCCAGTATAAATAATGGAGCTTTGGATAACTCCGGTCTGTCTGTCCAGATCAGATTGATCAGATCTTCCCCTACAAAAAGAGAACCTTTCTTTTCCTCTGCGATTGCCACAAACTTTTCACCCCAGGCACCGTTTACGGTTCTTCCGTCAAAACCGATGCAGCCGCCCTGTGGCAGTTTGTCTTTTACAAATTCTTCTACGGCAGGCACACCTTCCTCTGCCATGCGGTATAATGTGACGGTGCTTCCTTCTAACTGTTTCTCAGCCTGCACAAAATAGCGGCCGTCTGTCCAAAGTCCTGCCTCTTTTAACGTGATTACTGCCGTTCCTGCGGAACCGGTAAATCCTGTAATAAACTTTCTTGCCTTAAAATGCTCCCCAACATACTCTGACTCATGAAAATCAGCGGTTGGTACTACATAAATATCAATACTTCTGCGTTTCATCTCTTCGCGAAGCGCAGTTAATCTCTCTGGTATCATTTTTCTTCCTCTCTCTATGTCTCATTTATGCCTGTATGGCATATTATCAGTTACTGTTCACTCGTATCTCGTTCCAGTAACGATTATCACTCTTAATTCTCATCCGTGAACTCAAAAAACTTCGTGTCGATCTCCGGATAAGACCTCTTTAAGGAAATCGGTCTGCCGGAACGGTTCAAAAAGCAATGTGAACTCTTTGCCGTTGTGCGCAGCTCCCCAGTCTCTTTGTCTGTCATCCGGTATTCCACATCCATCTTGATTCCGTTATACTTTGTGATCTTCGTCTCGATCACCACCGTGTCATCAAAATGAACCATACTGTGGTACTCACAGGACACCGACAATACCGGACTGATGATCTCCATCTCTTCCATCTGCTTATAACTAAGTCCGATCTGTTCCATCAGATCCATCCTTGCCTCTTCCATCCATTTAATATAGTTGGAATGATGGATAATTCCCATCTGGTCTGTCTCATAATACTTTGCGTGATGCTCATAAGGGCGGATCCTGATCGCGCTCTCATCTTCCCCATAAATCCGTATCTCTTTTCCAGCCATGATCTGTCACTACCTTTCTATTTATCTTCAATAGCTGCCTGTGACTATCTTATCACTGCGGTAGTTTTATTTCAATGCCACTCTCTAAAATATTCCTGATAATCTTCTTCATCTGCAAAAAGCATGTACGTTCCGTCCACATATCCCATATAGCCTGCTTCGATCACATATCCCTTCATAAAAAAACACTCCTTTCAACCTTTTTACGTTCTCTCAAGTTGAAAAGAGTGTATCTTATTTACTGTCCAATAAACCGTACTTTTATGGTGTCTTAGAAAAAATTTTATTTGTTATTGGCTTTTTCCTGAAATTTTTCATTGTCGATCACGAATCGTTCATGCGTTCCCTCACCGATCCTGCCACGCTCGTCAAACGCTTCCACTTTAAACACCAGTCTCTTGCGGTCGATCTCTACCAGTTCACTCTTGGCAGTCACTTCCATTCCAAGCGGTGTTGCTGAGATATGGGATACGTTCATCAACGTTCCGACTGTTCCTTTTCCCTCCTCCAGTTCTGCTGCAACACTCTTGTAGGCAGCCTGCTCCATCAATGCGATCATGGAAGGTGTTGCATATACCTTCAGTTCACCGCTTTTCATTGCCTGTGCTGAATTGCTCTCTGATACTACCTCTTTTGCTTCTCCTCTGATACCTGTCTCTAACATCTGTTACCTCTTTCCTGTCTCTTAATCACTTTCTTCTATATTAGTTCTGTAAAGATAAACTTATTTTAACACAGGCTTTCCGATACAACAATATTCTTTTCCTGTTTTCCCCTCCAAAAGGCAGAGAGCAGGAAAAGGATCAGACAGCCAAGACTTATCATGGCGCCAGTCTTCAGTCCGGGTGTTGTATAAATAAGTTCTATGTCATGTTTTCCATCCGTCAACGGCACACTGATAAACGCCTCAGCAAATGTCTCCGGCTCTGTCTCTTTTCCATCTACATACACCGTCCAGCCATCTTCCCTTGCAATCGAAAATACGAGATTCCCCGCTTTTTCCACATCGATCGTACCTGTGATCTTCCGGTCTGAAAACGAGGTGAGTTCCATTGTCTGGCTGTTTAACGTCTCATATGCGGTATCCAGTGCATCCATATTCAACTGATAGGCAGTAATATCCACACGCTCGTTATTGGAATTTTTAATCCGGATCACATCTCCGGATTTTGCATACCCCAGATCTAAAATATATCCGTGGGACGCCTTCGTAAAGGACTTCGTTCTTCCATCACTGACCTCTTCCTCAAGGGTGTCGGATGTCACAGAACTGTATGCTGCAAAATAATATCCGTCCTCCGTCACCTGAATCGTAGACACGCCGACTTCCGATTCCGCTGGAACTACTGAGAGCATCTCTTCCTGTGCCCCCAACAGTTCCGCAAGTTCATTCTGGTTGGAGACACCGCCGCCATTTTTATAGTCCCAGCGTTCTGCCACCTCATCGTCTACCATAAATCCCAGTGGAAGGGAATATTTATTTTCATATAAATACGTGTTCCCGGATGACGCCACAAGGGTACGCAGCGGGCTTTCCTCCATTGCATTGTCCGCGATCACATATTTTAAGGAAAGCATGGAAGAGATCAAAGGCGACGCGCCGTTGATACAATAAAAATTCTTTCCACCTTCCATTCCAAGATCCTGATAAATATGACTGACATTGATGTTCATCAGCGAAGAAAACTGTGTTGCAGAGTAATAGCCGGACAACGCCGCATCATTTTTCGTTTTCCGCTCCATCTCCTCCGTCCGGTAAAAATACACCGCGCTGTTTTCACTTTCCTTTTTCTTCGCCTGCTCTAAAACGTTTTCATAATCCTTCCAGTCTTTCACATAAGAAGTTCTGCTCACCGTATCCAGACCTGTCATATCAAAGTTGATCGTCAACTCTGTAATCACTACAATTGACGTAATCAAAAAAACATAATCTCTGACTTTTGCAGTTCCTCCATACCACACCAGAAGCAGCACCGCGTACACAACGATAAACACTGCCGTCGTAAAGAAACTGTCGCTTCCGATCAGTTCGCTGTCAGACCAGCGGTACGCTGCATACAGGAATGCCCCATCCAAGACCAGTGCCACAAGCACGTGATACCAGCGGTTTTCTTTCAGATGCAAAAATGTCTCAAAACACAATACTAACAATAAAAAACTGTATAAAAAGCTCTGTCTGCCCGGCAGCGAATCCGGGAAATGTAATCCATGCCAGATAAAATCCAGCATATTATTGGCAAAGCTTAATGCCATAAACGCAAGCAGTAATACGCGCGGCAGTTTCTTTTTCCAGCTGATCCCGCGGTTCGTCAGATATAACAGGATCAAAAACAATGTAAACACGCCAGTATAAATGTTTGGCCAGTGGTCACGTCCTGTATACGTTTCTACAAAAATACATTGCCTTCCCAGTTCTGCGATCAGATTAAAATACCATTCCACCGCACTTGGAAAAGAAATCCCCTGCGAGCCGCTCTCCCCTAAAATAATCGCTTCCGGGATCAGCAACACTGCACCTGTTCCACCCGCCAGAAGGGAATACCATGCAAACCGTACACATGCCCCGATTTTTCCTTCCCTCTGCTCCAATAAAAGGATCAGAAAATAGAGCACAAGAAAAATGCAGATCATAATCGAAATGTAATAATTGGACAAAATGGCTGTGGCCAGTGTCACATAATACAATGCAGCCTTTTTCTCTTTTACAAGCTGTTCCACACCGAGGATAATGAGCGGCGCAAGCACCAGACAATCTGTCCACATCACATTCCAGGCATAAGCTGCCATAAACGCAGACAGTGCATACGCCGTTCCAAATACCACGATTGCCGGGTGATTTGTGTGAAAGTGCTTTTTCAGATAATATGCAAATGTCAGTCCACAGAGCGAGATACGAAGAATCATAAGGATTGACATGAATTCAATCACGTATCCCTTCGGGCACAGCAAAATAAACCAGTTCAAAGGGCTTGCCAGATAATAGGCAAACAGTGACACAAAATCCGCACCAAGCCCGATTGTCCACGAGTACATGAGGCTTTCGCCGCTTCTTAATTTATCCACAAACTCTGTAAAAAAAGGACAATATTGATGATACATATCCACCTGTAACAGACAACGCTCCCCAAATGGATACACTTCATGATCGATACAAATGATCACCGAGATCAGAAGTGGTATCAGAAAGGCGGCAAGCAGTGGCAGCCGTTTACACCACTTTTTCGATTTTGTCTCATTGATTTGTGTCTGATTCATTCTTACAAACTCCTGTTTTCTTTCCTTCATTTCTTTCCTGATGAGCGATCTGTCTGCACACTCACTCTTTTTTCCAGTCAAATAGCTGATAATACTGCAGACTCTGGTAATCTTTCAATTCCTGTTTTAAGCTGGATGAATTTGTATCCAGACCATCTTTCGTGAGCACACGCATTGCAGAGATAACTGGATAATTCCGTTGTAATTCCAACAGATAAGAACCATATGCATTCTCAGAAATTCCTGCATAGTGTAATACGTCCGCCGCAAGATAATTTGCACTTGTATCTTTTCCGCTCTCTGCATCAATGTCATAATTCGCCCAGATCACATATGGCACTTCATACCGCAGTTTCAACTGATCCTCTGTCAGTGTCTTTGTCGTCATACCATTCAGATTCAAAATCGGCGCTGCCACCGTGTCATTTGGCTGATGATCCCCAAAGAATACTACAATTGTCTTTTCGTCTGCCTCCTCAAAATAGGAAATCAGTTTTTCCAGTGCCTGATCCGAAAGTCTGACAAGCGATAAATACTGGCTCAAAGGTGTACTTTCCACACCCTCCACTGTGATATCCGGGGTAAAATTATCATAAGTATCCGAGTATCCACCGTGATTTTGCATCGTCACATTGAAAACGAATAAAGGTGTTCCCTCTTCTTTTTTCTCATATAATTCAATGATCTTATCCACACAGCTATTATCACTGACGTACTTGCGCACATAACCTGCTCCCCAGTACTGGTCTTTAAAAATACTCTCTGAAAAGCCAAGCAATGGATATACCTTATCCCTGTCCCAGCCATCTGCATAATAAGGATGGGTTGCCACCGTCTCATAACCCAAAGATGCCAGATACGCCGGAAGCGCCGGAAGTTCTTTCGTGATGTACTGCTGATACGGAATACTTCCCTGTGGCAGAAACGCCATACTGTTTCCCGTCAGGAACTCAAACTCTGTATTTGCGGTATTTCCTCCGCACACAGACACATTCAGATAACCTGTCACCGTATTTTCCGCCCCGTTCTGTAAACTGTGCAGATACGGCATATAATCTTCATTTGTTGTAAAATCTCCCAGCACATTCAGATCCGAAAAAGACTCATTCATCACAACAATGATATTGGGCAGTTCCTCTTTCTTTTCACTGCTGTCTGTGTCATCTTCCTGCCCTGCATAACTTTCCAGCAGCGCCTGCTCTTTTACAGCGTCATAACCTGCCGGTTTTTCTACAGTCATATATGCGAGATCCATTGCAAACGTCACTGCCACTCCATTTACCTGCGTCATAAATGCCGGAGTAAATAAAAATGGATACAATCTGTGTCCGGTCTGAAAATCTTCATCCTGCAGCAGATCGACAAACAAGACCAGCACGATACAGCATACGCCCGCCGGGATCAGACGCTTCCATAATTGAAACTTCGGCATTCCGGTTTTTACAAACTGCAGTAAAACGATCATTCCAAGAAACACAAGCGTCACCACGACCATTCTCGTGTCCGGTTTAAAATCATAATTGGACGCCACACTTGCCGCCGTCTTCCAGGAAAAAATATCCCATGGCACGATCGGATTGGTTCGGAAACGGACCACATAGGCATTTGCGATTCCATAAATCATCGCAATCACCAGTTCGATCCGAAGCCCGCTTTGTATCTTTCCGGTCACACTGACAAAGATCCATGCCAAAAGCTCAAAGAGCAAGATATTAAAAAACTGCGCCCACGGTCTTACCTCTTCGAATGGATTGTGTGTGTAGGCTTCCATGAGATAAAACGTGATCACCGGGAATACGATCAGTGTAACGATTGCTGCAATGAGCTGTATCTGTTTTTTATATTTCATCTGTTTCATTTTATTACTTCCAACTTTTCTGATTCATCTTCTGCCACGAAATTCTGCACAAAAAAATGTGCCAAAATGTTTTTCCGTGACCACAACACGGTACATTTTAGCACATCTCTTTTTCAATTGAAATCCATTCGCAGATTTTTCACATTTTTATAAGAATTCAGTGACAGATTTTTCCCTTTTACATCATTCCATCCGAATTGAAGTTTCCGGAAGAACCTCTGCTTAAATTCAGATAAAAATGAGCCGTTGCCATATGGGTATATGGATTTAAGAATAGATCTCCGATTCCAAATGTACATGCACTTAAAATCATCCAGCCGATAAAACTGAAATTCAGACAAAACAGCGACCATTTATTGCCATCCATCATCTGTTTGGATGCCTCAATCGCCTCCATGATCCCCATTTCCGGATGTTCTGCCATGATGTATGGTGCCATTGCATAACGATAGGTAGCGATGAGTCCCGGTATGATAAATAACATCGTCCATAAGAAAATAAAAATAGAAGTTACAATACGAAGCCCGAGTGCCTTTCCGAAATACTGGAAATAAGCAAACTCATCCTTAATGTCCGCATTCTCGCCCAATGCACGTTTGGAAAAATAAGCACACATACCAAGTTCCACTACACCACCGATCACAAACTGTGCCAGTGCATAAATGCTTAAAATGCTCATCATGACAGCCAGGATTCCGAGCATTTCTGCCGGAAGCTGATTCAGGCTCATATTTATCCCAAAAATCTGTACGCTCATTCCCTCCCCATATTGATAATTTGCGGTAACAGGTATAACGGACTGGATTCCTCCAAGCAATGCTCCTACAAAACAAACAAGAACTGCCATTCCCCAGTTTCCACTCAAAGATGCTCTTGCACGCTCACGGTAATCTGCTGCTCTCAACATAATCTCTCTCCTTTTTCTCCTAAAAATCAGTTCATTATCCATAATAAGTCTTTTTCTCCAAAAATAAAAGCCCTATTGCTTTATTTATAAAAATATTATATTGTGTTTTCATCACTTAAACATGCTTCGCTGCTTATACCTCATGGGCATGCGAACGGAAACAGAGAAAGGTAAGGTATTGTTATGGATGAATTTTTTGATCAGTTTTTTCCTACTGAATTTTTGATAGAATATTTAGAAAACGGTCCCGAAGAAAACATGGATCGTTTTCAGACTTATGTTGTGTATCGTTTCCTCACTTTTGCGGCAAAGGAAAATCCAGCTGTTATAACAGAATTAAGGGATACGTTAGAGTGTCCGCTCTCTATGGACAATCTCTCTGATATTTACCGTTTTCTGGATCAGGATTTTTATTTTTCTCCTTCTTTTTCCGAGAATTCTTTTGATCCGGTTCTTTTATGCTACGCCATCGCCATCATTGACGACAAATCCGGTTTTGGTCTTGCGATCTTAAACCGCATTTTCAAAGAGGCATGCCCTGAGATTTCTTCCGTGGATTTTTCAAATGTGGATGTGGATCTGGAACTTTTATTGCAGACAGAAGTACAGTTTTATGCTGCCCTTGCCATCTGTTCTATCCACTATAGTACACTGATCGCATTGCTTCCAAAATTTGCGGCCGCCTATATGGAAGACCTGCATTTTACGTGCGAAGATTTTATTCTCTACGATTTTATGGATGAATATTTTGAAACAAAGAACTGTTCTGCCAACCCTGCTTTTCAGGAAATGACCGATACTCTGGTGCTGGCAACCCTGCAATCTTTTGATACGGATCTTGAAAACTTTACGTTAGATGGTTTATTCCAGTTAAAACACCCTGCCGGACGTTTTGCAGCCATTTACCGCAGCGGCGCGATCGATATGAAAGATCTCCCGGTTCCGGCTGACGCTGCTGTTCTGATGAATCATATCCTCTCCTATGCAGCCGCTTATGAGCTTCGCAACAACCTCTACGATTACCATCTCGATGAGGACAAGACGATCACGCTCACCAACTGGAAAGAAAACCTGAAATGGCATTATGTACAATACACCAATGTATACAATCTCGCCCTTTCCTCTTTTGTAGCTGCCTGCTACTCCAGAAAGCTGCTCCAGAAACAGTTTGAGGAAAACCTGCGTGAGCTGAATCAGTAATGGAAAGTCCCCGGTTTCCTGAATCACTCTGGAAACCAGGGACTTTTCATTAATAATTGCTTACGACAAGACGCTTTTTGAAGTGGATATCCATCTGGTCGATGGCTGTCCGTGCCTGACTGTAACGATTACGATTGGTGTTGATCACACAGATCTGGCTTGCACCATGAAATTTTCTGCGAAGAAAAAATGGAATACTGATCCAGCTCTTGGTAAACGGAATATGATTCTCCATCAGAACATGAATCGTCTGCTCACTGGTCTTCTCATTCGTTGTTCTGCATAATTCAATATCTTTGTCAATGTCTCTGCCATTTCCTAATGTCACACTTCTGCCCATAACATAAAACTCCTTCTTCACTTAATCCTGATCTGTACCTGTTTTCCAAGACTTCCTGCCACCTTGATCAGGAAATCAAGGCTTGGATTATATTTGCCGCTCTCAAATCTGGAAATATTAGACTTTTTCGTTCCCACACGCTCCGCCAACACTTCCTGTGTCATATCCTGCGCTTTTCTTGCATCCTTCAACTGCTGGACCACTTCATACCGAGGGGTAAGCTGTTGACCTGCAAGATGTTTCTTTTCTCCCTGAGCCAAACTGACGCCCTCCTGCATTCGCCTATCTTTTGCTGCAATGATTTTCTGCTCATTCGTTCATTGCTTTTTTCTGTAATTCTTTTTTCACATGTTATTAAGTTATCATATATGATAACTTTCGTCAACAAAAAAGCCTGAAAATCATCATTTTTCACAATATGTTTTTTCTTCTTAAAATATGTGTAAAATAATTTTCCAGAAGCAAAAAATTTTCTTGCAATCTGTCTTTGAGTATGATAAGATATTTCTTGCTTGAGCGATTTTGTTCAAGAAGTTCATAAGACGCAGGAGTGGCGGAATGGCAGACGCATCAGACTCAAAATCCAATGCGCTCGGCTGATAGGTAACTTTTAAATCCCTTGATTTTTCAAGGCTTTTGACAACTTAATGACTTGCTTCGTTTTCAATATCCCTCCTGCATATCCCTCCAAAATCGGAAAGGATATACAAGAAATAAGGGATTTGAAATATAAGCCGCTGTGGTGGAATTGGCAGACACACCTGACTCAAAATCAGACGGAGAATATCCGTGCCGGTTCGAGTCCGGCCAGCGGCACCAGCAAATTCAGCTCTTTAGCTTACGGCTAGGGAGCTTTTTTCTTGTCAAAAGTTCTAACCTACTGCCTTTTCAATTTCCGCTGCCGTCTGTGACGGGAATACGGATAATATCGCATTGGCAGATGAAACCTTGCTACTGTAGTCTAAATGCGTATAGATATTAGATGTTGTAGAAATGTCACTGTGACCGAGCCATTCCTGTATCTGTTTCAAGCTCACGCCATTAGCATATAAAAGGCTGGCACAGCTATGCCTCAAATCGTGAAAGCGGATTTTCCGCAGATTATATTTTTTCAGCAACAAGGGAAAATGTTGTGTCAGATAACCGGGTTTTATTCTTTCCCCGATTTCATTAACATAGATAAAGTCCAGATAATCCGTGCAATAACAGTCACCACACAATCGCCGGTTCTGTTTCTGTTCCCGATACATCTTGATAAGTAAATCTTCAAACGGTTTCACAAGCGGCAGCGTGCGGCGGCTCGTCTTTGACTTCGTCCGCTCTTTTTCAATAAGCACATTACCACGCCCGTCATTCAGATTGACTTCTATTACAGTGTATTTGATTGTGATAGTTTTACGCTCAAAATCAATCGCACTCCATTTCAATCCTACCACTTCACTCCGGCGCAGACCATAGAAAGCAGCGAGAATAATCGCCAGTTCCATAGGGTCGCCTTTAGAAACTTTGAACAAAGTGTCAAGTTCTTCTTTATTATAGTAGGAAGCTACAAATTTGTTCTTCTTTGGTCTTTCCACACGGTCTGCCGGGTTTGACTTGATGAGTCCAATCTGAAAAGCATATTGCAGAGCCTTTCTGATATTGGCATGGCGGTGAATAACAGTGTTAGCAGACAGCCCCTTATCTAATTCTGACTGATAGTAGTCTTGAATGTATTTAGGGTTTTCTTCAATCTCTGTCAAAGTATATCGTTTCTCTAAAAAGTAGGGAACAATACGCTTTTTCACAGAGCAAGTGTAAGAAGCCATTGTTGTTTCTTCTACACACTGTTTCATCATTTCCAGCCATTCCAGCATAAAATCCGTAAATAAGATAGATACCTCATTTGTCGCCGGATTAATACTATCTGCCGGATTGTCCTCAATCCAGCCAAGCGTGACCGCATAATCAAGAGAAATTTTAATAATCTCATGTAGCTGTAAGATTACCACCTTTGAAGCGTGATGTTCCGTCCTCTCATAATTGTAATAGCTCTCAATGTCCGTAGTCCTCAAATCACAGATACGAGATGTCTTTTTTTGAAAATACGGCGTGAGATACATTCTCACATTGTAAGAGTACAGGGCATATGTTTCTGCTTCTAAGGTCTTAAGGTTGAGATGGTCTTTCAGCCATTTGTCGAGGAACTTGTCAAACGGGAGTTCTTTATCCGTCATAGCGTCCTCTGGCGTGAAATTCTTTCTCGTTTCCAAAAGCATAGCTTCCGCACGCTTCTGATTTCCCTTTACGGGAAGTCCTGTACTGATTGATTTTGTACGCCTTTTGCCAGTGCTGTCTTTATAGCTTAAAATCATCTGGAAATATCCGTTTTGTTTTCGTAAATGTCCTGCTACCATGTTTGTCCTCCTAATAGCAGCAGCCATTCACCTATCACTGACTATGTCAAGTATAACAGGTTCTAGGGCTGCTGACAACAAGCGACGCAGTAAACCTCTACAGCATTTCCATGTACCGCAGGATATTGAGCTTTGGTATCTTATAGGTTCTTCCGACCCTAAAATGCAGGATTTTATTTTCCCTCAATAATATGTAGGCTGTTTTCATACTGATACCGAGCATTTTACTCATTTGCTCTACGGTCACTACGTCTGGATAATCCTTGAACATTACACGGTAGGTATCGTTTGTCATATATTCTTTATCCATTACAACACCTCCGGGGCAAGATACAGACAGGTAATCAGACAGCCTAGCGGCTCACGGGAGTCTCACCCCTGCATACACGGTGCAGCCATACCCTTTGCGTGCGACGCTTCTAACGCTCAAACTAAGGCTATACGGGAGTATCATTGTAGGATATATGAGTCATGGCACACGACCATTCCACAAGTCGCTTGCAGATCACAGATATGAACCGCTCGCTCATGTGTATGAGGTCATGGCGTATCTGCCTACAGGCTCGTCATATATCTAAAGTATCTGATTACCTTATTCAATTTTCAAAAAGCAAGATTAGGAGCTGGAATGAGGTGGTACACGCTCCTGTAGGCTTTATTTCACTTTGACTTCAAAACCAAGAATTGCTTCAATCAGCGCAGCTCTTATTCTGCCTTTCAGTTCCATATCGACCACAATATACATATTGCCGTGTTCGTCATAGAACGGGCGCAGGCTTGCTTTTGATATGTAAGCGTCGTAGTGGTTCAAAATCTTTGCAATCGCCGTTTCGTCGCCGTCTGCCGCAGAGCAGATGGTTGAGAACAACGGACACTTTTTTACAGACTTCATATGTTTTAATCCTCCTCGTACATATCCTTAATGAGCTTCAATGTGCGTAGTCTGTTCCGGCAAACGGAGTAACGCTCCATTTCCATGACCGCTGCTATTTCAGCGTCGGTCATCTCCAGAAAGTACGACATAAGCAGAATGTTACGCCGTCTTTCTGCTAATTTTTTGATTGCTTCACATAAGCGTTCATCATAGATACGGACTTCATTGCCGAATACGTCAAAAGCTGTAAATTCAACCGAGTATTCGTCTACAGCGCCGATATGGTTTATTTCCATCTCGGACAGCTCGCAGAACGGAGTTTCACGTTTTGCACGTCTGCCAAGCTCTCTGTTATAGTCCTTTACTGTAGTGCCTACAACTTTACGAGCCAGACAGTCAAATTGAAGTCTGATAGCACTCTCGAAAGAAGATGGGTTCATAATCTCACCTCCTTTCTGTCGGAAGTTGCTAAAGCAAAAAGGCTTTTACCCCTTTCCGCACTAACACTCGCCAGAGAAGGTGGGATTTGATACCCGACTTCAAAAACTTTTTCAAAAAGTTTTTGGCAACAAAAAAGCACAAGGACAATACAAGCGTACTGATCTTGTGCTTTGCAGATTATTCCTGCTATATGATGTGAAAAACCACATTCCAGGGTGCTTTGAGCCGCAGGAAGAAGTGAGATTTTTTTGACGGTCTACCAAAGACCAGTGGCGGTCTGATACGAATTTCCATGCGGCTACCTCCTAAAGCCGCTAAAACAAAAACCTTGACCGTCTGGAAAAAAGAAAACGGCGGCTGTAAAACCGTCGTTTAAAAAGGCGCACGAAAAAGCCTTGCTGCCAACGGCGGTTTTTTTTATTTGCCGCCATGCAGCATATACAGTTGAAAAATGCACCTAATAGGAATTAGAAAGTCCTATAACACGTTTTTCTATACCTGTTGCTAATTCAACAGGAACAGTAAAATGTGGTGAGGTGATTACATATGCGTAAAAAAGAGGATAGATACGATTTCAGGGCAGTAGGACAGTCAATCAAAGAAGCACGCAAAAGACAGGGATTGACCCGTGAACAGGTGGGTGCAGCGATAGAGATTGACCCACGTTATTTAACAAACATTGAAAATAAAGGGGCGCACCCTAGCCTACAGGTGCTATATGACCTTGTCTCTCTGCTCGACGTATCTCTCGACGAACATTTTCTGTCAGCCGGCGAACGCCGGATTAAAAGCACCCGGCGCAGAGCTGTGGAAGCCGGACTTGACGAACTTACCGATCAAGAGCTTATCATTGTAGAAAGCGTCATTGATGGTATCGTCAAGTCTAAAGAAGAAGAGGGAAAGTAGGTATCCACTCTATAAAAAATGAGCCGGTAATTTAAAAGGATTGACCTTTAAATTATCGGCTCTGCAACTAAGTGTCTGGCTCTTTAATAATTTCCATTTTTAATTTGTATACGTTAATTAGATTTTCCTGTTTACATTTTGGACAGAATAAAGGAAACTTCTTTAATTCTGTATCTGTTCTGATTTTGACTCTGGTTTTATTGCCGCAGACTGGACAATGTAACCAATAAGACTCGGACACAATCATTTTATCCCTCTTTTCTGGACGCAACGGCTAATTCAAAAACTAATAGGATTATCTATTAACATAGCAGATTAAAAAACATAATCGGTTAAATCGCTTTGCTCCCACACAGTAGGGTCTAAGTTATCTGCTCCAAACAAAAACTGAATGATAAAATTATGTTTATAGCGATTTTACCGCACCATAATCTGATATTTTTGATATTTTCTTTTCCCTAAAAAGAGAAACAGAAGAATGACAATAACATATACAAAAGGAGCAATCTCAAAATTTGTAAAGCATTTTCCTAAAATGGATACTAACCTGTCGTTCCATAATTCCCATTTAACCAATAGGTTTGTCGGTAATAAGTCATATATCTGTGAAGCTATTCTAAACTGGTAAGGTATATCTATAAGCATTGTTAAAAACATAATTCCTACAGGAATAGCCATAACAGCAATACTGTTTTTGAATATTATTGATAAAAACATAATTCCTACACTATACAACACGGATATAAGTACAAATAATAGGAATAACATGCAAACAGCGTTTCCTATACTCATATTTCTAGTAGCGGTTGGAAATGCAATTTGTAACGCCGTATTAAACCCATCTGCACCATAAACTATAATACTTGATAGGAGCGTAACCCCGAAGAATAAAATTGCAACAATTATTCCAAAAACAATTCCTGCAAAGATTTTTGCATAATATAATTGTGTTTTTCCGTACCGACTGCACATGATAATTGCATCTGTTTTACGAACATACTCTATTGAAAAAATATTTGAAAGACAGATTGCAAGCATTAGTAATAACATGTAATTCAAAGTATAAGCATATTCCCACATGTTGCTCCAACCTTCTGAATAGGCGTAAGTAAAAGGAGTTTTTATCTGTGTATCTTTCCTTTTCCAATAATCCATTTCTTTTTCATTCAACATCTGGTCTGCTCGATTTTCAGAGATAGTGTTTTCTCGTTCAGCGTAAATATCATTTGCAGAAGAATTTAACACATCTTTACTATCACCCATTATCTGTTGCACAAAGGAATAAATAGGCGTATAAGGCTGTATATCATTTCCAACATCATCCTCAGTATCGCCCGAAAGGACAACCATTTGATTTCCATCGGATGATGTTTCAACATTCTGTGAACTGTTATCTGTTGTTCCAGCTTTTGTATAAGATTTATTCATTTCTTGAAGCAAAGTATCATCTATCAGTTTTCCAGACAAATCTCTTGCATTTTGTCTATTTATTTTCATCATTTCATATCCGCTAACCTCTTTTCCATTTACTTCGTAATATACCGAAGTTGAAACAAGGTCACTTATACTTAAAAATGCGCATAATAAGAGTATTACACTGCCAATCACCCATACAATTTTCCTATAACAAATCTTTTTAAATTCATAGATAAACAATGGAGCTATTTTTTTCATTTTAATCCTCCTCAAATTGCTGCAAATAAAAAGCCTCAAGATCACCCTGTTGTTCCTGCCATTTACCTTGATAAATAAATTGACCATTTTTCATCATCAATACAGTATTATCAATATGCTCAATATCAGATACAACGTGTGTAGAGAGAATAACAATACTTGTTTTGCCAAGTTCTGCTATTAAATTACGAAAACGCACACGCTCTTTTGGGTCTAATCCTGCCGTGGGTTCGTCTAAAACTAAAAGCAATGGGTCATTTAATAAAGCCTGTGCAATGCCTAACCTTTGTTTCATTCCGCCAGAATATGTTTTAATTTTCTTTCTGGCATTTTCTTGCAAATTTACTAATTCTAAAACTTCATCTGTTTTTCTTTTTGCCTGTGTTTTTGTTAATCCTTTTAATGTAGCCATATAAAGCAGAAAATTCCTACCTGTAAATTCTGGATAATATCCAAAATCTTGCGGCAAATATCCAAGGTTTGCACGGTATTCTTCCGTAGTAACATCCAACCCGTTAAAGGTAATTGTACCGTTTGTAGGCTTTAATATACCGCAAATCATTCTCATTAGTGTTGTTTTACCAGCACCATTTGCGCCCAAAAGACCATAGACTCCTTTATGTAGTTTTAAAGAAATCCTGTCTACTGCAATTTTATTTTGATATTGCTTTGATACTCTGTCTAAGAAAAGCTCCATGTTAGTTCCTCCGTTTGCTTGATATTTTTCCGTAATTCTACAATGACTGAAACACCAATAATGAGAAGTAATATTAACCAATTCAAGTTATACTCATTAGTGTATATATAAGGAAATATGGTCCTTATAAACATATTAAGTCCACTGACACTAATCGCAATTCCCATACACACATATATAGCTTCTTTTCCGTGTACTTTCCGCACAGCCAACAGTCCAATGCAAGTTGTCAGCAAATAGGGAACAAGTAAATATAATCCCACTTGAAAAACAGTAGCCACGCTATATGCAGCACTTAATGGAATTAGTATTACGAGTAAAATCAAATGACATCCCCCTAAAATTCCCATCCGAGCAAGGACAATACTTTTTAGAGAAAAGCGGGCAGACATTTCAAATTCTGCCATACTATAAGTATTAGAACGAGCATTCTCTGTCACAAGCGATAGCGCAATAAAAGGAATTAAGGCAGAAATCACCCACAATACATCCTTTTCAAAAGCTCTAGCTCCCATAAGAGCTATTAAAAAAACTGCAAATGAAACTATCCATACATACTTTTGGATATATCTTATTTGTGACAATACAAACGACAACGTGCTGATAGTAGGTTGTGGAAATTGCTTGATAAATTCTTTTTCATGTATTGGTTTAGGTGGTTCAAAAGCATTTTGTAAAGCCTTTTTCAATTTTTTATTCATATGAAACCCTCCCCTAAGATGTTTTTAAAATGCTCTACTGCCTTTTTAGTTTTTCTATAAAGAGCAAATCTCGATATATGTAAAATATTACAAATATCTGATACAGGTACTTCATTAACATACCGCAAAAGTAATATTTCCTGTTCTACTTGTTCAAGTTGCATTAACGCTCTTTTGACAGCTATACTTGTCAATATTTCTTCTTCTGTATCCTCTACAAACAATTCATCTGTCAAAGGTTTTGTGTCTATTTTTTCTTTCCTATACAAATCTACACACAAATTATGAGCTATTTTATATAGGTATCTCACCTTTTTCCCAGCTTCTACATATTGGTTACTTTCATAAAATTTAAGGAAGGTTTCTTGTGTAATATCTTCTGCCAACTGTTGGTGTTGAAGCTTGAAATAGCAATAGCGGTATATTTTTCTGTATTGTTCTTCTAAATCAATGTATATAATCAAAACCTCCTTTCATTATGTTCAACGTAAAAATCATATGGTATGTGCGCTTTTTTTTAAATTTTGTATATTATTTTACTGTAAGAATACTTCTATTTTCAACTGTCGTCATTGTGCATTTAAAATTGAAGGCTTATAGGGCATATTTGATATACACTATAAGCCTCCAGTTACTTATATTATCTTCCAGTTTCCATCTGCCTTTGCCAGTGTCAAATCAAACTGTGATATTTGTGTCGCTTTTGTAGTCTGGTCTAGGTATGCCACGGATACGGACACTTTGACGTTATCCCCATCCATACCAAATACCGGGTTGATAAGCTCCGAGAACAGATAATTGCCGCCCACGGGTTCAAGGGCATTGCCGGACACATAGTAGGCAAGCTCCTTATCTGTGGCGGTAGGATACAGCTTGAAGAATGTTTCCAAAAATTCTGTCACTTCCACTGTGGTGGCAGCGTCTACCGAGCCGTCCGCTTCCTGTGCTTTTGGCGTATAGCCGGATTTCCCCGGCAGGCTGCTGATAGTCGGATTTTTGATGATAACCATATCTCCGTTGCTGTCCGCATGAACAGTTACCGTATAAGCGGCGGTGTTTTCTGTCACCTGTTCTCCCTCCGTCACCGTCTGATCTACCGAGTAGAGGACGGTGTACTCGTCCTCGCTGGTCTGTTCGATATTCCATATCTTGACTTCGCCCACCGCAGAACTGGTAGGAATATCGCTTCTGACAGTGTCCACGTTCAAATCCTGCAAGCTCTCTGTGAGGTAGCCGCTGATGGCGGCTGTCCGTGCGTCAATCGCTTCTTTGGTATTGCTCCATGTATAATAGGCTTTTGCAAAGTCCTTGACGAAATTTTCTATTTTATTGGTGTCCACGATACGCTCTTCTATGATTTTCTTTTCATGGACGGTGTGCATATCTATCGCAGTGAAATTCTTATATACCCCGAAGCTGACGCTTGCGATCAGCACCAGCCACAGGGCAATCACGGATTTCTTGTGCGTGCCGACTTTCATAGTACGCACCTTTTTCACTTTATTAGGTTTTGTCTCTTTTTCTTTTTTCTTCCATTTCATAAAAATATTGTCCTTTCTGTCTTAGTTGGATTTTACACGTCCGGCGCAGATTAGGTGTTGCTGCCAGTACGAGGAATTGAGGTCTGCATATCCAATCGGGTCACCGGCATGGTACATACGGTTATTCCCGGCGTATATCCCGACGTGGGTTACATACGTTCCGGCACTGTAGGTACTGTGAAAAAATACCAAGTCACCAGCTTTTGCCTGTGACAGAGGGATATGCTGCACAGCGTCATACTGTGCCTGTGCCGTTCTGGGAAGTGAGATACCGGCTTTTCCATAGCACCACTGAACCAGACCGCTGCAATCAAAGGAAGTATTAGGATTGCTGCCGCCATAGACATAGTTCCAGCCTTGATATTTTAAGGCTTCATTGAATATTGCCTGTACGGTTGCGTCGCTGAAATGAGGTACAGCCAGATATTGTGAGACAAGCTGTACATAGAACATATTCCCGTATTTATACCGCCAGCCGCCGTTCTGCTTGATGGAGATTTCATTCTTATAGTCCACCTTGACGCCGCCGGATTTCTCCCTTGCGAAGCTCTCTGCCAGTGCAAAGCTGTATTTCTTTCCACGAGCAGCCACATAGTCGATAAAACCGCCGCCATAGTTGTAACTCTGGACGACGGTATTTATATCGCAGTCTTTCGCTTCTGCTGAAGAAAGCAGGGAAGCAAAATACTTGCACCCCTGCTCAATCGACTGCTCCGTATTAAGGGAATTGGGCGGCAGACCAAGACTTTCACTGGACTGCATAACGTCCTCGCCTGTGCCGCCGGACTCCACCTGCATGATGGCGAGCAGATAGTTCACATAGTCCTCAATGCCGTACTTCCGTGCGTATTTTTCAACAGTAGGCTGATGTTTCAAAACCTCCGCTGACAGGTTCAACCCCGAATAGTCAAACTGTGCGCCGCTGCTTTCCTCGTCGTCAGAAGTGACGATAAAAAGGAACAAAAGCAAGCTGATAATCCCCGTGAAAATCCATCCAAATATCAGCAGATGGCGCAGCTTCATTGTTTCCGTCCTTTCTTTGTGGTAGTTTTCTTCACGGTGTTACGCTCGATATTTTTCTGGACAGACCGTTTCGTGGCAGTCTGCCGGATTTCCTTATTCCCGGGCAAAGATGGGTTCTTTCGTTCCGGGAGAGCCGGATTTTTTACTCTCGGCGCATGAGACACCGGCTCATTCTTCACCTGTGTACGGATTTCCTGTGTCTTTGACACCGGCTCTTTGGGTGTGGGATATTTTGCTACATTCTCACGGGATACCGCCGGACGCTCTTTTTTCATAGGTTCACTATGCTGCACCTTAGAAGCAGCCACCGGGGAAGTAGGTTTTTCTAATACCGGCTGTGTCGCTGGACGCTCATGGACAGGGGCAGCCTTTGTCGCTGATCCTGCCTGTTTCGCTTTCTCCATTTCCATGCGCCTTTGAGCGATAGATGGACGGCGGTTCTCCTGCCGGTTGCTCCGATCATGCCGCCTTGCATGGCGGTTCTCTATAACGTCACGCTGAACGCCGGATACCTTTGTTGTCTGTTCTGTGGAAGCCGCATAGCCAGACTGTGACAGGTTTTTCCTGTCCTGTGCCTTGCCAGCCTGTGATTTCCGGCTGGTGTCACCGGCACGCTGTTTTTCTTCCGTATCACCTACAGCAGAAGCGGCACGTTTCCCGGAAAAAGTGCCCGGGTTTTGCCCGGTACTATGGTTAGGACGGGAAGCGGCTCTTTTGGTATCAGATTTAGAGCCGGAAGCCGCCGCAGCTCCTACCACGCCAACGGCAGCACCAGCCGTCAGTGTCCTGCCGATACGACGCTCCAAACGCCTTGCCCCACGGTTGAGGAACAGATACGGGCGGCGCATGATACGTCTGCCGACCTGTTGGGTGTCATTGGACTGTAAGCTGAACATGGACATTAAATCGCCCATCTTGAAATAGATACCGGCAAAGGTGACAATCTGCAAAAAGGCTATCATAAAGAACGGATACCCGGCTGAAATAGAGTAAAACATTGTGCTGACGCTAAAGGCGGCGGTGATGATAAGGGTAATACCGGCACGCAGCATAATAGTGTTGAACAGCTTTGTGACCGCCCGTTTCCCCATGCCCTCATACGTCGGTATCATGGACAGGATAAAACTCACCGGCAGGAACATGGCATAAATGATAAACAGCACTTGCGAGAAAATCATCATGCCGGTAAGCAGGAACACAAAGACAGAGATACCGATATTGAAGATAAACAGAAAGACGACTGTACCTAACCGGCTCATGGTTTTAGTAATGCTCATGTTGTTGTTATCCCTGTCCTCGATTTCCTCAATCACGATATTCTCTCTTTCGTCGGTGTCTGGACTGGCAGACAGCAGGCTCTCCACCCGATCAGCACCGAGACTGTCTACATCTGTCGTATCATACTGCAATAAGAGCCACGGCTGCTTTACCTGTATGGAAAACAGGCTGTCACGGATAAGGTCAACGCTGTCTTTCCCCTGACTGCTGGAGTCTGGCAGCGTGATTTTTGTACCCAGCGTCAGAGCCGCACTACTGATGTCCGAGGAAAAATCATTGATTTTTGCAATGTAGTTAGGGGCATAGGCGATAAAGGACGCTGACAGGAGAAAGACCACAAGGAAGTTAAGGACGGCGTGAACCGCCTTTGTCGTTTCCCGTTTCAGCAATCCCACATAGGCTACATAGATACCCACGACCAGAATGAGGATAAGCAGGAAGCCTACATAAAATCCCTGTGTGGAAAATCCGTTCTCCGTCACCCCGGCAAGGGTCTGGATATTCTTTCCGATTGCGTCTGCCGTATCTGAAATAAAGTCCAGCTTATAGGCTTCCTGCACCACATAGCCAGTGGCGTTGGAGATATACATACTCACTGTCCAGACAAAATTAGTTATCGCATAGAGTCCGTACTGGATACTCTTACCGATACCGTCCAGCCAGTTCCATGGCAGCCAATCCCACGAGCTGTCTACATAGAAGTCAAGCTGATAGTTTTCCAGCGGATATTTTGAGTATTCATTGGCAGCGTCCACTGTATCGTCCACCAGACCGGCAGCATGAGCCACCGTACCTGTGATGGAGAGAAACGCCAGAATACCGAACACCACCAGCAGGGCGATACCGAGATAGCGCAGGATGTTTCGTTTCCTCATAGGCTCTCCCTCGTTTCTTCACGCTGCTTTGGCGGTCTGGTATCAAAAGCGGCAAATAAATCCGCAAAGACCGGGTGTATCTGGACAACGCCCACACGCCCATAGAGGTCTTGAAACAGGCATTGCCCGTTCTCCAAATCCCGGAGCCGCTTCTGGTTGTTCTCGTCGTCGCCGTCCACGCCGAAAAATTCCAGCGTGTTTTTAATCTCCTTGCTGTCCGTGGAGCGGAACGCAAATTTCAGACCGATATTGTTCTTCATTTTCTCGTCGTCCACGTCGCCGGAATTTTGCGTCACGAAATAGACGGCGGCGTTCATGGAGCGCCCGGCACGGATAAGTTTATTAGAGAGGGATTTCCCCTGTGCCACCTGTAAGAACGTCCACGCTTCGTCTAAGTCCACGATTTTAAAAATACTCCTGTCAGAATGGATAAAATCTAAGGCAAAGGTACTGATGTCCATAAGGATAGCTACAGAGAGCAGCTCCGTAGAGGTGTAGTCCTCCAGCTTCGTGTCACAATCCGGCAGTACAAGGTCAGCCACCTGTATGATGTTAAGCTGCTTGTCCAGACTGATAGAATGTTCCACCGTTCCGTCGGAAAAGAGCAGATGTGCAAAGTCATAGTCCGCAATACTCTGGATATGGCTGGCGATACTGTTTGCCGTTGGCGTGCCGATTTTCCGCAGCTCGTCCACCACACAGAGAAGTCCGTGTTTTTCTCCCTTTGTCACTTCCTGTAGTGCCGCCATGAGGACAGGGAATTTTTCGCCGTCACGGTATCGGATACCTGTCAGAAAGGTCAGAATATCCACGGCAAGGCTTTCCCCGTCATGTACGTCTTTCATAATCACATACGGGTCAAGCATACCCCTGTTTTCTTCGCTGTTGGTGAGGTTTACGATATTGATTTCCTCCGAAATCTCCGGGAGTGTCTCTTTCCATCTGCCACGCTCTGATTTTGGGTCAATAATCACCGCATGACCACCGAACAGTACAGAATAATAGATAATGAGGTTATTGCAGAATGATTTTCCACCGCCCAGAGAACCGAGAAAGGCAGCCGCCAGCGCATTTGTGACAGAGCCTTCGACTCCCTGTGCCGCAAGGCTGGGTTTTAGGTACACGTTCCTGCCGGTATCGAGGTTATAGCCGATATAGATACCGTCCTTTTCCCCTAGCTGCTGTGTCGCACCGAAACCCAGACCAGCCAGAAAATCGCTGGTCACATACTGGATATAATCGTTTATGTATCGCTTGCTGGCAGGAATGAACTCGCTGTGAAGTCCGAGCATATCACCAAAAGGGCGCACCAGCTTTACGTTCAAGTCGTCGTAAAAATCTTTGACCTCGTCGCAGCGGCGTTTCAGTTCGTCCAGACTGTCCGCAGACACACGCACCACATAGGAGAGCTTATACATGGACTCTTTGCTCTGGTCTAGGGCAGTTTCCAGCTCATTGACCGAGTCCAGAGCTTCCACCACACTGTTGCCGGTTTCGTTCCCGGCTTCCCATGCGTGGTTATCCAAATCTTTCAGCTCTTTCTTTTTGTTGCGTACCGTTGTCAGCGCCTTTTTGTTGGTGACGATTTCCACGTTCATAGAGGTGGACACCGGGAACGTAAACTGCTGCTGTTGGTAGTAGAAGATTTCCGAAGATGGAAAATCCAGCTCCCCTACGATATTGTTAATCGTGAAGTAGGCGGCATACGCCGTCTGATTTTCACTTTCCAGACGGAGGTATCGCTGATTTTCTTCCACTAAGCAGCGTGTCGGACGGATAAGGTCATACCGTTTTACCAGCGTTTCCCGTTTCAGCTTTTTTACAGGAAAGTCATAGGAATAGTCCTCATAGGCAACGCCGGTCTTGCCGTAGATATGCTCCAAAAGATAGCCGAAGTCCTTTTTCTCCAGACGGCGCACCTTGAACCGGCGAGCGATTTTATTCTCCAATAGTTTCTCCATCTTTAGAAAGCGGTTGATTTCATCATTGCTCATGGAGACAAAGTCACCCATCAGCTTGTGGTTGACTTCATAGAGGAAGTCAGCAAAGGTCATGGACAGGGATTTCCTTGCGCCTTTCAGACTGATTTCTTCCTCGTTCACCAGCAGCTTAAAGCCAAGAAAAAAGCGGTAATCAATCTGATTTTCACCAATCATATCCACTAAAGCGTCCGTCTGTTCGTCTATCTTCTCACAGGCGATTTCACGCAGCCGCCCGGTCACTTCCTCTTTGGAGCGTTCCTGTATCTGTCGGATACTGGACTCCGTGCTTATCTGCAAGGCGTGTATCTTCCCGTCACGGTTCTGTGCGATAAGCTGACGGAAGCTGTCATGCAGCCGGTATTTTTCCTCCGGCGATAGGAACGAGTAATTATAGGGGAGCAGCTCATAATAGGCGAAGCACTCCCCGTCATGGTTGAACACTAGATTGTTTTCGATATATTTAATTGGGAACATACAAATCACTCCTAACTGCTGTGATGGCGGTATCGAATTTTTCTTTCCCCAGTTTCACTGGTTTCCCGGCATAGGTCACTTTAGGGCGCACCAGATAGCTGACACTGGATTTTAAAAATCCGAAAGGTTTCTTGCCGTCAAAAGTTTTCTGGCTCATAAACCATGTAAGGGCGACGGGGATACCAAAATATTTAAGAAACGCCCCGTCAATGAGGGAAAAGGGCGGCAGCTCCCCGAACAGGATAACCACAAACAGGGAGACAACAAACCATGCCATCTGTGTAAAGGTAATCGGGAACGGGAGTTGAAAATCATTGATAGCGTAAATGACCTTTTCCACGTTCCAGATACTTGTGTAGCTTCTAATTTTTTTCAAAGTCTCGTACCATTCCTTTCTTCTGAAATGAATACAGCAGCCTGTATATACAGACTGCTGCAATAAAAAAACTGCCAGAAGAACACTTGCGTTAGATCTGACAGCTAGTAGGGGATTTCAAATACCCCATATCTTGTCTCTATGAAACAACTTTCTAAGTCAATATCACGGGCATAGGCTTCATAGTCAATGTAATTTCTCAAACGGTCTGGTATCTCGCCCAGAGAGCTGCACTCGTCAATGAGGTAATAAGCAACGTCTACCATGTTCTCGCAGCCGGGATACTGGATAATATCGTCCTTATGCTCGTAGAGTTCCTCCACACTCGCAAAATGGGTGAGCAAATCGTCCACCACTTCACTGATAGGATAATCCAGTTCCTCAATCATAGCGCACAGCCGGTTGACTTCTTCAATCGGCGTATATTCGTCCACAGGGAACGGCAGCTCATAATCATGGATAGCATATTCTTCATAATTGCCATTCAAGCCGATACGCTCTGCCATCTCGTCGTAGTCCACCGGCGGCGTAAACCATGCGCCTACCAGCTCGCCCTCATTGTATTTGCCTAAGTTGGCGATATAGACACGCATTTCCTCCATAGGCGCACCGCCTTATTGATAGCGGAACACACCGCTGGAAGTGAACAGGTATCTGTCGCTTTGTTCCAGCTCACGCCCATAGGAAGCATAGTCGATATGTGCCGTAAGCTCCGGCGGCAGCTCCCCGAAACAGTGTTCCTCCAAAATGCGATACTTCGCTAAAGCGGTAGGGTCTGCCACGTCATAGTGGAGTATCTCGTCCTTGTGGTTGAGAAAATCTTCGATATTCTGAAACCATTTATAGACAATCGCCTGTAATTCCTTTCCCACAGGTGTACCCTCGATTTCCTGTATCTGGCGGCAGATACCATTGATTTCCCACAGGCTCATGCTGGGCGTAAGGGAAAAGGGAAGCTCATAGTCGGCAATCTCGATTTCCTCCACTTCTTTGACACCAAGCTTTTCTTTTACTTCCTCAAAATCTACCGGGCAGTCAAACCATTCCCCGGTGTACCCGTCCTCGTCCTCCGAGTAGGGTTTTGTGATGTTAAGGATATAAAGTCTCATTTCATACATTGCTTTTTCATCACGTCCTTTCTAAACGTGCCATCACTTCTGTTAAGATAGCATACTTCACGCCGAATACATAACGTGAAAAGTCCTCTAGCTGCTGTTTTGGATACTCGGCAAGGGGAAGCCGCTTCATCTCGAACCAGACCGCCCGTTTGTAGTAGGGCAAGTCCGAGATGTAAGAGCAGCCGATCCTTGCCTGTATGTCGGTAAAAATATCACGCATATATTATGCCCCGATAATACGGTTGAACAACTCCAGCAGCACATCTTTTACGCCACCGGCATTGAATACCAGACCTACCGCAATGAGCGCAATTACCAGAAAGCCGATAAGTTTGGAAAATTCACGCTTAAAGCCTAAGTAGATACCGATTACAACAATCGCCATCAGCACTAAGCTCTGTGCATTGCTTAAAAACCAGTTGTATAAGTTCTGACCGAAATTCATTTATCCTCATTCCTTTCTGCTTTAATATTTTTCATTTCTTCGTCGGCTGCTTTGCCTACCTGTAAAATACACATCAGCACCACGCCGATACCCATACCTGCCGACACCAGCAGCAGGTCACAAAATAAATGCCACATATCTATTCCTCCATAATCATTTCTTCCGTACTCACCGAAAGCTGCTGCAAGACCTTTTTCAGCCGGTCAGTGAGCTTTGCGTTTTTCACCATATCCCGGATAATGGTGGTATCGTTCTGCTTATCCAGTGTTTCCGCTACCTGTAAAGTAGGGGCGACCTGTCGTGCCAGCCAGTTCAGCGTGCGGTTAAAGTCATAGGGTTCTGGCTGTGTCGTCAGCTTCAAACGCCCCCGGTCTTTTCCGAGAAACCATGCCCACCGCTCATTGGTCTGCCACTCGCTCCGGCGTTTCGTGTCGTCTTTATCGACAAAGCGCACATAGCGGTTAATGATAGAAAAAGCGGTACGTTCAGCGTCATAGTATGTCAGCAAATCACGCACCGCATAATAGGCACGCTCATTTTTTAAGCGGATTTCAAAGCGGTTTTTGATGGGCGTTTCCTCTAAGGGAATGTCATATTTTACAAGCTGCTCATAATCTTTCTCGTAGATACAGAAGTAAACCTCTGATTTCAGAGAGCCGATATACAGCGTGTTTCCCATGCTGGATTTATTTTCTTCACGGCTCTGTACCAGCTCGCCGGAACGGTAAGATTTAAAACTCCGAAAGACAGAGATACATTCCTCATTCCGGCACTTTTTTGTCAGTTCTGGAATATCCAGTATCCCCACCATATCGTTGATAGCAAGGTCAAGGCGTTTTATCACGCCGCCCGCCACCAATGCGTCCATGAGAAAGTCATACCAGCTCCTATGCTGTGCCAGCAGGAAATTTTCAAACTGTCGGCAGCCTTTTCCTTTCAGTTCCAGCAGCACGCCTTTTTCCACGTCGGGGGATACCAGAACGAAAATATCTCCCATGTAGTAATGCTCTGGATAGTTATAAAATCCGTAATCCTCATGTATCATAAAGTCCAGCTTCAATCTAAGGATTTTGCTCACAACAAACTGTACGTCCGTAGTCGGGAAGCGTATCCTTACATAGTCAAATAGCATGGTAAGCGGTGACTCCGGGTTATAACGTTCCAGAGCTTGCAGTAGATGTTCTTTCACGTCCTCGCTGGGAGCAGCACCGCCGGACTCAATCTTGTTCAGATATTGCCGGGTGATACCGGCTGCCACAGCGATTTTATTCTGTGAAACGCCGTAAGAGAGCCGCTTTTCCTTGAAGCTGGTTATCCAGTCTGTATCATTCAGTCAAATTCCTCCTATCTGCCAGTGTCAACTAAAAGCTATTCCAGTTGACACGCCCATCAGCACGAAAAGTCCTTAAAACACAAGGACTTTCCATACTTTTGAGACTGTTTCCTGTTGTAATTGTGCCCCCCTGTTAGATACCGGGGGCGAATAGTTGGCGTGGCTTGCGCCACACCAACACGGCTAGTCCGTGCCAGCGGCTTTCGCTTCGCACGCCGCCTGTCCGTCCTGCCTTTGCTGCATGAGTCTCCCGATTTCTTTTAGAAAATCATGCCCTTTTGGTACTAAGGGAGTGTAAAACTCCGATATGACATTTGTTCCCACGTCAACGTAGCCACGCCCTTTGATCTGCTTCAGAAAAAAGTCCTTGTCTACTTCCCCGAACATCATAGAGTATCCCAGCTCGCTCATGCGCCCTAATGCCACACGGAAATTAAACTGGTCACGGATACCGTCACCGAGATACTTTGCGTCTGGACGCTGACAGGCAAGGATAAGGAAGTATCCGGCTTGCCGACCAAGCATGACAATCTGTTTCAGCTTGTTCAAGACCGCAGCGTTTTCCTTTGTCGTCAGCATTTCCATAAATGCCACATACTCGTCAAAAATAAGGAAGTGGGGCGGCAAGTTAAGATAGGCGTAGTTTTCCCCGGTCTTGTAGCCGTCCATTAGCTTCATAGCTTCACTCCGCTCCATCATACCGTCGTAGAAACGCTCGATACAGGCGGTAATATCCTCCTTGCGGTAATAGACCTCCGGCATGACAGCGGATAAATCGGCAAGGTCAGCGTTCTTAGGGTCAAGTACATACATCTGTGCGTTGGTACGCAGCAGAGCTTCAATGATGGTAAGGATAAAATAGGTTTTTCCTCCACCTGTGCCACCGGCTATGAGCATATGAGGGAGCTTGTCATATTCCCATGATACGTTAGCCATGAGCTTTAGGCTGCCGTGCGCCGCCTGTACTTCGTCAATAGTGATACGGTTCGCAATGGTGTCATAGAGCAGCACATACTCCACAAAGCTGTCTTTCAGCTCTTTGGATACCAGTTCGCAATATAAGCCGGTTTCCAGCTTCTTCTCCAAATGTAAGAGCTGCTCTTGATACTTTCCCAGTGTGATCTCTGCCTGTATATGGATAAGTCCATGCTCCAGCCGATAGTACACTTTGGGAAAGTGGGTGATTTTCTCTCTGGAACGGCTGTCCGGCAGGTCTTTGAAAAAACCGCCATCCTGTGTCTTTTCAGACTCATACCACCCATTCTCTAATATCATGCGTGCCAGCTTTTGCCGGTGGGAAAGCTGTTTTACTTTATCCGGCAGGAAATACCGATACAAAAAGGCAGCCGCCACACTCACCGCACCGGCTACCATGACAGAACCTATCATGTATGGCGTGACGGTCAGATGGAGGCTGCCCTCATGGAGCAGAGAAGCTGATTTCCAGTCCGTATGAAACAGCGTGCCGATATTTAAGAGCAGCACCACCACAAGGAACACCAGAAGCAGAAAGCCGGTTGCCGTGCGGAATACAAGCGTCCTGTCACTTGCCCGGATACGGTTGCCCTTTCTCTGAAAATGTCTCATAGGGTATCACCTATTTCTTCTGTGTCTGGTTCTGATTACCGGCAGCCGGTTTATTTCTTAACACAATATCGTCTGCCTTGATATACCAGTCCACATCTGCCCCTTGAAACGTAGCTGTCGCCACAGTGTCGGCTACCGGGTTGATAAGCTCCACCTCGGCGTTATAGTCAAATTCTTTTAAAGGCACGCTCGCCGGAATGGATACCTGTATCATGCGCCCCTGTCCTCTGGACTTCAAATCGTAGGTACGCTCCTTGATTTCCTCGGACACCGTACCGTCCTCATTCTGGACGTGTACCTCACGGCGTAAAGCTGAAAATTTCAAAATCCCGAAAGTTTTCTCTTTGTCAATGATAATCCCGTTTGCTAATCTCATCTGTTCTGTACCTCCTTATGCTTTCACCATATCATCAGCGGATAAAATGTAATTGGTAAATCCACGGCTGCCGATTTTGTAGCCGGTAGCGGTGATTTTAGGGTTAATGAGCTTCACCTTTTCCTCAATTTCAAAGTTCTTCTCACCAGCGGAAGCCGGGAGAAATACCACAATATCATCTGCACGCTGCACGTCAGAGTACAGGTTGTAGCTCCGGGAAACGACTGTCATACGTCCGTTGATCCGTCGCTGATCGACCTTGCCCTCACCGGCATATTCCAGATTTCCGAATGTTTTTTCCATATTAGGGATAACGTGTTTTAATTCCATAAATTTCTTTACCTCGTTTCTTTCTATAGTTTTGAATATGATAGTTTCATTCTGCCTTGCAGAGAATATCTGTCTGCTTGTGGATAATCAAGGGCAGGCGTTGTGCTTCGCACCCTTGACAATCCCCATGCAGAAAGATTTAGGACAAACAAGCAGAATTTAGGTAACGTGTCAGCCGCAAGGACTGAATAAAGATAGAGGCGGTGAACGGATATGTAGTTCCATAGGCAGCCACCCGGTTATTTACGCTTTAAGGAGCGGAATTTCCTGTAAGCAGCAAAAGCAATACCAGCCGCAGACAGTCCGAGCATGACAGCAAAGGCGGCTATATTCGTAGTATCGCCCGTTTTAGGAGCGTCCGTTGATTTTGTCGGAGTCTCCGGCGTGTCGGGTGTCTCTGGAGTTTCTGGTGTATCCGGCTGCTCTGGTTCTTCCGGCACTTCCTTGATTGTCACAGTCTGCCCCTCGTCGGTGATGTCTTTATGCTCTGTGACTTTTACCGGCTCGTCCGGGTTTGTCACGTCGTAAAGCTCCTCGAATGTGACAAGCTGCTTTCCGGCAAGAGAGGAAGCGTCAAAGGTAAAGACAATTTCAACCTCCATATTCTCACTGTCAGCCGTAAAGGTATAATCATTCTCCACACGTTTACCGTCAATGAGCAGCTCCGCATTTTCGTCTTTTACCATCTGCCAGCCTTTGAGCTGATAAGCTGTACCAACTTCCAGACCGCTAAGAGTGACGGTATCCACGATAGTCACCTCTTTACCGGCAGTGATTTCCTTTTCACCGTCCGAACCTGTCGCCGTTGTGTGGATTTCAATTATCCGCTCGGTAATAAGTACGGTCTGCCCCTCGTCGTCAATGTCCTTATGTTCCGCTACCTTTACCGGCTCGTCCGGGTTCGTCACGTCGTAGAGTTCCTCAAAAGTCACCAGATTTTTCCCGGCAAGGGCAGAAGCATTAAAGGTAAAGGATACCTCAACCTCCACCTGCTCTTTATTTGCGGTAAAGGTGTAATCACTCTGCACCGGCTCGCCGTCAATGAGCAGCTCGGCGTTTTCATCTTTTACCATCTGCCAGCCTTTGAGCTGGTACTTTGTACCGACTTCCAGACCATCTAAAGCGACGGTATCCACGATAGTCACCTCTTTACCGGCAATGATGGACTTCTCACCGTCCGCACCTGTGGCTGTGGTATGGATAGTAAGCTCTTTCTCGTATTCGTCCGTCAGTGTTCCTAAGTCAATGACTATCTTATCTTTGGATACCACGATTTCAAAGGCAGGAATAAGTTGAAAGCCTTTGTTGCTGTCGCAGCGGAGTTCCTCAATCTCGTAGGTGTCATACAGGAGCGCACCTTTGGAGTCGTCCGGCTCTGATGTGCCGAACCAGATACCGTCCTCGCTGTTCTTGCCCTCGTTTGTGTTCTGCTTGTGGGATACCCATGCAGAAGAAGTGGAAAACTGACCGTTTGCGTCCGTCACAATGATATGACTCTCGCCGGTAGTCTTGCTCGTGATCCGAAACGGAACATTTGCAAGACGCTGATGTGTTCCGGCACCAATCTTCACACCCTCAATGTCGCCACGCTTAATCTGGTTATAGATGGACGTATCTTCGCCGGTCAAATCCACGATTTTCCCGTTCTCTGTGATGGAAAACTCTACCGCTTTAGCGCCCTCGGTCAGATAACCGTCGGGAGCTTCGCTTTCTTCGATACGGTATTTCCCGTATGGCAGCGTGTCCGCAGCAGTAGAAGCGATACCGTCAATGCCGGTACGGATTGTTTTAACGACTTCGCCCTTATTGTAGAGCTTGCCGTCTACCAGCACGGGATTGTCATTGAGCGTGATAATCTCAAAGGCAGCGTCTTTCAGCGTTGCGCCGCCCTGTGCTTTGGTATCCTTTGTCTCTAAATCCCGTTTCTGTATCTGCACGCCGCCACGAATGACCTTGTCGGATACAGAAAATTGATTGCTGCCGGTAAGGACAGCCAGCTCCCCGTCCTCGGTAATCTGTGTGATATACAAGCCGGTAATCTGTTCTTCGCTTCCGGCAGCTTGCATATATGCGCCCTCTAACAGATAGCCGGAGGGAGACTTTGTTTCTTCCACGGTCAGCGTACCCAGCGGAAGCACGGCTGCTCCGTCCTGTGTATAAAAGCTGTCGCCGGATACCTTATATTTATCAGCCAGCCGGGATACATAGTGAACCGTGCCGTCGCTGTCTTTTTCAGCGAGTGTCTTTGTCGTCCACGTCCTTGTAGGCTCTGACGGGAGGTTGTCAGCCGTATAATATCCGGCATAGAAATTCCATGTAAACTCTGCACCCTCTAAGGAAGCGTTACCCTGTGCGGTAGCTTTTCCTGTCTCCATATCAATCTTAAACAGTTCGATAAGGGTATCTATGACCTTTGGCGTATCCGATACGCTCAAAGTGGCGGTCTTTCCGGCTTCCACGGATAACGGATACACAGTCTTGTCCAGCTTGTAGCCAGCCGGAGCGGACAGCTCCTTGATATAGACCGTACCAGCTTTGACCTCCACGGTTTCTGTATTTCCGCTGGTATCCGTTGTAAGGGTGGCAAGCTGCTCTGTGCAGCCTTTATCAGAATAGACACCATAAACCGCACCGGCGATTGAATAATTCCCGTTGCCGTCTGTAATGCCGGTATTACTGGAAGTCTTTTTCAGTGTGGCATTTCCGACAGCCAGCTTCGCCCAGAACTGACCTAATTCCTGCCCCTCGCCGGAGTAGATATAGCCGCCGCACTCATACCGTCCTTTATTCTCACTGACAAAGGCTTTCGCACCGCTGTAGACTTCGTCCTGTACTGCCTTTGAGATTTCATCATAGGAAGCACGGACGTTATCGCACTGCCAGCCAAGATGAACGCTCAAACGCTGCCAGACCACACACTGTTCCAGCAAGTAGACCTGTTTATAATTCAGACTGCTGTGACTGGCGGCATACTGTTTGACGTATTCCAGCGAGAGGGCAACGTCAGCGATCTGGTCTGCACTCATGCGTGTGCTTGCGTCCGCTCTGGTCTTGTATCCATTGCGGAAGTCTGTGTTGATGTCAATACAGTAGGCTGTCTCGCCCTCCACTTTCATAATGCCCTCATTAAAGGTTGAACCGATAGAGCCGTCGTTCATCACCTTTTCAATATGACCGGCTCGTTCTGCTGACTCTGTCCAGTATTGCGTCTCGGCAGCATGAACCTGTGAAGCCGGTAGAGTGGTAAACACCGCTGCCAGACTAAGGAAACCAGCCAGCAGCCGGTTGAGTATCTTTTTCATATGGATTGTTTTCTCCTTTCATTTTGGGTACAAAAAAGGACGCTCATTTCTGAACGTCCTAAAAAATCATATCTGAACTTTTAAGGAATACTTGTACTCCGCATAATGTTCACCCAGCACATAATCAATCACATTTGCTTTTGGTATAAGATAGGTAGAGCGGATATAAAAATGTTTGACCTTGTTCTGCCGCATGAGCTTTCTTGCGGTGGTGTCGCCTATGCCGCCCAGCATTTCTCTGAACTGTTCCAAATTCACAAGGTCTGGATAATCCTTAAATCGTTCTTCGTAATATTCTTTATTCCTCATTCTTCGTCAGCTCCTTATATCAGATTGTCAGTGATAGGTGCTGACTGCTTTTCTTCTATAAATATATTTATAAGTATCTTGCCGGGAGGGGAGTAATGAATATCCCTCCACATCCCTCCTAATATCCCTCCAACGGGAAAATTTACTTGCCAAACCGCAATTTTTCAATTATCCTTTATCTGTAAGGTTTATTTGTTGCCAATGACTGAAAGGACTTGAATTTATGCGGTTTTCGCCGGTTTTTCAGTACCATTCAACACCAGTATGTTCCAGATACTTCTGAATGGTTTGTAAAACTCAAAATCTGACGCTGGCAACAGCGTGTGGGTTCAAGTCCCATCTCCTGCATTAGTGCATTTACTCGGAAGCCTTGAGAATAGCGGTCTCAGGGCTTCCTTTATGTTTGAATTGATGCTATTTTGGGTGAGACCTAGGTGAGACCTATACTGCTTGTCCATTCAAAAGTACACATATATCTTGCATCGAGTTCTTTCGAGCATAGCTATAATATTTTTCATTCGTCTCAACTGAGTGTCCCAATAATCGTGTTCTTTCAGTAACCGGAATACCAAGCGGAATAAATACATTGCTGTTCAACGACATACGAAATGCATGATTGTTAGTCACCTGAAATCCCAGGCTTCTACATAATGCCCGTAAACAATCTGAATATACTTTTGTGTAAATCCATCGCCCTTCCCGATTACAAAATACATATTCTGATTCAATCCCCAAGGAATCCTGTACAGATTTTATCTCTGAGAGAAGATTCCTGATTTCAATTGTAATCGGAAATCTTCTTCCACCTTGGCTAAATCCCTTTTCGTCTTTGGTCCAATCAACATAATAATAATTACGTCCGTTTTCCTTATACATTAACTGTTGCGCATGAATATGTATCCCATCCTCTTTTACGTCATCCCATTTCAGTGCGCAGAGTTCACCTACACGCATTCCAGTTTCAACGGAAAGTAAAATTGCATATCCCAAAATAAAATAACCATGGTATCGATTCTGTGTCATTCGACTGCGAACAGTTTTGGTCACCAAATCGATTTCTTCCTTTGACAGAATTTTGTTCTCCGCTTTTGCCTTCGTGCGCTCACATCCTTTTAGATAAACAGCATTCTTGACAAACGGAACAGGATTTTCTTTAATAATCCCGTACTCCATTGCATAAGCAAATATAAGATTTAAAATACCTTTATATGCCTTAAATGCTGTTTCTATCGGATGAATTCTTTGAACCATTTCTTGCGTATATGTTCGAAGCTCTACTTTTGAAATTTCTCGAATGTCTCGTGCGCCAAAATCAGATATGATAAACCGATTAAATGTTTGCCTATCTCTTTTAATAGTTTCCGGATTCACATTCTGAGTAGTCTGCTTTTCAGCAAGCGCTAATTCAAAAACCCCAGCAATACTCACATCACTAATTGCCAACCCGTAGTAATCAAACAACTTGTCAATAAGTATCTCGTCCGTTTTGCCATAAATCTTCTTTTTATCTGGCAAGATTGTCATATAGAGTCCTTTGCTATCCTTATATTCAATTTTTCGAGGCTGCCCGTCTTTGGTGACATAGACAGCAGATACTAACTGTTTCTTGAGTTTCCTTTCTTTTGTCATGATGTTCTCCTCTTCTTGAGAGGCGTCGACAGAATTAATAATACCACACTCTAATTGCTTTTTGATAGATTTCTTTTGAATTTCTAAATCATGTAATACAGATCTAGTTTCTTCTAATGCAATATTTTCTGTTTTCTTTACCATATGATTCGCTCCTTGTTCAATTACGGATTTCCCGTTCGGAACTAAATATGGTTTCTATGCCTTGCTAATATCTTGAATATGTAGAGTAGGCGGATGAAAATTTCATCCGCCCCTCATCAAACCGTGCATGAG